>ERZ832317.1788-NODE-1788-length-26567-cov-5.202625_pt1 | contig 26567 bp, 40 predicted proteins | sample MGYA00519695_ERZ832317 | MGnify/ENA primary metagenome ERZ832317 (study PRJEB31850, sample SAMEA3708726) | human gut metagenome | biome: human gut; feature: human-associated habitat; material: faeces | place: China | collected 2014 ...
ATAATAATAATAACAATAATATTATTTATTTTAATTTATTAAATAAATATAAAAGCGACGATTTTCCATCTGGTTTATCTGTAATCGAAAAAGTACGTAAAGATCCAGAATATTTATTACTTAGCGATGATGACAAAATTAGTTTAGAAATGGAGTTAACACTATGAGTAAATATAAAAATATAAAAGTAATGGTTGATGGGATTAAATTTGATAGCAAAGCTGAGGCAAGGAGATATGCTGAATTAAAGCTTATGGAAGATACAGGACATATTAAAGAGCTGAAACTACAACCAAAATTTGAATTACAGCCCAAATACAAAAACAATAAAGGAGAAACAATTAGGGCTATTACATATAAAGCAGATTTTAGCTACATAGAAACACATTCCCAAGGTCGGAAAACTAATCGTTGAAGATGTAAAGGGTGTAGAAACTAAAGAATTTAAGCTAAAAAGAAAAATGCTTGAATACAAATTCCAAGATATAGATTTTAGAATTATTAAATAACAAAAGAGAAGGAGGAACTATGGAAGATATAAAAGTCAGAGATTATGTAAGGACCTTTAATGGAGAGATATTTAAAATAGTCGGAATGAAACGCAATAAAGGTCTAACAATGTATCTTACAGATAACTATGGGCAATATAGTGATACTGTATTAATGCAATGTGCAAAAGCACACTCAAAACAAATTGAGGAGCTGATTGAAAAAGGAGACATTATTAAATATAGAGTTAATTGCAGGTTTACGCATTTAGGCATAGCAAAAGAATATACAAATGCAACTACACAAGATGTATACATTGGTGTTGAAGGCTGGGGATTAAACCAAATTGAGATAATAAAAATTTACACCAAAGAAGAATTTGAAATGATGGGATACGAGGTGAACTAAATGAAAAAGTGGATTGATATTTTAAAAATTGTACTAGCATTAACTATTATGGCTATTGGACTAGTTGGAATAGGCTGGTTTATTGGCAATTTAATTGCTATTCAAATGGAATGTGGAGGATAATAAAATTTATGAAAGATGAAAAAGGAGAAGTATATATTTTTATAATGTTTGCAATTGTAGCAATAACATTGATTATACTTGTAACAATATCAATTTTTTTAATAGTTAACGATATTAATTACGGTGCGAAACAAGGTACAATAGTAGATAAAAGCTATAGTGGACCATATACAACCTATATATCAAGTAGGATAGGAAACTCAACTGTAATAACACCACAATATCATCCAGAAGCATATAGTATAAAAATACAAAAAGATGAAGATGGAAAAATAAAAGAATGTTGGATTGATATATCACCACAAGAATATGAAAAATATAACATAGGAGATTATTATAATTAGGAGGTGTTTTAAGTGGAAGAAAATATTGAAATATTAATAGAAAAAATGAATAAAGAGTTGGATTTTCTTATAGAAAATGCTAATAAAACAGAACAATTAACTGCAACAAGCATTATGACAATGAAACAACCTATAATATTATTATTTTTAAGTGTTTTATCAAATTACCAAAAAGTATTAAAAGAAAATGAAGAGAAAAACAAAATAATAGACTTAATGGAAAATTATATGGTTGAAAATGGTTGGGAAATTTGTTTTGATAATATCTATGCTGAATTAAATAATTGTAATGGAATGAAAAGAGATTGGAGCAGAGGCGATGAATTAGAGAAACAAGACATACATATATTTTTTTGCAAGAAATTTCTAGAAAGTGAGGAAAAAATAACATATAGAACTAACCAAGATAATAGATATGAGAATTTGCATACAGCATTATTTAAAAACGGCAAAAAAGAAGTTTTATCAGAATCCATTAAGCCAGGATTCCAAAAAATAAAAATTGAAAGTGATGGTTTTATTACCAAAGTATATATAAATAATATTGAGCAAAAATATATTGAAAATTTGCTAATATTTCAAAATGCAGGAGAAATTATGGATATATACTTAAATACAAATAAGGAGGTAAAAAACAATGAAATATATGATAATTAATACTTTTTTTGGGTGGCTTTGCAAAGCACCGTTATTATACTCATCAGTGGATTGGATTATGGCACTATGTGAGTTAATATTAGTATACATTGCTATTAGTACATACAAGCACAGAAAAGGTTATAGATACTTTATTAATTTTGTCCATGGTCAAAATAGTGAATTTGGAATGGGATATGTTACATTTTACAAGAAAATCAAAACTGATAAAGACATTAAAGAACTTGAAAAACAGCTAGAAGAAAATAACAACAAAAAAGTTAAAATAATAAATTTCGTAAAAGTTTAAAAACAAACACGAATAGTACATAGGAGGTACATATGAAAAAGGAATTTTTGGATAATATTGAAAACCTTGAAAATGAAATTAAGGGATTAAAAAGAAGGTTAAAAAAAATAGAAGAGAAAGAATATAGAGTTGTAGGAGACAGTGTACAAGGTAGCAGTAAATATGCTCCATATACCAAACATAGTATTACAATTGTCGGGGTTGAAATACCCCGAAATTCAAATTTAAAGTATAAATATAAAAGAATGATAAAAGACAAGTGCTATAAATTAGAAAAGCTAAAATTGCAATTAGAATACGAATTAAACTATGTTAAGGATTCCACTATTAGAGATATTATAAGATACAAATATAATGACAATTTAAGCTGGGTGCAAATAATGTTTAAGATGAATTACAATAACGAGGATACTGCAAGAAAAAAATTAGAAAGATTTTTGAAAAAAAAATAAATTTGTCCGTTTTGTCCGGTTAAAAGATGTTAAAATGCTATTAGTGAATAGTTTGAGTGTTCGCTTACTTTGATTTAGTAGGCTTGCCCAGGAACACTCTTATGTACGAATATACTTCGTGTTAGAAATACCCTTATTTTTTGTTAGATAAAAAGAACAGAATTATAGTTAATCTGTTCTTTTTTGTTGTGTAAAAGGAAGGTGGAAAAATGAATACAGAGGAATTATTTGAACTATATAAAAAATATGTTTGTGTTAATTGTGCAAACAAGAACAGAGATGTTTGTAATTTACATATAACAATAAATAACGAAGCACAATGCCCAGAATATTTACGAAAGAAGGAATAAAATGAGTAGTGCAAGATGTATGTTAAGGAAATGTGCTCAATGCAAATATGAACAGAGCTGTTTTAGAAAGGATGTTGAAAATAATGAATATAGTTTACAAAAAAAGAACGGAACTAATTCCATACGAAAAGAATCCGAGAAAGAACGAAGAAGCGGCAAAGTATGTCGCTAAATCAATAAATGATTTTGGTTTTTTAGTACCGATATTGATTACAAAAGATAATGTTGTTGTGGCTGGACATACAAGATTAAAAGCAGCAGAAATAAACAATATAGATGAAGTACCTTGTATTATTGCAGATGGTTTATCTAAAGAAAAAATAAATGCGTTTAGACTGATTGATAATAAATCAAGTGAAATTGCCGAATGGGATAACGATTTATTAAAGGCAGAAGTACAGGATCTATTAGACTCAATTCCAGATTTAGAAGAATACAATTTTAATATTGATGATTTTACTAATGATGATGTTTTTGAGGATATAAACGACAATGGCTACGCAGAAACTACAAGATTTGAACATAAGTTAAAAATAGACAGACAAGAAATTGTAATCACTGAGGAAGAATACAAGAAAATAATTGATTTATTCAATAAATACGTTAATGAGAATGGTGTTTCATTCGGATTTGTTAATTATTTGGTAGGTGGTTTCGATGATTGAGTATGCTGATATTGATACTATAAAACCGGCACCATATAACCCTAGGAGAATTGAAGAGCAACAGATTGAACAATTAAAAAGCTCATTCAATGATATAGGCTTTATATTGCCGGTACTTGTAAACAGAAAGAACAATGTTATTATTGCAGGCCACCAGAGAACAAAAACAGCAAAATTATGCGGAATAACTAAAATACCAGTTATGTATGTTGATAAAATTGTATTAGGCGATGAAATAAAATTTAACCAGCTACACAATGGAATTGATAAGACATTAAATAATTCGCAAACTTTATTAAAAGATTATAAAAAGCAAGAATTTATCGAGATAGATAATGCTGATTTTACAAACGAAAATGCTTTTGCAACTATTGTAAATGAGATATGCAAACTATTGCTAAAATACGGCAATGCTCTAAGCTGTGTTATATGTAAAAATAAAGTTATTTATGGATGTGAGTATGTCAAAGCTTGTAAAATGTTAAATTTGAAAGTAAATTCCTACATATTGCCAGATGACAAGTTTGAAAAGGTAGTTTATTACTTAAATCTACAATATGGGAAGTATTACTATGGCGATATTGAGAGAAAAACCTATGTTCAAGGTCTTGCTCAATTAAATCGTAGTGTAGAAAAGCGAGAAGACATTAAGCAAAATAAAAGCACATTATACACATACCTGGTATTGCCATATCTGGAGCAAAGAAAAGAGGATATTTCTATCCTTGATTTTGGATGTGGTAAAGGTGCTTATATAAATTCACTTGCAAAGAAATATAAATATGCTCTAGGTTTAGAATTTTACAACAACAATGGTAAGGCCATAAACATTAGCAAGGGTAATAAACAAATCGATAATTTAATCAAGTACATAGACCCAAATAAGTATTTTGACGTTGTTGTATGCGATAGTGTACTCAATAGTGTAGATAGTTTAGAAGCGGAAGAAAGTGTAATAACGTGCTTAAATTTATTTACTAATGATAGATTGTTTATTTCTGGGAGAACAACAGAGGGATGCAAAATATGGGAATCTAAGAACGGAAATGCAATAAAAAACAGATTAACTTTTTTAGATGATCATAATTTCACATCTACATATAGAGAAGGTCAATGGTACTTTCAACATTTTCATAATAAAGATGAAATGATAAAAGAGCTACAAGAAAAAGGTTTTGATGTGATAAATGTATGTTGGAATAAATATGGTACTACATTTCAAATTGAGGCTAAAAAGGTAAAACAATTAAGCAATGAGCAATATATAAAAGCTCTAGATTTTGAATTTAACCTACCATTACCAAATAACAAAACATACAACAGAAATTTAGATATAAAAAAGGTTTTGAAATTGAGTTAGAAAGAGGTGGTGGTAAAATGTGACAGAAAATGAAGAGCAAAAAATAAAAAAGGATTATAAAAAAGGTCTTAAATATAAAGAAATATGTAAAAAATACAACATCACCCAAAATCAGCTTAAAACTATAATACGCAAATATAAGTTAACCAGAACAAAAAGCAACGCTCAAAAAGGCAACCAAAATTCCAAAGGCAATAAAGGCGGACATGCTCCATCTGGCAACAAAAATGCTCTTGTTACTGGAGAGTATGAAACATTTTATAATGATGTACTTGATGATGATGAAATAAATATATTAAATTCAAGCGACATAAAAAAAGAAAAAGAGTTATTAATAGATGAATATAAATTATTACATATAAGAGAAAAAAGAATGCTAAAACGAATTAAGAAGTTGCAAGATGGAAAAGATATGACCGTAAAATCTATTAGAGATACTAACAGTAAACATTATGGAAATACAACAGACAGAGAAATTGTTACAGAATTAGAGTCAAAAGATGAACTGATACAGAGAATTGAAGAAGGTATAACAAGAGTACAAGAGGCAAAAAGAAGATGCATAGAAACTATGAATAAATTGATAAATGATGATGATGACGACGACGATGATGATAATTCATTTATAGATGCATTAAACGGAAAAGTAGAGGAAATATGGAATGAAGAAAAAGAATAAATCAAATTTTAAATGGAAACCTTTTTCAAATAAGCAGTTGAAAATAATGACCTGGTGGAATAAAAATTCACCATACAAGGATTTGGACGGTATTATAGCAGATGGAGCAGTAAGAAGTGGTAAAACTGTTGCTATGGCTCCAAGTTTTGTAATGTGGGCAATGGAAAATTTTGATGAGTGTGATTTTGCTATATGTGGAAAAACGATAGGGTCTCTTAATAGGAATGTTATTAACACACTAAAAAAACAACTGCATTCGTTAAAATATAGATATGAACATAAAAGAAGTGATAATGTATTAATAGTTAGTAAAAACGGAAAAACTAACTATTTTTATTTATTTGGTGGAAAAGATGAAAGTTCACAGGATTTAATACAGCGGAATGACATTAGCAGGAATATTTTTTGATGAAGTTGTACTAATGCCAGAGTCATTTGTTACACAAGGCTTGGCAAGATTAAGTGTTGAAGGCTCAAAATTCTGGTTTAATTGTAATCCAGATAATCCAAATCATTGGTTTAAACTTGAATTTGTAGACAAGATTGAAGAAAAGCATATATTATATCTACATTTCACTCAAGATGACAATTTAACCTTATCAGAGAAGAAAAAAGAACAATATATCAGAATGTTTAAAGGTGTTTTCTACAAGAGAAATATTTTAGGTTTATGGGTTGCTGCTGAAGGTCTTATATTTCAACAAATTTCCGATAATGCGGATAGATTTATTACAAATGAAGTTCAAATGAATTCTATTATCTCGATTGGAATTGACTGGGGTGGTAATGGGTCTGCACACAGCATAACAGCTACTAAAATTAGAAGAGATTTTAAAGGTGTACAATGTATTAAATCTGATAAAATGCCTGCAAAGGGAACAGGCACAAGAGAAGTTTTTAGATGGATAATAAATTTTATAAAAGAGATACAGAATAAGTTTGGGACTGTGTCTTTTATTTTTGCCGATTGTGCTGAAAAAGTATTAAACAATTCTCTGAATGGAGAACTACAATTAAACGGAATAGACCTTATAGTACAAGACAGCATTAAGACAGCAATAAAAGACCGAATTGAGTTAATTAATAGAATTTTAAATTTGGATAAATTAACATTTATAAAAAATGCAACAAAAACAGTTATAGTGGCACTTCAAACAGCACTGTACGATGAAAAAGCAAAAGATGACAGATGGATAGATGATGGAAAAACATCAGATATAGATAGTTTGGATAGTTTTGTGTATTCATTTGAGTATTGGTTTGAAGAATTATCTTATTATATAGGAGAGGTAGCATAAATGGACAATAGTATTATTTTAAATTATTTACGAAATGAAGGTTATGGAACAGTTTCGACAGAATATTATAATTTTATACAGGTATGGGAAAATTGGTGGAAAAATCAAGTAAAATTTCATAATTATCATGATTCAACTGGAAAAGAGCGAAAAATGTATACTTTAGGAATGGCAAAAAGACTTGCTGAAGATTGGTCAAGTATATTATTTAGTGAGAAAGATGAAATTAAAACAAAATGTAATGCAGTACTTCAAACAAAAGCGAATAATAAGTTCCTTGAACTGCAATTGGAAAATATGAAATTATATGAGGATTTACCTGAAACACTTGAAAAAGGAATGGCAATGGGAACAGCGGGGGCAGTTTTAAGAATAAAATATGCGGAGGTAACAAAAGGTGCAAATATTAAAGCTAATGAAAGAACAAAATTGGATATTATATATTTGTCAGCCAAACAAATTATACCACTTAAGGTTGAACATGGAAGGATTATTGATGTTGCTTTTGCAAGTGAGAATATAGTTGGGGATAAGGTAGAATATTATATAGAAATTCACAGGTTAATCTGGGATAACAAGAGAAAGAAAGAAAAATATATAATAACTAATACATATTTAGATGAAAATGGAAAAGAAATTCAAAAAAATGGTATTGCAAAAGGTTTTACAGTAAATTCAAATATTCCATTGTTTGCAATATTTAAACCTGCAATTGCTAATCCATTAGAAATAGATTACAAAACAAATGGAATGGGGTATTCTGTGTATGGTAATGCAATAGACCAACTACAATCAACGGATATTACTTTCAATAATTTTGTTATGGATTTTTATTTAGGTGGAAAAAAAGTATTTTATAATAAAAAAATAGTGCAAACGCAAAGCAAAACTATAAGTCAACAAGATGGCACAGTAATTGAAAAAGAAGTACAGCAATATCCAGATGATATTATGAGACAGCAATGGGTTACATATGGAGACCAACAAAAAAGCTTAAAGGATGATCCAGCTGTGACAGAATACAACCCAGAATTAAGAGTAACCGAAGATAAGGAAGGCATTCAGTTTGCTCTGGATTTGTTATCGTTTAAAGCGGGGTTGGGAGCTAAATACTATAAATTTGACAATGGTAGTGTTGTAACGGCAACACAATATGTAGGAGATAAGCAAGATTTAGTTGAGAATGCAAATAAACACAGAAAGAATGTTAATACATTTGTAAAGGATATATGTAAAGGAATTTTACTTTTGGGTAGAATATTGTTTCATAAAGATGTAACTGAAGATTGCAATATCGAAGTAGTTGATAAAGATGGATTTATGGTTGATACAGAAACCGCTAAAGCTGAATTTAGGCAAGATATTGCACAAGGAATACGACAGGCTTGGGAATATAGAGTTAAGTTCCTTGGAGAAGATGAGGAAACTGCAAAAGCCAGGGTAAATGGAGAAGAGATTGGGAATATAGAAGAAATTAAAAAAGATGATAAAAAGACAAATGAGAATAAAGAACAGCAAAAAAATGAAGAAGAGGAATAATATATGTTAACACCTGAATATTTAAATATGATTGAATTTAATGATGTTGTAGATATATATACTAAACTAAATATTAATATTACAGCAGATATTATTCGCAGAGTTTCTGCAATGGGAAATATTAGTTCAATAACCAGAAACCAAATTAAGATTTTAATGCAAACAAATGGCAAAGAAATATTTGAAAAAACATTAATGGAAACAGCAATGTTAACAGCAGAGAGAAAAGAAGCATTAAAAACATTATATGAAGATATTGCTAAAAATGATATGCAAGGATACAAAGATTTATATAAATATAGGAATAAGCCATATAAACTTTCAGCCATACAATATCAAATTTTAAATGCAGGTTTAAAACAGACAAACAGAATATTAAAAAACTTTACAAACACAATTGCTTTTAGGAGCAAGCAAATTTATATTGATGCTGTAGATGAAGCTTATACCAAAATTGCAAGTGGCGCATTTGATTATGCTACAGCTATTAATCAAGCAGTACAAAAGTTGGCAGACAAAGGAATAACATTAAAAGATAGAATTGGAAGAAATGTTCAATTAGAAGTAGCAGTAAGAAGAAATGTAATGAGTGGAATTCAAGAAACTGCAAATATAATGAATAGAGATATAGAAAAAAATTTGGGGTGCAATGGGTATGAGGTAACAGCTCATAATGGATCACGACCAACTCACGCGAAAGAACAAGGAAAGCAATTTGCAACTAAAAAAAGTGATGCAGAAAAGTATGGTGTAGGATACTGGAAAGATGTTGAAAAACTATGGAATGAGTATAATTGTAGGCATACATATTTTGGAATTATTTTGGGAATATCACAGCCACAGTATACTAATAAAGAGCTTGTGAAAATGAAAAATGCAAAGGTTATTTTTAATGGTGAATCTGTTCCATTATATGAAGCAACTCAAAAGCAGAGAGCATTAGAAAATAAAATTAGACATCAAAAAAGAACAGTTCAAATATTAGAAAAATCGGGACAAGATGTAAAAAATGCAAAAACAAAGTTAGCACAAACTCAAAAAGAACTTACAGCATTTTGTAAAGAAACAGGACTTGAAAAAGATTATTCAAGGACAAGAATAGCAAAGTAAAGCAGATAAAATTAGTGCCAACCGAAAGCGACCGTCGGTTAAATGGTGTCATATACACCAGCTAATAAAAATAAAGAAAAAGCCTAGTCGACGAGGCTTATTTTTTATGCCTTTTTTTAATTAGGCAATAAAGAAATTAAAGTGTTGGGCATACGACGTTAAAAATAGCAAATATTATCAAATTCAAGGGAAGAAAAACCCGTAGAAAATCGTAGGAGGAGAAAATATGAAAAGAAATTTTTTAGAGAATTTATTAAATGTGATTGAGGATGAAAGTACAAGAAAGAACATAATAAACAGCATTTTAGATGAAAATGGTAACGATTTAAACACAGAAAAAGCAAAAATTGAATCTGTTAGAAACGATTTAAAAGTAAAAGAAAGTTTAATTGAAGAACTAAATGGAAAAATTAAGGCAAATTCTGAAATTGACATAGAAAAGATAAAAGAAGAAGAGTTTAACAGAGGAAAAGAAGAAGGCTCAAAGGAATTTGATGAATTCAAAAAAACAAATGCACTAAAAAACAGCATTAAAGGAGCAAAGGATGTTGATTATGTTATTAGCAAATTAGATATTGACAAACTTGAGTTTGAAAAAAACGAACAAGGTGATTATTTAGTTAGTGGAGTTGAGGATCAATTAAAAGATATACGACAAAAACACTCTTTTGTGTTCGATGATGTTGATAATGTGCAAGATGAGCCACAAGAAATAAGTTTGGGGGGATACCATAGTAATCCATCTGCAACTGATGGCTTATCAATATTAGAAGAAGCTATGGGAATAAAAAAAGATAAATAGTAAAGGAGAGAATTATTATGCCAAATACAATAGAATTATTTAAAAAACACGCACCAGAGTTATTAGATAAAATTTATAAAGCAGAATCAACAACAAGTGATTTTGATATTAATGGAGCATTAGTACAAGCTGGGAAAAATGCAAATGAGATAATAGTACCAGTATTAGATATGGATGGACTAGGAGATTATGACAGAAATAGCGGATATATTGATGGAGATGTTTCTTTAACAAATGAAACAAAGAAATTCAATTATGAAAGAGGAAGAAAATTAAAAACTGATACAATTGATAATGAAGAAACTGGAGGAATTATATTATCAAATTTATCTGCTGAATTTTTAAGAACAAAAGTTATTCCAGAAGTTGATGCCGTTAGATATTCTACATATGCAGCAATACCTGGTATTTCTAAAGTACCTACAGGAATAACATATACAACAGGAGAAGAAGTATACAAGGCAATTTCAACAGCTTATGATGAAATGACAAACGATGAAGTTCCAGAAGAGAATAGATATTTAAGGATTACATCTACATTGCTTGGAATGATTAGGGATATGGATACATACAAATCAAAAGAAATATTATCCAAATTTGCAGGAATTAAAGTGGTTCCACAAGCTCGTTTCCAAACTGTAATTGAACTATTAAGTGGTAAAGATAGTGATGGAGAAAGAAAAGGCGGATTCAAGAAAGGTACTGGGGCAAAGGATATAAACTTTATGATTATACATAAACCAGCTTTATTACAATATACAAAACACAACAAAATGAAACTATTTACACCAGACCAAGACCAAGATGGAGATAACTATAAATGGTTATATAGATTATATGGTTTAAATGAATATTATAAAAATAAAGTAGCAGGTATTTATTTATCACATAAATAGAGAGGGGGAAAAATTTATATGTCAAAATTAATAGGAGTAGGTCACTCTTTTAATTCAGATGAAGAAGCAAGAGTAAAAGAGCTAAAAGAAGAAATAGAAAAATTAAAACAAGAAACAAGTAATACTGAAAGTATTGTTAAAGAAAATAAAAAGCTAAAAGAAGAAATAAAAGTTTTAAAGGCAAATGTTGAAAAGCTAAAAGCAACAACTGAAAATGAGAATGGCAAACAAGAAAATAAATAGTAGGTGATTATATGGTATATGTAGACTATACATACTATAAAAATAATTTTTTTGGAAAGTTAGAAGAAAATAAATTTGATGAATTAGTAATAAAAGCTAGTAGAGAAATTGATAAAAATGTTAATGCTGTTATTACAGAACAAGTAGTAAATCAATTAAAGATTGAGGCACAAGATAGATTGAAATATACTACTTGTGTTCTTATTGATTTAATAAATAGAAAACAAGAAAGTGATAACAGAAAAATAACAGGTTATTCTATAGATGGTGTAAATAAAACTTTTAAAGATATATCTGTAGATGAATATAATAATTTAACAAGAGATGTGTTTAGTTCCTTGCCACATGAACTTACTTGTTATCTGTAGGAGGAAAATATGTCCGAGTTTCCAACACAAAAGATTACAATATATCACAAAGAGCAAACAGAATATAAAAGATATGTAGTAACAGCAAGTATTAGACATACATATATTCTTAATCATAACAAAAATGGAAATACATCTATTGATAGTGTTTTAATAAGAATTTTTGATATAGATAATGTTAATGTTGAATATTTAATTGCAAAAGGAGATATTGTAGTAGATTGTGAGGTTAAAGATATTATTAACGGAAATACACCCCAAGCACAATTAGAAAAAATATATGGAAAAGAAAGTGTTTTTAAAGTAAATTCTGCTGAATATTTTAAATTTGATGATGAAGATATAAAAGACCTTTTCCACATGAAAGTTGGTTGTGTTTAATGGGTTGGCAAGCAAAACTAAAAACAGCAAGGCAGATATACAATGAGCTAGGATTAGAAGAAAAGGGAAGTGTTCAAAAATATATTGACAAGAGGGTTGTAGAAAATTTACAACCCTATGTTTCTTTTAAAAGCGGAGCACAAGAAAAATCTATAGTTTTAGGATCCGTATTAGGTAGTGGAAAAGTGATAATAAATGTTCCATATGCACAATTTCAAGCAGGTGGAAAGGTAATGATTGGTACAGAAAGTCATAGTCCATGGGCAAGATACGGCGAAAAAAAAGTGGTAACTGCTAAAAATTTAAAATATCACGGTGGTGGCAAAAGGGGAGCACATCCGTTTGAAAGAATGAAAGCAGACAAAAAAAATGCCATTCTCGATGAAGTAACAAAACATGCAAGGAGGTTATCAAAGTAATGGATAAAATAACAAGTGCAATTAATAAATGGCTTTTGCAATATGAGCAGATTAAAGAAATTGCTGAAATAGTACATTCAGAAGAATTGCCAGACTGTGTTGATACATTGGCACTACAACGAACAGGAGTAGAAAATTTACCACTTAAATATATTTCTCAAAAAGGTTGGTATAGACAATATCAATATATTTTATTACTAAAAAAATACAGTGAAGATGATTCGCAGAGAACAGAAAACCTTGATTGGTTAGATGATTTAAGCGATTGGATAGATAAACAAAATATTTTAAGAAATTTTCCAAAAATAGAAAATAAAAAAGTAAAGAAAGTGAGCTGTGCAAATGCAATAACTTATGAAACAAGCGAAGATGGTAGTGTAAGTGCATATTATATACAGCTCTATTTTAATATAGAAGGAGGAATTTAGTTATGGCAGAAAATACAAAAGGTGCAAATCAAGCAGCATCAAATGCGGTAAGCGAGGCTGTTGCTGAATTAACAGATATAATGTCTTATGATGAAGCACGCTATTTAGGTGTTGGAAAGTTAGAAAGTACACAAATTGAATTGATGAATATAGGAATAACAAAATTAGATGAAAGTACAAATCCAACAGAAAAATCTGTACAATATATAGGACAAAAGTCAAAATCTAACAAAGTTACGGGTTATGATAACCAATTCAGCATAGAAAGTGATTTGATAAAAAATGAAAAAGTGGTTGAAGATATATACGATGTTCTATACTATAGAAAAACAGGTGTAGAAGCACAAAGATATTTATATTTAGTAGATTTATGGAAACCAGTAGAAGAAAAAACAGGAGTATACAAAGCAAGAAAATTAAAAGTTTCCATAGTACTATCTAGTAAAGCATCTACGCCAGGGGAAACAATAACATTTAGTGGAGATTTGAAAGGCATTGGCGATTTTGAATATGGAACATTTGACATATCAACAAAGACTTTTACAGCAAGTGCAAATAATTAAAAAGATTAATAAGGTAATTTAACATTTTATAATATTAATTGATTTTATATAAGAAAGAAGAGGAAATGTTTATGAATAATGAGAAAAAATATAGTTTAGGTTATGATAGTATTGATAAGGAATATGAAGTTGAGATTTTAGGATTAGTGTTTAATTTGAATATAGGAGAAATAGAGAAAGCTAGAGAAAACAAGGATAATTTAAGTATAGATGGACAAATTGAAAGAATTATAGGAGAAAAAAGTATAGAAAAAATAAATAATAAAATGAAAGCAGATGGGCATAATGAATTAACTGCAAATGGCAAAACTGTAATATTAGGATTTTTAATCGAAACATATATGAAGGTGTTAAGTAACAACATGACTAATCGTGTTACATCTGCAATAGGAAATATTCAGCAAGATATAGATAATAATATTAATAGAGCAGGAAGAAGAGGATTCAATAATCAATATAACAATAGAAATATTTATAAGTATAATAATAGAAATAATTATAGGAGATATTAATATTATGAATATGTTTAAAAGTCTGCCTTATTTTGTAATCTTACAAGGGAAAAAATATAAAATAAATGTAGACTTTAGAGTAATGATTGAATTTGAAAAAATAATAATGGATAAAATGATAAAAAAAGATGAGAAAATAAAATTGATTCTGCAAAAGTTTTATCCATTTTTTTCTGTCGAAAGCAATTATAACCTTTTATTAAATAATATTGATTTATATAAAGAGGCAAGTGATAAGTTAATTTGGTTTTATAGATGTGGAGGAAAAGAAAATTATCACAAAAGTGTACCTGGCATAAGTAAAGCAAAAACAACAGAAATATATGACTATGATATAGATGATGAATATATTTGGGGAGCTTTTTGGGATAGAGGAATTGATTTAACAGCAGATAGACTGCATTGGTGGAAATTTAAAGCACTATGGAATACAATGCCAGAAACAGCACAATTTGAAAAAATAAAAAATTATAGAGCATATTCTGGCAAAGATGAACAATTAACTAATCTTAAAGAGTATTGGACTTTACCTGTTTCAACGGAAGAACAGGAACGACAGGATAAACTATATGAATTATTAAAATAAAATTTGACACTTGTATAAAAAATACAAGTGTCTTTTTTTCTATTGTCTACCTTGGAAAGGACAATAAAAATGGCAATAGCAGGAAGTTTAACATATGATACTAATTTGGATACAAAGGGGCTAGATAAAGGATTAAAGGATGTAGATAAAAAGACAAGTGCTTTAGAAAAGACAGCATCTGTAGTTGGAAACGGAATAAAAAAAGCATTTGAAATAGGAACAGTTGCTGTCGGAGCAACTGCAACGGCTTTAGTTGGATTAGGAACAGCATCAACAAAAGCATATGCAGATTTGGAGCAAAATATTGGAGGAGTAGAAACTTTATTCAAATCAAGTTCACAAACAGTTATCGATAATGCAAATAATGCATATAAAACAGCTGGAATGTCTGCTAATCAATATATGGAAACTGTTACATCATTTTCAGCGAGTTTGTTGCAAGGATTAAATGGAGATACCGCTAAAGCTGCCAAGATAGCAGATACTGCAATAATAGATATGTCTGATAATGCAAATAAAATGGGAACAGACATGTCTTTAATACAAAATGCATATCAAGGTTTTGCTAAACAGAATTACACAATGTTAGATAACCTGAAACTTGGTTATGGTGGTACACAAGCAGAGATGGCAAGACTTATAAATGATAGTGGTGTGCTAGGAAATACCATGAAAGTAACTGCTAATAATGTAAATCAAGTATCTTTCGACAAAATGATTGAAGCAATACATGTTGTTCAAACGCGTATGGATATTACTGGTACAACAGCCAAAGAGGCAGCTACAACAATATCTGGTTCAATCAATTCGATGAAAGCATCTTGGGAAAATTTCTTAAGTGGAGACTTTGACATTGGAAAGTTACTTGAAACAACGAATACCGCAATGAATAATATTATAAATGCATCATCAACATTGATTTATGATATGGTAGAGAGTATTAGCGAGTGGATTCCATATATAATAGAAACAGTAAATAATATTATAAATAAAGTTGTCGGAATTTTAATGGATAATTTACCAAATTTTTTAGAGTGCATTACTGAAATTTTACAAGAAATTTTGCAAGCGTTAATTGATATTGCTCCACAACTTTTAGAATGCATAATGCAGGTAATAATACAATTAGTGCAGTTTATTTTATCTAATTTGCCACAGATAGTTGAAATTATTATGCAACTGCTAACACAAATTATACAAGCTGTAGCTGATTTTGCACCTCAACTAATATCAATGTTGCCTACAATTATACAAGGAATAATAGATGGAATTCTAAATAACTTAGGACCATTGCTTGAAGCGGGAATGCAATTACTTATGGCTTTGGCAGAGGGAATATTAGGTGCAATTCCGCAACTAATATCAATGTTGCCACAAATAATTGAGACAATATTAAATACAATACTAGATGCTTTACCACAAGTATTAGAAATGGGAATAGAAATATTATTGGCTCTGGTAGAGCGGTTTAATACAAGCTATACCTCAATTGGTAGCAATATTACCAGAGATTATTAATACTATAATATTAACAATTCTTGAACATCTTCCAGATTTAATTAATGCGGGTATTGAGATTATAATTTCACTAATAGAAGGACTAATTCAAGGGATTCCGCAACTAATAATGATGTTGCCACAAATAATAATACAAATAGTCACCGCTTTAATTCAAAATTTCCCACTAATAATACAAGCAATAATTAATTTGTTTATAGAATTAGTAACACATTTAGGAGAATTTGGAGTACAAATTATACAATGGATTGCTACTAATCTCCCAATATTTATTCAAAATGTAATAACATTTCTTACAGAGTTACCAGGGAAAGTCTGGGATTGGTTATTACAAGTTATAGAGAAATTAGTGCAGTGGATTGTTGAAATGAATATAAAAGCAATTCAAATGGGTGTGCAATTTATTCAGAATATTGGAAACTTTTTCAGACAATTACCAGAAAATGTGATGAACTGGTTAAAGCAAACAATAGCTAAAGTTATTTCTTTTGGTGTTGAGATGAACTTAAAATCAAGAGAAGCAGCACAAAATTTTCTAAACAATTTAATAAATGGCTTAAAAGAATTACCAGGTAAAATGTTAAATATGGGAAAAAATATCGTAGAAGGTTTGTGGAATGGTATTAAAAATGCTTTGGGCTGGATAAAGCAAAAAGTTGGAGAATTTGCAAAGGCGATTTTAGATGGAATGAAAAACGCATTAGGTATACATAGTCCATCTACATTATTTAGAGATGAAATTGGTAAGTTTATTCCTGCGGGAGTTGCTGTTGGAGTAGAGGCAAATACGGATGAGGCTATAAAATCAATCGATGATATGAATAATGCAATAATTAGTCAAATGAATGAAGCTGTTATATTCGAGACTGGAAAAATAAACGCAAAAGCAAAAATCGAATCTAATAATAATAGATTAACAGTAATTAATATAGAAAATAAAATGGAAGCTGAAATTGATATGGACAAACAGAAAGTAGGAAGAGCTGTAGCACCAGAAGTAGTTAAGACAATAAGAATTAATAAATAATAAGAAAGGATATAGTTATGTTTTATATTATTCTTAATAAAAAAAAGTATAATGTATTGAATAATTTACAAATCAAACAAGAAAATAGCGAAGTAACATTCCAGGACATTACAGTTGATTTTACTAATGGAACTATTGTAGATATACCATATAAGTACCAGGAAATCAAAATATACAATAATAAAGATGATATTGTTTTTACTGGCTTTGTTGATGCTCCAAATTTAGGAGAAATGAAAAATACTTCTGATATTGAAGGTAGAGAATTAACTATTACATTATTATCTCCGTTAAAGATGGCTACATTAAGAACAGTTACAATAATAGGAACCATGAGTATAAAAAACGCAATAAGCAGAATATTAGAGCCACTTGTAAATGATGGGTTTGTAATAAAAGAAATAAATATTACAAGTGGTCAAGTCACTTTAAATTATGTTTTACAAACTGTAGAATATTGCATGAATGATATAGGATATAAAAGAAATATTTTTTGGCATATTAACGAGAAAAAAGAAATTTTTGTAAACAATATAGACATGTTATTTGGAAAAAATATTGTAAAAAAAATAACTGAAGAAGATGGAGAAAAAGATGGGCTCTATTATTTACAACCAACAATAAACGATGTTGATTATGCTAATGTAATAAATTTTAAAAATGTAAGACTAATATATTCAACGGATTCTTCTGAATATCCGTTAATAGAGACTGGAAAAAAGATAAAAAAAGGAGATACAGTAACATTTAAATATCCCATAATATTGGATGAAACAATATTGAGAGAGTTTATTGCAGGTTTAGACAAAAATATCAATAATCAATTTTGGGCTAATATAGAAATTGAATTAGCAAATGATGTTTATTATAAAAATTATGCAATTGGAATTAATTTAAACGATACAACAAGTGCAAATTATAATAAATATGTTAAGCAAGGAAATATAACTTTTAACGATGATGGGGGAAATGATGGGGAAATAATACTTCAAAGAGATAGTTTTTTTTCCAATTTGATTACAGGATTTAAATGGAATATTGATAAAGAGGTTACAATAAATAAAGCTAGAAGTAATACAGCATTAAGATATACGACAATGAGATTTATATATAGTCAAGAAGTTGAAAAATTAAAAGGCATAATAAGTGCAAGTGGTCAAATTGAAAAGACAATAGATTATAAAGAAAAATGGATTTCTTTAGCACAATTGATAAGTTATGCAAGGTCGCTTATGACTCAAAACAGCAATGTTATAAATCAAGTTGTTTTAAAATATACACAAAATCCAAATTTGGAGATTGGAGATATTGTTAGTATAACCAAACCATCTTTTTTTACAGATGGAATTTTTGCAGTAAAAGGGAAAATATATACATATAAAAATGAAAACGATGAGGAATGGCAAATAACATTAAAATCTAGCGATTTAATATCTTCTTATATAGATATGTTTAGACCAGAAGAGCAACAGGAAAATCAAGATGTTGTTGATACCGTTATATTAAGTGAATTTATTGAAGAGACATTAGATGAAACACATATTGTAGAAAATTACGAAGATACAGAAACTAAAGTTTTAAGACTAGCAAAAGAAGCTTGGATCAGCGAGGGATATGATTTAGCTGGGCTTGTATTAGTAATATCTGGAGAGGTAGCAACAGATTATTATGCAGTATCTGTTAGAGATGTAGAAACATCTGCATCTATTGGTTGGATATATGTAAATACTGCTACCGGAAAATGTGAGGTGGAATATTAATGAAAATAAAAAATGAAGCTATTGTTATTCGCAATGGTAAAAAAATATATGAGTTTAAAAATCTAATTTTAGATGCATATTTAAAAGAGTTAGCAGAAGCTCAAACAAGTGTTGAAAACACTAGTAAAATGGGATATCAGAAAGCATTAAAATTTTGTTTATTAAAATTTGAAGATGAATTAAGTTTTAATAAAGAGTCAAATTTACCGAACGAAACTTTTGATGTGTGCTATATGGGCGACGATTACATAACGCAAATTGGAAATACAAATCAAATTACTGTTCAATACGATGCATATTTTAATAAAAATACATTTGTTTACGATTATAGTGCGCGAAAAGGTGGAACAAAATTCTTAGAGAAGTATTATGGCAAAAAAATAACTGCTATAGGCTGGAATGATTATTGGACACCAACATTAAGCAATAATAATTTTGTACCTGTTAAGGCTATTTTAGATGTGTCAAGGTATAATTTTTATTTACAGGAAAATCAGGAAATTTCTATAACTCGTAAGGATATAATTACAACAGATTCATTGTTTTGGGCAAATACAAGCAAAATAGGATATCCAGTGCATTTAGCTCCGGCAAACATAGAAAACATTTACGAACAAAAGTTAGACGAACACGAGTACTGGGACAATGAAGCATATCCATTATTATATTCTGTTGGATTGAGCAATAATTTAACATATATGTTAAAAGAATATGTGATAGGAAAAGATGTTAATTTAACGATAGATAACAATATATTAAAAATTGAAAATATACCCAACATTAACTCTATTGCAGTTACATATCTTACTAAGTTTTTACCATTTTATCCAACAAGAAGCAATTATAAGTATATTTTAATAAAATACAAAATTTATCAAAGGTTAAATAATAACAGTGGCGATGACATTGAATCCAAAGAAATAGACACAGGATATTATTATCATATTGCGATACCAATAACAGATGCTGGGAATAAAAATCTTATAATTAAATATGAAAGGGGTTAATTAATATGTTATTTGAAGATAGAATTCAAAAAAATCCCAAATTACTACGATTAAAAAATCCAAGCACTGGAGAAATTATAGATTGGGAAATACAGGAATTGAAAGACGACGAGATTGAGCAAAAAGGAACAGAAGTGAGTGCAGAATTATTAAATGGAATATTAAATGATATCTATTTAGAAGAGGAAAGAAAAACAAATAAAGTTTGGATAGATGGCAAAACCATATACAGAAAAGTTATAAAATTTGGAGCATTACCTAATGCAACTAAAAAAGATGTAGCACATAATATAAGTAATTTAGAGCAATTTACTAAAATTGAAGGAATAGCAACAAGACAAGATGATACAAAGTTTACGCAATCATTACCTTTAGTTTATAAAGATATAGAACGCAATTATAATACACCTTTAGGTGTCGATGCACAAACTGTATCAATTCAGACAAATGAAGACAGGAGTATGTTTAATGGTTATGTAATATTAGAATATACAAAAACAACAGAAGAGGAGGTATAGGAAATGAAAGTAAAAAGATTAAATGTAAATGCAAATGAAACGGTAAAATTTGTTTTTGATGTTTGGGCAAGTAGCTTTTTTGTAAAGAATTTTACAGATGGAGCAATTCTGATTTGTTTAGGAGATACATTTGTAGAAAGTGAAAGTATAAAAATACCAGCAAATTTTGCAGAGCAAATTGAAAATAATTTTAACGACCAAGTTGCAAGATACACAACTAAACAATACACAACAGTTACGATAAAAGCTGAAAAAGGTGGGGAGGTTGAAGTACAATGCATAAATTAAAAACTATGGTAAATCTTAAGCCAGGTGGCACAGGAAGTTCTGAAGAAATAAAAAAAATAGAAGAAAGAATTGATGCTCTAGAAGAAAAACAAGTAAAAGAATATGGAGTGAGATATTATTTCGGACAAGCAAGTTCTACATTAGAGCGACTTGGAGATGCCATTGGATTAACTGCAAAAGCAACAAAAAATGGAACTTATGTTGAAAATGATTTTGACAATGTAGAAATATTTAAAGATATAAAGCTAGTTAAAAGAGATAAAAAAACGCATAAATTGTTAGCAGTAAAAGGTGATGCAGATTTTGATGACATTGATGGGGAAGAGATGGTAGATTATCCAGAAACCTATTGGAAATTTAAACTAGATGAAAACAAAAAATTCGTTGATATATATGTACGAAATTTTGCAACTACAGGATATAAAAAAGTAAATGCTTTCAGTGTTGGAGCCAAGCCACTTTCAAGCGATGCTGATGGAAACTTGCAAACAAAATCTGGTATTTGTTCTAAAGGCTGGACTTCAAGAACTACTTTTAGAAATTCAATAAAAACACAATATGGCGATAACGCTTGTTTGATGGATTGGCGTTATCAAGTTATTCTTAATTTATATCTTATAGAGTTCGCAAATTTTAATACGCAAAAAATATTAGGACAAATGCATTCAACTTTTAGATTTAATAGTGCAAATGATAAAGCTTTAATCGAAGAATCAGCTACTAATAGAATAATAATAGCAAATGGTAGTTTTGTTGTTGGTCAACAAATCGGAATTGGAACAAGCGATGGAGGAACTCAAATAGCAAAAGAAAGAACTGTAACATCAATGACAAAATATGATGATGGAACTGTTACAGGTTTTGAAATTACATTTGATGGTGATCCAGTTGATATTACTACAAAAGCAATTGTAATGTCATATTCGCAAAAAACAGGTAGCACAGATGATATTCAAGCTAGTAGTGGCTGTATGGCAGATGATGGAAAACATGGAGCAAGATACAGATATTTTGAATTTAATTCAATTTTTGATTGGATAGATGGATATATTGTTAAGGATGGTAAAATGTATTTTTCTTGTAATCCAGAAGATTATAACGACACAGATACAAGTAAATATGATGTACTTTCCTATGATTTATCTACAGCATCAGGGTACATAAAAGAGCTAGGATTTGATACAAATAATCCATTTTGTATGTTTCCAACTATTGCTGGTGATGGTGCTGGATCAAGCACATATATAACGGATTATACATGGTGTAACCCAAAAGGTGTGTTTGCTCCTCGTGTTTCTGGTGTTCCGAGCCACGGTGCTAGCGTAGGTGCTTTCTATTGGAGCTTGATCAGTGGAGCGACCTCTGCGACTTGGGCTTGCGGGGCTCGTGTTCTTTTTGACCAGATATAACGGGGGTTTGGGGGCGGTCAGCCTCCAAATAATCTAAACTGTAGAATAACTAAACTATAAAAGAGTTGTTTTTTATATTTATATAAGTATAATAAAAAAATGGGATTCATTATGTACTAGAGCCTGTTACACTTTTTGGTGTGTGTTTGCTCCTCGTGTTTCTGGTATTCCGAACCACGGTGCTAACGTAGGTGCTTTCTATTGGAACTTGAACAGTGGAGCGACCACTGCGAATTGGAATTGCGGGGCTCGTGTTCTTAAAATTTTAAAATTACATAATGTATTCCTTGTCGCTTGGCAAAAATTAAGCCGAATCTGGATTAGTCTAGTAGCTCCGTTTGAGCGAAAAATTAATAGGCAAAAAAAGATATAAAAAGGAACCAGCAATGAAAAGAAAAGGAAATTTATGGAGTAGTATTATTGATAAAAATAATATTCAACAAGCAATTTATAACTCGTCAAAAGGGAAAAGAAATAGAGCAACAGTAAAAAAGATATTAAATAATATAGTACACTATACAAATGAAATACAAAAGATTTTAATAAGTGGATATGTTGCAAGTGAGTATGACAAGAAAAAAATTTTTGATGGTGCAAGGCAAAAAGAAAGGATAATATATAGACCAAAATTTTATCCAGACCAAATTATACATTGGTGCTTAATGCAGATTGTAGAGCCAATTTTTATAAGAGGAAATTATATTTTTTCTTGTGCGTCTATTAAAGGAAGAGGACAAATATATGCAGTAAAATACATACAAAAGATATTAAAAAAAGATAGAAAGTATACAAAATATAATTTAAAATTAGACATTAACAAATTCTATCCAACAATTAATAAAAGTATTTTAAAGTGCAAATTTAGGAGAATAATTAAAGATAGAAATACATTAACATTATTGGATACAATAGTGGATTCGTATGCAGAGCCGACAGGAGTTCCTATTGGAAATTATACAAGCCAATTTTTTGCTAATTATTATTTACAGGATCTAGACCATTTTATAAAGGAAAAGTTAAAAATTAAGTATTACATTAGGTACATGGATGATATGTTAATTTTTGGAAACAACAAAAAGAAAATACATTTAGCAAAAAATGAAATTGAAAAATTTATAAATAAAGAAAATTTAACATTAAAATCGAATTGGCGAGTAGCAAAGACAGGCGCAGAGCCAATTGATTTTATAGGAAAAAGATTTTATAGAGATTATACAACTATAAGAGATACTACATTTTTAAGATTAAAAAGAAGAATAAAAAAGATTTCAAAAAAATCGAGCATTAATTATACGGATGCAACAGCCGTTATTAGCTACCATGGTATGTTAAAACATACAGATTCGTATAAGGTAAGACAGAAATATATATATCCATTTGTAGATATAGAAAAATGTAAGGAGGTTATTAGAAATGAAGGCAGAAAGCGATGTTAAACCAAATAAATATGAAATTTCAAAAAGAGCAAACAAAACGATTATAACGCTGATTGACAATATAGAAGAAGTAAAAGAAAATGAAGAAATAAAATATAAGTACGATGTATATGAAATAACATTACATAGAGATATAAAGCAATTAAGTGATGATGAGTACGAAAAGTATTTAAAAATCGCAAAGGCACAACAATTACAAAATGATAGTGAAGTAACAATTTTTGATAGAATTGATGCAATAGAACAAGCGATTGCTGAAATTGGGGAGGTAGTTTATAATGATTAATTTTTATATAATACAAATTAAATTAAAAAAAATGACAATAAATGATGTTCCCAAGCTATGGCGAAAAAAAGTAGAAGAGAAAATAAAAGCTTTTGAGTAGGAGGCTTGTATGGAAGAGTTTATAAAAATTTTATTAAATCAAGGAGGAACTGTTTTATTAGCAGTTCTTTTTATTTATGTATTTGTAGAAGATAGGAAAAGCAATAAAGAAGAAAAAGCAAATAATACACAAGTGCTTAAAGAATTGTCTGGCTCCAATCAAAATATTGCAGAAAGCCTGAATTTGTTAAAAGTAACGATAGAGAATAATACAGCAGAGTACAGGCATCACGATGATAAAGCGGAGCAGAATTTTAGCAATATAAATGAACATTTAGTAAAAATTGAGGAAAAATTAGATAAAAAATAGGAGGTTAAATAAATGGTTTTTGGAAAAGCAATAGAGCAGTTAAAAGAAGGAAAAAGAGTACAAAGAAAAGGTTGGAATGGAAAAAATCAATACATAGAATTAGCAACCAATATTAGTTATAAGAATAAAAAAGGAGAAATTATAAATGCAAAGCATGATGCAATTGGAAATAGAGCAATAGCATTTGTTGGAACATCTGGAGTTCAAATTGGTTGGTTAGCAAGTCAGGCAGATATGTTAGCTGATGATTGGAAAATTGTAGAGGAGGAATAGTTATGGGAAATGATAAATTTATTGATATATGTAAAAAAGTAGTAAGGAAGTATGCAGAAGAACATTTAGATAAGACTGATAATGTTACAACATTTGATGTATTTGTAGTATGGCAATGTAAAACACTACAAAACAATAAAGCACTATTATCAACAACATTATTTGATGGTATGTATTATGAGCTAACATATAATGGAGATAAAAAAGAGCTGTATTTAGATGCTTATAAAAAGTTTGAAAATAAATGTATAAAATTGGAGGGATAAATATGAGTAAAAGAAAAATGATTATAACTGCAATAGTAACAATTGTTTTGGCTATAGTTAGTGCTATATGGGGAGTCAACTATAGTGAACGAGATGTAAAAGAAATTAGCGATTCTGTGGAAACTGTGGTTAACTATGTTGATAATGCAACATCTACAACAGAGATAGTAGAAACAACAGAAACGGAAGAACAGACATTAGAAGTAGAACAAGAAGTCGAATCCGATGCTGTTGTTGAACAAGAGAATATTGCATATAATGGAAGTTCTACAGGCAATGGGCTATCTATGCTAGGAGAATGCACAGGATTAACTTATTATTCGCAAGCCGATACAAGATGGGCTAATTATTTATATACATCTACTAACAATAATACTCAAACCATGAAATCCAGTGCTTGTCGGTCCAACTTCGGCTGCTATTGTTGTAAGTTCGTCCAAAGGTTTAATTCTGCCAACAACGATGGCAGATTTATTTATTCAAAATGGATTTAGAACAGCCAATAGTGGTACTGCCTGGTCTGCATATAGCTGGATAGCTGATTATTTTAATTTTAATGATTATAAGTATACATCTAATTACAATACAATGTTAGATTATTTAAGCAGAGGGTATTATGTAATTGCAAGTTGTGGTAGTGGCTTATTTACTTATGGCGGACACTATATTGTATTAGTAGGAATAGAAAATGGAAATATAAAGATTTATGATCCATATTTATATACAAATAAATTCAATACAGCTAGCAGAAGGAACAAAGTTATAGTAAATGGAAATACTGTTTATTGTAGTATAGATAATTTTAAGAAATATGCAAATTATAAAGGCTTTTGGTGTTTCAGTAATGATAGCGGTTTAACAGAAAATAAAAATACAGATATAAAAACTGTAGTAGCAAATAACAATATAGAAGATACAAATTATAAAGTAAGAATAACTGCAAGTAGCTTGAGAGTGCGAGAAGGTGCAAGTACAAATTATACCCAAATTTCTTCTTATAAAAAAGGTACAGTTGTTACAATCTATCAAAAATATAAAAACTGGGGCAAAACTGCATCTGGTTGGATATGTTTAGATTATACTACTACTCAAATTAATTCTACAGTATATACAACAGGAAAATACAAAGTTAGCACTAATATTCATGTCAGAATGGGTGCAGGAACAAATTATAAAGCAAAGACCTATAAACAGTTAACTCAAAACGCAAGATACCAAAATAAGCTTTGTGGTAATTATTGCTACAATGGATATAAAAAAGGTGTAATTTGTAATATTACATCCGCTTGACGCAAGAAAAAAGCAGTGATATACTGAAACAAAAATTATTTATAAAATAATAATAAAAACCTGGGACTATATTGTGTGATTGAACAGTTACAAAAAATGCAATTCTTGTGGAGGGTATA
>ERZ832317.1800-NODE-1800-length-26468-cov-8.524212_pt1 | contig 26468 bp, 18 predicted proteins | sample MGYA00519695_ERZ832317 | MGnify/ENA primary metagenome ERZ832317 (study PRJEB31850, sample SAMEA3708726) | human gut metagenome | biome: human gut; feature: human-associated habitat; material: faeces | place: China | collected 2014 ...
GAATAATTTGTTGCTTTATATTTTATTGTGTAGAACAATTATATCATCTCATTATGAGATTGTATATTTCTTTTACATTACATTTATATTACATTTCAATTACTTATAAAAAATTCATAATCTCTTTAATATAACTTTTATTATATAATTTTTATTGAAATAAACACATATCTTTTACTTATAGTTACTACAGCTTATCTATTTTAAAAAATTTAGACAAATTTTTCTAATTGCTAAGTACCTCATCTAACACCTTTGCTAAATACTTCATACTAATTAAGCATTGGTCTAGTGTATTTCCTGTTGCACCTACTTCTATTAAACTTGCTGCTTTTGATACTTGTTGATTATATCCCGACTCTCGTAATATTATTGGCTTAAACAAACCTGGATACATCTCATTTGCTTTTTGTTGTACTTTTATAGCAAATTTCAGATTTTGTTGCCACTTAGGGTGTGGTATACTACTTCCATTTCCCCCTACAACAAACATTATTTGTGCTGCATATTCATCTCCTATTTTTACTGTAGGCGCATATTTATTGTCTCCTACAGCATCTCTATGTACATCTATAACTATGTCTGTGTTTTTATTTTCCTCAAGTAATTTTGTTACTGTATTTAAAGAACTTGTATAAGAGCCTGTATATGATGGATAATCATGATAGTTTTCGTCATGTATTATATTATATCCATATGATTTTAATTGTTCTGTTAATTCCCTTCCTACACGTATTACACTAAAATTTTTATCTGTGGTTCTAAAATTTCCTGTTTGTTTATATTGATATTTTTCACTTGCTGTATAGCTTTCACATGAATGTGTTTGATAAATTATAATATTATCTTTATTTATTTCTAATTTGCTTGGATCTAATACTTCATTTGTTAATTTATAATCTGTTTCATTTCTTATTTTCACTCCATAATATTCTTGTGAATATCTTGGACTTACATTTGATTCTAATACTTCTGTTTTTAATCCTGTTTCTGCATGTTCTATATTTTCAGAAGGCTTATTGTTAATTTCATTACTATTTTCCCCGTTATTTCCTACATTATTTGTGTTTTCATCTTCTGCATCTTTTTCTGCCATTTGCTTATTATTTTTATCTGAATTCAAATTATCTATTACTCCTAAATTTACACTTAAAATATCTTCTATTGTTTTATTTTCTTTTGGACTACTACTATTTTCTTTATTATTTATCTGTGATATTGCAGGTATACTTATATCTAAACATGACAAAAAATTTTGCCAATTATTTTCTAATCCTAATTGTTTATTATTTTCATTTTGATCTTCATTTGTACCTTTGCTTTCGCTTTGATTTTCTCTTTTCACTTCACTTGAACTTTTATTTATATCTTTACTGTTATTTTCACTAATAACTTCCGCTTCACTACTTTTTTCTATACTGCTATTGTTTTCTTTATTATTTTTTACACTTAAAAAATATCTAGTAAGTCCTACTACAATAGTAATTATTATAGTTATTTTTACTAGATATTTTATAATGTCTTTTAAACTAATTACTGCCATATTAATCATATTAATATATTTCTCCTTTGTCCAAGTTCTTATATACTAATATATGCCAGTACATTTTAAATTATGACAAACTAATAAATTTAATCTTATACATAACCTGTTTTAATTATTATTAACAATACAAAAACAATAAATGTAATATTTTAGTAAGACAAGGTCTTTAAATTTGTGCATACAAATTTAAAGTAGCAGTGCGTCCACAGTCGAATTAAAAATACTGCATTTATTATTGTAATACATTAACATAATATCATTGTACAGATTTCATAAAATTTCTATTTCGTTTATTTTGAAATATATAAAGTAAAATTTTTATTGGTTTATTATACTTACAATTTCTTCTACATTTATGTTTTTACCATCTTCTAATATATTAGCTTTTTTCTCTTCTCCTGTAATCATATTTTTTACACTAATTACACCAGAGTTTATCTCATCTTCTCCTACTATTATTACATATGGAATTTGTAATTTATCTGCATATTTTAATTTTGCTTTTAGCTTTTTATCATTTAAATATATTTCTGTGTTTATATTTTTTTCTCTTAAAGAATTAGCTAGTATTATTGGTTTTGATAAATCATCTACCATTGGAATTACTAACACATCTGACATAGAAGCCTTTTCTGCTTTTATAAGTCCTAATTCATTTAATTTATAAAATAGTCTTGTTAAACCTATAGAAATTCCTACTCCTGGAAGCTTTTTGTCTGTGTAATATTCTGCTAAGTTTTCGTACCTTCCTCCAGAACATACACTTCCAAGTTCTCTATAATCATTCAAAAATGTTTCATAAACTGTTCCTGTGTAATAGTCTAGTCCTCTCGCAATTGTTAAATCCACTTTAAAATGTGTATCTGGAACTCCAAATATTCTAATATATTTTACAACACTTATTAATTCTTCTAATCCCAATTTAAATGTTTCATTTTCTATATTTAAGTCTTGTAGTTTTTGTAATTTCTCATCTGTTGTTCCATCTATTTCTATAAAATTAATAATTTTTTCTATTGCTTCTTTGCTTACACCTATTTTTTCTAAATCTTCTATTACTGCATCTTTTCCTATTTTTTCGATTTTATCAATTATTCTTAAAATTTCTACTGAATTATCCTTTTGATTTATATATTCAAACAATCCATTTAATATCTTTCTATTATTAATTCTAATTGTAAATTCTTCAAATCCAAGTTCTTTTATTAAGTTATATATAACACTTGGAATTTCTGCATCATTTATAGTGCTTAGCTCTCCATCTCCAATAATGTCTATATCACATTGATAAAACTCACGAAATCTTCCTTTTTGAGCTTTTTCTCCTCTATATACTTTTCCAATTTGATATCTTCTAAAAGGAAAACTTAAATTTCCATAATTCTTAGCAACATATTTAGAAAGAGGCACTGTTAAGTCAAACCTCATTGCAATGTCTGTATCTCCCTTTTGAAATTGATAAATCTGCTTTTCTGTTTCTCCTCCTGCTTTTGCAAGTAATATTTCTGATAGTTCTAATATAGGTGTATCTAATGGTAAAAATCCAAATTTTTGATATGTTTTTTCTATTTTTTGTTTCATTTGCTCAAATAATATTTGTTCGTTTGGTAGTAATTCCATAAATCCTGGTAATGTTCTTGGTTCTATCATAATCTTCATCCCTTTCTATTTAGCTTTATATTCTAAAATAATGTTTATCAAGAATTATATACATTATATCTATTTTTTAGGTGTTTATTTCAACTTAAACATTTAATAAAATTTTTTAATATTTGAATTCACTTATATTAGTTTAATTCTCATTAATCAATCCTAGGTTTTAAGTCAAAGTATATAGGTTTTTCTTCATATACAATAGTAGACTTTCCATGTCCTGGATAAATTATTGTATCATCTGGTAATACTAATATTTTTTTAGTAATAGAATTCATTATATCTTCTAAACTACTTGTTGGCAAATCTGTTCTTCCCCAAGTACCTCTAAATATTGTATCTCCTGTAAATATGCACTTTTCTTTTTCACAATATAGTGAGCTTCCACCTTTTGTATGCCCAGGTGTATGAATTACTTTAAGCTCTATGTCTCCAACATGTAATAAATCTCCATCATCTACCCTAGAATCTGCTTCTATTTGTATATGATTTATTCCAATATAATCTGTTAAACTAATATTTTGGTTATATAAACCTTCTACATCATATCTATGAATTAATATGGTTCCACCTTTTGCATCTCTTACTTGTTTTAATGCACTTATATGGTCTCCATGGCAATGTGTTAAATATAAATATTTTACTTTTGCCTCTAAAATATCCAACATCTCTATTACTTTTTCTGGATTTCCACCTGGGTCTATAACCATAGTTTCTTTTGTATTTTCATCTTGAATTATATAGCAATTTGTTTTTTCTGGTATTCCACCATTTACTCTTATTATTTTTAGTATCATTTTAATAACTTCCTTCGTAATCTTTTATTAAAAATAAGTAATCATTATTATTTATTTTCTATTCTTTATTTTTTTCTCTTAACTTCATACACGCTATCTACTTTTCTTAAAGTTTTTAAAACTTTGTTTAATTCTTCTATATTTTCAACCTCAACAGTAACTTCTGCAATAACTATTTTTTCCTTTGTAGTTCTTGCGTTAATTGCAATTAGCTTTGTTTTTATGCTATTTACAGCTGTAATAATATCTGCAAGAATACCAGTCCTGTCATTTGCATAAATTTCTATAGTAACATCATATGCTTTCTCTTCGCTCTTGCTCCATTCAACATCTATCATTCTGTTTTCTTCTGAAATAAGTGATTTTATATTTGTACAGTCTTTTCTATGTATAGAAACTCCTCTACCTTTTGTAATATACCCTACTATATCATCTCCAGGAACTGGATTGCAACATTTAGATAATTTAACTAAGCAATTGTCTATACCTTTTACTATAACTCCTGCATTATATTTTTTATCTTCATGTGGTTTTTGACTTGTAAGCTCTTCTATTTTCTTTTCTATGTTTGCCTCGTTATGTTCTTTTTTATACTCTTCTAATATTCTTGTAACAACTTTACCTGCTGTTATTCCTCCAAATCCAATACTTGCATACATATCGTCTGTACTATTAAATTTGTACCTATTTAATGCAGCTTGAACAAACTCCGGCTTAAATATTTCTGTATGACTTAATCCTAATTTCTTAAATTCTTTATCTACTGCATCTTTTCCTTTTTCTATATTTTCCTCTCTTTGGTTTTTCTTAAACCAAGAAAGTATTTTATTTTTAGCAGTAGAACTTGCCACAAATTTAAGCCAATCCCTACTTGGGCCTTTAGATTGGTCTGATGTTAAAATCTCTACAATATCACCACTCTTTAGTTTTGTTACAATAGGCATCATTTTACTATTTACTTTACATCCAATCATTTTATTTCCTATTGCTTCATGTATTGTATAAGCAAAATCAATTGGTGTACTTCCTTTTGGTAGTGCTTTTATTTGTCCCTTTGGAGTAAATACATAAACCTCATCTTCAAAAAGTTCTGTTTTTAAAGTTTTCATAAACTCATCTGGGTCTTGTAAATCTTTTTGCCATTCTAAAGTTTCTCTTAGCCAAGATAATTTATCATCTGTTACTACAACATTTGCTTTTTTATGTGTTCTAAAGCTTGCTTCTTTATAAGCCCAATGTGCAGCAATACCAAATTCTGCAACTCTATGCATATCCCATGTACGAATTTGTACTTCAAATGGTGTTCCTTTTGGTCCAATTAATGTTGTATGTAAAGATTGGTACATATTAGGTTTTGGTACAGAAATATAGTCTTTAAATCTACCTGGCATTGGGTTATACAATTCATGTACGACTCCTAATGCTGCATAACAGTCTTTAACAGAATTTACAATAATTCTTAAAGCAAATAAGTCATATACTTGGTCAAGTGTGATGTTGTCCCTTTTCATTTTGTTGTAAATACTGTATAAGTGTTTTGCTCTTCCTGTTACTTCTCCTTCGATTTTTTGCTTTTTTAATGCTGTCTTTATTTGTTCCATTATCTGGTCAATAAATTTTAATCTTTCTTCTCTTTTTTTATTTATACCTTCAACTAATTCTCTATACTCCTCTGGATATAAATATTTAAAAGATAAGTCTTCAAGCTCCCACTTTAAAGAATACATACCCAAACGATTTGCAAGCGGAGCATATAAAACCATAGTCTCTCTTGCATTTGCTATTTGTCTATCTCTTGAAAGAAATTTAAGAGTTCTCATATTATGAAGTCTATCTGAAAGTTTTATTAAAATTACTCTTATATCTTTTCCCATAGCCAAAAACATTTTTCTATAGTTTTCTACTTGTTGTTCTTCTATGGTTGCATACTCTAATTTACTTAATTTTGTTACCCCATCAACCATATTTGCAATTTCTTCGCCAAATTTTTCTATAATGTCCTTTTTAGTAATATTTGTGTCCTCCACAACATCATGAAGAAGTGCAGCACAAATTGTACTGTCGTCTAATCCAAGTGTTGCTAATATATATGCAACTTGAACAGGGTGAATTATGTATGGTTCACCAGACTTTCTAAGTTGTCCTTCATGTTGAGATTTAGCCAAATCATATGCTCTGCTAATAAGTTTTGTGTCTATTTTTCTATTATGCTTTTTCATTTCTTTTATTACGTCATCCAACGTATATTCTTTTACTTCTGACATAAAATCACTTCCTTATGCTATAGCTTTTACTTTTATCTACTTATTTATATAGCTTTTCTTATATCTTTTATTGTAATTTGAACATTCTCATTTTCATTAAATGCATTAACATCTATTGTTCCTACAATATCTACTCTATCTTCTATTTTATACTGCTCTGTCAAGTCCCCCATATTAAATCCTATTGAATCTATAAAAAAGTTATCTTGTTTTAGTAGAATTTTTAAATGCTTTCCTTCTGATAGAGATCTAATTGAGACTATTTTTAAGTTTTCTATTAAAAACAGTGGCATTTTATTTTGCTCTCCAAATGGCTCTAATTGATGCAGTTCTTTTACATTTTCTATGCTAATATCTTTTAATTCTACCTTTCTTTCTATATTAATTACTGGAACTATCTCAGATATATCTTTTCTTTCTGTATATTCTATAAAAGCTTTCTTGAAATTTTCAAATTTATCTTTTTTTATTGTAATTCCAACCGCCATTGAATGTCCACCAAATTTTTCTAAATACTCTGAACATTCCATTAATGCTTCGTGTAAATCAAAACCTGGTATACTTCTTCCAGAACCTTTGCCTTCATCTCCATCAAAACATATTAATATACTTGGTTTAAAATACTCGTCTGTAATTTTTGAAGAAACAATTCCTGCCACTCCATGATGCCATCCTTCTTTACCAATTACTATAGCAGGTTTATCTTTTTCCATTATAATTTCTTGTACTGCTTCGTCATATATTTTTCTTTCTACTTGCTGTCTTGCTGAATTATATTCGTTCATTTTTTCTGCAAGCTTTTTTGTAGTTTCCCTATTATTAGCCAAAAATAGTTCTAAAGCTTCATCTGCATGTCCTAACCTACCACATGCATTTATTCTTGGAGATAGTCCAAAAGAAACTGTTGTAGAGTCTATTTTCTTAAATCCACACAAATCTATTAAAGTTTTTAAACCAATATTGTTTGTCCTTTCTACTAACATAAGTCCAAGTTTTGCAATTACTCTATTTTCGTCTACAAGTGGTACAATGTCCGAAATTGTTCCAATTGCTGCTATGTCTAAAAATTTTAAATATTCTTTTTCTGGCAATTTCCAATCTGTTGCCAAAGCTTGCATTAATTTAAAAGCTACTCCACAACCTGCTAACTGGTTAAAAGGATATTTATTATCCTTTCTTTTTGCATCTATTACTGCAATACATTTTGGAATTTCCTCACCTGGTTCATGATGATCTGTTACTATAACATCTATTCCTATTTTTTTAGCATACTCAATTTCTTCTATTCCTGTAATTCCACAATCTACTGTTATAATTAGTGTAGTATCAGAATATGAAATTTCCCTTATTGCATTTTTGTTTAGTCCATACCCTTCTTCAAGTCTATTTGGAATATAAGTGTTAACATCTATATTAGAATTTGAAAAAAAGTTTTTAAGTAATGTAATACTTGTAATTCCATCTACATCATAATCTCCATAAATTGTTATCTTTTCTTTATTTTCTATTGCTTTATTTATTCTTTTTACCGCCTTTTCCATATCTGGCAAAAGAAATGGATTGTAAAAATCCATTCTTGTTGGATGTAGAAATTTAGCTACTTCTTCGTCTGTTTTTATTTCTTTGCGTACTAAAATACTAGCTAATAAATTACTTATTTTATATTTTTTTGCAAATTGTTCTACTTCTTCATTATTAACTTTGTTTACTTCCCACTTTTTAACCATATGCTCTCCTATTTTATTTGCTGTTTCATTCTTAAATATCCTAACTCTTCCCATCTGTTATATGCTAAATTTAGCCTAAATAAAACCTTTGGTTTAGCACCTGCTCTGTTTTTGTCAACTACACATGCATAATATCTAACATCTGGGTCTGTGTATTTCTTTAAATCAAAATATTTTGTATCTACTTCTTTTAAAGAATACTCATAATCGTCATATGTTTCTTTATTAATTTGCTTTATTAAGCAAAGTGTATCTAAAATTTCTTTTACGGTTCTACTAACTGCCAAATCGTTAACATCTAAATTTATTGGCAATGTTGTGCTTTCTGTTAACTGTAAAGTAGAATAAATAAACATATTAAAGTTTTGAGCCAAGTTTGAAAGTATTGTAGCTGTTTTCTTTATTTCTTCTCCTTTACCAATATTTGCAGTATCTGTTTTTAAAGTATCATAAAATACATATTCTATTTTTTCTTTATAATAAAAATTCATTATAACTTTTTTAAGCTCGTCATTAGTATGGTCTGTTATATTTATAAAATAAATTGAGTTGTTTATTTCCTTATTTGCCCAGTCTACAGCTTTTATTGTTTTATTAAATTCTGTAGAAATTTCTGATAATCTCTTAACAAAATTTGCTTGGCTTTCTTTTTCTTCTTTTATAACAAATCCATTTTCATCTACTTTTACTTTTTTAGGGTCATCTGGTCTAAACTTAAATTCTAAAAGTTCTCCTTCTGTTTTGCTTAGTTCCTGACCATGTAACTTTTGTATTTCAGGATTATTAATTATTGTTGTAATTAAGCATAGCTTCATTTTGTCTTCTGACATTTCGTTTGATATAATTAAAACTTTTTTCTTATGAATAAATGCTGTGTATGCTGCTAAATTAATTGTAAATCTACTTTTACCAGAGTTAGAAGGCATAGCAAATGCCATTGTTTCTCCCTTTCTTAAACCTTTGAAAACACTTGAAAGAATAGGAAATGGAAATACTAGTCCGTTCGTTAAAGTATTATCTCCCATCTCTAAGAAGGTTGTTAAGTCTTTATTTAAAATAGCTTGTTTAAATTTACCTGTAACTGTTACTTGGTTTACAGCACTTTCTACCTCTTCTACAGACATAGATTTATATAAAACATAATTAATTATTTCTACTATTTTGTCTTGATTTTCCTTGATTGGATTTTCCAAATAGCTTTTTCTTAGAGTAAATAACTTTTTAAGTTCTATATAAACTTCTTCTATATTATAATTGCTATCCATGTACTCTGCAATTAAGTCGTCTTTAAATTCACGTATTTCGTTGTTGTATTTTGGTAAATTAAATCCATCTTTTGCAATTTCTGGAGTATACTTGCTGCCTTCTGTAAATAAAACACTTTTATAAATTTCTGTACATTTATCATCTTCAAAATAACATTCTTTTTTTGTTATATAATATTTTGTTATTAATTTTGGATTAGTTAAAAGTAATCCTAAATAAATATGCTCTAGCTTTTCGTTTTTTAATTCTTTAGGATATATTCCTGTATCTTCTTTCTCGTTTTCTTTTTCTTCTTCGCTATTTGAATCATTTTGCTTATCTTTTGGCTCGTCTTTTTTACTGTCATCTGATGTTTCGTCTTCTTCTACATTATCTTGGTCTTCATCTACATTAACGCTATCATCTTCATTAACTGTTTTTTCTTCATCATTTAAATCCTCTGTATTATTATCGTTTGAACTATCTTTTTCGTAGTAGTCGTTTTCATCATTATATTTTTTTAGTTTTTTAAATAATGGGTCATCTGAAAATTCGTCGTAATCGTCATAGTCATCATAATCATTATCATCTACATCTGTTGCACTTTTATATGGTATATCCTTAGATACGTCATTTTTTATATCGGTAGCACTATCCTTCTCTTCTTTGTCATCTACTATTTCTATTTTTTTCTTTTTTCTACCTCTTTTATTAGTTTCTTTATTAGTGGCATTATTATTATTTTTTTCTACTTTGCTAGTATTAATTTGTATTTTTTCAATTCTTTCTAAAGCTTTCTTAAAGTTTTTATTACGTATATCTTCTTTAATTTTTTCTACTTCTTCTTTGTTTTCATCTGTTACCTTCAGTTTTTGCAAACTTTCAAATAATTTTACAGCATAATTATCCATATTTTTTCTCCTCTTTTGACTTTTTATGATTATATAACATATTTTTTTGTAATTCAATATTAGAGAATAAGAAAAAACTATCAGTCTCTAATTTTATTAAATATTGTCTCATTTGTGTTCTTTACTTCTCTAATTTTTAATTATTTTTTATTAATAGTGTAATATGTTATTTAATGCTTGTATTGATAGATATATGTTTCTTATACATAAAAATCACTCTTTACATCTCTATATTTTATCATTTCTCTTACTATTTTTCTGATATCTCTTCTTTTTGCATTTTTTATTCATAAAAAAACTCCTTATGATATTTTTATTTTATCATAAGGAAGCTTTTTTATATACCTTTTCAAATTACACAAAACCTATTACATTTTCTAAAAGTATTTACATATTTCTAATATTCTATACTAAGGTAACACTATTAAAACTAGTCTATAAGAGTAATATGAATTACCAAGTCCACTACAATAACTAAAAGCAAATACCCCAGCATCAAAACAAGATTGATAGTATCCACCTCTAATAATAAATGGATATTTAGTTTCACAAAATACATGAGTAGTATTCTCAAACCATCCATTACTTCCCACATACCCATCTGATGTTTCCCATATTGCATCACCATATTTTCCTTTTGTAGCTTCATAGTTTAATTCAGCTTTATCACTATCTCCTATTTGATATACATTTTTAGTTTTCTCATTTGTATCTCCTACTCCATTTCCAGCTGATACTAAACTTTTACCATATAATGTTAGATTTGAGTTTCCATTATTTAGATATGCTGCTACAAGCTCAGCATGGCATCCACTCATATCATACACTCCATATACAGTTCCTGATGTACTTGCTTTCACTCCTTGACTACTTGTATAGTCATAATCCGTTCCTATATTTGGACCAGCTCGTCCTGATGCTCCTGTTTGTTCGCTATTATTAGACCATACTTCTTCTGTATCTTTTCCATATTCACTTTTACTTAAATATGCCACTGCCCCCCACTCATCATTTTTCATTAAATGACTATTTAGTGTATTATTATAATTTATACATATATCATATGCTCTACTTATCGAATCACCAATACCACTTCCCACTCCTGGTTTTATTTGTAATTTTCCGTTATTCTTGCTTGCCTCAAATTTTGCTACCCATATTCCACTTACGTCTTCTCCATATTTAAATGCTGGGTGTACATTCCATTTTCCTTCTCCACTTACATTATCCCATGCACTTGTTCCGTCATAAGCTGTATTTGTAACATCTTTTAGGAACTTTATGTTTATTGTTCCTGCTCCTTCTGCTGGTTTAGATGGATTTATTTCTCTTCCACTTTTATGATATCCACTTGTTATACTATATGCATATCTTGGTATCCATACCCACATACTTCCATCTTCTGTTATTGCATTTGCCCATTTCTTTTCACTTGGAGCATTATCTCCTACATATACTATTGGCGTCATTCCTTCTCCTAATTTTGGTTTGTTTACTTCTGTTCCGTAATCATACCAATTTGGATCGTCTGATGTGGTTGCTTCCCAATTTCCTGGTACATGCGATACTTCTATTTTGTTGCTTATTGTTTCTTTCTTATTTCCTACATTATCTACTGCTAATACATGTAAATAATATGTTCCTCCTTCTTTTATTTTTAATGTTATTGTTTGTGGATTTGTACTAAACGTTCCTCCTGTATATAATCCTTCGTCCTCTCCTATTTTTCCTTCTTCTGTATTTAGTACCCATTTTGTTTTACTTACTTTTATTCCGCTTTCTTCATCTGTTTGTGTTACTTCTGCTGTTAAGCTTCCTCCTATTTCTACTGATTTTGCACTTAGTTTTATTTCTGCATTTGGTTTTATATTATCTATTACTTCTACATTTGCATACTTCCCACTGCTTACTCCATCATATAGTCTTGCATATATGATGTCTCCATTTACTAATCCTGTTATTGTTTTTTCTTTTACTCCTGCATTCTCTCTTGTCCAACTTCCTTCTGTTATATTATTCTTTTGCCATTCTAGTTGGTACCCTTCTTCATTTGTATATATTCTTGCCTGTGCTTGTCCATTTCCTGTCCATGTTACTTCTCCATATATTGCTTTTGGTATTTCTCCTATTTGTACTGTTCTTTCTACTACTTGCTGTTCTCCATTTTTTGTCGCTTCTACTTTTATTGTGTATATTCCTCCTTGAGTTAATCCACTAAATGTATATGTTGTTGCTTCACTTGCTTGTGCTTCTCCATACTCTTCTCCTTGTTTCTTTATTGAGTACTTAAAGTTACTTGCTCCTTCTGCTCTTACTACTTCTATTTCTATACTATTTGTTGTTTTATTTACTACTCTTAACCCTATACTTAGGTTTTCGCCTTTTCCTATACATTCTCCTATTATTATATTATCTGCTATTTCTTCATTTGGCTCTACTGTTATTTCAAATACATATCCTGGGGTTGTTGTTATTTCATATGTTCCATCTCCGTTGTCTATTTTATCTACTTCCTTATCTGCTATTAATCCTTCACTTTCTATTCTATTCCAATAATCTTCTACCTTATATGAGCCATTTCCATCTGCATATACTGGAACTTTTGCCATCTCTAGCTTTTCTCTCATTTCTCCTATTTCTGTCTGTTCTTTACTGTCTTGGGCTTTTTGTATTACTCCATTTGAACCAAAAACTAGACTTATTGTTATTCCTGCTAAGATTAAAAGAACAACAATTGTTACTACCAACGCTATTAGCGTTATTCCACTTTCTCCTTTGCTTGCTATTTGGTGATTTAATTTTAATTGTTCTTTCTTTTTCATTTCTGTTCCCATGTTCTTCCTCCTATTATTTCTTTTGTTATTATTCCACAAAATTTATTTATTAATCATATTTTTATTGCCTTGTTTATTTTTATTCTTTTTTGTTACTTTGTTTACTGGTTTTATTGTTTTATTTTTTTCTTTTTATATTTTACTGTTTTATTTTATTAATTTATTCTATATGATTAATAAATAAATGTGGAACAATTTGTTACTTTATATTTTCTTGTGCAGAATAATTATATCATCTTATTATGAGATTGTGTATTTCTTTTGCATTACATTTATATTACAATTTGATTGCATTTTTAGTTGCATCAAAAACAAAAAAATAAGAACCATATCTAAATTTCCTAATTTAAATATAATTCTTATTTTTTCATTTTTTACTCTATTTTACCTATTAAAACTCTACTTTTTCTTGAAGCCAAGCTTCTAACTCATCTATTTTTATTCTTATTTGCTCCATTGTATCTCTATCACGCACTGTTACAGACTCGTCTTCTAATGTATCAAAATCTATTGTTATACAATATGGTGTTCCTATTTCGTCTTCTCTTCTATAACGCTTTCCTATACTTCCTGCTTCATCATAGTCACACATAAATTTCTTTGATAGTTTAGTATAAACTTCTTCTGCCTTTTCGCTTAATTTCTTTGATAATGGAAGCACTGCTGCTTTATATGGTGCCAATGCTGGATGCAAATGTAATACTGTTCTTACATCTCCTTCTGCTATTTCTTCTTCGTCATATGCATTACATAAAAATGCTAAAGCAACTCTATCACATCCAAGTGATGGTTCTATACAATATGGTATATATTTTTCGTTTGTTTCTGGGTCTAAATATGTCATATCTTCTTTAGAATGTTCCATATGTTGTTTTAAATCATAGTCTGTTCTGTCTGCAATTCCCCATAATTCTCCCCAACCAAATGGAAATGTAAATTCTATGTCTGTTGTTCCATTACTATAATGTGATAATTCTTCTGGTGAATGGTCTCTTAATCTTATATTTTCTTTTTTCATTCCTAAACTTAATAGCCAATTCTCGCAAAATTCTTTCCAGTATTTATGCCATTCTAAATCTGTACCTGGCTTACAGAAAAACTCTAATTCCATTTGTTCAAACTCACGTGTTCTAAATGTAAAGTTTCCAGGTGTTATCTCATTTCTAAAAGCTTTACCTATTTGTGCTATTCCCATAGGTAATTTTCTTCTTGTCGTACGCATTGCATTTTTAAAATTAACAAATATTCCTTGTGCAGTTTCTGGTCTTAAATATATTTCAGATTTGCTATCTTCTGTAACTCCTTGATATGTTTTAAACATTAAATTAAACTTACGAATATCTGTAAAATTTTCTTTTCCACAATTTGGGCAAGGTATATGATTTTCTTTTATAAAATTAATTAATTGTTCATCACTCATTCCATCTGCAATCATGTCTTTACCTTGCTCATGCGCCCATTCTTCAATTAATTTATCTGCTCTGTGTCTTGTTTTACATTCTTTACAATCTATTAATGGATCTGAAAAGTTTCCAACATGACCTGATGCAACCCATACATCTGGATTCATTAAAATTGCTGCATCTAGTCCAACATTATACTTGCTTTCTTGTACAAACTTTTTCATCCATGCTTTTTTAATATTATTTTTTAATTCTACTCCTAAAGGTCCATAATCCCAAGTATTTGCTAATCCTCCATAGATTTCAGAACCAGGATATACATATCCTCTACTTTTACATAGTCCTACAATTTTGTCCATTGTTAAATTTTCCATAATAAAACCTCCTATTTCTCGCTGTGTCAAAAATTTATATAATCAAAAAACTTTCGACACTAGCTAATTTAATAGCTAGGGACGAAAGTTATATTCCGCGGTTCCACCCTAATTGATAAAATAATTTATCCACCTTATTTAATAATGCTCCAAAGCTCCCCATATAGTTCTTATGGTTGGCTCTCACCTTTTCCAACTCTCTTTTACATAAGCTTTACTATATTTTTTCTTCTTCATCACATCTTATTAATATTATATATACTACTACCTTTTTTATTCCTTGTCAAGGTTAATTTTCTATCTTTCTTCTTGTTCTTCTAACATTTCAATATGTTTATCACGTTGTTTTTGTATTCCTGCTTGAATAGATTGTCTTATTAATGCTTCCAAATGTTCTGGTTCAGGATAATCTTTTTCATCTAGCGCAGCTAATACAAACTTATCTCTAATGCTATACCTTTTTATTTTTCCATTACTATCTGTTATCCTAGATAAATTGTCTAACAATATTCCTAAATCTAATGTAAATCCATGTTCTCTAGCATAATTCTGTGCAAATGCTAAAGTTGTTCTAGTATTTCCATCTCTAAATGGATGTACTCTCCAAACTTTTGCTATTTTTATAGTAAATTCTCTTGATATTTGTTCTAATGTTTTTCCTTTCCAATTAGTATTATTCAATTCTTCAAGAGCTATATTTAAATCTCTTTCTATATTTTTAGCTTCTGAATATTGTAGGCTTAATCCTGGTATTACAACTTCTGTTTTATATACTGGTACAGTTCTAAATTCTCCTGCCCATTCAAATATATCTTCAAAAATATGTTTATGAGCTGCTTTTAAGTCGTCAGCAGTAAACCTTTTTTTAAAAGCTGTATCTATATCTATCAATTTTACAAATCCAATATCTTTTTCAGCATTATTTAGTTCTTTATATTCTGTAATTCCTAATTTATTCTTTAAGGTTCCATTTTCTTGTATGTATGGGTCTTTCATTTTAAATTAATCCTTCCTTATTTTTTATATTTTTCTATAACTTGTTTTTGTAAATCTTCTAATTCTATTGAGCCATCTATATATTTCTTTGCTAATTCTATAGTTTCTTTTGTTGGTACATCTGCTCCTGAAATAGATATAGTCAAAGCTTTTTTTACTAAATCTCTTCTTTGTTCCTTATTAGTATTCTTTACTGAATAGTCCATTATACCTTCATTAATCTAATTATTAAAATATTAGACTATTTCTCCCTTCTTCTAAATTTTATTACTCTTAATTATATCTTTATATTCATATTTTATCTTTAAATTGTTAATAAAGTAAAATTTTTACTTTATTAATATTATATATTTAATTTTTTTATAATTCAATACATATTATTAAAATTATGTTAATTGCTTTTTATATCAATTTTATCTACTTTTCCAAAATTGCATTTAACTTTTTAATTTGACTAATTGCTCTTTTATTTATAGTTATCCACAAGCCTAATTTGCCTTTTACATAATACATTAAATTTTATTTGTAATTATATTGTAACAATATTAACGACAAAATGTTTTGTTATCCATTTTTTTATTTTATAAAGCCACAAACTGCGACAAAGTTTTTATACAATTGTTACAAAGAATTTACAAACTGGAAATAATTATTACACATTTATTGTTATTAGTTTACAAAAATAAGTTATTCACAGGTTGTGGAAAGTGTGGATAACTCTGTGAATAACTGAAAATAGTCGCTTTTATTTCAAACTTTTCCACAACTATTATTGCTTATATTTTATGAAAACTAATTATTGCATTATGTAATTGGAAATTACTTCCTTTTAAGTAGTTTTTGTAAAAATTATACTCTAATTTTATTTAAATTTTATTACATTAATAACTAATTTTACATTATTTTTCTATTATTATTAAGGTAAAAACATCACATATTAGAGTAAAAAATATTATATATATAATTTTCAATAAAAATAACTACTATACAAGATTATTTTAATTTAAATCTTTTATAGTAGTTAATAAAATTTATATTTTTTATAAATAATTAAAAGCTATAAAGTTTTACTTACTTTACAGCTTTATATAGCATACTATCAAATACAGCTAAAAGTATTTCACAAATTAATATAAGAGGAAATCCTATGTAAAACTTGGCTTTTTTTGTTTTATGTCTAAATGTATACATTCCAGCAATTCCACCAATTCCGCCACCTAATAGTACTAGCAATAACAAAGAATTTTCTGGAATTCTCCACTTACCTTTCTCCGCTTTTCTTTTATCTAACCACATAGCCAAAAATGCTATTAGATTAATTATAACTAAATAAATAATTATATTTTTTACTGAAAAAATTTCTTCTAAATTCATATGTCTTTCTCCTTAAACTTTTAAACTGTTTTGCTATTTACTATATTTTCTTAAATATTATAAAACTTATCCAAACAAACTCATTTGGTTACTTTGACTCATGCCTTTTAAACATCCTGCCTTTTCTAATAGTTCTACTACAGATTTTCCTACTTTTGAACGTATTTTCAAGTCATCTATAGACATAAACTTACCATCTTTTTTAGCTTCCTCAATTCCTTGTGCTGCAACTGTACCAAGTCCAGGAATACTATTAAGTGGTGGTCTTATTCCTTCTTCTTCTATTCTAAATTTTGTTGAATGTGATTTATATAAATCTATAGGTAAGAAGTTTATTCCTCTTTCATACATTTCCATAACCAATTCCAATATTGCATACATATTTTTATCCTTAGTTGTTGCACCATTTCCTGCTAAATCAATTTCTTTCATTTTGTTTTTTACTCTTTCTTCTCCATGGCACATAATATCACTGTCAAATTCGTCTGCTCTAATTGTAAAATAGGCTGTATAATATGCCTTTGGTTCATGTACTTTAAACCATGCTATTCTAAATGCATTTGTTACATAAGCTGCAGCATGTGCTTTTGGGAACATGTATTTTATTTTTTCACAAGATTTTACATACCAATCTGGTACGTCTTTTTCTTTCATAGCGGATTTAAATCCTTCCCATTTATCTGGGTCTTTTAATGCTTTACCTTTACGAACAGTTTCCATTATTTTAAAGGCTTTATTTGGTTCTAGTCCCATTTTTATTAGGTAAATCATTATATCATCTCTACAGCATATAGCATCTTGCAGTGTTACTGTTCCTTCTTCTATTAATGTTTGTGCATTTCCTAACCACACGTCTGTACCATGTGATAAACCTGAAATACGTATTAGCTCATCAAATGTTGTAGGTCTTGTATCTACAAGCATTCCTCTAACAAATTTTGTTCCAAACTCTGGTATACCATATGACCCTACCTCTGAATGTATTTGTTCTGGAGTAACACCTAAAGCTTTAGTTGAAGAAAATATTGACATTGTTTCTTTATCATCTAGAGGTACTTTAGTTGGGTCTTTTCCTGTTAAGTCAAATAACATTCTTATCATTGTTGGATCATCATGTCCAAGTATATCTAACTTTAACAAGTTTTGATCTATTGAGTGATAATCAAAATGTGTTGTAATAATATCCGAGTTTGGATCATCTGCAGGATGTTGTACAGGGGTAAATTCGTATATTTCTCTTCCCTTTGGAACAACTATAATTCCTCCTGGATGCTGACCTGTTGTTCTTTTTATACCAGTACACCCTTGTGCTAATCTTAAAACTTCTGCATTATTTACAGGAACTCCTCTTTCTTCATAATATTTTTTTACATACCCATATGCTGTTTTATCTGCTACTGTACCTACCGTACCTGCTTTAAATGTTGTACCTTTTCCAAATATTACTTCTGTATACTTATGAGCTTTTGCTTGATATTCACCAGAGAAGTTTAAGTCTATATCTGGTTCTTTATCTCCATTAAAACCTAGGAACGTTTCAAATGGTATGTCTATTCCATCTTTAACTAATTTATGACCACATTTTGGGCAATCTTTATCTGGTAAATCGAATCCACATAAACATCCATAATCTGTAAAGTCAGAATATTTACAGTTTGGACATCTATAATGTGGTGGTAAAGAATTAACTTCTGTAATACCTGTCATATTTGCAACAAATGATGAACCAACACTACCTCTTGAGCCAACTATATATCCATCCTCATTTGATTTCCAAACCAACTTTTGTGCAATAATATACATAACAGAGAAACCATTTTTAATAATAGATGTAAGCTCTTTATCCAACCTTTCTTCAACGATTTGAGGTAATTGCTCTCCATATAATTCATGTGCTTTATTATATGCAATTTCTTTTATTGTTGTCTCACACCCATCAATATGCGGTGGACACTTTTCTGGAGAAATTGGCTTTATTTTTTCACACATATCTGCAATTTTATTTGTATTTGTTACAACTACTTCATATGCTTTTTCTTCACCTAAATATTCAAATTCTTTTAGCATTTCTTCTGTTGTACGCAAATATATTGGTGCTTGTTCATCACAATCATCATATCCTTGACCTGCTTGTAATATTCTTCTATATATCTCATCTTCTGGATCCATAAAATGAACATCGCATGTTGCAACTACTGGTTTATCTAATTTTTCTCCTAAGGCTACTATTTTTCTATTTATATCTCTTAGTGCTTCTTCGTCTGGTACAACACCTTGCCTTACCATAAACATATTATTTCCGATTGGTTGAATTTCTAAATAATCATAGTCGTTTGCAATTTCTTCTATTTCTTCATCTGTTTTTCCTGCTACAATTGCTCTATATAGCTCTCCTGCCTCACATGCACTTCCTAATATTAATCCTTCTGAATATTTTTTATATAATGATTTTAGTATTCTAGGTTTTTTATAAAAATAATTTAAGTGTGAATATGAAACTAATTTATATAAGTTTTTTAAACCTACATAGTCTTTTGCTAAAATTATAGCATGATATGTTGGAAGTGATTTATAATCTGCTTTTCCTATTTCTAAGCTATCCACATCATCCCAAGTTTTTGCACCTTTTTCTTTAAGCATTGAAATCATAATATTAAATACTTTTACAGTTGTGTCTACATCATCCAATGCCCTATGTGCTACCTCAACTACAATTCCTAATTTATCTGCAATAAAACCAAGCTTATATTTCTTAAAATCTGGAAATAAGCTTTTTGCAAGCCTTAAAGTATCTAAATATGTATTATTTAGTTCATATCCTAATTGTGAAGCATTATATTTTAAAAATCCTATATCAAAGTCAGCATTATGTGCAACCAAAATAGAGTCTCCAACAAATTCTAATATTTTCGGAAATACTTTATCTATTGTCTCTGCATCTTTTACCATATCATCTGTAATATTTGTAACTTCTACAACTTTTTGTGGTATTGGTTTCTCTGGATTTACAAAACAAGAAAATTCGTCTATTACTTCACCATTTTTTACTTTCATTATTCCTACTTCTGTTATTTTTTCCGTTCTAAATGAAAGTCCTGTTGTCTCTAAATCTAGTACACAATAAGTTGTATCTAAGTCTTGTCCCTTAGAAAAAGATATACAAGAAACTGTATCTGGTGCCAGATATGCCTCTACACCATATATAACTTTTAAATCCGGATGTGCTTTTTCTAAATATTTATGTGCTTCTGGAAATGCTTGTACAACTCCATGGTCAGTTATTGCAATTGATTTCATTCCCCATTTTACTGCTCTTTTTAATAAGTCTTCTGCTGATGTCATAGCATCCATTTGACTCATCTGAGTATGCATATGTAACTCTACTCTTTTTTCTTGAGCATTGTCTTGTCTTACTTCTCTTTTTATTCCAGTACTTTCTACAATAGCATTTGCAATAACCCCTAGTTCTTTTGCAAATGGGTCAAATTGTGCTGTACCTATTACTTTAACACCTTTTGCAGAATTCATTCTTTTTAATATTGCTTTAGATTTTTCTGCTTCTAAGAAAACTTTGCATGTTATAGTACTGCTCCCATCAAACAAATTAAACATTGCCAAAATTTTACCAGATTTTAGCTCTCTTGTTTCTGTTGCAAGTATTTCTCCATCTATCATTACTTTTCCGCTATCTATAGTTAAATCTGCCACTTTAACAAGTGGGTCACTCATTTTGCCAACTCTACCATATATAACTGGATTTGTTGTATCTTCTTCTGCTTTTTCATTATTAGATTCTACAGGTTTTGCAACTCCTTGTTCTACATTAGTAGAATTATTATTTTCATTTGTTGCACTACTAACTTTCTTTTCACTCTTTTTACTTTCTGCTGCTTCCACCATTTCTGCTTTTGCAATATTTACAACTTGCTCTTCTAGACTTTCTAAATGTGCTTGATATTCTTTAAGCTTTTCCTCAGAAATATTTTCAACAAATTGAATTTTATAGTTTTCCCCATATATATTTTTAATAAGTTCTGAAAGTACAATATTAAAATTTTTTCCATCTAACAAAGCTTTTCCTTTAAAAGCCAAATTAACATTTACATTACTTCCTTCTACTTCTATCTTGCTTCCTCTAAGTAGCGCTTTTGTTAAAGGGTGTTTTCTTGAAATATATGAAATAATATCTTCCCATTCTTCTTCTATATTTGTTTCAAACTTTTCTAAATATTTTATTCTTATTAAAACATTTTTTAGCTGAAATCTATTTTCTAAATATATCTCAAACTTTTCTAAATCTTTTATTTTTATTTGCTTTTCTGCTTCTATAGATGTTTCTAGTTTTCCACTTTTTTTAAATATATTTATAGAAGTAATTAAAGAATTATATAATGCAAAACTTTCTGTTGTAAAATCTTTAAAAACATCTCTTATTTTCTTTTTGTCGTCTGTAACTTTTTTTTGCACTTGTTCTTTTACCATTACGTTTCTTTGTTCCATTTGACTTCTCATTTCCTTTCCAAAAAATGGACCTTTCTGAAATCTAAAATATTCTTAAAATATCATTATATGTTACATATACCATTAAAGCCATTAACATTATAAAGCCTATTAATTGAATATTTATTTCTGTCTTTTCTTTTAAAGGTTTTCTTCTAATTGCTTCAATTAGTAATATTACTATTTTCCCACCGTCTAATGGAGGAAATGGTAATAAATTTGTAAATCCTAAAGAAATTGATATTAATGCTAAAATATAAATAAAGTCTGCTAATCCATTTGTTTGTGCAACTACATCAGATATTCCAACAGGTCCCATTAATTGGTCTATAGAAACTCCTCCTGAGAACAATAATCTTAAATTATCTACTATTGAAATTGCAAACTCTCCTGTATCAAAAAATGCATAATAGATATTATTTATAAAATTATTTTCTGCCATTTTTAAATTTACACCTAATAGATAATTAGACATAACTTCTGGCATTATTGTAATATCTATATTTTCACCATTTCGTTCTACTGTAAACCTTATTTCTTTCCCTATAGACAAGTTTATATAATCAACTAATTTTTGTGCATTATTTTCAATAGGATTATCATTAATAGCAATTATAATATCTTTTACTTGTAATCCTTGCTTTTCTCCTGGACTATCTGGATAAAGTGCTGCTATTTCGGTTAGCTTATCTTTTGTTGCATTTACTGCTATACCTGTATAATTATACTTTTCTTCTGTTGGCTTTAATTTTATTTCTTGCTCTTTTCCGTCTCTTTCTATTAAAATGCTTAATTCGTTTCCATTAAATCTCTCTAGTGCTTCATCTAAGTCTGCCTTGTTTTTTATTTTCTTTCCATCTATTTTTAAAATTTTATCATTTTCTTGAAGTCCAGCTGTTTGTGCACTGTAATTTGGAACTACTGTATCAATCACATTAGAAACATTATTTCCAACACATGACATTAATGTAAAATAAATTAATAGTGCAAAAATAATATTTACTAATCCACCTGCTGCAACTACTGCAATTCTTTTTGGTATGCTTGCTTTACTAAAAGAACCCTCCACTTCTGAGCGTTCTTCTTCTCCTTCCATATTACAAAATCCCCCAAGAGGAATTAATCTTAACTGAAAAAGAGTTTCCTTACCTTGCTTTTTAAATATAACTGGACCAAACCCTATAGCAAATTCATTTACCCTTATTTTACATAGCTTAGCTACTATAAAGTGTCCACCTTCATGAATAAAAATAAGAAAACCTAATATAAAAATTATTTTTAAAATCGTAAGTAAAGCTCCTAACAAAACAGCCTCCTTTAAAAAATAAAATTATTATAGATATTTTTAATTTATATATAAATATCTTAAAATTTAAATGACAAAGTTAAAAACTAAATTAACTATTAGACATTATACCTTAATATAAGAAACTTCAAGTATTTGATATTCAATACAAAACATCAAAATAATAAATAATAAACATTAAATATTAATACCACATACTAAATAATATAAATTAAGTGTAATAAAATATATGCAAATGGTGCAATAAATATTAAACTATCTATTCTGTCTAACATTCCACCATGTCCTGGAATTAAATGGCTAAAATCTTTAATTCCTACATATCTTTTTATACTTGATGCAGCTAAGTCTCCTACTTGACCTACAATACTTAATAATACTCCTATTCCTGCTATTAACAAATAATTTATATTCATTCCAAATACGTTATTACAAATTGCTGCATATCCAACTATTAAGGCAGTAGCTCCAATAGTTCCTCCCACACAACCTTCAATTGTTTTATTTGGACTAATTTCTGTAAATTTATGAGTTCCAAAATATTTTCCTACAAAATACGCAAATACATCTGTTCCCCATCCTGCAAGAAGTGCAAACCAAAGTATTATTTTACCATTTGGTAAATTTTCTCTTATTATTGGAATAAACATTAGAAAAATTGCTATATAACATATTCCGAAAAATGTAATTGCTATATCCATTACATTTATTTTTAAATTGCTAGTTATTACAATTAAAAATAATGCTAATATAGAAACTGAAAGCAGTACTCCAATTATTTTAAGCATCCATTCAATTGGTATAATGTGAATAAATGCTATGGAAGAAGCTGCTATATATCCAATACTTTTAATAGGATTTGCTTTTCCCTTAAATGCGTTGTAAAACTCATGTAAACTTAAAATTGCAATTAAACTTATTACAACATCTACTAAATATTTATTTCCCCATATTAAAATTATCGCCACTAGGGGAAATAAAATTAACCCTGACACAATTCTTGTTACATTAATTTTTTTCTTTGCTTTTTCCATAGTTTTTAATTTCCTTTCAATTCTTGTTGTTTTTTATACAGTTTTAATTTTATTTGAATTCTACTTAATCTTTATCTTACTCTATTATTACTTTTATTATATTTCAATTATAAAAGTAATAAATATGTATGTATTCATTTTATAATTCAATTTCTATATTATTTGGCACCAAACTTTCTATTCCTTCTTTCATATTCTAATATTGCCTCATCTAAATCATCTCTATTAAAGTCTGGCCAATATTTGTCTGTAAATATAAATTCTGTATAAGATAATTGCCATGGCAAAAAATTGCTTATTCTCTTTTCTCCACCTGGTCTTATCAATAAGTCAGGATCAGGCATTCCAGCTGTATATATATTATTTGAAATTAAATCTTCATTAATATCTTCAACAGATATTTCATTATTTTTAACAGATGTTGCTATACTTTTAACTGCTCTTGTAATTTCATCTCTTCCACCATAATTAAAAGCAATATTAAGTTTTAAGCCAGTATAATCTTTTGTTTTATCTTCTAATTTTAATATCAATTTTTGTATACCTGGATCTAATCTTGTTATGTCTCCAAGAACATTTATTTTTACATTATCTAAGTCAGAACTATTTAATAAATCATCTAAATACCACTTTAATAGAAACATTAAAGCCCCAACTTCTTCTTCAGTCCTTTTCCAGTTTTCAGTTGAGAAGGCATAAACTGTTAAATATTTTATGCCTATTTCATTTGCATATTTAGCAATTCTTTTTAGATTTTCTGCCCCTTCTTTATGTCCTTGCTTAGTTTCTAAACTTTTTTCTTTTGCCCATCTCCTATTGCCATCCATTATTATAGCTATATGTATAGGTAAATTTTCTTTATTAAGTTCCATATTATTATCCTCTTTCATTATTCTTTTTAAATACTATAAATATTATATTTTGGAACTGCATTATATAGCCATTACTTCTTTTTCTTTACCTTCTAATATTTTATCTATTTCTTCAACTTTACTATCTGTCAATTTTTGAACATTATTTTCTGCTAATTTTAAATCATCTTCTGTAATAATAGAGTTCTTTTCTTCTTCTCTTGCATCATCTATAGCTTCTCTTCTTATTGACCTAATAGCAACTTTTGCTTCTTCTGCCATTTTTCTTATCTCTTTTACTATTTCTTTTCTTCTCTCTTCATTTAATTCAGGAAAAGCTAGTCTTATTACTTTTCCATCATTATTAGGGTTAATTCCTATATCTGCTTTTAAAATTTCCTTTTCAATTTCTTTTAATAAATTCAAATCCCATGGTTGTATTACAATTAATCTTGCTTCTGGAACAGATATTCCAGCAACTTGATTTATTGGTGTTGGCACTCCATAATAGTCCACCATTATTTTATTTAATATTGCAGGATTAGCTCTTCCTGCTCTTATTTCTGATAAATTTTCCTTAAATACACTTATTGTTTTTTCCATTTTTTCTTCATAAACTTTTATATCCATAAAATCCTCCTAAATTTATTTATATTATAAAATAATATTAATTTACAATTTAAACTTACTGTTTTTTTATTAAAATTGTTTATATATAGAATAGCACTATAACTTTATAGTATTACTCAACTACAAAAATCATTTATAGTTATATTATTATTATCTTTTTTATCTTATTATAGTACCAATTGTTTCGCCTTTTACTATTCTAATTATATTCTCTGGTTCTGCTATGGCAAATACTACTAAAGGTATATTATTATCTTTACATAGTGATGTAGCAGTAGAATCCATTACTTTTAAGTCTTTATTTAAGATATCCATATAAGTAATTTCATCATATTTAATTGCATCTGGGTTTGTTTTTGGATCATCCGAATATACTGCATCTGCTGTTTTACCAACTAGTATTACATCTGCATCTATTTCTGCTGCTCTTAAAGCTGCTGCTGTATCTGTAGTAAAATATGGGTTTCCTGTTCCACAACCAAATATAACAACTCTTCCTTTTTCTAAATGTTTTAAAGCTTTTCTTTTTATATATGGTTCTGCTATTTCTCTCATCTCTATAGCTGTTTCAAGTCTTGTATATATTCCTTTTGATTCTAAAGTATCTTGAAGTGCTAATCCATTCATTGCAGTTGCTAACATTCCCATATAATCTGAAGTTGTCCTTTCCATTTTTCTGCCATATTTGCCTCTCCAGAAGTTACCTCCTCCAACAACAATTCCAACTTGGACTCCAAGTTCTACTAATTTTTTAATTTGATTACAAATATTATCTAACACATTAACATCAAGTCCTGATTTTGCTTCTCCAGCTAATGCTTCACCACTTAATTTTAGTAATACTCTTTTGTATTTTAAATCTGCCAAGTTAAACACTCTCCTTAATAAAAAATTTCTTTCCTTATTCTATCATATATTTTTAATAATTTGTATTTTTTTTAGAAATTTTTTAAAATTTATTTCTATATTTGAAATTTTATTTTAATTTACTTGTTATTATTAAACAAAACTAATGAAAATTAT
>ERZ832317.1802-NODE-1802-length-26465-cov-9.169898_pt1 | contig 26465 bp, 20 predicted proteins | sample MGYA00519695_ERZ832317 | MGnify/ENA primary metagenome ERZ832317 (study PRJEB31850, sample SAMEA3708726) | human gut metagenome | biome: human gut; feature: human-associated habitat; material: faeces | place: China | collected 2014 ...
GTTATATTTCGGTGCCGAGCATCCCTCGATAAAATGCAGACTCGCGCCCTCATCGACAATGATGAGTGTGTGTTCAAACTGGCCCGCACCCTTGGCGTTCAGACGGAAGTACGACTGCAGCGGGATGGACACCTGCACGCCCTTCGGCACATACACGAACGAACCGCCGGACCAGACCGCGCCGTGCAGTGCCGCAAACTTATGGTCTCTGGGCGGAACCAGCTTCATGAAATGGCTGTGCACCAGATCGGCATATTCTCCGGTCAGCGCGCTTTCCATATCCGTGTATACAACGCCCTGTGCTGCAACCTCTTCGCGTACGTTGTGATAAACCAGCTCAGAATCGTACTGTGCGCCGACGCCCGCCAGGGAGGTACGCTCTGCATCCGGGATGCCCAGTGCTTCAAACGTATTTTTAATATCGGTCGGAACCTCGGACCATTTCGCACTCATCTGCGTGTTGGGGCGTACATAGGTAACAATCTCGTCCATATTTAAGTCTTCGATGGACGGGCCCCAATCCGGCATCGTCATTTCATTATATACTTTCAGGGCTTCCTGACGAAATTCGCGCATCCAGTCCGGATCGTGTTTTTCTTTCGAAATCTGATCCACGATTTCCGGTGTCAGTCCCTCTTTGACCCGATATACATCTTTCTCTTCGTTTCGGATGTCATAGATGCTTCTGTTGACATCCTCCACATAAGTCTTTTCTTTCATGGGATTCTCCTTCTTGGACGCTTCTTATTCCTGATGTCCGATATATTTTTCAAAACCGTTTTCGTTAATATCCTCCACAAGGCTGCTATCGCCGGACAGAATCATCTTTCCGTCTGCCAGCACATGCGTCACATCCACATGCAAGGATTCCAGAATTCTCGTGCTGTGTGTAATTACCAGCAAGGAGCCCTGCTGATTCTTCTGGAACTCTTCGATTCCCTTGGATACGGTGCGGACTGCATCGACGTCCAGACCGGAATCGGTTTCATCCAGAATCGCCAGATCCGGTTTTAACATCAGAAGCTGCAAAATCTCCGCCTTTTTCTTTTCACCACCGGAGAAGCCAACATTTAAATCACGGTCTGCATAGGAATGATCCATCTGCAGTACGTCCATTGCTTTCTTTAATTCTTTGCGGAACTCCCACGGACGGATTCTCTGTCCGGTGCGCTGTTCCAACGCATTTCTCAAAAAGTTCCCGAGGGTAATACCGGGAACCTCCAGCGGGTTCTGGAACGATAAAAACAGACCAGCCTTCGCACGCTTGTCTGTGGATTCCTCTGTAATATCCTGTCCCTTGAACCAGATCTGACCGTTTGTCAGCTGATATCTGGGGCTTCCCATCAGCGCATAACCCAGTGTGGATTTACCGGCACCGTTTGGGCCCATCAGGACATGTGTTTCTCCTCTGTTTATCTCAAGGTCAATGCCGTGAAGGATCTCTGTGTCCTCTACGTTGACTACTAAATTCTTTACCTGCAGCAGCTGTTCTGACATAACTTCCTCCGTTCTTCACAGGTCTTTGTCTCTGTTTTTCGTCCCTGCGACTGTCTTCCTGGTTAACTCCTACTAACTTTGTAGGGTTTGCTGTAGATTATCATAATGGAATCTTTCCCAAAATGCAAGCATTAAATCCTACAAAATTACAGGGATATCGGGCAACGGTTTGGCATTCCAGACAAAAAGGTCGGGAAATGCGCTCCACAGACAGTCTGTGAGACATTTCCCGACCTTGCTTTTAATACTTTTTATAGATAGGAATTCTTTTACCGCGTTCGTAAAATCCTACTCTGCGCGCACCCCTTCTTTGTTCAGATCTGCGATAAACATAGCATCCCCAAAGGAGAAAAATCTGTATTTCTCCTTTACCGCCTCTTCATACGCCTTCAACACATGGTCTCTTCCCGCAAATGCGGATACGAGCATCACCAGTGTCGATTCCGGCAGATGGAAGTTTGTAATCAGCCCGTCCATCACCTTGAACTTGTAGCCCGGATAGATAAAGATATCCGTGTTGCCGCTGCAGGCTTTCATATGTCCGTCCGCTTCTACAGCGCTCTCTACAGTACGGCAGCTCGTCGTGCCGACACAAATCACACGGTTTCCGGCTGCTTTGGCACGGTTGATTTTATCCGCCGCTTCCTGGGTCACCTGATAAAATTCTGTATGCATATGGTGTTCCAGCACGTTGTCGACCTTGACCGGACGGAATGTGCCAAGTCCCACATGCAGCGTGACATAGGCAATATCCACACCCATCGCTTCTACCTGGGCAAGCAGTTCCTTTGTAAAATGCAGTCCTGCTGTCGGCGCAGCTGCAGAGCCTTCAAATTTTGCATATACCGTCTGATAACGGTTTTTGTCCTGAAGCTTATGGGTAATATAGGGAGGCAGCGGCATTTCACCGAGGGAATCCAGCACCTCTTCCCAGATCCCATCATAAAAAAACTTCACCAGGCGATTTCCATCTTCCTCCACATCCAGAATCTCTGCACGCAGACGTCCGTCGCCAAAGACGACCTTTGCACCGGGGCGCAGCTTTTTGCCGGGCTTTACGAGGGTTTCCCAGACATCGTTTTCCATCCGCTTTAACAGCAGGATTTCTACAGCAGCTCCCGTATCCTCTTTTGCACCAAGCAGACGCGCCGGAATAACCTTCGTGTTGTTTAAAACCAGACAGTCGCCCGGTTTTAAGAACGAACAGATCTCTTTAAAAATATGATGCGAGGTCGCCCCCGTCTGTCTGTCCATAACAAGCAGGCGGGATGCGCTCCGATCCTCCAGCGGATCCTGTGCGATCAGCTCCTTCGGGAGGTCAAAATAATAATCAGAAGTTTTTAAGCCTTCCATTTCCATTACAGGCACGCTTTCTCCAAAAATGCAACATAGCCGCATTTTGTCTCATAAATATCTGCCTTGCTGGTAGCTTCCCACGGTGCATGCATGGAAAGAACTGCAACACCGCAGTCGATTACGTTCATGCCGTACTTGGCGCAGATGTAGGCAATCGTTCCGCCGCCGCCGACATCCACCTTGCCCAGCTCCGCCGTCTGCCAGCACACGTTCGCTTCGTCGCAGATGCGGCGCACCTGCGCAACAAACTCCGCGTTGGCGTCATTCGAGCCAGACTTGCCGCGGCTGCCGGTGAACTTGTTGAACGTCACGCCATTGCCGACGATGGACGCGTTGCGCTTCTCAAACACGCCCGCGAAGTTCGGGTCAAAGCCCGCGCTCACGTCGCTGGAGAGCATACGGCTGTTCTGCAGGCAGCGGCGCAGGGTCAGCGGCTTGTCCTCGCCCGTCACACAGGCAATCAGTTCTGCCATCGTGTTCTCAAAGTACATAGCGCCCATGCCCGTTGCGCCGACGCTGCCGATTTCTTCCTTATCGGTCAGCACCGCCGCGAGGGTGTATTCCGGCGTGCCTTCATAATTCAGCACAGCCGCCATCGACGGATACGCGCACACGCGGTCGTCGTGGCCGTAGCCCATAATCATGCTGCGGTCGAAGCCGAGGTCGCGCGCATGGCCCGCAGGAACAGCTTCCAGTTCGGCGGAGATGAAATCTTCTTCGTCGATGCTGTACTGCTCCTTCAAAATGTCCAAAATCGCGTTCTTAACCGGGTCTTTGTCGGTATCCTTCTTCGGTTCGCTGCCGATGATGATGTTCAGGCTGTCGCCTTCAATCACCTTTGCGGCGGTCTTGCCCATCTGATCGGCGGCAAGGTGAATCAGCAGGTCAGAGATGTAGAAGACGGGGTCGCCGGGCTTATCACCGATATTCAGCGTGACGGTCGTGCCGTCCTTCTTGACAACAACGCCGTGGAGCGCCAGCGGCAGCGCCACCCACTGGTACTTCTTGATGCCGCCGTAGTAGTGCGTGTCGAGGTACGCAAGGTGCTCATCCTCATACAGCGGATTCTGCTTGATGTCAATGCGGGGCGAGTCGATGTGTGCGCCCAGAATGTTCATGCCGCACTCCATCGGCTTTTCACCAATGATGAAGAGCATGATATCCTTGTTCATCCACGCACGATAAACGCGGTCGCCCGCCTTGAGCGTTTCGCCGTTTTTGACGACGTCCATCAGGTTCTTGAAGCCCTTTGCTTCCGCCTGACGCACGCCCTCCGCGACGCACTCACGCTCGGTCTTGCCGTTGTTCAGGAATGCCATATAATCCTTTGCGAAGGCGGAAAGCTGTTCCTTTTCGTCCTCCGCGAGGTTTTCCCACGCATTTTTGCGGTACATAGCGAATTCTCCTTTGAAAGGTGCATTTTCCAGTCTCCCGGAATGCATTTATTATACGTCAAATCGTGCAAAAGTGCAACCATCCGCCGCATTTCTTTCGTACCATTCAAAAAACCGGGCAGTCTTTTGAACTGTCCGGCTAATGAGAGGCGCTGGGGCGTTGCCCCAGACCCTACAAGGGACGCTGTCCCTTGACCCTGCAAGGGAGGAAGAAAATGGGACGAAGTCCCTCCCTTGACCCTTTTTTGGCTGCCCGGCTTGGTCGCGCTTCCCTTACTTGTCTATTCCCTTCGCTTTCAGGCGCTCTTGGCGCTGGTTTAACCTACGCGCCCTCTGCCCCATCGCTTCCACCTGCTCCATGAACGCTTTCACTTCTTTCTCACTCATGCCCTCAAACAGCGCATCCGCCAGGTCATCCGCCATCCGCCGTATCGCCGTTCGGTACTGCATCGCTTTCTCCGTCAGATACACCCGCCGAATCCGTCGGTCGAACGTATCCACTTCCCGCCGCACAAGCCCCTTCTTCTCCAAGCCCTGCAGGCTGCGGGTCGTCGCGGCGCGATCCACCGTGTACGCCTCCGCCATCTCGTCCTGCGTGCGCCCGTCCTGCTCGTACAGCAGCGCCAGATACAGCACGTCCGACGAGGTCAGCTTCTCGTCCAGCAATTTCCGGTTCAGGAACAGGTTCATCTGCCGAAACAGCACAATCACGGATTTATCCACGCGCATGGATTGTTCCTCCTCTTCGTTGTCACAACCCATTGTAGCGCATTTTTATTGACGTGTCAACAATGCAAAAGGAATTTCCGTCATTTTTCCTTGTTCCACAGCGCAAATCCGGCGGCACACAGCGCCAGCACGAAGCAGCCGCTGCTGTATATGGACAAGCCAAACACCAGCGGGCCGCTTCCTGCAACCGCGCCGCCGAAGATGAGCAGCCCCAGCGACAGCAGCATCAGGCAGAGCTTGCGCACCATGGCAATAACGAGCTTGCGGACGTCCTCGCCCACGTGATGCTCAACGCCGAGATTCGCTTCGCCCTTTAAGCCTGTGCGCAGGATATCCGCCAGCAGCGCGGGGATTTCCAACGACTTCCGGCTGCTCTCATAGATGGCGCGGGCGTCCTGCGTCAGGAGCGCACGCCAGTCCACGTTGTCAAACATCTGGTCGCCGATGCGCGCAGTGATGACGTTCATGATGTTCAGTTCGGGGCTGAGGTCAGCGACGACACCCTCAATCGTCGCCAGACCGCGCGCAAGCATCGTCAGGCTGCTGGGCATGGCGATGCCGTTCGTCTTCATGACGCTGGTCATGTCCTCGAACACTTCCGCCAAGTCCATCGTGCCCAAATCCGCCGAGCCGTACTTATCCAGCATGGCCTCAATGTCGCGGTAGAGCTGCTTTTTGTCCGCCGTGCCGTGGAATTCGCCCAGCCCCAGCACCGCGTCGCGCACAAGGGCGATATCGCCGCGCGCCACGCCGACAATCGCGTTGCCGATGAGCTTGCGTTCCTTTTCGTTCAAGCTGCCCATCATGCCCATGTCGAGCCAGACGATTTTACCGTCGCGGATGCGGATGTTGCCCGGATGCGGGTCAGCGTGGAAGAAGCCGTCCTCCATAATCTGCCGGACGTAGTTGTCCGCCAGCTTCGCGCCGATTTCCGCAAGATCGTAGCCCGCTTCCACCAGCTTGTCGTGTTCGTCGATGCCCATGCCGTCGATGCGTTCCATCACCAGCACGTTCGTCGTGGTGTACGCGCGGTAGAGAATCGGCGACGTGACGAACACGACGTCCTGATTCAGCGCGTGGAAGCGCTCCAGATTCGCCGCTTCGGTCTGGAAATTCATTTCTTCCTGCGCAACAACCCACATTTCGTCCAGCACCTGATTGAAGTCCACCAGACTGCCGGCGGGGGTGTACTTCAGCACCTTGCACGCCTGTTTGAGCAGGATGATGTCGCGGCTCATGACCTCGTGGATGCCCTCGCGCTGCACCTTAACGACGACGCTCTCCCCGCTTTTGAGGATGGCGGCGTGCGCCTGCGCGATGGACGCACTGCCCAGCGCCTTCTCGTCAAACGACGCGAACACTTCCTCCATCGGGCAGCCGTAGGAGGTTTCCACCACGCGCTGCACCTGCTCAAAGGGCATGGGCGACACGTTCGAGCGCAGCTTCTTCAGCGCCTCGCAGTAGTCCCGCGGCAGAATATCCGACCGCATGGAGAGGATTTGCCCCAGCTTGATGAACGTCGGGCCAAGATCCTCGATGATGGCGCAGAGTTTTTCCGGCGTGATGCCGTGCAGGATGTCATGCTTGCGCACCACGTCCACAATTTCGCGCAGGCGCTGGCGATTCTGGGCGATTGTCCGCTCACGCTCCGTCTGATTCGCGCCGCGGCGGTTCTCGTTTTTCGGCGGATTGTCACTTTCGGGCTTTTCCGCCGCTTCCGTGGGGATTTCCAGCGTAACCGGCTGCTGTTCCTTCTCTGTCATATGCTGTCTGCCCTCAGTTCTCGGCCGTCTCGTCGGATGCCGAATCACCGGATGCCGGTGCACCGGATGCCGGTTCATCGGATTCTGCCGATGCCGCCGTCTTTTTCGTCGCCTCGCGCGCCGCAATGTGGGCCTTCAGCGCCTCCAGCTGCTCATCGGAGAGCGAATCCACCGCCGAAATCACATCATCCGGCGGCGTGACAATCGTCACATTCTCGCGGATGGCATCCTTAATATTGTGCTTGAGTTCCTCGTTGAGCACCTTGCCCTGTTCAATGGTCAGTTCGCCTTTTTGAACCAGTTCATTCAGCACATCCGCGCCCTTTTCCTTCGTCACCGCCGCGACCCCGACGCCCGCCAGAATCAGCTTCCGCAAATTTTCGCCCAAATCCAACATAGTCAGCGCTCCCTTCACATTCGCCAAATCGGCGGATTGCTTGCATTTTGATTTTCGCGGCAGACAGCTGCCGTTTCTATGTTGATTCGCCGCGGAGGGGGCGCATTCCTGCAAGGAGGGGGATTTTTTCGCCTGACAATTTGGGGGATTTGTTTAGGAAGTGAAAATGCGCCGCTCTGTTCGAACGTCATATTGCCCACGTTTTTCTTCCTTCCCCCTTGCACAAATCCCCCGCGTGATGTACAATAAAACCGAAGCGTGATTCACGCAAGAGTAGGAGGAGGAAACACTATGGCGATTACCACCCGCGCGTTCGGCACGACCCAAGACGGCCAGAACGTGACGATGTATACCTTGACGAACCAGTCCGGCGCGTCCGTGTCCATGCTTGACCTCGGCGCGATTGTGACCAATATCCTCGTGCCGGACAAGAGCGGCAAGCTGGCGGACGTTGCCCTCGGCTTCGATACGCTGGCGCATTATGAGGGCGGCCACGGCGCGATGGGCGATACCATCGGGCGCTTCGCGAACCGCATCGGCGGCGGCTGCTTCACCCTTGACGGCACGGAATATCACCTCTACCAGAACGACGGCGAAAATACCCTGCATGGCGGCAAAGCCGGCTTCCAGAAGAAGGTCTGGCAGGCGACGCCCGTCGCGGGGGATACGGTGGATTCCGTCAAGTTCCATTACGTTTCCGCGGACATGGAGGAGAACTTCCCCGGCAATCTGACGGCGGACGTGACCATCTCGTGGGACGACGACTGCAACCTGACGTTCCACTATCAGGCGACGACCGACAAGGCGACCGTCATCAACATGACGAATCACACCTATTTCAACCTCGCCGGCTATGACCACGGCACCGTGCGCGACCACGCCATCTACATCGACAGCGACGTGGTGACGGCGGTGGACAGCGGCCTGATTCCGACGGGCGGCTACATGCCTGTCAGCCAAACGCCGCTTGACCTGCGCGAGGAGATGCTCATCGGCGACGGGCTTGACCGCATGAACGAGTGCGTGCCGATGCGCTACGCCAAGGGCTACGACTGCAACTACGTCCTGCGCAAGGGCAGCGCGATGGGGCTGTGCGCGTGCGTGCACCACGAGGAATCCGGCCGGACGATGGAGGTCATCACCGACCAGCCCGGCGTGCAGTTCTACACCGCCTGCACCACCGATTACGCGGATGGCAAGGGCGGAATGCACTATCTGCCCTACTCCGGTCTGTGCCTGGAAACGCAGCACTACCCGGACTCCCCGAATCACCCGAATTTCCCGACGACGACGCTGCGTCCCGGCGAAATCTACGACACGACGACCATCTACGCCTTCCGCGTCGATGCGTAATCCAAAATGAACTGATGGCGGAGCGGCTTTTTCGGCTGCTCCGTTTTTTTGCACCCCAAACTGCCTTTTCGCATAGGCTGAATCGGGGTGAAAACATGACCATCGACGAATTTCTGACGAATGTACGGCGGATTCAGGCGGCTGATCCGCGCTACCGATTGGGACGCGACGGCTCGGACGGCTACTGCGACTGCATCGGGCTGGTCATCGGCGCGATTCGCCGCAGCGGCGGACAATGGCGCGGCATCCACGGCACAAACTGGACGGCACGCAACGCCATGCACGACTTGAATCCCCTGCGCGGCGCGGGGCAGCTTCAACGCGGCGAACTCGTTTTCCGCGCGCATGAACCGGGCGCAAAGGGATACGCCCTGCCGAGCCGATACGCCTCCTCCGCTGACCGCCGCGACTACTACCACGTCGGCGTTGTCATGCAGACGAGCCCACTGCGGATTCTGCACTGCTCCGGCGGCGGCGTGAAGGCGGACACGAGCGCGAGTCGCTGGCAGTTCCACGGGATGCTGACGATGTTCGCGGGGCGGATGGGGCTGATGCAAATCGGCGATTCCGGCGACGCGGTGAAAGGGCTGCAAAGCGCGCTGATGGCGGCGGGCTTCCCCCTGCCCCTGCACGGCGCGGACGGCAATTTCGGCGCGGAAACCGAGCAGGCGCTCCGCCAATTCCAGCAGAAAAGCGGACTTATCGCATCCGGCGCGGCAGACGCGGAAACGCTGGCGGCGCTTCGGCTTTTGAATGGATAAACAAGCAGGGCAGTCCGCTTTTTATGCCGACCGCCCTGTGTTTTGATGCAATTCTGCTGATTATGCCAGCTTTTCCGCCGCCGCCCGGCACGCCGCCAGCGCGTCGTCATCCGGCGCGTCCTGGCAGATGACCGTATCGACGATGTTCAGCCCCGCGTTGTCGCGCTTCCAAATGTCCATCCACTCGCCGCCGCCCCAGCCATAGCTGCCGAACAGCACCACCTTCTTGCTGCCCAGCACGGGCGCAACCGCGTTCCACATCGGCTCGAACTCATCCTCTTCCAGCTGCTCCGTGCCCATCGCGCTGCATCCGAAAGCGAACGCGTCGTAGTCCGCCGCCTTATCGGCAGTAAACTCGCTCGCAGTGAAGAGATCCGCGTGCGCCTGATTCGCAATGGCCTCCGCCATCTGCTGCGTGTTGCCCGTGCCCGACCAGTAAATAACCGCAATCTTGCTCATGAGAAAAACTTCCTTTCAATGTCGTCCTATTTTCAAGCGAGGATGAGCAGATGGCTCAGGCGGATGCAGAAAATAGGAAATTATGCGCGAACGGTCAGCCGTTCAAGCGGCCATCCGGCGCGGAAAAGCGTCTGGTATGCCGCGCGGCACGCCTTGTAGCGCTGGAAAACGCGCATCGCTTCGCACTCGTTCGTGTACGCCTTCCAGCATCCGCTGCATCGGCAGCCGCGCCCGCCGTCGCGCATAAACGCGATGACGTCGCTGAGGGGATAGCCGAGGAAGACGCCGATTTCGTGCGGGAAGCAGGGCGATTCCGCCAAGCGCTGCCGCAGGAATGCCAGTGCGCCGTCGGGGGATGTATCCCCGTAGCCCATTGCCCGCAGGAACGCCTGAACATCCGCCTGTGCAAGCAGCGCCGCGAGCGCCTCCTGCCGGTAGACGTACACCAGCGCGCGCTCCTGCTGCACTCGCAGTATGGTCAGCGACACGCCGCGCGATTCAAGCGCTGCCTGCACACGCCGGAACTCCGCGCGAAAGCCCGTCGCATCCGCGCAGGACGAGGTGAACAGGCTGCCGACCTTCATATTCGCCAGCGTCGGGGAGCCGTGGTCAATCAGCGCGCGTTCCAGCATGATGGGGTCCTCCCGCATATGTTAGTCTTGGCTAACGCAGATATTCTACATGATAGTAGGCAGTTTGTCAAGCGAAAAAGTTAGACAATGCTAACTTTTTTTGACGAAACAGCAACGAAAAAGCTGCCTCCGATGCGTTCAGAGGCAGCCTGCTTATTTTTTTTGGGGGATTACACCGTCCCGCACGCATCCGCGTAGAACGCATTCATTGCTTCCTCCGTCGGGAAGTTCGCGACGTACATCATGTTGCCCATTGCGCCCGACAAAGCGTCCGGCACGCGGCCGACCATCTTCATCTGCGCGGCATACTTCGTCATCAGCTGCTCGTGCGACAGACGGAAGTGCTTGCCGTCGCGGCGACCCGCAAACGCGCAGAAGGCGTGCTCACCCTGCGGCATCAGCGTGCTGTCATAGGCAATCATGTCCGCCCAAATCTTGTACACGTCGGTCGAGTTGGCAAAATTCATCATGTCCGGCGAGAAGCCGCCGCACGGCCGCATGTTGACCTCCAGCGCAACCACGTCGCCCTTCTTGCCCATCGACGGCTGATCCTCGGTCAGGCGGAAGAACTCGAAGTGCACGAACCGGCTGCGCACGCCGAAGGACTTCACCGTCGCGCGGCCCGCCTTGCGGACGTCGTCGTGCAAGTCCTTGACGATGTAGTACACGGAGTTGTCGTCGTTGTTCACAATGTCCATGATAGAGACGGGACTGACGTTGCCCGTCTCGAAAATCGGCTCGCCCTTGCTGTTGATGATGGCGTCGTAGCTGTTGACTTCGGCGTGGATAAACTCCTCCATGATGTAGGAAACTTCCAGCTCTTTGACGATGAGGAAGTGGCGGAGGTCATCGTCGCTGGACAGCTTGTAGGTGTGGGATGCGCCCACGCCGTTATCCGGCTTGACAATGACGGGGTAGCCGACTTCGCTGATGAACGATTTGCAGCCGTCGAAATTATCCACCATATGGTAGCGCGCCGTCGGAATGCCGACCTTCTGATAGTATTCCTTCATCTTGGACTTGAACTTGATGCGCGGCATATCGCTGACTTGGAAGCCGCTGGTGATGTGGAAATCGGTACGGAGCATGGCATCGCGCTCCAGCCAGTATTCGTTGTTGCTCTCCAGCCAGTCGATACGGCCGTATTTGCTGATAAAGAACGCAACAGCGCGGTACACCTCGTCGTAATTCTCCATGCTGCCGACCTTGTAGTATTCGTGCAGGGCGCTCTTGAGTTCGGGCAGGAGGGTATCATAGGGCTGATCGCCGATGCCGAGAACGCGCAGCCCGTTATTGCGCAGCTGACGGCAGAACTGCCAGTAGTTGACGGGGAAATTCGGGGAAATGAAAACGAAATTCTTCATGGTTTGATTCATCCTTTTGTTTTTACTGAACCGAAGGTTCATTGGATAAACACGCGGGCATTGCCTGAAAGTGTTACCAACTCAATCGCGAAATGGGTGTCGAGAGGGTCGAAGACCCTTCGTGGGTGCAGGGCAAATGAAACGGGACGAAGTCCCCCTGCCGGAGTCCAGAGGCAGAGCCTCTGGCGCCTCCCCTCATAAAATGTGCGGGACATGATAAGCCACTTGCTGATACCACCAGTCCCAGTCGTGCTTCACATCGTAGCCCCAAATGTCGAACCAGACGTGAATGTCCTTCTGCGCACAAATGTCGCGCAGGCGGAATGTGCTCTCCGGCACTTCCCACGCGCCCTGCCCGACGACAACCACCGCCTTGTGGTCGTTGTACAGGCGAATAAACGGGTGGTCGGGCGAAATGCCGGCGAGATAATCCACCGGGGAATTGGCGTACACCAGCTCATCCATGTAGCCAGGGAAGCCGTATTCGCTGGTGTAAATGCCGCTGAGCGCCAGCAGACCGTCGAACGTCTCCGGGAAGCGGAAATACAGGTTTGCCGCGTGCGTCGCGCCCAGGGAGCAGCCGAACGCAATGATGCCCGGCGTGCCGTCCCAGCCGTTGCGGTCGTTCGTCATGGACTGGATGAACGGCGCAACCTCGCGCACGATGTAGTTCATCCACGCTTCATGGCGGCGGATGCGGTCGTGCGGGTCGTAGGTTGCGGAGTACGTCTCCTTATCCAGCGTGTCGATGGAAAAGACCATGCATTGCCCGGATTCAATCCACGGCGCCCATGCGTCGGTCATGCGGTAGTTCTCGAAGTCGAAAAAGCGCCCGTCTTGGCAGGGGATGAACAGCACTGGGCGGCCGGCGTGGCCGTACACCTTGATTTCCATCTCCCGCCCGACGGAGGGGCTGTACCATTTTGTGTAATATGTCTGCATGGGTTGTGCCTCCTATTATTCGCGATTGTAGAACAGAATGTGCATGAAGAAGGGAATCTGCTCTTCCCAGCAGGCTTCGCAGTGGTCGCCGTTGGGGACGATGCGGCTCGTCAGCAGCACCTGCTTTTCCAGCAGACGGCTCGTCACGGCGGCGTACTGCTTGCGCATGTTGTCGTGGTGCGCCATCTCGCGCGAACCGTAGTCCATATAAATCACGGTGTCCGGGGCAAATTGCGCGTCGCGAATCAGGCGGTCAAGGCTGCGCGTGGCAAACCAGATGCTCGGCGAAAGGCACGCCGCGCGCGAATACACGTCGTTAAACGCAGTCACCGCGTACAGGCTCATCAGCCCGCCCATGCTCGACCCCGCAATCCACGTCGTTTCGCGCCCCGGCAGCGTCGGGTACTTTTCGTCAATCATGCCTTTCAGCGTATGCGCGAACCATTCCATCGTCGTGCGCCCGCGCCCGCGGATGTAGCCAAGCTTCGGGTCTTCAAACGTGAAGGGGGAATATTCGCTCAGCCGCCCGTTATTCGGCGAATGGTTGCAGTCCACCGCAACGACAATCAGCGGCGTGTTTGTCGATTCAAGATATTCCTTCATCCCCCAGCACTTCCCGTAGGTCGCGTCGGAATCGAAGAAAACGTTATGACCATCGAACATGTACAGCACAGGATAGCGCGCTTCGGGGTTCTCCTGCGCTTCGTCGGGGACGTACACATAGACGGTTCGTCCCTCGCGCCCGCTCAGCTTCGGGATGGGGGTTGTCCATTTTTCAATCATGATGCTTATTCCTCGGTGTTGGTGTCGGGAAATGAAATTTTCCCAACGATAGTGTAGCACAGCGCGAAACAGAACTCAACCGTTTACACCGGAAAAAACAAAAAAAGGGCATTTTCGGCGGATTCAAGCGGGGCAACAGGCAGTTGCTTGCGCAGGAAAAGCGAATGTGATATAGTAAAAATGAGGTGATGATAGCGATGGAAGCCAAGGATGTGCTTTTGAAGCTGCGGACAGAACACGGGCTGTCGCAGGAGACGCTCGCGGAGAAGCTGTTTGTGACGCGCCAAGCCGTGTCCCGCTGGGAAAGGGGCGATACCCTGCCGAACCCGGAGACACTCAAGCTGCTCTCGAAGCTCTACGACGTCTCGATTAACACGCTGCTCGGTTCTCCGCGGACGCTGATTTGCCAGTGCTGCGGCATGCCGCTCGACGACACAACCATCAGCCGCGAACCCGGCGGCGCATTCAACGAGGACTACTGCAAGTGGTGTTATACGGATGGGAAATTTGCGTACAGTTCGTTGGAAGAGCTGCTGGCGTTTCTGGTGCCGCACATGTCAAATGATGCGTGGCAGCCGGAGCAGGTACGCGCGTATTTGGCGGACATGCTGCCGAAGCTGAAGCACTGGGCGAAGTGAATCAGGCAGATGAAGGCAGCAGGGCGGCGCGTTCTGCTGCTTTTTCGTGCTGCGCAGGATGGGCGGTCGCGCCCATTTGGCGCGACAATGTGCAGCAAGGTGGAAAGAGCAGCTTGGGGGCGCTCCTGCGGGAGCGCAAAGTTACTGGCAGAGACGCTTCGCTGCCTGCGCCTTGTTGACTTTTCCCTTGGAGTAGATTAAACGAGGAACAATTGGGGCGTTGCCCCAAACCCCACAAGGGAGCTCCGCCCCTTGACCCCGCAGGGGGGGATCCCCCCCTTGACCCCTCCGCGCGATTCAGTTGGTCGCCTCGTCATACTATGCCCGCGTGTTTATCGCTTTTCCCGCGTGTTTATTCCTTTTAACCGCCCCTGCCCCTTGACATCCGTGAAAAAATAGACTATTCTATGGGGTGGGCTCGGACACCCGTCCCAGCCTACCAGATTCTCCCCGGTACTGTAATTTAAGGAGGATTTTTGAACAATGAAAAAGCCGGTTGTTCTCGTCGTCATGGACGGCGTAGGCGAAACCCCTGAAGAACTGGGCAACATGGTCAAAAAGGCCACGACCCCGACCCTCAACGAACTCAAGGAAACCTGCCCGTGGCAGATCATCAAGGCGCACGGCACGGCAGTCGGTCTGCCCTCCGATGATGATATGGGCAACTCCGAAGTCGGCCACAACGCGCTCGGCTGCGGTCAGATTTACTCGCAGGGCGCCAAGCTCGTCAACGAATCCATCGAATCCGGCAAGATTTACACCTCGGATGCGTGGAAGAACCTCGTCAGCGACCTGAAGGACAATGGCGCAACCCTGCACTTCATCGGTCTGCTGTCCGACGGCAACGTGCACTCCAACATTTCGCACCTGATTGCGATGCTGAAGGAAGCCAAGAAGGAGGGCGTAAAGCGCGTCCGCTGCCACATTCTGCTGGATGGCCGCGACGTGCCCGCCACCTCCGCGCTGGAGTATGTGCAGGAGCTGGAAGACGTTCTCGCCTCCCTGAATGACGCGGATTTCGACGGCAAGATCGCTTCCGGCGGCGGCCGCATGACCATCACCATGGACCGCTATCAGGCGAACTGGCCGATGGTCAAGGCGGGCTGGGACACGCATGTGCATGGCATCGGTCGTCAGTTTGCGACCGCGAAGGAAGCCATTGAGACCTTCCGCGCGGAAACCGGCGTGATTGACCAAGACCTGCCGGCATTCGTGATTGCGGAGAATGGCAAGCCCGTTGGCAAGATGGAGGACGGCGACAGCGTTATCCTCTTCAACTTCCGCGGCGACCGCGCGCAGGAAATCTCGATGGCGTTCGACGGCGACAGCTCGTTCGACAAGTTCGACCGCGGCGAAATGCCCAAGGTGAAGTACGCCGGTATGCTCCAGTATGACGGCGACCTGTGCATCCCGAAGTCCTTCCTCGTCAACCCGCCGGAAATCCGCAACACGCTGACTGAGCTGCTTGTCGCCAACGGCGTCAACGAGTTTGCCTGCTCCGAAACGCAGAAGTTTGGCCATGTGACGTACTTCTGGAACGGCAACCGCTCCGAAAAGTTCTCCGAGGAGCTGGAAACGTGGGTGGAAGTGCCCTCCGACGTGCGTTCCTTCGACGAATGCCCGTGGATGAAGGCGACCGAAATCACCGACCTGGTGGTGGACGCCATCAAGAGCGGCAAGTATGGCTTCATCCGCTGCAACTACCCCAACGGCGACATGGTTGGCCACACCGGCAACCTGCTGGCGACCGAAATCGCGGTGGAATCCGTTGACCTGTGCCTTGCGCGCGTGAAGAAGGCGTGCGACGAGTACGGCGCGATTCTCTGCGTGACGGCTGACCACGGCAATGCCGACCAGATGCTGGAGAAGAACAAGAAGGGCAAGATCAGCGTCCGCACGGCGCACAGCCTGAACCCCGTCCCCTTCATCGTGTACGACAAAGACGAGCGTCACGAATTGAAGGATGGCCACGGCTTCGGTCTGGCGAACGTCGCCCCGACGGTGGCGGGTCTGCTGGGCATCAAGCCTTTCGATTCCTGGGAAGAATCCATGCTGAAGTAAGTAAAAATCAGGGGAAGCTGCATAAGCGGCTTCTCCTTTTTCGTGCAATAAAAATGCGCTGGAACGCGATTTTTTTCCGCGTCCAGCGCATTTTTTCTTACAATAAGTTACAGCTTCTTGCAGGGGATTTTCGCGCCTGCGGGCGCGACCAAAGGGCTTTCCGATCGCCCTTTGGAAACCTTCGGCGCCGCAACCTTTGGGGTTAATCCACATTGGTAGCACCCATGGTATCAGCTTTACTTTTTCCCCTCATCCAGCAGCTTCTGCAGCTCCTGCATGAACGTTCCAATATCCGTGAACAGGCGATACACCGCCGCAAAGCGCACATATGCCACGTCGTTTGTTGCTTTCAGTTCCTCCATCACCATGTCACCGATGCGCTGGGAGGAAATCTCCCCTTCCATGCTGGCATAGGCGCGCTGCTCGATGCTCGTGGTCATCGCGTCAATCTGCTGCATGGACACCGGAAGTTTCTCGCAGGCATGAAGAATGCCTGCCTTAATCTTCTGCGCGTCAAAGGTTTCCCGCCGGCCGTCGCGCTTGACAACCATCAGCGGCAGCATCTCGATTTTCTCATACGTCGTAAATCGCCGCCCGCAGCCCATGCACTCCCGCCGCCGACGAATGCTGTTGCCCTCTTCGGTCGGGCGCGAGTCGATGACCTTGCTCTCCGCGCAGTTGCAGTATTGACACCTCATGCCGTTCGCCTCCCTTGTGGCGCATCGTGATATCTTGCCGCTATTATACCAGATTTGGTGGTTTCACGCAAGCCCTATCGTTATATTTTGATACTGTCGCATTCGTCCATCCACGCCTTGTACTGCGCATCCGACGGCATCCGCCAGTCGCCGCGCGGAGACAGGGCAATGGAGCCGATTTTCACGCCGTCAGGCATACAGTTCCGCTTGAACTGCTGCGTCCAGAAGCGGCGATAGAAATTTTTCAGCCATTTGAGGATGGTTTCGCAGCTGAAATCGTCCTTGAACGCAATGCAGCACAGGTCGAACACCTTTTTCGGCGGATATCCGAAGCGAATCGCATAGTAGAGGAAGAAGTCGTGCAGCGCGTACGGCCCGACAACATCCTCTGTCTGCTGGAGGATATTTCCCCTTTCATCCGGCGGCAGCAGCTCAGGGCTGATCGGTGTATCAAGGATGCTTTGCAGGCATTCGCGGCTGGATGAGAAGGCTTCGTTCTCCGCCGCCGTCTGAATCACCCAGCGCACCAGCGTTTTGGGCACGCCGCTGTTCACGCCGTACATGCTCATGTGGTCGGCGTTGTAAGTGCACCAGCCCAGCGCGATTTCGCTCAAATCGCCTGTGCCAAGGACAATTGCGCCGATTTTGTTCGCCACGTCCATCAGCACCTGCGTCCGCTCGCGCGCCTGACAATTCTCGTAGGTGACGGAGTGGTCGCTCTCGTCGTGCCCGATGTCGGCAAAATGCTGGCGAACCGCGTTGTGGATTGGGATTTCCCGCTGGCTAACCCCAAGGCTCGTCATCAAATCCAGCGCGTTGTGGTAGGTGCGGTCGGTCGTACCGAAGCACGGCATGGTGATGCCGAGGATGTTCGTGCGCGGCAGATGGAGCATGTCCACCGCCTTGCACGCCGCCAGCAGCGCAAGCGTCGAATCCAATCCGCCGGAGATGCCAACGACGACCTTCCCGCCCGTGACGGACAAGCGACGCGCCAGCGCCGTCGCCTGCATCGCCAGAATCTGCGCGCACCGCAATTGCCGGGACGCCTTGTCCGACGGGATGAACGGGTGCTTGCTGACGTGGTAATCCGGCGCTGCATCGTCCGGCAGCAGCGCGTTTTCCATCGTTCGCAGGATATTCGGCGCCTGCTTCCACATGGCGCGCACCTGCGCCGCGCAGTCCGCGAAGCTGCTCTGCTTCATGCGGTCGGCGCGGATGCGGTCGATGTCAACATCCGCCGTCATCAGGTAATTGTCCGCGAGATACCCCTCGCTTTCCCGGATGACCGTGCCGCAGGAAGCAATCACGCTATGCCCGGAAAACACAAGGTCGGAGGACGATTCGCCCATGCCCGCCGAAACGTACACATACCCGCACTGGCAGCGCGCGCTCTGCTGGCTGATGAGCTGCTGGCGGTACTCGCGCTTGCTCAGCAGCTCGTTGCTTGCGGACAGGTTCAGGATGATTTCCGCGCCTTCAACGGACAGCATCGTGCTCGGCGGCAGCGGTGCCCACAAATCCTCGCACAGCTCGATGCCGAAGCGCACGCCGTCCGACGTTTCAAATATTGCCTGACGGCAGACATCCGTTTTCAGCTTCGGAATGGCGACCGATGCATCCCTGCGCGCATCATCCGACTGAAACCAGCGCTTCTCATAGAACTCGCCGTTATTGGGCAGGAACGTTTTCGGCACCGCACTGATGATTTCGCCTTTGTGCAGCACCACCGCGCAGTTATACAGTGCGCCCTCAATTTCCAGCGGCGCACCGACGACCGCAAGGATTCCCTCCGGCATTTCGTCCTTTAGTGCGAGCAGCGCGTCCGTCACATCGTCCAGCAGCCGCCGCTGAAAAAACAAATCGCCGCAGGTATACCCCGTCAGGCTCAGCTCCGGGAAAGTCACGATGCTGACGTGTTTCTCCTTCGCTTCCCGCATCATCGCCAGATGGCGCTTCATGTTCTCCTTCACGTTCCCCAGCGCCAGCGACGGAACCGCCGCCCCCACGCGCACCAGTCCGCGCATATCTTGTCCTCCTTCACGGAATCTCTGACTTATTCGGCAACCATCTGGCGAATGCCTTTTCCGCCATCTGGTCACCTCATTGCGTCAGTTCTTCCTCAAAATACCAGCATTTTCACCCTTGGGCGGCCGTCCTCTACCTCCAGCATCGCCATCTGCTCCCGGCAGACCGCGCCCGGATTGACCAGCATCGGCACGCCCGTGACCATATCCGGCTCATGCGTATGGCCGTAGAAGGCAATATCGCACTTTTCCTCCCGCGCCCGCTCATAGAGGAACGAGCGGGTCAGCTTGACGCGCTCCAAATGCCCATGCGTCAGGTACAGCCGCACCCCGCCGAAATCCGTCACCCGGTAATACGGGGCGTTCGGGCAGCAGAAGTCGTTGTTGCCGCGCACATCCAGCATCAGCGCATCCGGATCGCGGCGGCGGATGAAGTTTTCCGCTTGTGCGAAATCATCCACACCGTCGCCCAAAAAGAAGTATCCGTCGATTTTCCCTGTCATCTTCCATGTTTCTTCCAGCATCCACCGCAGTTGGCTTTCCTCGCCGTGAATGTCGGACAGCACCAGTGCGCGCATCATTCGTGCAGCCCCTTCATAATCTCGAGCATCTTCTCGCACGCCCGTGCGCGATGGCTGATTTGGTTCTTCTCTTCCTCGGTCACTTCAGCGAAGGTCTTGTTCAGCGGTTCATAGAGGAACAGCGGATCATAGCCGAAGCCGCCCGTGCCGCGCTCTTCCTCCAGCAGTACGCCGGGGCAGGAGCCTTCCGCAATCAGCGTCTCCCTGCCCGGAATCTTGAGCGCCAGCGCGCAGATGAACGCGCAGGAGCGGTCGGTCTTGCCCTTCATGCGGCGCAGCAGCAGCGCATTGTTCGCCGCATCGCCGCTGCCCTCGCCCGCCATCATGGCGTAGCGCGCACTGTATACGCCGGGGTCGCCATCCAGCACCTCGACGGACAAACCGCTGTCATCCGCAAGCGTCGGCAGTCCCGTCGCCGCGCTGACCGTCTCCGCCTTGATGGCCGCATTGCCCGCGAACGTCGTCGCCGTTTCCTCAATCGGCGCATTAAAACCTGCCGCCACCATCGACACAACGGTGTAGTAATCACCGAAAATGTGCTGCAATTCGCGAATCTTATGCTGATTGGAGGACGCGACCACAAGCGTCGGTTTGGCGCTCAAATGCCGCTTGGATTCCGCCAGCGAATCCTTCTGCTTCTCCATCAGCGCGCGGATGCCCTTCGCGCCCATATCCAGCAGCGCATTCAGTTCCGCCTGCGTGAAGGAGCGACCCTCGCCCGTGCCCTGCAGCTCAACAAACTCGCCCTTTTCGTTCATGACGATGTTCATATCCACCTGCGCGCGGCTGTCCTCTTCATAGCACAAGTCGACGCAGGGCGTATCATCCACCACGCCGACGGAAATTGCCGCGATTTGATGCGTAATCGGTGAGCGCAGGAGCTTGCCCTCGTCCAGCAGCTTGCTGACCGCGCACACGAGCGCCACCATTGCGCCGGTAATCGCCGCGGTGCGCGTTCCGCCGTCGGCCTGCAGCACGTCGCAGTCCAGCGTGATGGTACGTTCGCCCAGCGCCGTCAAATCAACCGCCTGACGCAGGCTGCGTCCAATCAGCCGGGAAATCTCCACGCCGCGTCCGTCCCGCTTCACGCCGTCGCGCTGCTTGCGATGTCCTGTCGAGGCGGGCAGCATGGCGTATTCCGCTGTCACCCAGCCCTGCCCCTTTCCGCGCAGGAACGGCGGCACATTCTCCTCCACCGATGCAGTGCAGATAACCTTTGTATTGCCCGTGCAAATCAGGCACGAGCCATCCGCCGTGCGCACAAAGTCGGTTTCAATCGTCACAGGGCGCCCCATTTCCGGCGCCCTGCCATCGTTTCGTGTCAGCATATCTCATTTCCTCCGTTATTCTGTACTTTCTCTGCATTCATTCGACGCGCTGCGTGTTTTTCCTGCCGAAACTTCCGCGAAAATCGTTGATTCGGCATCAAAATTCGCGCTTTGGGCTTTTCTTTCGGCGCATTTTGTGGTATGCTTAGAGGCGCGAGTTTTTAGGTAACCCGGTATTCCTGCCGGCAAGTTTATTAGAAAGGACTTATTTCGTGGGTAGTTTCAGCAGCAAGTATCTCAAAGACATTTGGAATCTCCCTAACATCCTGACGATGCTCCGTCTCGTGCTGATTCCGGTTTTCGCAGGGTTATTTCTCGCCGGATATGAGAAGTGGGCGCTCGCCGTGTTTATCATTGCCAGCATCACCGATTATCTGGACGGGTATCTTGCACGCAAAAACAATCAGATTACCGCTTTCGGCAAGCTGATGGATCCTTTGGCGGACAAGCTGATGGTCTGCACCGCGCTGCTTGGGCAAGGGCTGTCCGGTGTGTTCCCGTGGCCTGCGATTCTCATCGTGATGACGAAGGAAGTTGTGATGATTATCGGCGGCATCTACATGCTGCAAAACGGCATTGTCGTCTACTCGAACATCTTGGGCAAAGCGGCGCAGTTTTCCTTTATCGCGGCGCTGATTCTCTCCTTCTGGCACAAGGAATTTGTCGCCGCGTCGCTGCCGCTGGACAGAATCATCCTCTGGATTGCGGTTGCGCTGGCTTTGGTGGCGCTGGTGGACTACGCGCTTGACGCGGTGAAGAAGCTCAAGGCGCACAAGGCAGGGAAAGTCAGCTGATTCCCGCTTGGACGGGAAATCCCCTGCTAAAAAGCAACTATGTTTGAAAGACCGGCAATCTGGTCGCGCCCATTTGGCGCGACACAGCATGGTTGGTTGAAAGAGCAGCTTGGGGGCGCGTCTGAGGACGCGCAAAGTTACTGGCAGGGACGCTTCGCTGCCTGCGCCTTTGTTGACTGTTCCCTTTGAGCTGAGCGCACGAAAAACAGTTGGGACGTTGCCCCAAACCCCACAAGGGAGCTCCGCCCCTTGACCCTGCAAGGGGCAGACGAAAAGGGACGAAGTCCCCCCTTGACCCTTTTTTTGCAGCCATACTTGGTCGCTTTTCCCTTCACCTTGGGTTAAGTGGCTTTTTATTTTCCACCCAGCAATTTATTCAAAGGGCTGCGATACACCGAAATCGCCTTCGCCGGGCACATCTCCTGACAGCAATAGCACCGAATACACTTCTTGTAGTCGTATTTCGCTTTCTTCCCATGCCCGCTGTGCACCGCCTTCTCCGGCACAGGGCACGCCTCCTGACACACCCCGCAGCCGATGCACTTCTTCAAATCCACCTTCGGGCGGTGCTGCAAAAAAGGCAGCAGCGGCATCAGCTTCGGCAATAGGCCCTTCTTCATCGTGCCGCGGAACACGTCAAACTGCGCATTGCCGTACTTTTCCCGCGCCTGCGATACCGTCAGCACCCCGTCTGGCGTGAGCACATCAATCAGCCCTTCGTCCATCACGCCGATGCCGCCCTTCGCGCCGCGCACGCAGGTGGGGACAGTCGCCGGGTCGAGGTGGATGAGCGCGGCATACACCGTGTCCAGCGCAACGGGGTCGGCGGAGAAGAGCAGCACATTCATGGCAATCGGCGTGCCGGAGGTCGGGCCGTTGCCTTCCATCGCGATGATGCCGTCCATGATGTGCAGGCGCGGGCGGACGCAGCGGTGCAGGTCGGTCAGCATATCCGCGAAAACCCAGCTGTCGGGGTACGCGGCGTGTCCAGCCGCCTTGTTGACCCCGGTGATGCAGCCGTACAGATTTTTGACTGCGCCCGTGATGCGCTCCAGCGCGTGGGTTTTCATCTTGCAGATGTTGATCATCGCGTCGGCATCCTGCACGCCCCTGCAGAGGTAAAACGACTTTGCCGTGTGTCCGTCGGGGAAGGGAACGACACTGCCGGAGAAGAAATCCGCCATTTCTACGCCGTAGCGCTTGGCGGCCTCCGCAATGCCGGATGCCTGCGCCGCCTTGTCGGGCGAGGTGGTCGGGTTGCCGGGGCTGTCGCCGTAAGACAAATGCGTATAGCCGCTTTCGCGCAGCAGGCGGCAGACGGCGGAGAAGACAGCCGGGTGCGTCGTAATCGCCTTCTGCGGCAGGGCGCGGGAGAGCAGATTCGGCTTGAGCAGAATGCGCTCTTCGGGCTGCACAAAGCGGGCAATGCCGCCGAGCAAATCAACGCCCTGCAAAACAGCGGTATCCACCGCGGCTTGATCATAAGTGGCAATCGGAATCAGCGCGACGGGATGCTTCTCCATGCGCAAAATCCTCCTTGATGAAAAGCATTGCCCTCATTATACACCGCGAAAAAAGAAAAATCCACGCTTTTCTGGGTGCAATCCTGATTTTTGCTTGCAATTTTTACAATTGACAGGCTTTCAGGGGTTGAGATTATCCGCCGTTTAGGGTATAATGGGGGTATGCCTGAGCGCAACTAACGGAGCAAAGGAGTAAAGACGCTTTGGATCAGAATAATTATCAGGATAGATCCGTGCAGCAGCCAGCTGCCGAAGAAAAGACCACGCCGCGCCGCCGCCGCGCAGATATGTACCAGCAGCAGGGGAACGCGGCAAATGTGACGAACACGGAAACGGCGAAGCCCGCCGTGGAAGATGTGTCGGGCACGACACAGAAGATGCCGCCGATTCGCAGCACCTTCCAGCGCAATGCGGAGGCTGGGGAGACGAAACAGGTGAAGCCGGTCGCGCCGGTCGCGCCGGTCGCACCGGTCGCACCGGTCGCACCGGCAGCGGAAAAGCCCAACGCGCCGTTTGGACAGAATCGGAGTGCGAATATCCCGACGCCCGGTGTGCCGCGCCCGGATGCCTCGCGCACGAGCCTGCCGCCGATGCGTCAACCGCAGAATGTCATCCGCCGCCCGGTTAAGCTGGACGGCATGGGCGAGGTGAAATCCGCCGCAGAACGGCAGGAGGAAGCCCGCCATCGCACAAACCTGAACATGGAGCACGCAGGCGAGTCCTCGCGTCGGAATCACTTGCAAAACGAGTTCGCGCGCCCGCAGGAGGACGTGGAAGAGGAAGCGCCGCGCGGCAAGAAGAGCGCGCTGGCGGTGGTGATTGCCATCGTGCTGGTGATTGGTCTGCTCGTGGTGGGGCTTCTGCTGATTCCGGACAGCAATACCGGCTTCCTGGGCAACCTGAAGCGCACGATTACCGCGCCGCTGACCGGCCGCACGCAGACGCAGGCTGTCGCACCGACGGCATCGAGCTTCACCGCGTCGATTACCTCGTCCACCGCGCCGTATCAGATTACCTTCAACCTCGTCACCAGCAACAATGTCACGGACGTGCGCGTGGTGGATGAAAACGGCAATCCCTTTGACACGGTGACGCTGATGAGCCAGTCCAACACCGATAACACCGTCGTCTGGATTTTCACGCTGACAACCGCTGACGCTTACTCCGGCGTGATTGAGGCAGAAATGCTCAGCAATGAGGCGTGGATTCCGACCGGGTTCCGGCAGACGGTTTCGCTGGGCGGAAATAGCCCTGCGTCCATTTCCAACCTGCCGACGAATTTCTCCACAGCCGCAAACAATCCGGCTCAGCCGGATGCTCACGAACTGACCGCCGATTCCACCACGGAACCGACGGTCAGCCCTGCAATGGCGGAGAATACGCAAAATTTGGCGCTGACGATTTCGACGGAAGCGCCGACCGAAGCGCCGACGCTGATGCCGACCACAGTGCCGACCGAAATTCCGACGGAGATGCCGACGGAAGCCCCGACGCAGGCGCCCGTGCTGGTGACGCTCGCGCCGACGGAAGTGCCGACCGTTACCCCGACGATGGCCCCTGCACCGCAGGAAACGGAAGAAATCATCCTGCCCGAAGAGGAAACGACGGAAACGCCTGAACCTGATCCCACGGAAGAACCGACCGAAGAACCGACCCCCGAACCGACCGCTACCCCGCGCCCTGTGCTGACTTTCTCGGCGGACGCAAGCGCTGATCCGTCGCTGATTGCCGATACCGTGGTCTATCAGGATGACAGCCGCACCGCCGTGAAGGAATACACCCGCGACGAGAAGGAAATCATCGACATGCCCGCAGACGACGACTACACGACGCGCAAAATCGGTGTGCTGACCTACCGCGGCACGGCATTCCGCCAGAACGCCGCCGTCGGCACAGTGGAAGACGCGACGCAGCTGACGCAGGTGTGGGCGGTCGAAACCGGCAGCCTGAAGGGCAAAAGCCGCACCTACTACGGCTTCTCGTGGGCGAATCAGCCCGTGATTGAGCAGTGGGCGCGCCGCGTGCGCCAGGATATGCCCCTGCTGGACGGCAAGAACGACAAGACTGCATTGAAGGAAGTTATCGCCGCCAGCTTGGACGGTAAAATCTACTTCCTTGACCTTGAAGACGGCAGCAAGACCCGCGAACCGATTGAACTCGGCTACCCGATGCGCTCCACGCCCAGCCTCAGCACGCTGGCGTATCCGCAGATGTCCGTCGGGCAGTACGCGCGCTTCCTCGCCAACAAAACGGGCAGCATCGGTCAGCACTTCTATGATCTGCTGACGAACAAGGAGAACCTGACCATCGACGGTCTGGACGGCGGCAGCAAGAAAGACCGCGCGTACAACGATGTTGGCGCGTTCGACGGCTCGGCGCTCTATGACCGCAACAGCGATACATACATCACCGCCGGCACGAACGGTATGCTCTACACCGTGCATATGAACACGGTCTACGAAACGCCGACGGATGAATCCGGCAACCTGAAAGTCAGCCCGACCATCACGATGATGAAGAGCCGCACGAAGAAACAGAAGGATGCCTACACGGCGGTGGAAGCACCCATTGCGATGTATGGCAGCTATGTGTTCTATGCGGATGTGGAGGGCGTGCTGCGCTGCGTTGACACGACGACGATGACCACCGTCTGGGCAGTCGAAACGGGCGACGCGGTGAAGTCTGCCGTTGCGCTGGATTTTGACGACGACGGACGCCTCTGGCTCTACACGGCGAACACGCTGCTGAACCGCTCCAAGGGCGACGTTGCCATCCGCCGCTACGACGCGACGACGGGCGCGGAGGATTGGTCGCTTGCCCTGAACGCGACGAAGAAAAAGGACTACACCGCGGGTGTGATGGCGTCCCCTGTCATCGGGCAATATCAGCTGGGTGACTTGGTGTACTACACGCTGTCCTACATTTCCGCTTCCGGCAGTGAAAAGCTGTTAGGCAGCGGCGCGAAGGCGCAGGAAGGCGTGCTGGTGGCGCTGAACAAGCAGACGGGCAAAGTCGTCTGGGCGAAGTCGCTGGGCGGCTACTGCTACTCGTCGCCCGTCGCAGTCTACAACGAGAACGGCAAGGGATGGATTATTCAGGCGACGAGCGATGGCGTGCTCATGCTGCTGGACGGCTTGACGGGCGAAACCATCAACACCCTGCAGCTCAATGGCACGATTGAAGCGTCTCCCGCCGTCTACCAGAACATGCTTGTCATCGGCACGACCGGCAAGGGCACGAGTTTCCTCTACGGCGTGAAGATTGACTAATACTATTTCCAAATTCACCTGCACCATCTGCTCGCGCCTTTTTCCTTCTGGCGTCCGGTCGTTTCACTTAGCGTAGCGCTGCTACGCTGCGTTCCACTCCCGTTAGCCAGAAAGAAAAA
>ERZ832317.1805-NODE-1805-length-26433-cov-13.190803_pt1 | contig 26433 bp, 24 predicted proteins | sample MGYA00519695_ERZ832317 | MGnify/ENA primary metagenome ERZ832317 (study PRJEB31850, sample SAMEA3708726) | human gut metagenome | biome: human gut; feature: human-associated habitat; material: faeces | place: China | collected 2014 ...
AGGTCGGCATCATAGCCGTGGTTGGCCTGCGCCCCCAGCCCGCAGCACAGGGCGATCCCAATACTGCTTCTGTTGCGTTTCCAGGTATGGCTTTTCTGTTCGGTCAGGCTGCTGCAAGTGCAGTAAATGGTGCCGTCGGCGTCGATATTAAGATGGTAATCGTCATAGACCTGCCCATAGCGGCCTGCCGTCCAGTGCAGATAGATCTGTGCGATACGGTATTTGGCTTCCTGCGCCATAACAGCGACTTGTGTCAGTGATAGCTGTTGCGGTGATGATACGAGCATACAGTGTTCCTCCCTTTGTGTTTTGAGCGGCTGTTTAAATTCGCTTCATTGCCCCTCACTATATATAGGGCAGGCAGACACCAGAAAAACATACAAAGCAAATCAATTTTTCATTTATTTTTTATAAAATATTCGTAAAATGTGTCATTGCTGGTCCTGGCAGAGTTTTTTATGGCTGAGACTTTTTTTAATATTTTTTTGGGAGTTGTATGTTTTTTGCCCTTTTCGCTGCCCTATATATAGTGAGAGGCTCTACCTTTTCTTTTATTAAATTTTCTTTTGGCGCTTACGTTAGCGTTCTAACGCAGGTTAAACGTTTGGGTTTATCAATTATCTCTTACGTAATCCTGAATAAAACCAGTAAGAATTGTTAAGTTAGTTTTATAGTACTGCTAACTTAGTAAGCAAAAGATAAAGGCACTCCAATTTTACTCACGAAAGGGACAGTACAAATGACAAAAATTAAAAAAATCTCCCAACCAATACCAGAGGATACTTTAAAAAGACGTTTGTTTTATCTGCTGACAAACTGCCCGTTATTGACTGGCTGTAGCTGCAAGGCAGCATCAGGCCGGACGAAAGTGCGTACTGCAGCCATGCCGGCTGACGATACAGATTTGGTAAGTCTGCATATAACCCTGCCTTACAAAATGCGCCGCGAAGCACTGGCAGCCGGTATCAACTGCAGTGAATTGATGCGCAAAGCTTTAAAACGCCGCTTAAAGAAGGAGTGCCGTTTTTAGTATGTCCAGCTTTACACGGGCTGAATCTGACTGGATGCGGCCGCCTGAATATGACGACAGGGCAGTTTACGAATGCTGTCTGTGCGGTGAGGGAATCTGTGCAGGCGAGGAATATTTGGAAACCGGCGAGGGTATGGTATGCCCCACTTGCCTTGACGATTTGACGGTACGAGAATTTGCCAGCACTGTTTTGAGATTGACTACTACTATTGCTTGTACAGACTAAGGAGCTGTTTTTTTGATAAAAGGATCTGCAAAACGCAAATATGATCTCCCTGATTTTGAAGCTTTATTAAAAGACGCCAAGAATGGCAGTGAGCCGGCGCTGCTAAAATTTTTACAGTGCTTTGAAGGTCTGGCTGTAAAGCTGTCCCGTCAAAGTGTCTGTACAGACAAACTGGGCGAAGATGCCCTGCAAATAGCTAATCTGGGGATTTTAAAAGCTGTACGTGATTGGCAGGAAGGCGACGATATTTACCGGGTCGCGGCTTTTGTCACTAATAAAATACGTACGGAGCTGCATACAGCGATCAGACGGCAGCAGTCGGTAGAAGCAATGGAAAGCGGCAGCAGCCAGGATGCCTCTGTGAAGCTTGATGCCCAGAGCTATCGTGCTTTCCAGTTATCGCAGCAAAACAGGCTACGTTTATGGCTGGTACGGGAATGCCTGCCGCTGCTGTCACACCAGCAGACTAAAGTCATTAAGGGTTTACTGGAAGGAAAAACAGTGCTGCTGATCGGCCGCGAGCTGCATCTGGATACGCGTACAATAAGTTTGCATCGCAGCAGAGCAATCAAAAAATTACGCCTGCTTTTGGGAGTAACAGCGTGACAGAACTTACAGGCTATCGGCATATTACTGAGGCTATCGAACGCTGGCGGGCCTCCGGATTATATGTTCCCTGCGATTCGGCTGAAAGCCGTAGACGGCTGCAGCAGGTGTGGCTGGAACGCTATAAAAAAACTGATGCCGATTCGTTTATGGAATGTGTAAAAGTTTTGTCGGCCGGTACTCATTTCCCCCGCCTGTACGATATGGATCTGGCGCTGGCAGAGGTGCGGGCGCAGCAGAAGCGACAGGCCAAGATCACTGCCGCACAGTCAGTTACTTTGGCAGGCAGGTCCGAATACGATAAGGAAAACAGCAAACGGCGGCTAAACGAAATCATCAGGCATTTGGAAAACAGATATTCAATAACAGAAACTAAAACGGACTTATAATTATAAAAAACACCGGATAGACTATCTATCCGGTGTTTTTTATAATTTAATTGATTCGCTTTATTGCAATTTTGCTTTTAATGTTTCGATTTCACGGCTTTGCGCTTCTAATTTCATCAATAACAGCTGGATTTTTTCTTCCTGAGCTTTTAAGGAAGTATCGACTTCACGGCGTGTGTAAATAATATCACGTTTTGGTACTTCGCCTTTTTTAGTGCGGTCTAAAGCAAAGTTTACACCAATATTACCCATTTTTTTACCGCCCTGGGTTATACCCATCCCCAGCGAAAACATTACTTCCTGATTTGGTGCATAAAATCCGCCGACGGCCAAAGCGTTTTTGCCATCATATGACCCCATTGCCATCGCCAGTTCACCTTTGTTACCATCCTGGAAGCGTGGGTGCAGACCTGCCATTGCCGCTGATAATGCGCCAACGCTGTCTATTTCTTCTCCAAAACGGCTGATATCGTTACTGAGTCCCTGGATATCCTGTTTTACCTGATATAACTGGCTGCCGTTTACAGCGTCTGTTGAGGTCGCATCGACACGTCCGGGAGCAACATTACTGATCGTTTTGTTATTGGCATTGATACCGTTGCTATCGATGTAGGTTTCGTTGCCGACCTTATATTCTTTGGCTTCGATGCTGTTTAAGCTTATATCATCTTTTAAAGATACTTTATAATCGTTGTTGCCCAGTTTATCTATCTGGATATTTTCACCGGCGCTTAAATCTACACTGCCAACAGTTCCAAGAGTATCCATGACTGATTTTAACTGTTCTTCAGTTGCAGCACGACCAGTTGTTGCAAAATCAGCGCTGTTCAAAGTCGTATTGGTAAGACCTGTTATTTCACCGATTTTATTGCCGTTATCAGTGCTCCCTTCTATAGTGACATTACCAACTTGGACTTTGTCTTCTAAACTTACTTTGTATTTTACAGGATCACCTTCCTGAGCAACATTTTCTACCTTCACACCGCTGTTGCTGTCGCCTTCAACAGTAACTTTATTGGCTGCGATCTGGTCATTGATATCACCAAATTTGACCTCCAGATTATCAACCCTGTTATTCAGGTTAGTGATAGAGGTATTATTACTGATGTCCAGAGTTTCTCCAAGCTTAGCGTTAGGCGCAATAGTTATTTTAGCTCCTTCTGCAGTAGTTTCAACACTGACATCGATTTTATCTTTGGCTCCGATAAATTTGATATCTGTTTTGTTTTCGCCGCCAAGTCTGATATCTGTTTTAGTACCAATTTCGTTACTTACAGTAAATCCTCCCTGCAGCTTTGTGATATTTTCGTTGTTAGTTGTCTGGTCTGTATTAAGTTCATCTACCAGATTTTTTACACTTTTAAGCTGCGCTACATTGACTGCGTCAGTATCTTCTGTACCTGCCGCCAAATTGGTGATCTGGCGTGTATTAGCGGCATGGAACTTACCGTTCTCATCTGTATACGCCGCCGAACCTACGCTTATTGCGCCATCACTGCTGCGCCATGCCGAAAGGGCATTATTTTTTTCTTCTAAAGCATTTAAAAAATCCTTATTTTGGCTTAACCATGCATTTTTTTGTTTAGTAGCTTCTAAAATACGATTTGACAGATCAGCTTTTTTGGCCAAGGCAGCCTCATAAGCTTTTTGTTTTTCCGCATCCGTACTGCCTTTTGTATTGCGCAGGATATCGTCGTTCTTTTGCGCTTCATCATGAAGGCTGTAATAGTTTTTCATAACCTCTGTATATTCGTTATTTTTTTCAGACCATTTATTATTGAATTGATTTACAACATCAGCTTTACCAATAGATGCGGCAAGCTCCATCTCTGTTGCAGGCTGACCAGCAGCAGTCGCTACAAAACCAATTTTCCCAGCAGCCGTATCGGCAACTGCATCAGGGCCAAGCGCAACACCGCCGTTTGCCAAAACCGATGCATTATCGCCCAGCGCGCTGCCACGCCATGCTACATAAGTCCTGTCACCCAGGGCAACACCATAAGCTTCTGAAGAAGCGCTGTCCCCCACAGCAACGCCGCCTCTGGCAAACGCATTATTGCCAATAGCTGTGCCGCTGTAGGAAGAAAATAATTCCCCAGGCAGATTTTTGTAAAAATCACCGGCAGTTGCGTTATAGCCTATGGCAACGCCGTTAGCACTTTGCGTATTATTGCCAACAGAAGTGCCTTTGTTCGTTGCATATGCATTAACACCGACAGCAGCCGAGTTACTAGTGGCATAACTGGCAGCGCCCAAACTCGTAGAGCTGATAACAGACGTTGCATTATAACCGACCGCAGTACTGTATCCATGCGACGCAAATGCACCCATACCAGCTGCCAAAGCGCCATAATTATTTTTATCTAAGGCGTTAGGCCCTGCGCCTTCTCCATTCTCATTATTATTTTGAGACTTTTGGCTGGCCTTCTTATAATCAATAATTCCTTTTTTGGACAAATCTTCAAGGGTAGGTTCTGTACCTACGCCAAAATATTTCATTTTGCTAGAATTATTAATATCTTCTAATGTCGAAATAACAGCATATAATTGAGAGCCATTTACACCATCTGTACTATGTGCATTAATGCGTCCAGCACCTACGTTAGTCAATGTTCGTTCCTCACCACTTTTACCAACGGAAACAGTACCAACTGGCGTTGTTCCTGCAAATTGTTTTAACATTCCGTTTATTTGCATAGTAGAAGTGGAAATAGCTGTCGCAGATTCGCTGTTGCTCCCAAGATTTACACTATTGGCAGCAGTAGTACTTACATTATTTCCTAACACAAAAGTATTATTCGTGGATACTTCATTATTGTTGCCAATGACATAAGATTCTGATCCTGAAAGTGTTGTTTTTCCATAGTTGCCAATACCAAAAACACCAGATTTTTTTGCTGTTTCAGATAATTTATTATAAGAACCAACAGCTAAACCGTATTGTGCATCATTTATTATCCCATGTCCTAAGCCAAGTCCAAACTGTTTTGTTACACGAGAATTGGAGCCTACAGCAACAACATTATTAGCCATTACTGCATTATTCATATAATTACCTAAAATTATATTTTTATCACCACCAGCATTATTACCGGCCTGTGTACCCATAATAATAGAATTGCTCAATACAGTTCCATCTGTACCATCTGCATTTTTACCTGCATTGGAGCCGGCAACAGTTCCCATAATAATATTGCCTGAACCTTTCATCCCAAGACCTGCTCGAGTACCTAATGCGACATTGCTGGATCCATGAATATCCATTAAAGCACTATTCCCCAGTGCCAGATTCCCACCACTTGCATAATAAGGACTTATCACAATGGGAGCATTTACCAAATCCGTTGAATTTCTCAAGGCATTTAGCCCCATAGCAATATTCAAGCTTGTTGTTGTATTATTGTTTGCCCAGCGACCCACAGATATGTTTTCTTCACCTGATATATTTTGGCCTGCTTCTGCTCCTAAAGCAAAATTAAAAAAGCCATTAGAACCCTTACCTGCTAAATATCCTACTGATATAGAAGAATAACCAGCTGCTGTAGAACCAGATCCAATAGCAATTGCACCATTTCCATTCATGGCCCCATTAGAATTATTCCCCATTATCACTTTGGCATCTTCACCTATAGCAATTGCACTTTTAGATGTTTTCTCAACAGATGCCTGCTTGCCTATAGCGATAGAAGATTCTTGGGCAGAAGAACTACCTATCCCAATTGCAATTGAATTATTATCAGAATCTCCTTCAGGAATAGACGCAATAGCACCCGTACTATATACAGACTGCATCAAAGCTAAGGCAATGCAAAGGCTCAATTTTTTATTTATTTTTTTCATGAAAAATCAGCTTCCTTCCAACAATGGAAGTATTTATCTTCAGCCTTTCTGTAAAACTTTCATTATTTCTATGGCTTTAGACAAATCTTCCAGTCTAAAGTTATTTTCTTCGACTATAGTTTTTATTTTTTGGCATTCGTTTTTTTCTGCTTCGTTTTCAGAGAGTGTTTTTTCTTCAAAAAAATATTCTATCGGACATTCAAACAATTCTTTTATTTTTATTAAGTGCAACAAAGTCACACCAACTCTGCCATTTTCGATATTGCTTAAATGTGTTTGCGATATACACAGTTTTTTAGCCAGCACCTTTTGTGATATTTTATTTTCAATGCGCAAAAGCTTTATTCTGTGTCCAATTTTTTGAAGCTCTTTTTCCATTATCAAGCACCTCCGAAAACAAATAGTAACAAACATTTTTGCCGGCAAAATTATTTTCTTGGGTTTGGCCGTTTATTAAAACAAGAATAACTGCAATAATATTGCCTTTTTCTGGCAAGAAAAGCCGTATAAACATGATATGTTTTATTACAGCTGAATTCACGGCCACAAATAGGGCATTTCATCATTAATGATTCAATGCCTGATCTACGTGATGTCATTTCACTGTCATGGCAGAATTTTGAATTCATAGAATCGCATTCCTTCTTTATTTTTATATTTTTTATAAATAAATTTCACTGCAGTAAAAGGAAAGTAGACTTCCTAGGGTTACTTTAACTCCAAAAAAAATATAAATTTAATCATATAATAAATTTTATATATAACAAATTTCTTATATTATGATATCATGTATATATTCTCAGTGCAATTTTGTTTATATTACAAATGTTTTATTTTTCTTCAAACTAAATTTTATGTTATAGCTAATTATTCAAAAACAGCTAATATTATGAATTATTTTAAATTTATTAAGCATAATAAAAATGTCGTTTCTTGGAAAATTTTAATAAATATAAAAATCCCGGATAGTAATATGTCCGGGATTTTTATATTTATATTATGCTGTTAGCGATCAAAGGAATTTAGGCGGCAAGGTTTCAAAGCCAACCCTGTCTGCCACTTTATCTATGGATTGCAGGCCAGGCAGAACAAACATTTTTGATGTGCCCTGAACAAGCAGTCTGCCGTTTTCATCTTTTAACGTACCTTCGGCAAGCCCGATCGTCCTCCCCATTCTTATCAGTCTGCCTTCCGCAATTATTTTGCCAGAATCAGCAGCGGCAAGGTTATTCACCTGCAGATCAAGCGTAGTTATGCCGTCCTCTTCGCCGATGCAGCAGTAAAGAGCCCAAAAGGTAGCCGTGTCAAGAATTGACGAAAAGACGCCGCCATGTACTGAAGCAAAGGGATTATTTAGGCTGTCATTGATCTGCGTTTCGACACGGCAGTAGCCATAGTCAAGCTCACAGATCTTCATGCCCAGCAGTTTAAGATATGGGGCTCTGTTGGCAATCGCCATAATTGCTTTGGCGTATTCAGGATTCACTTTTCGCATTGCATTTCACCTGCTCTTTCAATTTTTGCAGCTATCACTCTTTCAGCTTTTATATTACACTAATTTTTCATCTTAATAAAGCTTTTATTCTTCACTGCCTGACAATTATGATAAAGATCCTTTGCTAACGATAAGGCCTGCAGCAAAAAAATACCGGACAGATATCTGTCCGGTATTACATTTTAATTTTATTATGCAGTTTTACTTATTTCAAAGCTGCCGCACAGCGTGCGCACACAGTCGGATGCTCAGCATCTTTACCTACGGTATCGCTATAGATCCAGCAGCGTTCGCATTTCTCGCCTTCCGCAGCCTGAACAGTTACTTTCAGGTCTTCACGTCCGGTCGCTTCTACGCCGCCGGCCAAACCTTCCACCAGTTTAGCCTGCGATACGATCAGCAGTGTCGCCAGATCACCTTCAACGGATCTGAGTATCGCCAGCGCTTCGCCTGTAGCATGCAGCTCGACTTTAGCGTCCAGAGAATGACCGATAGTTTTAGCGCGGCGGGCACCTTCCAGAACTCTGGTGATCTCGCTGCGGATCTCGATGAAGTTATCCCATTTGCTTTCCAGGGCTTCGTCGATATATTCTTCCTTGCATTCTGGCCACGGCATCATGAATACGGATTCAGGCATGGAAGCAGGTTTTTTCATGAACTGCCATACTTCTTCCATCGTGAAGCTGAGTACGGGCGCGATCATTACGACCAGATCCAGCATGATCTCGTACATTGCAGTCTGGGCGCTGCGTCGTTCAAAGGAATCGGCCTTGTATGCATACAGGCGGTCTTTGAGGATATCCAGATAGTAGCTGCTCATCTCGACGCTGCAGAAATTATGGATAGCATGATAAAGCACATGGAAGTCGTAGCTTTCATAAGCTGCGGAAACCTCTTTTTTCAAGAGCTGCATATGCATCAAAGCCCAACGATCCAGCTCCAGCATATCCTTAAATTCAACTTTATCGGTTTCATAATTGAAATCGTTGGTGTTGCCCAGGATATAGCGAATGGTGTTGCGGATCTTGCGGTAAACCTCAGAGAGCTGTTTCAGTATCTCTTTGGAGATACGAATATCAGCCTTGTAATCGGAGGAAGCTGCCCACAAACGAATGATATCGGCGCCATATTGGGCGATAACTTCCTGCGGGGCAACAGTATTGCCTACAGATTTAGACATTTTGCGGCCTTCGCCGTCAACAACGTAACCATGCGTCAGAACTGCGCGGTAAGGCGCTTTGCCTTCGGTAGCAACGGAAGTGAGCAGTGAAGACTGGAACCAGCCGCGATGCTGATCGCTGCCTTCCAGATACATATCTGCAGGCCATGCCAGTTCGGGACGGGTTTTGCAGACTGCTGCATGGGAAGAACCGCTGTCGAACCAGACATCCATGATATCAGATTCTTTGCGGAAATGAGTGCCGCCGCATTTGGGGCATTTGGTGCCCTGCGGCAGGATCTCCTCAGCAGAATGAGCCCACCAGGCATCAGAGCCTTCTTTAGCAAACAGGTCGGCAACAGCATTGATAGTATCGTCGTTGACCAGGTGTTCGTTGCAGTCTTCACAGTAGAAGATCGGGATCGGTACGCCCCAGACACGCTGACGGGAAATGCACCAGTCGTGACGGTCGGCGACCATATTATGGATACGTGCTTCGCCCCAGGACGGGATCCACTGCACGTCATTGGCAATAGCATTCAGGGCTTCTTCACGGAAGCCGTCAACAGATGCGAACCACTGCTCGGTCGCACGGTAGATGATGGGGTTCTTGCAGCGCCAGCAGTGTGCATACTGATGGCGGATGTTTTCTTTGCCAAACAGGCGGTTCAGCCCGGCCAGATATTTGATGATGGGTACGTTGGCATCAAAAACGAACATGCCTGCAAAATCCGCACCGGCTTCTGCTGTCAGTTTACCTGAGCCGTCAACAGGGCAGATGATCGGCAGATTGTAGCGAACGCCGGTCTCAAAGTCGTCGGCGCCATGTCCGGGAGCGGTATGTACACAGCCTGTGCCGGCTTCCAGCGTAACATAATCAGCCAAAACGACTAAGGATTTGCGGTCAATAGTTTCAAACGGATGTCTGCATTCAGCATATTCCATATCTTTACCTTTACAGGTGCCGATGATATTGCTGAGGTCTTTTTTGCAGACCTTGCCAACGGCTTCCAGCATCTCTTTGGCCATAAACAGGATTTCGCCTTCGCATTCTACCCAGGCATATTCAAAGTCCGGATGCAGCGCGATCGCTACGTTGGCAGGCATGGTCCACGGAGTAGTGGTCCAGATAACGATATAGGCCGGTTTGCCCTGAGCTGCTTCTGGCAGCATGCCGTTGTCTTTGACGAGCGGCATTTTTACGAAGATCGCCGGCGACTTTTCTTCACCGTATTCGATTTCAGCTTCTGCCAGAGCGGTTTCGCAGTGCGGACACCAGTAAACAGCTTTTTTACCTTTATAGATATAGCCTTTTTTTGCCATCTCGCCGAAAACATGGATCTGTACAGCTTCATAATCGTGGGTCATGGTGATATAAGGATGATCCCAATCTCCAAGAACGCCCAGACGTTTGAAGTCGGTACGCTGCTCGTCGATCCATTTTAAAGCGTAGTCGTGACATTCTTTACGCAGTACCAGTGTATCAAGCTCATGGCGGTTCAGTCCCAGATTTTTGATAGCGGCGTGCTCGATCGGCATACCATGGGTATCCCAGCCGGGAACATACGGGGTATCAAATCCCTGCGCATATTTATATTTCATAATGATGTCTTTCAAAATCTTGTTTAAAGCCGTACCCATATGGATCTTGCCATTAGCGTACGGCGGACCGTCGTGCAGGACAAATTTTTTATGGCCCGCATGCAGTTCCTGTTTCTTTTCATAGATTTTGTTTTCTTCCCAGTATTTCAAAAATTCGGGTTCGCGTTCCGGTAAACCGGCACGCATCGGAAATTCAGTTTCCGGTAAATTAAGGGTCTTGCTGTAATCCATGTGTACACCTCCAAAAAAATAAAGCCCCGCTCCCAAAAAGGGACGAGACTATAAACCCGTGGTACCACCCTCATGACAGACTTAAGATGCCTGCCACTCGAAACACCATAACGTGTGTTACCCGTCCGGGCTTACTGTTTTCAGCCCAGAAGCTCTGAAGTGATCTTCCCCTGCCATCTTTCCGATCGGGCTCGCACTGTCCCCGACTCGCTTGACTGTGCCCGGCAGGCTACTGTCTTCGTCATCGCTGCTGCTTTTATTAAAACAAAGTCATTATACACCATTATACAAGTTATAGTCAATGGTATTTGCCATATTTAAACTCAAAGATGCCATAACCGCTGTCAGTATGCAGATGTGAGGTATCGTTGAGCCTGAACACAGCATGTTCGCGCCATTTGTTGATGCCCAGGACCGTCACGCTGGACGGCAGGATATCGACAGAAAAATTTAAAACGTTGACAGCAGCTATATCAAGCCCCAGCCAATGGAAAATGATGTTTTGGATCGTGCCTTTATGGGCTACGATCAGAAGATTTTCCCGCTCCAGATCAGCGCATTTTATCAGGCCCTGCACATTACGGTCATAAAATTCCTGCCGCGTTTCGCCGCCCGGATAGTTGCGGTGATGCAGTTCCTTTAAGGTCGGCGGCTGCTGATACAAAGCTTTGGCAGCCGTTTCAGTCAAGCCTGCCGCCTGTCCGTTATTTTTTTCGCGCAAAAATTCATACGGTTCCAGCTTACTGATCCCCAGCCTGGCGGCGATGATCCGGGCTGATTCTTCCGCCCGCTTCAAATCGCTGGTCAGGATCCGCAGATCACGGCTTTGCCCTGCAAAATCTTTGGCTAATTTGGACGCAACGGCCTGCAGCTGAACCTTTCCCGCAGCCGTAAGCTCCGAATCGGTCCAACCGCCTGTCAAATGCTCTGTATGATGAGTTGCTTCACCGTGGCGTACCAAAATAATCATGCTGCCGACCTCGCTTATTTTTCAGTATCTTCGCTAAAGTTTTTCAAAAGCTCCATTTGACCTTCCAAAATGCTCATCATATGCTGACGATGCACAGCGGCCTTTTTGACCTGATCTTCAAAGATACCTTTTGCGAGAGCAGCTTTATTTTCTGCTTCAAAAATCATTTTTCTTACTTTTTCGTCGGTGTCAGCCAAAAGTGTTCTGGAACGTTCTTCGGCATCGGCAATCATCGTTCTGTAGCGTTCGTCGGCTTCGCTGGTCAGCTTTTGTGCTTCGGCACGTGCCTGTGCCAAAACATCGCTGGCCTCGTCTTTTGCCTGCGACGACATTTTTTTGCACAGATCCTCTGTAGTTACTTTCATTTTAGCGACTTCTACTTCGGCGGCACTGCGCATTTTGTCTACAAAATTCTGAGTCTCATTTTTCATCTGCTTCAGCTCGGCCTCAGCTTCGCCGCGCAGTCTGGCAATTTCCGCCAGCGTGTCATTACGCAATTTTGTAGTTTCACTTTCAGCTTCGCTGCGCAGTTTTTCAGCATAAGCTTCTGCTTCTGTCCTGGCCTGAGTCGCCGCGATTTCAGCGTCCATTTTTGCTTTAGCAGCAGCAGCCTGGCATTCAGAAGTGATCTCTTTGCATTTCATGGCAGTTTCCTGCTCCAGCAGGGCAGCCTTCTGCTCGCTGTTCTTTTTCACTTCGTCGGCAGTTTCCTGTGCGATGACCAAAGTGTTCTGCATGGTGGATTCCATTTGCTGATAGTATTCCAGTTTGGCGCTGACTCGTTCCACAGCATCTTTAAGCTCTACGTTATCCTGATACAGGCGTTCAAAATCCTTGGCAACTTTGGCAAAAAACTCATCGACCTCTTCGGTGTCATATCCGCGGAAGCCTTTGGAAAAGTTCTTATTGTTTAAATCTAACGGTGTCAACATATCGTGATACCCTCCCCATTAAATATATCTTTTCAGCGTGATGCTTAAACGACCTTTTTTGGTAGTGCCCCTGATCTCGGCTACTTCTACCCTGCCGCGGCTGCGGAAAGAAATGATATCGCCTTCGCTGACCGGCTGGGCTGCGTTCTTGGCCTCTTTCCAGTTTACTTTAACATTCTGGCCTTTGATCTCGTCAGCCATACGTGACCGGGATACGCCATATCCTGCAGCAGCAACGGCATCCAGCCTTAAAGCTGCAACTGTAGCGCTGATGACCTTGACCTTTTCTTCCTTCTGCAGCAGGTCAGCTTCTGTGATCTCTGTCAGTGAAACCGGGGCAGAACCTATCTGCGTCAGATTGTTCATAATGTAAGTAGTAAAAGATTTATCGGCTACGAACTGTGCTCCTTCAGGGATAAAAATAATATCGCCCAAAATCTCGCGTTTACAGCCCATCCCCATAAAAGCTCCCAAAATATCGCGGTGACTGAGTTCATAATAGCGTTTGTCCCATTCGACTTTAAAGCAGACCATGCCAAAATCCGGCTGACCAAAAAAGTCTTCGGCAACAAAAGCAACTTTCATACGCTCGGCATTTTTAAAACCGCCGCTGGTTTCCAGCTTCACATTTTCAAAATTGGCCGCAACGATCTCGGCCACATTACAGCCATGCGGATCAAGAAAATCGCTGACGCGGAATTTTCGGCTTCTATGAGCCCCTTCCGCCAGATCAAGCAGCTTGGCTGCCAGTTCTTCATCGCCGCCGGCCCGAAAATATCTTAAAATCTTTTCTCTATCTGCCATTGGTTATTTACCCTTCAATTTCTCACTGCGTTCCAGCACGGCCAGTACAGCATCATACATCGCAGCACGCACTCCGCGGTTTTCCAGAGCATGGATACCGGCAATGGTAGTTCCGCCTGGCGAAGTTACCTGATCGCGCAGCTGCGCCGGATGCAATGCTGTTTCCAGCACCATTTTGCCGCTGCCGGCAAATGTCTGGGCGGCCAGCTTGATCGCCAGCGCCCGCGGCAGGCCTGCATTAACGCCAGCATCTGCCAGAGCGTCGATCAGCATAAAGACATAGCCCGGACCACAGCCTGATACCGCCGTGATCGCTTCGATAGCACTTTCAGCCACTACTTCGACCTCCCCGCAGGAACCAAAAATAGTTTTAGCGGCGTCGATCATCTCGGAGCTGACCTTGCTGTCAGGCGCAATCGCCGTCATCCCCGCACCTACTGCCAGCGGTGTATTGGGCATCACTCTGATGACCGCATGTCCCGGCACTACCTGATTCAGCTTCGCCAGATCGACACTGCCCATGATCGAAAGCACCGTTGCCTGCGGCGGCATTGCTGCAGCAAGCTCAGCAGTGATCGCCGCATCAACAACCTGCGGTTTTACTGCCAGAATGATCAGCCCTGCATCTTTTACCACAGCTTTATTATCACCAGATGCTTTAATGCCGTAGGTTTTCTGTAAATATTCACAGCGTGCCGCTGACGGCTCGCCGACAAAGATCTCACCCGGGTCAGCCAGTCCGGCTCCCAGAATACCTTTGATGATAGCTTCAGTCATAGCGCCGCCGCCGATAAAAGCCAGCGGGCCGGTTTGAGCTGTTATTTTTTCCACGGTTGACCACCCTTTTCATCATAAATGTTGACGCTGGCGTCGATATCTACGTTTTTCGGGGCACAGACCAGAATATTACGGCCGATTTTTTTCATACTGCCGCCTAAAGCGTAAATAGTCCCGCTGATAAAGTCGGTCATTCTTTTGGTCACCAGGCCTTCAGTACCTTCAAAGTTCACTACTACAGGCTGGTTGTTGCGCAGATAATCGGCAACCTTTTGCGAATCGTCAAAATTAGCCGGTTCCAGCACCACTACCTTGACCTGCTTTTGAGCAAGCGGCATGGAAATGGTTTTGCCTTCAGGCGAATTTTGGACGTTCTTTTTGCTGAAGAAGGATTTTTTCTCAGCCGGCACTTCACTTCTGGCTTCGCTTTTTTCCAAAGCGGCAGACTCGGCGGGAAGTGCTGCCCTGCTGACGGCAGGCGTACTGCGGGGAATCCGTTTAGGAGCTGTTTCAGCCTTTTTTACAGGTTCCTCTTCCTCTAAAAGTTCATCATCTTCCTCTTCATATAAACCTAAGGTTTCAGAGATACGATCAAAAAATTTCATACATTTCACCATACCTTCATGCTCATTTATTTTTACTGTAATCGCGCTTACCAAATAAGGCCGTACCCACACGCACAATGTTGGCGCCTTCTTCAACAGCTACTGTAAAGTCGTGAGTCATACCCATCGACAGCAGCTCGATTCCAGGCCGCTGCGCCCGCAGCTCGCAAAAACAGCGATAACCTTCTTTAAAAACAGGGCGTGTTTCCTCTATATCGCCGCACAGTGGCGCAATAACCATCAAACCGCGTACACACAGATTTTTATAGTCGTCCAGCTGCGGCAATATCGCCAGATAATCTTCAATCAAAAAGCCTGTCTTCTGCTCCTCGCGGGCGATGTTGAGCTGCAGCAAAATATCCTGCTGCTTATGCTGCTGTCCAGCCGCCTTGTCCAGCGCAGCCAAAAGATGCTCGCTGTCAGCTGATTCAATCAGATCGAACAAGGTGACGGCCTGCTTGGCTTTATTGGTCTGTAAATGGCCGATCAGATGCCAGAAGCCGCGGTCAGGCACAATAGTGCGTTTTTCCTTCGCTTCCTGCACCCGGTTTTCGCCGATATTAGTCACACCAAGCGCCAGCGATTCCAGCACCACGTCTACGGGATGATTTTTAGTTACGGCGACCAGTGTTACCTTATCGCCGGTCAGTTTAGTTTCAGTTCGCCGGCTCAAAGCTTCGGCGATCTGGGTCTGTACTTTGTGCAGATTGTCTTTTAACAAAATAAAGACCTCCTAAAAGTTTTATATTCGCCACAAAAACTATTATTCCTTTTTTATCTTCGGCAAATGCTTACGCCCATGCGCCCGGTTTTACCCAACTCGGCACGATAGGAAAAAAACAGTTCCCGATTATCGCAGGTACATGTCGCGGCACAGTGGATATTACCTCGCTCCAGTCCTGCTGCTTCTAATTGTAATCTATTCATCAGCCATAAGTCCAGATGATATTTACCATTTGGTTTAAGCGTAAAACACTCACGGTATTTTGCACCCGCCGTCAGAACTTTATCGTCTACTTCGTAACAGCAGCTGCCAATCGACGGTCCGATCGCCGCCAGCATTTTTTCCGGGTTGCAGCCATAATGACGGCACATCATCTGCACCGTTTTGAGGGCGATCTCCTCCACACTGCCGCGCCAGCCTGCATGCGCCAGTCCCACAGCCCCGGTTTCTGTATCAGCCAGCAAAACTGGTACGCAATCTGCATAAAACAGCAGCAGCGGAACATTTGGCAAATCGGTGATCAAAGCATCAGTGTCGGCAATAGTATCGGCAAAATCCACAGCACCGCTGCCGATAAGGCCTTCTGTCACACAAACGACCTTACTGCCGTGCACCTGGGCACAGGTAGTAAACCTTGCCGCATCCACACCCAACGCCGCCGCAAACTGCCTGCGGTTGGCGTTTACAAGCTCTGCTTCATCGCCCACATGCAGCGCCAGGTTGAATCCGTCCGGCACAATACTGCTTGTTCCATGCAGACGGCAGCTGCAGCCGTTGCTGAATCCTGCTTCTGTCAGCGCTGTAAATTCACCCAGCCAGATCGGCCCGTTATTTCTTAATCTGAAACTCATACCTGTGTCTCCCCGCAAACACCGCAGCGGCGGCATAAGTCAAAACACATCGGTGTAAATTCTTCCCGCTGCGCCTTCTGCCACTCGCTGATCAAATAAGCTTCGGTAAAGCCCATATCCAAATGCTGCCAGGGCAAAGGCCTGCCGATCTCGTAAGCAGCAGCAGCAAGTTCCTCTATATCCAGTCCCTGCTCTTTCAGCACCTGCTTCAGCGGCATTTCTCTGTGGAAGGCTTCTAATAAAGCGGCGCCGATCCTGCGATCACCCCTTGCCAAAACTGCCTGCAGAACAGTTTCCTTCAAGGATTCTGTCTGCACCTGGATATGTTTCGCTTTTTTAAAAGCGGTTTCCAGCATTTTAAAACGGCGTTTCAAGGTTTTGACATCGCACAGCGGCGACCATTGAAACGGTGTAAACGGCTTGGGGATGAAACCATTCACGGAAATTATCAGATCGCCTTTATTAAGGGCGGCATCCATCTTTTCTCGTACCCGACCGATCATCGCTATCATTTCTTCGATATCACTGTCAGCTTCCCCCGGCAGGCCCAGCATATAATACAGCTTGATATTTTTCATACCTGCTGCCGCTGCCAGTTCTATGGCATTAAAAACATGTTCTTCGGTAATGCCTTTATTGATGATATTACGCATTTTCACGCTGCCTGCTTCCGGAGCCACAGTCATCGTCCTCTGACCGCTGGCAGCCAAAGCCTGCGTCAGCTCTACATCTAAAGTGTCGGCCCGCAGAGAGGCTACCGTAAAAGGTACCTGCTCATCTACCAGTGTCTGTGTCAGTTCTTTGATGTACGGATAATCAGATACCGCGGCCCCCATCAGCCCGACCTTTTTAGTCTGTGGCGGACGGTTGCGTATTTTAGCAAGCAGCAGCTCAAGATCGCGCGCCCGCGGTTTGCGGAAGCAATAACCTGCCATGCAGAAACGGCAATGCCGCCCGCAGCCTCGTGCTACTTCGACGATATACATATTTTCAAATTCAGTCGCATCTGTCATAATTGCCGATGTCTGCGGATAATTATCCAGTTCACGTACCCACTGACGTTTTACGCTGGCAGGCACCTGCGGTGACGCCAGCATACCGCAGAACATACCGCCAGCATCGTACTGCGGCTTATAAAACCGCGGCACATAGATGCCGCTCAGCTGCGCCAGCTCCAACAGTGTATCTTCCTTAGACAGGCCTTTGTCCCTGGCTTCATAAACAGCGTCCAGCAGTTTATTGACAGTTTCTTCACCTTCACCGATCACGAAAGCATCGGCAACCCCTGCTAAAGGCTCAGGATTGAAGGTCGCGCAGGGACCGCCGATGATCACCAGCGGTTCTTTGGCGCCGCGTGCTGCCGCCTCAGGCTTCACATTGCTCTGCGCCAGCATAGTCAGTAAATTTGTATAATCCATTTCAAATGACATCATCACGCAGATAACTTCAAAATCTGTAAGCGGCCGCTGTGTTTCCAGTGATAAAAGCGGCGTTTTCGTGCGTTTATGCTCTGCTAAGAGCTTGCTGTCAGGCAGAAAGAAACGTTCGCAGGCTGAATCGCCGCGGCTGTTGATGAGCTGATACAGGATATGCAGTCCCAGATTCGACATCCCCAGATGATAAGTATTGGGGTAAATAAAGGCCACCGGCCTCCGCGCGCCAGGCGCAAATACCTGTGCCCCGCTCTCGCGGGCAACTATTTCTTTCAACGCATTTTTAAGCTCCCATGTCAACTTGTCTACCTCGTTTATACTCTCTCAGTGTGCTGTTAGTCCTTCAACCGTTTTTCAAACATTTCGATCACCGTTTTCAACACCTTCAGGCGGGCATAATATTTATTATTGCCTTCCACTATCGTCCACGGTGCATAATCAGTACTTGTGCGCACCAGCATTTCGTTCACAGCCGCTTCATAGGCATCCCATTTCTCACGGTTACGCCAGTCTTCGTCAGTGATCTTCCATTCCTTGTTCGGATTTTGCTCCCGCTCCTTAAAGCGTTTATACTGCTCGTCTTTATCTATCTGCAGCCAGAATTTGCCTATCACCGTACCGTATTCCGCCCATTGGGCTTCCATCTCGTTGATCTCGGCATAGGCCCGCCCCCATTCATCCTGCGTTGCAAAGCCTTCGATACGTTCTACCATGACCCTGCCGTACCAGGTACGGTCAAAAATGGCGATCTCTCCCTGTTTGGGAAAGCGTGTCCAAAAACGCCATAGATAGTTAAAAGATTTCTCTACCACGTTGGGAGCCGCTACCGGGTTCACCGAATACCCCAGCGGATCGAGAGCTGCCGTCAGCCGACGGATCGCTCCGCCCTTACCGCCTGCATCCCAGCCTTCAAAACCAAAGACCGAAGGAATACCCTTTTTATACATTTCATACTGCAAAATACTCAGTTTGGACTGGTATTTATCCAGTTTCTCTTTATATTCCGCTTTTGCGATTTCTTTGGACAGATCGACCTTTGATAAAACGTCGTAGATCTCGGTACGCGGCAACACCAGCTGCTGCCCGGCTTTCTGTCTGCGGGCTTCCGCTTCGGCCAGCGCCAGTTCCAGCCGCTGTACGATCACATCAAATATCGAGACCTCGGCAAAACGCGTATCGTCGCCGGCGATCAGATACCAGTGGGCATTAGGCCGGTCGCTGTCGATAAACATTTTCTCGTAGATTTCCAGATACCGCTGATAATCTACAAAATCATCGTCGCTTTCGCTGACCTTGTTCCAGCCTTTACCATAGGTTTTTTCAGCCTTCTGCACATTAGCCTTCAGCTGTTTTTCGGAAACGTGTACAAAAAATTTCAGCAGCACATAATTATCATCAGTCAGCTGCTTTTCAAAAGCATTGATATGCCTGTAGCTCGTATTTATTCTTTTAACTTGATCCGCATCGCGGTCAAAGGTATATTCATTTTTCAGATAGTACCAGCTGCGGTAATACACAGCCATATTGCCTTTTGCCGGCAGCTGCCGCCAAAAAGGCTCAAAAAAAGGTTGGTCCGGTTCTTCATCCGCCATTTTGGAAGCCGAATAAACTCTGAACCCGCGGGCATCCATCTGCTGCATCATATGGTTGATAATGACGCTGCGCTGTGACCCACGCCAGCCTTCAAACAAAATTATTACAGGAATACCAGCAGCGCGGCAAGCACGCTGCAGTTCTCCCAGCCTGGTTTCAAAATAACTCATTTTTTCATTATAGGCATCTTTTTTCAGGCTTTGTTTTAAATCGATTTTTTCTAACACCAATATCACCTTGTTCTCTATAGATTATCAGTCAAAAGCAGTTAAAAATTCAGTCATGCAGGCAGCAACACCTTTCTTTACTGCCCTGCTCTGGCTCGCGCCGCCGATCTTCCAAAAAGCTACGGCCGACGATGACCCAACTTCCTCCACGATCCTGTCGAACAGATATTTCTCCGTTTTTACATCCACACATTTCAGCTTCATGGTAATGACTGAACTATAAGTCTGACTGCCGACGATAACCATAAAGCCGGTTTCCTTGTTGCGCGGCGGTTCCATCTCCATGTAGATCACACGGTCGACGCCCAGCTCTTTACCAACGGCAACAAGCTCTGCCAATACCGGCGCGTCAGCGTTTTCAAACGGATGGTTCTGCATCGCCTTAGCAACAGCTTACTGGCAACGGTATTCACGCCGCCTTTCTTAGCAGGCGGATATTTCTCTTTCAGCGCGTCTTTGATAGCATTAGCCGCTACCTTTCGGCCCTTTTCATCCATGCCCGACTGGTCGATATACGGCAGCACCGCCACCGAATAAGGCACTGTCGAAGCAGTTATTTTTTTCTCTGCCTCTTTGTCAGCCCTGCCTGTATCGGCTACGCCGGCAGTAACGGCATCGATCGAAGAACTTTCCTGTGCCTGCAGCGGAGCGGCCCCAAAAAGCAGCGCTCCAACCAGCAGTACAGCAGCAAGTTTTTTATTCATTAACTAACAACACTTCTTTCGTTAGAAAAATAATCTTGCCCAATTATCAAAAACTATCATCGTACGGTTTCAGCGACCGAGGTTTATCCAATATCTGCGCCATCACAAAGCCATAGCGTACATCTTCAGCTACTGTCCCGCGGCTGCGAAAGCCTTTAAAGGCAGGCTGGGGCTTCTGCGGCTCAAAACGTTTATACAAGGGTTCCGGAACAGCAGCTTCTGCTGCCGGTGCAGGTTCCTGACAGGTATTTTCCGCCTCAGGCTGCTTTTTGGGCGCCCGGTCTTCTGGAAACTCCACATACCACGGTACAGCTTCTTCGTCCTCACCTTCATAGCCGCGCCCCTGCCTTTCCTCCGGCAGCTGCGTCTGCCAATCATCAGGCTGCTGCGGTGGCGGCGCAGGACGCTTCTTGCGGTTACGGACATCGAAAAAGATAAAAAACAACAGTACGATGAGAGGATAAAACAGCATTAAATTGTCCATACATTCGCCTCATCTCAATACAATAACCGGCTCATACAGTCGGCTTATTTCGGGTTGCTGCCTTTTTCGCCGCTGTTTTCAGGGCTGGAACCGGCAATCATTTTCCGCATATCAGTATCAGCATTGATATTGTTCATGCGGTAGTAATCCATCACGCCTAAACGGCCGTTTTCCAAAGCATCTGCCAACGCAGTCGGTACTTTGGCCTGAGCTTCGACGACCTTCGCCTGCATTTCCTGGGTATAGGCTTTCATTTCCTGTTCTTTAGCAACTGCCATTGCGCGGCGTTCTTCGGCGCGGGCCTGGGCGATTCGTTTATCGGCTTCAGCCTGGTCAGTCATCAAAGCGGCGCCAATGTTACGGCCTACGTCGACATCGGCAATATCAATAGACAGGATCTCAAAAGCAGTACCTGCGTCAAGTCCTTTAGCCAAAACGGTACGCGAAATGAAATCAGGATTTTCCAATACATCGCTGTGTTTAACAGCAGAACCAACATTAGTAACGATACCTTCACCGACACGGGCGATGATAGTAGCTTCACCGGCGCCGCCGACCAGACGGTCAATATTGGCGCGTACGGTAACGCGGGCTTTGACCTTCAGTTCGATGCCGTCTTTAGCAACTGCCGAAACTACCGGCGTTTCAATTACTTCGGGGTTAACGCTCATCTGTACTGCTTCCAGCACATTACGTCCGGCAAGGTCAATAGCGCAGGAACGCTCAAAAGACAGCGGGATCTGAGCTCTGTGAGCAGCGATCAGCGCATCGATGACACGGTCAACGTTACCGCCTGCCAGATAATGCGCTTCCAGCTGATTGACATTGACGTCCAGACCTGCCTTATTGGCTTTGATAAGCGGCAGCACGATCTGGGAAGCCGGCACGCGGCGGAACCGCATACCCACTAAATTGAAAATACCAACGTTGACACCGGCAGCGATAGCCGAGATCCACAGCGCCAGCGGTACAAAATTCAAAAATACGGCGATACCGGCAATGATCAGGATAAACATGAACCCGCCGTTAAACAAAAAATCAAACATCACAACACTTCCTTTACTAGTTAGTTTTTACTTCCTGAACAAACAGTTTATTGCCTTCCACTTTCACGATCTCTACCAATGCGCCCGGCATGATATAATCGCCAAAGCTCACCACGTCGACACGTTCGCCGTCGATGATGACAGTTCCCGCAGGGCGCAGCGGTGCTACGACCTCTCCACGTTTACCAAGATACTGCGAGTGATCCTCGGCACCTGTATAACCGTGACGGTTCTCTTGTTTCTCCCATAAAACAAAGGGATTCCACTTGCTTTCGGCGGGCAGATAAACAAACAGCAGGGCAACTACTGCGCCCAGTGCCAGTACAACACCAAGCAAAATATACGCGGCCTCAGCGCCGCCGCCCAGCAGATAATATGAGCCTGCCAGCAGCGAGATCAGACCCGTAACGCCAAAAAAGCCAAACCCCGGCACCACTGCTTCGATTCCCAAAAGCACGATCCCGACGCCCAGTAAAATATATTCGATTGGCATAGGCTTTTACCTCCCTTCGTATCGTTATATTATACCAAAAAACTTACCTAACAGGCAAATTTCACTATTCTTTTACAAAAGTAAAATCCCGCCGGCGGCGAGGTTTGTTCTTGGTGCTGCTATTTGATTGTTCATATTCTTTTCCCCAGCAGCCTATTCCAGTTTGATACCGTCGCCTTCAACTGAGACCGACGCCTGTTCGATCGTATTGCGGCGGCGTTTATCAAGATTACGGTATTCTTCCTGCTGCATTTTTTCAGCCTTAATATTCGTCAGGGTCCCCGTATATTTACTGTCGGAGGACGGGACGTAATTATCTGCCGGAGGCTCCGGTTCCGGGCTTTTTTCCTTAATGACAAGCTTCCCGGTGACATTTAGCGCATAACCGTCCTGCGTTGAAAACAGCAGATCTTTCAAATCATATTCGCCGATCTCTGTTTTCCCGTCAGCCAGTAATTTGGTAACGTCGATAATGATCCCCTGCTCTGCCAGCTTATCGGCAAGCGCCTGTACCAGGCCGGTGTAGTCGCTGCCTGTATATTCTGTTTCAATATCGCCGACGTTGATATCCAGCGGCTTCAGCAAGCCTTTAAGCAGCGGCGTCATACGGTCGCCATAGGTCAGCCACAGGGCTTTATCGCTATCTGTCATCCCTGCCAGGAAGGCCGCATTAAAGGCTTCGATACTTTCATATTCCGAATCGTCGCCATATTTTTTATAACCGCTATCAGTTTTATAGTAGCTATTACTTATCACACTGTCACCAGTGCCAATGATGACACCGTAATTCTGCGAATAACCGGTCACTTCTCCCAAATTATAGACATTCGTTATCATTCCACTTTTGCTATTACCTGCGATACCGGCAATATACTGGCTGCTGCCCATCCCGATTATCGCACCTTCGTTATAGCAATTTCTGATATCACTGTTATTATATCCGGCAATTCCTCCCAAATAATGAGACGCAGCTATTTCACCGCTATTCCAACAATTTTCAATAGTACCAGTTTTACTATAACCTGCTATCCCACCTACATATTGAGCACGAACACTGCCAACATTCCCCGTATTATACGCATTACTGATAACACTGACGCTATAGCCGGCAATACCGCCTATATATTTTGCCCCTGATACCCCAGATGCTACAGCACCTGTGTTAAAAACATTATTCAATTCTCCCTGTGAGCTGCCGGCAATACCGCCTACATACTGACTTCCGCCCGTTACATTGCCTTTATTATACACATGTTCTACGATGCTTTCCCCATAATTATAGCCAATGATACCGCCTACGCCATAACCGCCTGCCTCAACATCACCAGTATTATAACTTTCGCCATTGACAGTACCTTTATTGGAACCGCTGATACCGCCCACCTGAGAAAAACCTTTACTGTCAGCTGCTGTGCCTGCAACAGTGGCCGTATTATATGAGCCGGTAATGACGGACCCGCTGTTATTACGACCGGTTATACCGCCAATAAGGTTTTGCGCCGTGACCGACCCGCTATTATAACAGCCGCTGATACTGCCGCCTTCGTTAGACCCGGCAACACCGCCGGCATATATCGTTCCGCCAGTTATGGACGCATTGTTAAAGCTGTCTTTGATCGAACCTGTATTATAGCCGGTCACTCCGCCTACAGACATTCCGTCCGCTGTGACTGCACCCGCAGCAAGATTCTGAGTGTCTTCAAGCACCCCCTCGTTGCTTCCGGCAACGCCGCCGACGGTATTATCACCAATTACCGTACCGCTGTTCTCCGCATTTTTCACAACACCGCCGGCATTATTTTCACCTACGATACCGCCAACGCAGCTGACACCCATAACATTAGTGCTATATATATGCCCTTTAATATTTCCGCTGTTTTTAACATTTTCGATCAGACCGTCGTTGTCACCGCTGATACCGCCAACTTCACTGCCGCCGCCATACTTTAATTCGACCAGACCTGTATTTTCGGCCCCTGTGATCGAACTGCCGGAACTATTGATACCTGTTATCCCGCCAATACCTCCCATACTTTCAGAAGTAATATCGCCGTTATTTTTGACATCGAGCAAAATGCCGGTATTGCCCCAGACAGTATCGCCGTTATAGCCGGTAATACCGCCGCTTCTGCCATCTATTTTCAGTGTGCCGTTATTGACGGCATTACGGATCACGCCGCCGTTAGTACCAACGATACCGCCGACACCGCCGCTGCTGCATACCAGTTCGGCAGAATTGACAATATTATAAATCGTGCCCCAGTTCAGTCCGGCAATACTGCCGAAATTCGACATTCCTTCAATATGTCCGCCAGCCATATTTACATTGCCGACACTGCCGCCTTTGCCAATGCCTTCAAACAAGCCGATATAACCATCATATTGGTTTCCGATCTGCCTGATATACAGATTTTGGATACTGTGACCCATACCGTCAAAAGCGCCGCTGAAACTGCCTGTTACACCATTTCCTGTGCGGTTCAGCCGTCCTATCGGGTCAAAGCCCCGGCCGCTGTTCCAGTTTTTAGTATCACCTGCATCGATATCGCCGGTCAGCATGTAATTGCCCACCACATAACTGCTGCCATTTATAGTCCCGGTATTTCTGTCGATGGCCTGCAGTTCATACACATCATGCACCAGCATAGCGTCGTTGATACTTTTGGCGCTGCCTTTCAGATCGGTAACTGAAGCTGTGCTCAGAACGTCGCTGGCTTTATCACCGCCGCCTTTACCGTAATCGCTGACCTGATGCGTATTCCCCTTGCCATCGCCTACGTCGATCGTTGTTTTGTCGGTCACCTCGTAGCCGATATTGATATTTTCCCCGGCCCGCAGCGTGATTTTACTTTTATCAGCTACTTCCAGGCTGTCAGCGCCGATGATCGAAAGGTTATTCCCTTCTAAGACCAGTTTACCCGCCTTCAGCTTGCCAAGATTGATGATATCCGCTTTGACATTGGCCGCACCGCCGGCATCAAGCGGTGACAAACTGCCGTTAAAGCTGTTTAAAGCTGCTTTTTCAAGACTGCGGGTCGATGCCGTCAGCTGCCCTACGTTGACCTGTGCCGTTTTACCGAACAGTATCCCATTGGGATTGACCAAAAACACATTCACCCCGGCGCCGTTGAGCTTGCCGAAAATCTCACTTTTACTGCCGCCGCTGACATAATTCAAAACAGCCTGCATATTTTTAAAATTCACAATTTCATCAGCCGCGATATTAAAACTGTTCCAATCGATCGCCACATTGCCGCTGCCGGTTATATCCATCACCTTGCCCCCGGCAGTAATAGTGCCGTTATTGGTCACTACCTGTCCGCCGCTCGGCAGCGCATAGCTCCAGTTTGGCATAAACAGCATCCCGCCGCCTAATAATCCGGCAAATATTTTTTTATATAAAAGCTTTGTCCCTCTTTTCATCTTTAACTGCCTCCCTTAGCCCTATTTAAAAAAGTTTATATGCCAAAAACCACAGCCTGCCGTTTTTATCCTCAGCTTCACTCTGGAATTTCTCCCCGTCAAGTTTCCTTGCATAATCCAGCCGCAGAAAATAATCATTGGGCTTCGCATATTCTACACCTACGCCCCAACCTGCCAGATTACGGTGCTGACCGCAGCTTTTAGCCAGGTCCACTTCGCCCCAGTCTGTAAAAGCAGCAAGACTTAAATATGGCACGGGAGTAGAATACCGCAGCTCGGCCGTGGCCTGATAACCGCTGTCACCGCTGGCTTCTCCCTGAGGGTAAGCACGTACTCCGTTGGCTCCCCCCAGACTGAACTGCTCACTGCCGTCAAGATCGCGGCTGGCCAGCTGACCGTGAAAATTCAGATGCAGGTCGAAAACAGATCCCAGATGCTGGATATGATTGATATCCGTAGTGAATTTAGAAAAACGCCCTTCCGTCTCAGGCGCGCTGGCGTCATCATAGCTTAGCTGTCCCAGATAATACAAAGCGCTGTAACCGGTAGCACTGGCACTGCCGCGCCTGCTGCCTACAATGCCGCCGTGCAGTGTATTACTGTGTTTTCTGGTGCTGCCCAGCTCGCCAAAGCTTCTCATTTCATCTTTCAACTGTCGGTTATCATAACCATAAATAACGCTCAGATGCCTGCTGCTGGTGTAGATCTCGGTGGTCGCCGTATCATTAAAAAAAATGGTGCGCCTTATTTCTTTAGGTATGACAACTCTGCCGAGATCGTCGATCCTGC
>ERZ832317.1807-NODE-1807-length-26415-cov-6.049545_pt1 | contig 26415 bp, 19 predicted proteins | sample MGYA00519695_ERZ832317 | MGnify/ENA primary metagenome ERZ832317 (study PRJEB31850, sample SAMEA3708726) | human gut metagenome | biome: human gut; feature: human-associated habitat; material: faeces | place: China | collected 2014 ...
ACACTTGCAATGCACAGAACAAGCAGTGCCCTCCGCATTGTCCACCTTTTTTTCATTATTCCTTCCCCCTCATGTCAAGCGGATAAAAATCATCCGCTTTGTTATGCGGCTCTACATCGAATAACTGCTCCGCAGTTTATTCGGTTAGATACCTGATAATTCTGTAGCAATTCCTGTAAATTTCACATTCTGATAAACAGATACAAAATGCATTATCTACAAAAAATCACCATATATCCTTATCATAATTATACATTATCACAATTATAATACAGGAATTTTGCATTGAAAAGCAAAACAGGAAACTTCCATCAAAAAAACAGCAGTAAAGTGTATGTCAATCCAATCCACCTTACTGCTGCCTGTTTTTCCTGATAACATCTAACTCAATATTTGTCAAACAGATATTCACAATCCGCTTCGCTGGCTGCTCATAATTTTATGTTCAGTAACACCCTTTGCGGCATATTTACTTTTCAATATGTACTGCACCTACTGCGCGGATATTCATTGGATATACGTTCTCTTTTCCGGCAAATTCAGAAATATAGGAAACATAGTTCTCTGTTTCTTCTTCCGGCACTACGCACATGATAACACCGGCAAATCCGCCTCCATGGATACGGCAGATACCTTTGCCCAGTTTCTCAAGGAAGAGATCTGTAAGAGCAAGCGCAACAGAAATCTTCTGCTCTGTATATGCTTTGATCGGATAGCAGTTCTGAAGTAATTCCCAGGAAGATTTTCCTGATTCACTGAGTAGCTTCAGTACAGTCTCACCATCTTTCTCTTCAACTGCTTTTGCAGCTCTCTCTACACGTTCGTTCTCTTTGAAGAAATGAATCGCTCTTAAGATTGCTCTGTCATTATCAATCTTATCCATATTTGCAAGCACTTTGTCAAGAGTTGTCTCACAGAGAAGCTCTGCTCCTGCTGCCTTGGCTGCTTCTTTCATTTCCATAGGGATCTCAGAGTATTCTTCGCTTAAATCAGCATGACCTTTTCCTGTATTAACGATTACAAGATGATGATCATAATCATGGAAAGAGAAGTTTACTTTCTCATATTTAGGATTCTCTCTGTCTGAGAAGTCCAGAAGGATCGGACCGCCAACTGCACATGCAAGCTGATCCATTAATCCGGAAGCCTTCAGCCAGTAAACATTCTCAGCATACTGTCCTGCTTTTGCATAGTTGATGTATGTCATTGCACCATCATTAAAGAAATAATTAATGATGGAACATACCAGCATTTCGAAAGATGCAGAAGAGCTTACACCTGCTGCGCGGATTACATTTGTGGTCACATAAGCATCAAAACCGGCTACTTTAAAACCGAATTTCTGAATAGCTTCCACCATACCTGCTACCAGAGATACGGTTCCCTGAGCCTTCGGTACGCTAGCAAGATCATTGATGTCTACGACAACTTCCTTGTCATATCCTTCACTGGTGATACGGATAACACTGCTGTTGTTCGGGTAAGCTGCACCGATGGTATCCATATCAATGCTGCCTGCAATCACACGGCCGCCATTATGATCTGTATGGTTTCCGATGATCTCCGTTCTTCCCGGTGCTGTAAAAAATTCTGCTATATCATGATGGTAAATTTCTGCGAAATGATCAGCTACAGCCTGAAAACGTGCTGCTGATTTCTCTGCTTCGCCGTAAATACGTGTCAATTCATTTTTATTTGGAATATTCATTGTAAAAATCCTCCGTTCATTTTTCCGGTCTGACCGCTGATACATAGTTTTATGAGTACTATGTACTGACAATTTTCACGGTTTACAGTGGCAGTGCAGGTGTGAAAACCAGCGGCAGACGGGAATATGTGTATGAAAGTTTGGGAGCAGCCTTATCAGCTACACTCTTGGATTAAAGTATACCCTGCTGTGTCATAAAATTCCTTGATAATCTAAGGGGAAAATAGTAAAATCTTGCGTTTATATCTATATAAGTGTACAATATATTATATAAGTCATCAACAGCAATTTCGCATAACGGTCTTTCTCTGATGCAGCAGGTTGTCTGCAATATTTTCCGGAATTGCTATAAGATAGGATAATTAAAGATCATCATATATTCTCAATGGAGGACGCATGTATAATGGCAGAGATCATAACCGACGGCTCACAGAAAGAACTGAAGAAACATGGCAGTGATGAATTTCCTTTGCTGGTAAGCTACGAGAAACTTTCCGGCTACAAATCCGGCTCCTTTCTCTGGCACTGGCATCCTGAGATAGAAATCACCCTTGTCCTGGATGGACAGATTCTCTATAAAGTAAACCAGTGTACCTACCACATGAAAGCAGGAGATATCCTTCTGGGAAATGCCAATGTACTCCACGCAGGCTTCATGGAAGATATGAAAGACGGCAAATATGTCTCCATCACTTTTCTGCCAAAGATTATCTATGGTTCCTACGGAAGTATCCTGCGCAGGAAATATGTGGAGCCATTTTTACACAATTTCTCCCTTCCTGCAGTCTACATTGACTATTCGCAGCCCTGGCATGAAATTTTTTCCGAATATGTGAGAGAAATCATAACTCTGTATGAAGAGAAAAAGGAATTTTACGAACTGGATATCACCGGAACGCTGCAAAAGCTGTGGCGCTGTATGCTGCAGAATCTTCCGGAGAACCTCCCCTATACGGAACACAGCAAACTGGAACGCAACCGTATGCGTGAGATCATGGATTATCTGGAACACAATTACATGAATAAAATCCAGATGAAAGATATCGCAGAGGAAATCCACCTCTGCGAGAGCGAATGCAGCCGGTTATTCAAGAGATACATGAACGTATCCCTGTTTACATTTCTGCAGGAATACCGGGTGGAACGGAGCCTTGAATTTCTCCTCAGCTCCGACGACAGCATCATGGAAGTCGCCCAGAAATCCGGCTTCACAGACTCCAACTACTATGCCAAGGTATTCTCCAGAGTGAAGGGCTGCAGCCCGCAGAAATACAGGAAGCAGAATATACGGAAAGATATGTGAGATTATATACAGGTTATATTACTCCACAGAAACAGTATTCTGCTCCAGATATTTTTTCAATGACGAGACATACAGATTCCCCACCTTGCTGAGGATTGAATTCTTTCTGGTAATATAACCAATCTCCATGTCGCTGTTCTGGTTCTGCTCATCCCCTTCGAAGGGAATTGCCAGATAGTCACTGCCATTCAGCTCCTCGCAGATGATTCCGGAACACAGGGTGTAGCCATTGAGTCCTACCATCAGATTCAGCATAGTCGCCCGGTCTGAAGCCTTAACTGTTCTGGAATATTCATTGGTAGACAGAATCTCCTCTGACAGATAAAAACTGCTCTTATCTCCCTGTTCGAAGGACAAGCAGGGATATTTTGCCAACTGGCTGTAGCTGATGGATTTCTCATTTGCCAGTGGATGATTTTTCCACAAATATACATATGCCTGACAGTCAATCAAATGATGAAACTCCAGATTCGCAGAGTGGAGAAGCTTTAGCAGTGCCTTTCTGTTGAAATCACTGAGATAAAGTACTCCCACCTCGCTTTTCATGGCGCTGACGTCACTGATCACATCTGCAGTCTTTGTCTCCCTGATGGCAAATTCATATTCCGACACATCAAACTTCTGCACCATATCCACGAATGCTTTCACTGCAAAAGAATAATGCTGGGTGGAAACGCCGAATTTCTTCTTATAGGAACCACCCTCACTGTATTTCTCAACCACACTCTCATACTGTCCATATATCTGACGGGCATACATCAGAAATTCTGTCCCGTCATTGGTCAGTGTCACACCACGGCCGCTGCGGTTGAATATAATGATTCCAAGCTCTTTCTCCAGTTCCTTCACTGCATTGGTCAGAGAAGGCTGGGAAATATACAACGCCTCCGCAGCTTTATTTAATGAACCAGTTTCGGAAATTGTGATGATATAATTCATCTGTGTTAGTGTCATGTTGTCTCTCCCTTACATATCCTTAGATCTTTTAATCAACTTTTTTCAAAGTATTTTCTCTGGCTGTAATAATTTTACTATATCATCTGAAGTTTCTCAACATTGCAATTTCTGCAAACAAAAATCTCCTGTGCAGACATATCAAATCGATTTCCTATCTGCTTCAGAAGATTTTTTATAAAAAATAATTACAACAGTCTGAATACCTGCTCTGCAGTTGCAGCCATATTTGCTTTTGCAGTGTCCGGATCCATTGCTTCTTCCAGTGTGGAAATTCCGCGCACGATTGGAAAGAAGGCATCTATTCCTACTTCATTGCAGGCAACTGCCTCCTTCGTAACACTTCCTGCAAATGCAATGGTTTTTGCGCCATATTTCCTGCCAAGCTTCGCAACGCCCACCGGGGCTTTTCCCATGGCAGTCTGATGATCCAGACGACCTTCCCCTGTCACAACCACATCTGCATCCTTCATCTCATCCTCTATATGGACAGCATCCAGAATAAGCTGTATTCCCGGTGTCAGCTCTCCATCCAGATAATTCAGAAATGCAAATCCAAGTCCGCCTGCCGCACCTGCACCTGCTGCATTCTGGTTATCTTTACCAATCACTTTGGCAGTAACCTCTGCATAGTTTTTCATGCCTGCATCCAGAACCGGAAGGATATCGGAGGTAACTCCCTTCTGCGGTCCATAGATATATGTAGCTCCCTGAGAACCGCAGAGAGGATTGATCACATCACAGGCAATCCTGAAATTACACTGGGAAAGAAGTTGCTTTTTGTCTGAAATTTCTACAGATACAATCTTTGCAAGTGCCTGTCCGCCTTCTCCGGCATCCTCTCCCTTTTCATCCAGAAATCTGTAGCCAAGTGCTTTCAGCATACCCACTCCGCCGTCATTAGTGGCGCTTCCGCCAATACCGATAATGAAGTTGCGGATACCTCTGCCGATTGCATGAAGGATCAGTTCTCCCACTCCATAGGTGGTAGCGGTCATAGGCTCCTTCTTATCTGAAAGTGTGATACCTGCTGCTGTTGCCATTTCCATGACTGCGGTATTACTTTCCCTGAGATATCCATAATATGCCTGAACCGGCTCATGATAAGGACCTGTAACTGTCACATCCACACGTTCTCCCTTCAGACCTTCGATCAGCGCATCCGTAGTTCCCTCTCCACCGTCAGCCAGAGGTTTTACGATCACTTCTGCGTCCTTTTTTGCTGCAAGAATACCTGCTTTGACAGCCATTCCTGCTTCCATGGAAGTCATACTTCCCTTAAATGAATCAACTGCAACTACAACCTTCATAGCCAAAACCTCCAACTATTTCTATTATTTAAGACGGGTGATACATATTATGTTCTTTCTCCAGTTCTTTATAAAGCTGCATACAGTTCCAGTTCTGATTATGCTCCGTCAGAACCGCCTTGTAATCCACAGGTGTACCTGCTTTCCGCAAAGTATAGAGCACCTGGTCAAACAGATTCCCAGTGATTCCTGCAAGAATCAGCATTTCCTTCTCCATCTGCTCCTGAGGGATCAGCGCTGATGGAATCTGTACCTGAGAAATCTCTTTCACTCCTGCCAGATATCCGATTGGCTGACTATAGTCCTGAGGTTCTATGGTTTTAATCCGAAGCTTAAAAGGCAGCAACGCCATCTTTAACTTGCGAAGCTTCTGCTGATCCTGAAAATTTATTAATAAAATAGTTGGTTTCATATAAACACTCCTTCTGATACAAGTAAATCCCCACCCACTACTTATTGCTCTTTACAATTGAAGCAGGGACTTCCTTGATTTGGTTAAATAATTACAACTATTATACCCTCTTCACCCGCACCTGACAATCATAATAGCCTGCATAGGACTTTTTATGTCACAGGAATATTACAAAATAATTTCCGGCAACGCAGAAAAACAGGCTTCGATATCTGTATCATCGATGCCTGTTTTTCTGTGTTACAATTTGGAGCGGCATGGCTTTATCAATTACAAACTATTTCGCAGGATGTTCCTTGAGCATTTCGGAAACACTCCCACTCAAATAAGAAAACAGCGGGAAATATTGTAATTCACACATTATTGTGATAAAGTAGTGTCGTGCTATTTTTCCTGAACCCGGTATCTTATCACAGTTATAGGCCGCAGAAATTTTACCAGATTTGCGCATCACTCAATCCGTCTGCCAATATAGTCCTTCGGGTATCAGGAAATGAAAATAAAGAGGAGGGAACAAATGAAAAAATTCTATTCGTGGTATAAAAAACATATTACTGCAGCAATCTTTACCGGTCTGATCCTTGGTATCATTACCGGACTGTTTCTGGCAAACCGTTTCGAACCGGTACTTGCCATCACAAGCCTTATCGGAAGCATTTACATGAATGCCCTGAACATGATGATCTTTCCACTGGTCTTCTGTTCCATTATCATGGGTATCTCTAGCATCGGTAATGCCCGCACAACCGGCAAGATCACAGCCGGTGCCATGATCTTTTTCCTGTGCACCACAGCACTTGCCAGCCTGGCAGGACTGATCATCCCGCGACTGATCCATCTCGGTGAGGGTGTTAAATTCGAGATGGCAACTTCCGACATCCAGGCAACTGAGATGACCAGCATTCTGGACACCATCAAAAACCTGATCCCATCCAATCCGGTTGCAGCTTTCGCAAACGGAAATATGCTTCAGGTACTTGTATTCGCAGTCATCGTAGGCTTCACACTTATCGCTATCGGCGAAAAGGGTACTGCACTTCTGAAAGTCATCGATTCCTGTAACGAAGTCTGTCTGAAAGTCATCAGCACAGTTATGTACTTCACACCTATCGGTGTATTCTGTACTATCGTTCCTGTTGTAGAAGCCAACGGTACAGAAACCATCATTTCACTGGCAACTCAGCTGATCATCCTGTATGTGGCATTCTTCGGATTTGCCCTGGTCATTTACGGCGGCTCCGTGAAATTCATCGGCAAAGAAAGCCCTGTGAAATTCTTCAAAGCAATGCTTCCTGCCGCTCTGAACGCATTCGGAACCTGTTCCAGTTCAGCGACCATTCCGATCAGTAAACAGCGTATGGAAGACGAAATGGGCGTATCCAACAAGATCACAAGTATTGCCATTCCTCTTGGCGCTACTGTAAACATGGATGCCGTATCCATCCTGATGTCATTCATGATCATGTTCTTCGCCAATGCATGCGGAATTAACGTAAGCATTTCCATGATGATCATAATCCTTCTGGCAAACGTACTCCTGTCAGTAGGAACCCCGGGAATCCCGGGCGGTGCCATCGCATCCTTCGCAGCCCTCGCAACTATGGCAGGCCTGCCGGCAGGTGTTATGGGTGTTTATATCAGTATCAATACACTCTGCGATATGGGTGCTACCTGCGTTAACGTTATCGGTGATATGGCAGGATGTGTGGTTCTGAAAGAAAAGATTAAATTAGAAGATTAAGCAACCCCTAAATCTGTTGTTTCCAATCGACTTAACGCAAAAAAGCTGCTGTGCATTTCTATAACTGAAACGCACAGCAACTTTTTTATTTACAGCAATTTCTTCGTCACGTTACTCTACACCGAATCACTGCTCCGCGGTTTATCGATTAAATTGCTGTCTGTCTCTATTTCTTTAATCCGGTTGTAACCTTGCAGTTAGTTACTTTCAGGCTTCCTTCAGAAGCAAAGAGTGACAGACTTTCTCCCGGACGTTTATATGCTCTTGCATTTAATGCAACACCGTCTACATAGATTGTAGCAATTGTATCATCTACGATCATTTTAATATTGTACTTTTTACCAGGTACCAGCTCCAGCGGTCTCTCCAGTCCGATATTCTGGTTTGCAGGCCATGGCCAGTTTGGTTTTTTCTCAAATACATATCTGTCTTCTGTTACATTAAATACGAACTGGTAAGACTCAGCTTTATCCTCATCTTCATAGAATCTCACACCGAAAGTTCTGGTTCCTTCTGTGAATTCCACATCTGCTTCGAATTTGAAGATATCTCCTGTGTCTTTTGCAACTACTTTTTCTGTACTCTTAGTTGGAGTATCAATTACAAAATCTTCTGTCTTTTCTTCTTTATCAAATGCATTCCATACAGTTTCCGGAATTCTTACACCAAGAGTTCCGTCTTCTCTCTGATAAACCTCATGTGCCATAAATGTTCCTGCCCAGATGAAGTTATTGTCATCATCATCCTGATCCTTGGTAGCAACCCAGCCAAAGAGGATTCTCTGTCCGTTCAGTTCAAAAGTACGTCCTGCATAATAAGCTCTGCCGTCAAATGCATCATCTTTCGGTGCAATCCATGGACCTTCCAGACTCTTGCTCATACGGTATACCATTTTGCTTCTGTCACTGTATTCTGTCACAATGTGATACCACCAGTCACCAATCTTAAATAAGTCTGGCATCTCATGCATAGTATAGAGATCCGGTGCCCAGAAATCTCCTTCAAATTTCCAGTTTTTCAGGTCTTTGGATGTGAATTTAACAGTTCTTCCTGTCTGTCTTGTCTTTGGTCCCTGTAATCTTGCGCCAAGGATCAGCAGGTACTGATCATTTTCCTCATCGCGGATCACCCATGGATCTCTCCAGTCATCCGGGTCATAACCTTCCTGTGGTGTGAAGGTAAGTGCATCCTGAGTTTTGTGCCATGTTACAAGATCATCGCTGTATGCATGCATCAGAACCTGAGATGGTTTTCCAAGTGCCGGATAATCGCGGTTATAGCCTGTATAGAAAATATGATACTGTCCTTCTGCCTCGAAAACACTTCCTGCAAAGATAAACTGATCCTGCTCTTCATCTGTTCCTCTCGGAATTGCCACACCTTTATCTTCGTAATGTACAAAATCAGAAGTTGTTGCCAGATCCCAGCCAAATGGTTCTCCAAATGGTCCCGGTTTTCTGGTATCTCTCTGATGATATAAATAGAATTTATCTCCATGTCCAAATGGCATGCAATCGCCAAACCATGTTCCCGGGAACTGATAGTATAATTTCTGCATAGTCTTAATCTCCTTTTTTATACTTTATTTCACTTTACAGGCCTGCTTGTACTTTTCCGGCAAGCCTGTTATTTACTCATAAATCAAACTACTGTTATCAGGTAATTCTTGCATATTATCAACCTTTTACTGCACCTGCTGTCATACCTGCCAGCATCTTCTTGCTGCTGAAGAAGTAGAAAATAAATACCGGAAGTACTGTTACAGTGATGGCTGCAAATGTACCACCCCAGTCTGTCAGTCCCATGCTTCCTACGAAGTCATTTAAACCAAGTGTAATGGTTTTCATGTCCGTAGATCTGGTAAATGTATAAGCATTAATATACTCATTCCAGCAGAATACTGCCTGCATGGTTGCTACTGTGATAATAGAGTTCAATGACATCGGAACCACCATCTTAAAGAAACATCCCATCGGTGAACATCCATCAATGATCGCTGCTTCCAGCATTTCTTCAGGGAAGAATTTGCTGAATGAATAAAACAGCTGAATGGAATAAGACAGTGAAAAAGCAATCTGTGGCAAAATAATTGCCGGGTATGTATTGATCAGTCCCATCTTATTAAAAATAGTAAACAATGGAATAAGTGCAACCTGCATAGGAAGCATCAATCCAAGAAGGAAATAATTAAGGACAAATTTTCTGCCTTTGAATTTGATTTTGCTTAATGCAAATCCAGCCATCAATGCAAATAAAAGCAGAGGAATCAATACACCGATCAAAACAATGATACTGTTTTTAAAATAAGTCAGCATATGGCTTTTTGTAAAAACATTGATAAAGTTTGTCAGCACCCATTTTGACGGGAGTGCATATGCCGGTAACTGTCTGAAATCATCCAGTGACTTAAAGCTTGAAGTAAATACATAGAAGAAAGGATAAACCTGCATCACAACAAGGATTAATGCTATAACCCATTTAATGATGCTCGGAATGGTTGGTTTTTTCTTTTTCATTCGTCATCCCCTCCTCCTGTGAATTTACGGAATAACATTCCAACTACCATACAGATGATTACGATCATGATCGCTACAGAACTTCCGTAACCATATTTCATACTGCTGAACGCCTGTTTATACATATAAGTTGTCATAAGTTCAGAAGCATTTCCCGGTCCTCCATGTGTTAACAGATAAGAGAACTCGAAAGATCTCAGGGAACCATTCAGTACCAGCAGACAGTTTGCAATGATAACCGGTTTAATATAAGGAATTCTTACATAAAGATATTCCTGCCATGTTGATGCTCCATCGATCAGTGCTGCTTCTCCCAGTTCATCCGGAACACCGATCAGTGCTGCATAAAAGATAACCATATACAGTCCCAGGTATTTATATGCTTCTACAAAAGCTGTTACATACAGTGAAATCTGAGGATTGGAAATCCACTCCATCAGTTTCAGAGATGGATCGATGAATGATAATACCTGATTCACAATACCGGTTGGAGTTACTGATAATAACTTTGTAAAAATCTGGCAAATCGCTACAGAAGAGATAACTACCGGAATATAATACAGAGTCTGTAAAGCAACTCTTCCTTTTTTAATACGACTGAGGAGAATCGCAAATAATAAACCTCCAAATACCTGAATTGCAACATTGATCACTGTATAAATCAGTGTATGCCATACAGTAGATCTGAAAACATCATCCTGTGTAAGAAGTTCAATGTAATTTTTGAAGCCTACAAATACCTTTTCACCAACACCGCTCCAGTCAAAGAAGCTGTAATATCCGGCCCATACAATGGACACGATTACAAATGCCGTATAGATAAGAAATGCCGGAAAAATAAATAAGAAAATTACTGATTTTTTTCCAAATGCTTTCTGCACGAGGCTCCCTCCTTTCCGAAAATCAAATTGTTTTATGTCTTTTCTTTCAAAGAGACTGACAAAAATTTTGCCAGTCTCCAGACTACTGCTTAAATTTTTTTATTTCTTTACCAGAGAATCACAGGTCTTAATAAATTCATCCGGTTTTATGATTCCCTGAGCAAGCTGCTGCTGTTCATCAACAATTTTAGTCATTACATCTGAATCCAGTTTATCATCCCAGGAAGTCCATGCTGTTTCTGCATCTTCAAACATTGGCTGAATATCATAGAATAACTGAGGAAGTCCCTCTGGAATTTCGTCGCTACTAAATGGTGAAAATACCTGTACCTGATTGTAGCAGACATCAGAATAATTCTCACACATATAATCAAAGAATTCCTGCATGGTATCATCATATGTTGCCTTATTAAATGCTTCTGCAAATCCTGCATGTATCGGTATGTTTGTAGGCATATTGTCCATTCCTTCTGTATCTGGTACAGGGAAGAATCCAATTTCTCCCTTGTCATACATATCTTCAGCAAGATTAAACTGACCAGAACCTGTATAAAAAATCGCTCCTGAACCACCGAAGAACAGGTTACTTGCAGAAGTAAAATCTACACTTGCAAATCCAGGTTCAAAATATCCTTTTGTTCCAAGATCATAAACAAGATTTACACCATATTTTGCAGATTCGTTTTTATCAAAAGATTCGGTTCCTGCCTGATATCCCTGAATAAATTCAGGTCCTGTCACTCTCCATGGAGAGAAAGAAAGATATCGCATAATCTGCCATGCTTCAGAGCCGCCTATGATTACCGGAATTTCTCCTATATCTGCGATTTTTTGACAATCTTCTTCAAATTCTTTCCATGTTGTTGGAGTATCTTTGATTCCCGCTTTTTCAAAGAGATCCTTTCTATACATAAAATATTCACAGTACAATGCCTGAGGGAAAAGATACAGGTTTCCATCATCTGCATCTGTAAGAAAATCACGAATTGCGCCATTCAATTTATCTGCATATCCATTTCTTTCAAGTTCATCTCCTACATTAACCAAAGCATCAATATCTTTGCAGGCTGTAGAAAGTGTTCCATTCGGGCATCCGAAAATATCCGGAAGTGTATCGCTGTTGATATACATCTGAAGCTTTGTGAAATAATCCTGCTGATCGTTTACAAGTTCAATTTCATAATCCAGACCTTTTTCATCACAGAAATTTTTAAGAAGATAATCAAATGTCTTATACTGTTCTGTAGACTCTGTACCTTTTAATAAAGCAGTAATCTTCGTTCTTTTTCCATCATCCGATTTCTTCGCAGAAGCTGTAACTGCTCCCATGCCTGTCAGAAGACTGGCTGTCATAGCTGCCGTCATGGCAAGTGATAACACTTTTTTCATTTTCCTCATTTACTTGTTTCCTCCTTTTAATTTGTGTTTCCTCGTTCTTGATGATTTTATTTTAGTCTTTTTGCCTTTTATAAACAATTGGAAATAAAAGTAAAAATAGGAGATTTGTGCACAAATTTTATACTGTGCACAAATCTCCTGTTCTATCGTCAGGCAGATAAAATCATCCGCCTCGCTACTTGCCTGATTCGATTAAATGACTTACCTGATACAGTTAACCTCGCTGTTTATATATATTTTCTGAATTCATTGGGTGTAATACCGTAACGCTTTTTGAATACTTTTATGTAATATCCAAAGTCTTTGTATCCTACCATTTCTGCGATTTCATATTGTTTATATTTATTATCTGCAATCAGTTTCTCCACCTGTTGGAACCGGACATCTGTCAGATATTCCAGAAAACTCTTTCCGGCATATTTCTTAAGAAGGCGGCTGATATAGGTTCTGCTTACATGGAATTTCTCAGTCAGATCATCCATAGATAAATCTCCTGAATAATTCTTCTCAATGTAAGAAAGAACACTCTGAACCAGTTTCCGGTTCCGTTCATCAGTTCCTTCTGTATTCTGTTTAATCAGCGTTCCAAACAGATTCAGCAGACAATTCAACACCTCTTCTGTGTTCTCGCACTGACAGATTCTTTTTATTCCATCCTGAAGCACAGAAAGATTCCAGTTTTTATTATGAATTTCACTGTCAACTGCACAGATATATGGAAATTTCATACATCCCAAAAGTAAATCCATTGCTGCAAATTTCACCGGAGATACATCTTCCGGTGCGTTTCGAAATATCTGATGAAGTTCATCCTCCGCTTTCTCAAAACTATCCTGAAACAAAGTCATCATAAAATGTGTTTTTTCACCGGAAGTAATCACAAAGTCTGTCTGTTTTTTATATTGCAGATCTTCGTATCTGAGTATGATATTCGTACCCAGATAAACACATTGCCTGCATGCTGTCTGTGCCTTACGGTACTGTGCATTTGCCTGATATTCGTCCACTTCTACATCGCTCAATCCAAAATTCATATGTGCTTTCAGATACCGTTCTACTTCTACCTGTATCTTACTGCATGCCTGCAATGCTTTTTCCATACATACTGCGTTTTCTTCTTCCTTTTCAAACAAAAGAATAAAATTATATTCTGCAGTTGCTGTATTATAATCGCTCAAAACATGAATTCCAAAATCATTAAAAATTTCCTCAAAAATATTGATGCATGCAAATTCCTCTATCCATTTATCTCCTGTATGGATTTTATTTTCTCCAACAACTTTTCGCCCTACACACACAATATATTTCTCTATTGTCAGATTCAGAGATTCTGCCTGCTCTTTTACAACTCCTTTTCCCTGGATTCTTCCATACAGAAGATTTCCCGCAAATTTGGATCTCAGCTGCGGAACTGACCTGTTGAAATATTTCTTCAAATCCCGGATTTCCTGCTGTTTTTCCTTCTTTGCATGAATTTCTCCGGCAATCCGGGCAGCCATTGCCTTTAACTCATCATAGTCCACAGGTTTGAGAAGATATTCTTCCACACCAATGCTGATTGCTTTCTGAGCGTAGGCAAAACTGTCATATCCTGTCAGTATCACTATAACCGCATTGGGATAAATCTCATGTGCTCTTTCTGCAAAATCCAGTCCGTCCATTCCCGGCATCTTCACATCTGTAAGGATCAGATCCGGTTTCGCCTGCTCCAGTTTCTCCAGACCCTCCAATCCGTTCCTTGCAGTTGCGGATATACGGTATCCATAATCGCTCCATGGAAACGAACATAAACCATCCAGAATAATATATTCATCATCTAATATCATTACCTGCAATTCCATTATCTCTCGTCTCCCCTTTTTTTGTTATTTTCATTTACAGTTTCATCGTATTTCCTGTAAGTAACTCCGACATTACCGTTCATCGGAATTTCCAGTATTACCTGTGTTCCCTTCCCCGGTTCTGATGTAATGCTCATCCTTGCTTTGTTCTGATATACATAATCCAGTCTCTTTCTCACCGCATATACTCCCAGATGGGTATGTGTCCGCTCTGCTTCATGATCTGGCTCTTCCTCTGTCCCCATCAATTTCTCCAACTGCTCCTGTGACATTCCAACGCCATCATCCTTTACTGTAAATACTGCCATTCCATCTGTAATTTCTCCTGAAACATAAAGGAAACAGTCCCATGTCGCATTTTCCACACCATGAACCACCGCATTTTCCACCAGTGTCTGAATAGTCATCTTCGGAATCTCTAATTCATTTAATCTCTCATCCACTTCAATATAAGATGTAAATTTATCTCCATATCTGGTTTCCTGTATGTAAAGATAATCCTGTACATATTTTATTTCCTCACGAATATAAACCATACTTCTTTTATTGCTGATACTTGCACGCATCAGACTGCTGATAGAAGTAACCATACGACAAATATTATCCTCACCTTTTTTTCGCGCCATCCAGTTGATTGTATCCAGTACATTATAAAGAAAATGCGGATTAATCTGTGCCTGCAAAGCCTGGAATTCAATATCTTTGTTAACTGTCTCCATCTCCACAACCTGTTTTATCAGCTGCTCTATTTTCTCTATCGTCTGGTTGAAAACAGAATTCATGGCTCCAATCTCATCCCTTCTTCCTTCCGGAAGACGGACAGAAAAATCCCCCTCCGCAAACTGCTGCATTGCTTTACTTGTACGCTTGATCGGACCGGCGATTCCCTTTGCCAGAATATCAGCAAGAAAAATACACAACATCAAACTTGCCAGAATAAGCATGATTGTCGTTTTCTGTAATCCTCTGGCTGTTTTCTGTAAGAAACTCATAGGAATCATTCCTACAACTGTAAGTCCTGTGTCAGAACTTCTCTGATATACACAGTCATAACCCTGTCCATCTGCAGTAAACAGAAAATCTCCTGTGTTGCCTGATATTTTTTCTATCCAACTTCTGTCACTGATTGTCGCATCATTCTCTGCACTCTCTATCAGAACATTTTTGTCACTGTCCAGAAGAAAAATATGTGCAGACAAAGAATCTCTGGCTGTGATCGTCATTTTTTTCAGATAGCTCAGCTTAATAGATGCTCTCAATATTCCCACTGGCTTCATAGTCAGAGAATCTTTGATCTGCTTTGCCATATACATCAGGCCTTCCTCAGAAGCATTATAATAAATACAGCGTCCTTTTGCCTGCTCCGCCAGTTCACAGGATGTCTGAGCGGTATTTTCATTAATCTCATGATTATTTGCCAGCAGATGATTTGCTCCGTTATAACCATACAGCTGGATATCATTCATATAAATACTTGTATATCCCTGTAAAAGCAGCCTTCTGATCTGCCCTGATCTTGAATAATAGGAATACAGCTCTGTGCCATCCGATTTATATGGTTCATCAGACTCCAATTCCTCCTGAACCGTATTGTTATTTGCAATATACTCAAATGAATTCCTCACCATATCAAAATAATGATCCAAATTCACCGACAACTCGTTCACCACTCCCGCAGACTGCTTCCTTGTCTGTTCTGTCACAATTGAAGATGCAGACATATACTGCGAAACACTGGCAGCCAACAGAACAACCAATGCTACCCCTAATGTACAATACAGAATTTTTCTCTGTATTGACAGATTAATATACCACTTCTTTAAATATTTCATCTTTCTCTTCCCTTTAATATCCCTTTATTTTTCCCGGTTTTTACTGCTACAGTCTATTTCGAACAGTGAAAAAGCCGACACACTGTTTCCAGTCAATGCATCGGCTTTACTGCTTCATTTTATTATGTTCGGAATTTTATTATGTAGGTATATTCCGTAACTTTTTCTGTTTTACAGATACTGACTGAATTCCACTTTCTCCTTATTCGGACCCTCAATGGTAAAGAATTTTACACCATTTTCCCAGAATGGCAGGAAATGAATGGTATCCTGTGTGGAGTTTAAACCAGCTTCATTAATATACCGGAAAATCTCCTCAATATCTCTTACATCAAGTGCAACATGATCGATCGCTCCATGCTCCATCTTCGCCGCATGATTCTCATAAGTCTCCACTACCAGAGTTCCCAGTTTCAGAAACACAACCTTCTCATTCGCTTCCTCATTTACAGTCTCAAATGCAGTCTCAAAACCAAGTTTATGATAAAACTCCACAGTTTTATCAATGTCATTTGTCGGAATCCCGATATGCTGTACCCCTGTTGAATAATTCTTTAAATCCATGATCTTTACCTCTTTCTGCTCATCTTTGTAGCTTTTACTCATTTATTTTCATAATTTTACTTATCCAATATTTAATATTTTATTTTTTACAATATACGCAGAAAATCATTCGATTGTCAAGAGTAACAACTGATTCTTTTCACTTGACCCCTCCGCTCCCACCACCTCATCCATTTTCTCTTACACAGCCAATAGCCAGCGCGAAGCAGCATCTCTCTGCAGATGAATTTGGAGGGGGCTTAGTAACTCTTAGGTGGGGAAAATCCGCGTTATGAAGAAAAATAGCAACCTGTCTGAGCGGAGTCTGCGACGGAGCGAGTTTTGCATTTTTCTTCATGCTTTTAGCGGATTTCCCCCACCTTAGAGTTACTTAGCCCCCGGAACTGAACCTGCAGAGAGATGCTGCTTCGCGCGTCCCCTCTTGCGCTGTGTACGCCCCACACCAACAAACTTCCCCCAAATACTTACAAAAACCTCTTGACTTTCAAAACAAACAGCGTTAAAATTGCTTTAGCTTTTTAAACAGCTAAACCTATAACGCATAAATTCAACGAAGGGAACCAGTAAAAACAGTCCCCCTGTCCTCAGAGAACTGCAGTCCGGTGAAATGCAGTGACAGACCTGTTTCGAATATCATCCCCGAGAAGGAAAGCCGAACCCTTGAATACAGCCATCACAGATATTGCCGTATTCACAGTAAGCTTCCCCGGCCGCCCCCCGTTACAGGAGCCGCGTATATCGGTACGTTGCAGAATCGTACTTGTTTCAAAGGTGAAACAGGGTGGTTACGGAATATCATATGTCCGTCCCTGCGTGGGGCGGACTTTTTTTATGTTATAGGAAATTACTCCATAATATTCCTATAACATAAAAAAGCCCTGACACACGAGACATACTTTCTTTTCCAGGCTGTCGATCTGAAACCGAAACACTACTTCTGTTTTTCGCAGACAACAGAATTCACCACAGATGAAAAATGTAACTAATTACATATTATAACCATTACATTCCATCTGCCTTGAATCTGCTCCAAATTCCGAAAAACAGCAGCAAATTTTTTGAGAGGAGTAGAGAGCATGAAAATCTACAAAAAAATCATGAACGCACTGGCTGCAGTAGAAAAGATCGTCCTTGTGATCTCCACACTGCTGATCCTGGTGCTGACTGTGGGAAATGTATTTTCCCGTAAAGTCATCCACCGTTCCTGGTCCTTCACAGAAGAACTTGTAGTAGCGGTATTCGTACTCATCACCCTGCTGGCAGCCGCACTTGCCTGCCGCGAAGGAGAACTGGTCAGCCTGACACTGGTTACAGACCGCCTTCCGAAGAAACTGAAGAAACCATCCGTAATCCTGATCACAGTCCTGAGCATCATCTTCAGCGTCATCCTTTTCAAATACGGCATGGACAAGGTAATCACTCAGCTTCAGAATGGAAAAAGAACCTTCGTATTAAACTGGCCTGAATGGATCTTCTGGTCCTTCGTACCCATCGGTGCAGGATGCATGATCCTTCACTTCATTGAATTCTGTCTGGACTTCTGCTGCAAAACCGACAGCGCCAAAAATACCGACAACAGCACAAAAAATAACATGAACACAATCACAACAGACAAAAAGGAGGGCAAATAAATGATCAGTGCAATCTTATTTATCTCCTTCTTCATATTCCTGATCCTGGGTGTACCCATCGGAATCTGCCTCGGACTTTCCTCCGTATGCGCAATCCTCTACTCCGGTACATCTCTGACGATCGTAGCAACAAATATGTACTCAGGAATCAGTAAATTCCTGCTCCTGGCAATCCCATTCTTCGTACTGTCAGGAAACATCATGGCAAAAGCCGGTATCTCCAAGCGACTGATCAAATTCGTTGATACCTGTGTAGGACACAAAAAAGGCGGTATCGCCATCGTATGTGTTATCGTAGCCTGCTTCTTCGGCGCCATCTCCGGTTCCGGCCCTGCAACTGTTGCAGCTCTTGGCGCCGTACTGATCCCTGCAATGGTAGAACAGGGCGGTTTCTCCGCACCATTCTCCACAGCACTGATGGCAACCTCAAGCTCCATCGCCATTGTCATCCCGCCAAGTATCGCCTTCGTTGTATATGCCTCCATCACAGGCACATCCATCGCAGATATGTTCATGGCAGGTATCGTACCAGGTCTTCTTATGGGCGTGGCACTGGTAATCGTAGTAATGCTGGAAGCAAAGAAACACAACATCAAACCATCCAGAGAAAAAGCCTCAGGCAAAGAACGCTGGGACGCTTTTAAAGATGCTTTCTGGGGATTCCTGATGCCGGTCATCATTCTGGGCGGTATCTACGGCGGTATCTTCACACCAACAGAAGCAGCAGCCGTATCCGTTGTATACGGACTCTTCGTAGGTATGGTCATCTACCGCGAAGTTTCCATCCGCGATATGTTTGACATTCTGGTAGACTCAGCAAAGACAACCGGCGGTATCATGCTCATCGTAGCAAGTGCCTCTCTGTTCTCCTTTGTATGTACCAAATTCGGTATTGCAGATGCAGCCTCCAATTTACTTGGAAGCATCGCACATAACCAGTTTACCTTCCTGCTGATCGTAAATATCATCTTCCTGATCGCAGGATGCTTCATCGATGCAAACTCCGCTATGTACATCTTCATTCCGATCATGCTTCCTGTATGTAAGGCTCTTGGATACGATATAGTAGCATTCGGTGTTATGGCAACTGTAAACCTTGCAATCGGACAGGTAACTCCTCCTGTAGGTGTAAACCTTTTCGTAGCAATCAGCATCAAGATCAAAAAAGGTCTGGAAGTTACTCTGCAGGAGATCTCAAGGGCAGTTGTGCCAATGATCGCAGCCTGCGTTGCAGTTCTTCTGATCGTTACATACATCCCGATCACCTCCACTTTCCTTCCGAAAGCTCTTGCAAAAGAAGGCTCCTACACAGGTGATCAGTCCTCCGCTTCCTCTGACACAGCTTCCAAGGAGGCAGGAGACGGCAATAACTCCTTTGACACAATCGCAGATTACAGCGACCTTGACTGGCCGGAAATGACCTGGAACTTCGCATGCTCCACTACTGAGACAAGTACATGGGCTGATGGCGGACGTAAGTTCGGTGAACTGATGGAAAAAGCCACAGGCGGCAAAGTCAAAGTCAACATTTACGCTGCTGACCAGCTTACAAACGGCAACCAGTCCGAAGGTATTCAGGCTCTGATGAATGGGGACCCGGTTCAGATCTCCATGCACTCCAACCTGATCTACTCTGCATTTGATCCACGTTTCAACGTTGTTTCTCTTCCATTCGTCTATGATTCTTACGACGATGCAGATGCGAAATTCGATGGCGAAGCTGGTGAAAAACTGAAAGAAATCCTTGGCGAATACGGACTCCACTGCATGGGTATTGCAGAGAACGGTTTCCGCGAGATCACAAACAGCAAACATGAAATCAAATCTGTAGATGATATGAAGAACCTGAAGGTCCGTGTAGCAGGTTCCAACCTTCTGATGGAATGCTACAAGAGATGGGGTGCTGATGCCACAAACATGAACTGGTCAGAAACTTACACAGCACTTCAGCAGAACACTGTTGAAGGTGAGGAAAATCCACTTCCTGCTATCGACGCAGCAAGCGTTCAGGAGGTTCAGCCTTACTGCTCCATGTGGGATGCAATTTATGACTGTCTGTTCTTCTGCATCAATCAGGATATCTACGACGGCCTCACACCAGAACAGCAGGCAGTTGTTGACGAATGTGGCCAGAAGGCAGTTGAGTATGAACGTTACATCAATCGTTCCAGCGACAATGAGATCAAAGAACGCTGGGAATCCAAAAACGGCGTAACCTTCACAGAGAAAGCTGATATGGATATCGATTCCTTCAAGAAAGCTGTAGACGGCGTAGACGACTGGTTCGTAAATGAGCTGAAGAGCCAGGGCTACGAAGACGGCCAGGATCTGGTTGATCTGTTTACCAAATAATCCTTACGGTTACAAAACTCCATAAAAATAAAAAGGAAGTAAGCATCCCCCGTCCAAAGTGAGATGCTTACTTTCTTTTTAACATTATAATTAATCACAGAGGACAACCGGAACACGCTTCCAATCATCTTCTAAGTAGATTATACAATGGAAGTTCTTACTTTACTGTTAGTAATCTTTACGGTATTGACTTACATAGATCAACATAAAAAGAAATAAGCATCCCACCGCCCAAAGTTGGATGCTTAATTTCTTTACTCATTAATTATACCGAGGGCAACCGGAACACGCTTCCGGTCATCTTCTAAGCAGATTATACAATGGGGCACCTGAATTTTCAAGTGCCCTTTTTGTAAAGTAAAGCGAACATTCGCAATCCGCTTCGCTACTTGCTCATGAACGCAGTCACTTCGCGACCTGCGTTCAAATCTCAGATCTTCAGGTAAGACTTGATTTTCTCCTCATGCAGTTCTTCTCCAATCACGATCAGGACCTCCTGTCCTACATGAAGCGGTCGGATTGTAATTTCATTCTTCGTAGCATTTAATTCAATCCACTGCCGTCTATCGCACTCTGCCCATGCAGATAGTCCAGAACCGTCTTCGCTGTCACTGTCTACTCTCATAAATCCCTTCATCCGGAACACACGCCCACATTCAGGATCAGACAGAATCTTCTCAGCCGCTTCCCGAAGCTCCTTCTCAGTCATCTTCACATTCATAAAGTACAGAGAAGTAAAGGCATCCTCTGCCTCAAACTCCGGTTTCCTGTAGCTTGCCATCACATATCCACAGGATGCGATTCTGTCAAAGTCCTCTTTCGACATTTCCTCCCAGTTCTTGTGGATAATATTAACTGTATCCACATCATCCATTTCACAGCAAAATCTCCTGCTGCAATGAACCTTCTCCAACGCCTGATTCACATGCTCAATCGTACCCTGGATTTCCTCGGGTGATGCGTCCTGGCTCTTGCTCATCACAATGCATCCGGCATCTGCCACCTCAGAAGCCAGAATGAAATCCGCCTCCTCTGACAGATCACGCTCCAGCTTAGAATCCACAATTGCAATCATATTCCCAATCTGATACCAACGGTTTAACGGCTCCTCATGAAGAATATCAAAGAACTCATCCACATCAAAAATCCCAGACGGCTCCACGATCACACGGTCATAACCGCACATACCCATAGCAATCAATTTCGTCTTAAATCTCCTCCTGTGGCAGTCCTTATCACACCCTCCTGAGATCATCTCCAGCTCACAGTTCTCTCCCATCAGATCCTGAAGCAACATCATATCCACATTCACAGCCCCGTAATCATTCTCCAGAATTCCAATATTATTACCAGCATCCATCAGATACTGCGCATACTTCCTGATAAACGTCGTCTTCCCTGAACCAAGAAAACCAGTGATCAGATCTATCTTTACCATCGTATATCTCTCCCTTGCTGCTGCATAATTTTTCTTTTTTATCCGTAAACCGGAACTTCATCATCTGTGATCCACATACCTGTACGATCATAGCATTATAACGCAGAAAACGCAACGCCCGCAAAGAAAGACCACAATTATTCATGTTCTGAAATAATTGCAGTCTTTCTGATAGTTCCTTATGACAATTCCAGCTTACCGGTATAAAGCTGATAATAAGTTCCTTTTAACTTAATGAGGTCTTCATGGTCGCCTCTTTCAATGATCTTTCCATGATCCAGTACGATGATGGCATCGCTGTTTCTGATGGTTGAAAGTCGATGGGCGATTACAAATACAGTACGGCCTTTCATCAGGTTATCCATACCTTTCTGTACGATACTCTCTGTACGGGTATCAATACTTGAAGTTGCTTCATCCAGGATCAGTACAGGCGGATTGGCTACTGCTGCTCTTGCAATGGAGAGAAGCTGGCGCTGTCCCTGGGACAGTTCCTCACCGTCTCCGCTTAACATGGTATCGTATCCTTTTGGAAGCATTTTGATAAACTGGTCTGCATGAGCCAGTCTTGCTGCCTCGTATACTTCCTCATCTGTGGCATCCAGTTTACCGTAGCGGATGTTTTCTTTAATAGTTCCTGTAAACAGGTGAGTATCCTGAAGTACGATTCCCAGAGAACGTCTCAGGTCATCCTTCTTAATCTTGGTAATATTGATTCCATCGTAACGGATCTTACCTTCCTGAATATCGTAGAAACGGTTGATCAGATTTGTGATGGTTGTCTTTCCTGCACCTGTAGAGCCTACGAAAGCAAGTTTCTGTCCCGGTTTGGCGAAGAGGCTGATGTCTTTCAGAATAACTTTATCCGGGTTATATCCGAATGTAACATCTTCGAATCGGACATCTCCTGTCAGTTCTGTATAAGTAACGGAACCATCTGCAGAATGTGGATGTTTCCATGCCCACATACCTGTTCTCTCTTTGCATTCTGTGATATTGCCGCTGGCATCCTTTCTTGCATTAACAAGTTCTACGTAACCTTCATCCTCTTCCGGCTTCTCGTCAATGAGCCTGAAGATACGTTCTGCACCTGCAAGTGCCATAATGATGGCGTTGAACTGCTGTGCCACCTGCATGAATGGCTGGGTAAAGCTCTTGGTGAACTGTAAATAGGAAGCTATAACACCGAGGGTGATGCCGCCCACACCTGTTACAGAGAGAAGTCCCCCAAGTACTGCTGTCAGTACGAACTGCAGGTTACCGATGTTACCGATCACCGGTCCCATCATATTTCCGTATTTATTGGCATTTGCGGAGCTCTCGAAAAGTGCTTCATTGAGTTTATCGAATTCTTCTTTTGATTTATCTTCGTGGTTGAAAACTTTTACCACACGCTGACCATTCATTCGTTCTTCCACGAAACCGGTCACATCTGCCAGAGATACCTGCTGACGGATGAAATATTTTCCACTGTTGGAACCAATCTTATTGGTAACCTTCAGCATGATAAAGATGATCACAACTGCCAGAATCGTAAGCAGCGGACTTAACAATAACATGGAAATAAAGGTAACCACGATCGTAAACAGTGCCATCAGTGCCTGTGGGATCGCCTGACTGATCATCTGTCGCAGGGTATCTGTATCGTTAGTATAGAGGCTCATGACAGATCCGTTTGTATTCTGGTCGAAATAGCGGATTGGAAGAGTCTGCATATGCTCGAACATATCATCACGGACACTTTTAAGCACACCCTGACCGATATAAACCATCATTCGGGTATAAATAAATGTGGCAATCACACCAAGTGCAAAAATACAGCCAAGGACTGCAAGTGCCTTATAGAGTTCTGCAAAGTTCGGATCCGTCTGTCCGATCAGCGGAATGATAAAGTCATCCAGCAGAAATTTCAGGGACAGGGATACTGCAATACTTGCTGCGGAACTGATAAAGATGCAGATAAATACGATGATAAACTGTATCTTATGGGTTCCTGTCATATATTTCAGAAGTCTTTTGGCAGTTTGGATGGTGTTCTGATCTAATTTTTTCTTCTTATTCATCGTCTCCGCCTCCTTTGACCTGTGATTCATATACTTCTCTGTAAATATCATTTGTCTTCAGCAGTTCTTCTGAAGTACCCACACCTGCGATCTTACCGTCATCCAGTACGATGATCTGATCTGCATCTTCAATAGAAGAAACTCGCTGTGCGATAATAATCTTTGTTGTGTTCGGGATCTCCTCGCGGAAAGCCTTACGTATCAGGGCATCTGTTCTTGTATCTACTGCACTGGTAGAGTCATCCAGGATCAGGATCTTCGGTTTCTTGAGAAGAGCCCTTGCAATACACAGACGCTGCTTCTGACCGCCGGATACGTTGTTACCACCCTGAACAATCATTGTATCGTAGCCATCCGGGAACTCACTGACGAATCCATCTGCCTGGGCTAGCTTACAGACCCTCCGAACTTCTTCCTCACTGGCATGTTCATCACCCCAGCGAATATTGTCATAGATGCTTCCTGAGAACAGCACATTTTTTTGAAGTACCATGGAAACCTGGTCACGAAGTACTTCCAAATTGTAGTTGCGTACATCCACGCCTCCCACCTGGACATTACCCTTTGTGACATCATAGAGTCTGGGGATCAGCTGCACCAGGGTAGACTTGGCACTTCCGGTTCCGCCGATGATACCTACTGTCTGCCCGGATTTAATATGAAGGTTTACATCCTTCAGAGAAAGATTTCCTCCCTCTCCTGCATAGCTGAAATCTACATGATTAAAGTCAATGGAACCATCTGCCACATTCTTTACTGCATCAGCTTTATCCTGCATCTCAGGAACTTCATCCAGAACCTCTACAATACGGTCTGTGGATGCTTCTGCTATCATGATCATAACAAACACGAAAGTTACCATGTTCAGGGACATGAGAATCTGAAGTGCGTAGACAATGATACTTGTCAGCTCACCGGTTTCCATGCCACCGAGAACAATACCTCTTCCGCCAATTGCAACAATGATAATGATTACAGTATACATGACAAACATCATAACCGGTGAGTTCCATGCAACGATTTTCTCTGCTTTAGTAAACAGATTATAAACATATCTGGAAATTCCATGGAATTTCTCAATCTCATAGTCCTCTCTTACGAAAGCCTTAACTACACGTGAGGCATTTACATTCTCCTGAACGGAATTGTTCAGGTTGTCATATTCATCAAAGACCTTGATGAAATGCGGATGTGCCTTTTTCGCAATAAAGATCAGTGTACCGCCAAGGACAGGAACAACTATCAGGAAAAGCACTGCGATCGGTTTGTTGATCGTCAGTGTCATAATCCATGACAGGATGATCATAAACGGTGCCCTGGCAAGAAGGCGGATACTCATCATGTATGCCTGCTGTACATTTGTGATATCAGTGGTCAGTCGTGTGACCAGACCTGATGTTGAAAAGTGGTCGATATTTTTAAAGGAAAAATCCTGCACCTTATAAAAAATATCGTGTCGTAAATTCTTCGCATATCCTGCTGCTGCAACTGCCGCCATATTTCCGGCCTGTACGCCGAAGAACAGGGAAAGCATTGCCATTGCAACAAGGATGACTCCACGCTGGATGATATAGCTCATATCTCCGTTTGCAATACCTACGTCGATAATCTTCGCCATCTCCAGAGGAATCAGAACTTCCATCAGTACTTCCAGGATTACAAGGATCGGAGCCAGTACAGACTGCTTCTTGTATTCCCGGACTGAACGTAAAAGTTTCTTATTCATCTTTGTCAATGTCCTCCTTATGTCTCGTTATTTCTGTTAAAAATCATTCCTGCTATCGCAGGATTTTTTCCGGTTTTCATACATCTGCCAGAGAACCTGTTTGCACAGTTCCACATCCTCCTTCGGAATTCCCCGGAGCATTTTGGCTTCGCCTTCTTCAATACTCTTTAAGATTGCAGGACGGATCTTCTCGGCTTTCTCTGTGGGAATGATCTGTTTCAGGCGTGCATCCTGTTTCGCACTCTCTCTGTAAATGTAACCGTTCTTCTCCATCAGCTTCAGGATCCCTGTCACTGTAGGTTTCCTGATCTGGAATTCCTCTTCAATATCTTTCTGATAGAGATCTCTGTGCATGGTTTCCAGAAGGATAAATTTCAGCACATGCTTCTGCATGGTCGTCAGATCGTCATTCTCCATCACCTCTGCCGGATTATGCCGTTTCATTGTATGGGATAAAATATGTATCAGCCTGCCTACATGCATCTCATTCAGCTTCTGTTTCATTTCCTCGTCTATCTCGCCGCACCTCCTAAAATCAGTACACATACTATTGCAAAGCCATATAATAGTTAGGTTGCTATCCATTAGTTGCCTAACTATTATATGGCTTTAGTTTTTTTATGTCAATACTCGTTTTTATTTCTCCTTTTGAACTACTCAAAAATTGTTACTGTTCACTCCGTTCTCAGTAACACGCTTCGCGATGCAGGAAATATGAACCTCCTTGTGCAATGCCCAAGGAGTA
>ERZ832317.1810-NODE-1810-length-26410-cov-4.800228_pt1 | contig 26410 bp, 26 predicted proteins | sample MGYA00519695_ERZ832317 | MGnify/ENA primary metagenome ERZ832317 (study PRJEB31850, sample SAMEA3708726) | human gut metagenome | biome: human gut; feature: human-associated habitat; material: faeces | place: China | collected 2014 ...
CGTTCATGGCAGAGCATCGCGTCGAGCTTTCGGGAAAGTCCCCGGCGAATGGATTCCTCCGCGGATGGATTGTTATAGAGATGATAGAGAATTAAGTCGCAGAACAGATCCTGCGAAATCTGGATGTTTTTCATGGATAGCCTCCTTCCGTGTCGCTCATGTCGCTTATGTCGCTATTTTTGACAATGAGCCAATGTGAAAAATAGCGTCACAAGCGACACGAGCGTCACGCTTTTGGCTTTTCAAGAGTAAGGATAACCAGCCGTCCAGAATGGAATCGAGTGTTTTCATACAAAATTCCATAATCATTGTACAAAAGATCGGCGTTGGCGTTCAGGTGTCGGGTCAGCACATGGGTGAGCAGGGGGACGTCCGCAAGCTGGGCATGAAGCTCGGAAGGAGTGCCGCGCCATTCGGGAGAAAGCGGCGTGACCAGCTTGGAAACGGAAAGGAGAACGGGGTCTGGCGGCGTTCGCCAGACCTCGGTTTCCGCTTTGATGAGCTTCCAGACGCATTTTTCGTGATCGAATTGGAGCAGCAGCTCCTGATCCTGCTGGTCGCGTCCGACAACGCTCAACACGGCGTTGGTGTCGGTGCGTTTCTTCTTTTGCAGGATGAACGCGCCGTCTGCCGCGCCCAATAGACCGTTCGTGCCGGAGATCATGTCGAAGCTGTCCTCGGATTCCATCTTGCGCGTATGGTGGACGATGAGCAGACAAAGGTTGTGTTTGTCGCTGAACGCCTTGAGCCGACCGACAATCTCATAATCGTTGGCGTAGTTGTATTTGTCGCTTCCGATTTCCCGAATTTTCTGCAAGGTGTCCACGATCATCAATCGGGTTTCGGGATGATGGGCAAGAAACGCTTCAAGCTGATCGAGCAGTCCGCCACCAAGCGTCATGGACTGCGTCGCAAAATGCAGGTTCGGCGTATCCTCCGAACCGAACATCTTGTACAGGCGTTTCTGGATGCGGGCGTAGTCATCCTCAAGGGCGAGATACAGCACTTCGCCCGGATGCACATCATACTGCCAAAGGGAAATTCCCGTCGCGACATGATAACTGAGCTGCGCCATGAAGAAGGATTTGCCGATCTTCGGCGCGCCGACGAACAGATAAGCTCCGGCGTAGAGCAGACCGTCGATGATGGCGGCTTTCGGGGGATAGGTCGTGTCGTAGAGTTCCGTCATGGAAAGCGTGTGCAGGGAGTTGTTATTTTTCCTGTCCTTTGGTATAATGTCATTGGTTTTATTGTTATTTGACTGCTCCCCGGCTGCGCCAACAGCCGGAATCGGGGCGGTCATTTTTGTTTGGTCGAGCATATTTCTCTGGTCGGGCATGATTCAAACCTCCTTCATACCGTCAAGGAGCAGAAGCAGATGATCCAGCCTCGCCGCCCAATCCGAATCCGGCAGGGAACCGGATTCGAACAGGCGGCCGCAGAGGAACGCGAGTTCCTGCTTCACGGCTTTGTACACCTTCGGATTGCCTTGAACGGTGATTTCAAATTTCAGCAGCCTTGCGATGATGTAGTCCTGCTTGGTCATGCCGGAGAGCCGCACCATGCTGTCGAGCAGCGCGTCTTCTTCCGGCGACATGCGGAAGGAAACGGTTTTGCTTCGCCAGCGGTTGCAGCAGTCCATCACTTTTCGGGACACGGTTTATCCTCCTCCTTTGTCCATTCACTGTTGAGCCGGTTTGCCATTTCGGTCTGCTTGGTGGGAAAAAGATGGGCGTAACGATAGGTGATGTCGATGCTTTCGTGCCCGACGCGCTCGGCGATGGCGACGGCGGAAAATCCCATTTCAATCAGCAGGGAAACGTGGCTGTGTCTGAGATCGTGAATCCGGATGCGTTTAACGCTTGCGGCTTTCGAACCCCTGCTCATCTCATGGTGCAGATATGCCTTGGAGATGGGGAAGATGCGGTCGTCGGGTTCCAGCCCATACAGCGACTTGATGTAGTCCTGCATCTCATCCACGAGAAACTGCGGGATTTTGATCGTTCGGTTGCTCTTGGGCGTTTTGGGCGGCGTGATGATGATATTGCCCTTGATGTTTTGAAGGGATTTATTGATGGTCAGCGTCTGCCGCTCGAAGTTGAAATCCGAAGCGGTCAGCGCCAGCAGCTCGCCCAGCCGGATGCCGCACCAGTACAGCACCTCGAAGGCGTAGTAGGAAGTCGGCTTGTCCATCATCTCTTTGGCAAATTTCAGATATTCGTCCTTTGTCCAGAACAGCATTTCCTTGTGTGAATCCTTGCCCATGTTGCCAACGATCTCGGCGGGATTCTTTTGCAGGCGGTAGTAGCGAACCGCATGGTTGAAAATTGCGCTGAGCTGACTGTGGATGGATTTGAGATAAGTGGTCGAGTACGGCTCACCGTTCGGCTTTTTCAGGTTCATGATTTCGTTCTGCCAGGCGATGATGTCCTTCGGTTCGATGGCGTTGATCGGGCGATCCTTGAAATACGGCAGAATCTTCAGGTCGATCATGTTGTTCTTGGATTCCCATGTGCTTTCGCGGATGCGCATCTGTTTGTCGTTTCGGTAGATTTCAACGAAGTCCGAAAACTTCATGCTCAGGTCGGCGGTGCTTTGCAGCAGAAAGCGGCGTTCCCAGTCCAGCGCGTCGCGCCGACGGGCAAAACCGCGTTTCATTTTCCGTTTCTTTACACCGCGAAAATCCTCGTAGTAGAAAGAAACGAAGTAGGTTCCGTTGGTGTCCTTGTAAGCGGGCATTACATCGCCTCCCCGTTGTCTGCCGGGGCTTTCATGCCGTAGATTCGTTCATAGTAGTACCTGCGGCTGACCTTCCCGGAGATGGTCGTGTAGTTCTTTGCCTCAAGCTCGGCGTTCCATTTGTGGATGAGCTTGTAGGCGCTGGTGGTGGAAATGCCGAGGTCTTTGGCGATTTCCGGCGCGGTGACGAGAATAGAATTGTTGGTTTTCATGGTGTGTTCCTCACTTTCTGGATACTATATATTTTTGCTTAGTATCGACGCTTTTATCATACACTAAACAAATATACTTAGCAACCCCTTTTGAAGAAAAATTTCTAACTTTTTTTATTTAGTATCCCTTGAGCGGGATTTTTTCGTGTGGTATACTGAGCGGGAACGAGATGAATCAGGGGGGAACACCGCTATGGCAGTGGGGGATAGAATCAAACGGGTGCGGAATTTCCGCGGGATGACGATGAAGGAACTGGGAATGGCGGTCGGCTTCGATGAAAAGAGCGCGGACGTCCGCATTGCTCAGTATGAAAACAATTCCCGCAAACCCAAAGAAGAGCTGATGCGGAAAATCGCTGCGGCGCTGGATGTGAGCGTGGCATATCTGGAAGACCCGACGATGAACGACGCGGAAGGGATTCTTCACGCGCTCTTTGAGCTGGACGACCAGTACCCATGGATGCACCTTGTCGAAACCGTCGATAACACGGATGCCGATCTGCCGCATAAGCGCGTGGCAGTCTGCTTTGATTACAACATCCTTGACAGCTTCATGGCTGAGTGGATGCTTCGTAAGCAGCAGCTCCGGCGCAGGGAGATCACCCGCGAGGAATACCAGGAATGGAAGCTGAACTGGCCTTCCACCGCCGACGACTGCGGGAAGTTCAAACCGAAAAAAGCGTGGAGAAAAGAATAAAGACATGAAAAACCCTCCGAAACTTTGCCGTTTCGGAGGGCATTTTCATGTCTTCCTCAAATTTTGAAGAATAAGACCGAAAGTATCAAATCCGTATCGTTTGGCTTTTGATGGGATCAAAAACTGAACAATACCTGACTTTTTTGACCGTTTCGGATTATTCCCACTCAAGCTCAAGACCTTAACAGCGAATGATAATACGCATTTTTAATTCGTTTTTTGTCCATCTGATTCACCTATTTTTCGTTTTCCATGGCGTCTTTGGAATTTTTGTAGCCAATTTGTAGCCAGTTGAGATGAACAAACAAGCCACTGGCGATGGTAGAAAAGAAATGATTTTGATATAAGGGGGAGCATTAAGTATATATTCGTAAGTACTCCTTGATTAGCATCAAAAGATTATGTATTCTCGTTTATGCTACGATGGATAACTAGTGGTGTTTTACGATCTACATAGGACGTTTGTGTTTTTATTCTACACCAATTTGGAGGTTTACACAATTAGGGGACGGTCTCAACATCCCTCTCTGACGCCAAAGCGGTTGGTGGTTTGCTTCTGTCCAGCTTGGTTTCTCTTGTTGAGTACTTTTAGCTCAACTAGGGTGTGTTTCTAAAGTAGAATCAATGACGGCTGAACGAAAAAACTTGCAAAACCAAAAGGAAATTAGAGCTGAATGTCGAATCTTTCTTTATACGAAGTAAGGAGAGATTTGTATGGTACGACGTTATGAAATAACGGATGAACAGTGGAAAATCATAGAACCTCATCTGGGAAATAAAGCTAAACGAACAGGGAGACCACAAGCCGATAACCGTAAACTGTTCAATGGCGTGCTATGGATATTGAGAACGGGAGCGCCATGGCGGGATTTACCAGAATACTACGGACCGTGGCAAACCGTGTATAAACGTTTTGCTCAATGGCAAGAGAATGGAAAATTAAAAGAATTGTTCGACCAGCTTCGAGAGGGTGCGGATATGCAGGATTTGTGCATAGATGGCACCTATATCAAAGCCCATAGAGCCAGTGCCGGAGCAAAAAAAGGGACGTGGACAGTAGCCAAAACCAGTCTATTGGTGTTAGTCGTGGAGGACGATCTACCAAAATCTATGCAGTCGTAGACGGACTGGGCAATCCCTGTGTTTTAATGCTGACGGGTGGTCAAGTCCATGACAGTGTTATGCTAAAGCCGGCATTGGATCGTCTTGATATTTCTCAAAGCGTTGTTCTCGCAGACAAGGCTTATGGTTCTGCTGAAAATCGGAAGTACATTTCCGACCGAGGCGCACAATATTGCATTCCTCCCAAAGAGGGTCTATTAAATCCTTGGAAATGTGATTATTTCCACTACAAGGAGCGTCACTTAGTAGAATGCTTCTTTATGAAAATCAAGGATTATCGAAGAGTAGCTATGCGTTTTGAGAAACTTGCACGGCGTTTTCTGGGAATGGTATATTTGGCAGCTTGCCTTGTTTGGCTTGCATAATTACTAGCCTCTAGACACTTTAGAAACACACCCTAAATCTCAAAAAGATAATAAAGATGAAATAAGATAAATGCTGTTTTAGACAATGAATTCGTTATGCCGTTGGCAGGATGGACATACTCTGATAAACTAAATCTTGGATAAAAGATGCGAGAAGAACTTGCCAACTCGCATCTTTTGTTGTAGTTTGGAGTTGAATATGGATCCATATAACGTGAAAATTATGCGGCAAAAGCGAAGTATAGAAAGTGATTTTAGGGTTTGAAAAAAATAAAAGAGAAATTTCTGCGAAAAGGTGAGATAAAAAGAATGAAATAAGCGTCTTTATAAATGGTGGAAAATAATTTAGGGGGGTGAATCAAACACAAATGCTAGCATTTTACACCGTAGCTTGGACGATGCACAGTGAAGATGATCGGGCGTTTTTTCAACAGTTATATATTGACTATGAATTGATGATGTTCAAGAAGGCGTTGACCGTTTTGAGAAATGAGGAAGAATCGTTAGATGCTGTAAGTGATGCGTGTCTGATGCTTATGAAACGCATATCGACACTTAGACAGCTTTCCGATATGAGCTTGAGAAGATATATCATTATAACTGTTGAACATGCTTCGATCAATCGTTTAAGACGAATGAAAAGGATAAACCAGTATTCATTTACCGTAGATGAAGAATGTACACAAGAACTGGCGGCAAATGAGATGCCGATTGAGGAACAAATCATTATTGCAGCAGAGAAACAACGCTTGAAAAAAGCCATTCAAAAACTTTCTGAAAAAGAACAGTGGATATTGTCGATGCGTTTTGATGAAGAACTGACATATAAGCAAATCGCACAGCAGATCGGGGTGAAGCCCCAGAATATTGGCGGAATTTTGGAAAGGACATATAAGCACCTGAGAAGGATACTTGAAGAGGTGGAGTTGAATTGAAAAAAATGAATAAATCGGAGTATCAGGACGATCAAAAGCTGAGAGCCGAATATCAGAAAGTCTTGATTTCAAAAGCAATGAGAGAGATACGGGATGAAGAAGCTGATTCACTGTTGGAAAGTTCACCAGAGGATCAACGTTATTTGGAGTTTTTGGAAACAAGTAGAGAAAAGCGCATGAAGAAAATGATACGTCGTTTGCGGTGGATCAGTCTGAAAAAGCAGTTTTTTACAGTAGCGCCTAGAACGATGCGCTTCGCGGTAGCCGCTTTGGGAATTCTGTGCATCGGGCTTACGACTGCGTTTGCGTCGAGTGAAACCTTTCGAGTGCGCGTGTTTTCGATGTTCGCAGAAGATCATGGGCAATATACCGCGATTGGGCTGCGAGAAGATGAGCAAAAAGCCTTTGATGTTCCTAATGGATGGGAAGGAATGTACTATCCATCCTATATCCCGGCTGAATTTGAGATTGAAAGCGTTGATAGTTCGTTCGGACGTGAGTTTTCTGTGTATATGCGCGATAAAAACAATTCGGACGTTCGCTTGATTTTTGAAGAAATGTCTGAAAACAACGAAATGAATGTGGATACCGAAAATGCGCGGGTATACCATACGAAAATACATGGAAGTGATGCAATCGTCTCGATTAAAGAAAAAACATCTTCCGTTATATGGAACGAAAGCAATAGGATTCTTTCGATTATGATGGACGGAGACAATGAGGAACAAATTCTTAAAGTTGCGGAAAGCGTGAAACAAATAAAATAAAAAAATTTTGAAAAATGGAGATAAAAGTGCAGAAAGATGTGTCTATATAGATAGACAAACAAAAAGGAGGAAATCCCTATGAAAAAAATGGTATCGGTGTTCCTGATGATGTTGCTGGTCGTAACAGCGCTTGCTTCCTCTGCGTGGGCAGAAGGAAAGATTCAACCCTTTTACAATCAGACAGCCAGAATCAGTGCAAGTTTGGTAATTAATGGCTCGACGGCTGAATGTATGGGAAAAATCATCCCCAATAGCGATGCAACGGTAAGTAGCATGACGATGAAACTTCAACAAAAAAAGGATGGAAATTGGACAACGATTGCATCATGGCTCGCAAGCGGTTCAAAAGGGGAGACAGTGAGCCTTTCTAAAACCAAGAGCATTTCTAAAGGGTATAGCTATCGTGTTTACGTGAGCGGAACGGTGAAGAATGGCGTTGATCCGGCAGAAACGCCGAGTAAAACAAGTTCGGTTAAAAGCTATTGAGAAATACTGCCTCTTTCAAAGAATAGACTTTGATATAGATCTACTGAAAGAAGAGTGAAGCCAATGCAGAGTTTCTTTAAGTGTCAGTAAAAATAGATGGGTAGATTTTTCCCATTAAATGTGCAAGGAGGAGAATATTCAATGAGAAAAACTAAGAAAATCGTTTTAGTATTGTTGACTGTGCTACTCTGTATTATTTGCAGTCAAGCGATGGCTCAGTACTATCGAGATGGAAAAGAGTGGAAGATGTATTGTGATACGTGTAATGATACTGTGATTGGCACACTAAAATATAGAGATAGTGTCGTAACTAAATATAAAAATTGCACGAAAACGCCAGGATGCGTAATTAAAAAAGTGGTTGAACGATATGATTGGAACTGTAAAACTTGTAGTTATGGCACTGGAGCTAACGGTATAGATATTGACGTTAGAAGATATCATGCAAGCCCGAACTGTCCGTTGGGAGATATTTCGATTAATTCTACACCCCAAATTCGCGAAGTTCATCGTCACTAAAAGTGGGAGAAAAGATATTTGATGAATAAGATTTTGGGCATCTCTTTATTGGGAACATTATTATTGACTCTCTGTAATGGTGTTTTAGCACAAGAAGAACTTGTAATCGAATATACGGCAGAATCTGAACGAATGAGGTGTACGATAGAAGAGTACGTTCAAAATGGAGATGAAATAAAGTACTCTGTACAGGATGAACCAGCAGATATTCGGATTATGACGTATAAACAAATGCAGAAAGCGGCGGAGAATGGAGACATACTTCCGATAGAGATTGATGATGTGCCTAGCACCATAAAGTTTGGAAATGATGTGTACGGATGCGCGATAAAAAATTACAGGACAGAATTCAAGGTACAGAATCTGGAACTATGGAAGGAAATGGGATTGTCTGTTCCTGAAAAAGAATTGAACTGGGAGGTACTTCTTGAAATAGCTGATAAAGTGTCAGATTATAATGATGAACATGGAACAAATCTGTACGTGCTGGAAAATTCAAGCAGGTTTCCAAATTCACCATTGTTTTCACAGAAAGACGGAAGTGAATTGTGGAGTAGAATTTCTGAGTATATAAGTGCAGATAAAGAAACGGCTTTATTCAAAGAGGTTATTTTAGAGACAACTAAAAGTGAGGAAAGAGAAGTCACGAATTCTGTTATCTCTCTTAGGCTCGGAGAACAAGTTTTTAGACTTTCACAGCCTGAAATGAGGTGCTATGTAATATCCAGCAGTACACAACGTTTTGAACAAGCTCAGAGATTCTTAGAAATATATGCGAGAAATGTGCAGTTAAGTGAAATCAGTTTTGAGGAACGGCTGTAAATTCAATTACGTGGTGAAATGAAAGTGTGAGGCATTAGTCGGTGAATTGCTTGTGCCTTGAGGCACAAGAGAATATGTAGGAAGGAGAAAAGTACATGAAGATGCTATGTCGAGATCCGTGTTAGGGCTAGTTGATGGTATAAAAAAGTCCCTGCGAAAGTGTTGGCACACAGCATCATCATAAGATGATGGTTTCACAAGGACAAATCTATTATACCATGAACAGGTGAAGTGATGCAAGAAAAATACAATAGAAGACTGGAGGTACTCGTATGAAAAAGTTCTGGATGATGATGGCTGCGTTGGTTACGATGTTGTCTATTTGCGTGTCTGCTTCGGCTACGACATTTACTCGACTTGTTAAGTGCGATGATGAGAATGCCGAATATGTAGATACGGTTAATAGCGAAACGAAGACCGTGAATAGCTATAAAATTAAGGTGCGGCATGATGCTAATGGTACGAGCAACAGCTACACCAATCATTTCAAAGCTATTGCGGTTAAGGATAGAAAGCAGAAGGCTGCCAAATGGCTTAAAACGGGCGGAGAGTATCCGATGGAAAACGCTAGAGCAATCATTACTGGAACGGCATATTACTTGAAAATGCGCGGCAACACGAACTATAACACTTATGAAGGCCTCGAAGAATTTGTCATTTCTGGCTATTTCAAGGTGAACTGAACAGATTGACAAAGGGAGCGAATGCTGAGCGGTATTCGCTCCCTTTTGCAATAGAGAGGAGAATACGATGAAAAAGCGCACATGGACGATGGCGGCTCTTGCACTGGTTGCACTATTTGGGGTGAACAGAGGAACAGCAAAAGCTGAATGGCAATCCATCAAAGAAGTTCAGGAAAATACGCCGGAAAGATGGACGGAAAGCTATGAAACAAAGTGGAGAACCATTCAGATTGATGCTCAAATTGATGTGCCGGATGTAGAAAAACTTCCGGTTATTCGGGTAACGGGTGCCGTGCCTGTAAATGGCTTAAAGCTGCTGCCGTATTCTGAGGTTGTTTACAATGAAGTCGGGCAGCTTTATGTCATATCGAAGGATGGAGAACCGGAAATTCTGGGAAACAATGAGGATTACAAGAACAGATATTACTTTGCAGACGGTGAAATTCCCCAGATTCAAGCGGAAGATCACCCTTTAACCGTGCAGCAAGCGATTGAAATGTTTGAAAACAAGTTAAAAGGCTTAACGGGCTATGGGAAAGATGATTTTGTTTTGGGGCCTATAACGGTGTATGACCGTGTCTGGAAGTATAAAAAAATTAATGGAGAGCGGGTGTATACTCAGCCTATCAGCAAAACGGGAGAATATTGCATTGAACTGTATCAGAAATTTGCAGGCGTTCAATATCAATCGTGCCGAGAATGTTATGACACTCGAGGAAAGGAAGCATGGCCGGATGCGGCAGGCGTAAGCGGAGCAATATGGGATGCAGACAGTTTTAAGCTGTGGGCAACTCTTCTTCAAGTTGTAGATACTCCGTATGAGGATGTTCCGATTCTTTCCTTTGGAGATGCAAAAAAAGCGATTGAAACAGAAATCGAAGCGGGACACCTGCGGAACATTGACAAGGTACAGCTTGCTTATGCTCCGTATCTGGATCCACAAGAGAAAGATGTGTTTTGGCTGCTTCCGGTTTGGTATGTGAAGGGTGGATATACGCGGAATGTTAAAAAGGAGTTTGAACCGAAGTATGGCGCCGGTGGTGAGATTGTGGATGATGGCATTGAAAGAGCGGAAGTTGTTTTTGAAGCTCAAAAGGGTGAATTGATGGATTACAACGATAGAAGTGCGAAACGCCGTGTTGTGCCGAAAATTGTGACGTGGGATTCAGTACAATAAACATAGACCTCAAAAAATTTCAAGGAGGAGAGAAAAAGACCGCGTATGAAAAAAGAAATGAAGCTCATTTTCAGTGATGGCAAAATTTATCTGGCATTGCTGGTGATGCTGCTGTGCTTTAATGGATATTCAATACCTATATGGATTGAAACATGGGACTGGGATTTTGCGTATCGGGAATCGGCTCTCCAACTTACGATTGGCGGGATTTTCTTTGGCGGAATTATGCTGCTGATGCCGTTCCTTGCCAGTATTCCGGCTGCACCTTTGCAAGTAGAAGAAATCAGAACGCTGTTTGCTGAACAGAGAATTTTCAAAAGCTCTGTGGCTCAGTATGCGAAAGGTAAGTTGATTGCAGCATTTTTAAGCGGCGCGATCGTTGCCGGCGGCGCATTTGCAGCGCAGGCCGTTTTGTGGAATATCATTGCGAAACCATGCGACGTGAACATATACGATTATCTGGTCATTGATTTTGCGGACGGCTGTATTTATAACTCGTGGCAATATATCCTGTGTGGACTCCCGATTTATATCTGGATGACACTGATGATTGCATTTTCGGGCGGTATATGGGCAATCGTAGGTGTCACGACTGCGGTATATGTGCGGGACAAGTTGATGGTGCTGGTTATTCCGTCGTGTATATATTATTTGTGGATGAGCGGGCTGCCACATGCGGTGTTTGGAAGAACGTTTCCATTTCCGGCTTCACTCTATAACGACAGTTTAACATGGGCTTTGGCAGGAAAGGCGTTTCTTGTTTATGCCGTGTTAGCGGGAGTCAGTGTGTTCTTGTATATCAGAAAATTGAGGGAGATTGCCTGCAATGGATAAACGGAAAAGAGGGAATATCCTTTCATCAACGGCGGCGATGATTCAAGGAAATCTGGATGCTTTCTGGCGAACGCCAAGAACGCTGTTGATGATGGTTTTTATCGCGTGCTGCTGCTTCTTGGCGGTTCGCGGTTATGCGACGGGTTTAGCGCGTAAAAATTACACAATGAACATGGAAGAAAGCATTGCATGGTTTTTAATGACAGGGTTTAACAGCTTTAATCTGACCAGCGTAACATTTTTAATCATGGTGTCTGAATTGCCAAGGAGAATCCCTTTTCAACAATATACATTGATACGGTCAACAAGAGTGCGTTGGATTGCAGCACAGATGTTGTATTGTCTGCTGTTGGTCGTATTGATGCTTGTAGTGCTGATTACGTTGACTGCATTGATGCTCATCCCTGTTGTTGTTCAGGGCAAGGGATGGAGTGACAATGTCCGAATAGCGGCAGGAGAAATGCCGGAACTCAGCTACGTTTCGGCATGGATTCGCCAGAATCTAACGCCGATTCAGACAAGCCTTTTGTCGATTGTACCGATTTTCTTGTTTTGGCTAACCATGACATGGAGTATTTTGCTATGTGGCTTGTTAGGATACGGGTCGCAGGGCGTTATTTTGTATAGCGTCGTTTTGATGCTGGATACCATCTTAATGGTTGATACGCCAGACTTTTTTCTGCCTAAAATGTGGGCGCTATTTCGACTGATTGTTGTATCGCATCCTAAACAGGAGTGGAGCGCATATATCAAAATGGTGTGTGGATACATGCTGATTGACGCGGCATTGGCTGGCGTACTGGTTGTTGTGGCGAAACGGATGGAAATGCCAATTTATGCAGCAAATAAGAATTGAAATGGGGAAAAGGCATGATTGAAATACGGAATCTCACGAAAATTTATAAAAAACAAACCGTTTTGAATGATGTCAATTTAAGATTAGAGATGGGGAAAATTTATGGGCTGGTGGGTGTGAACGGAAGCGGAAAAACAACTTTGATGAGGTGCATTGCCGGATTTGCTAAACCCACAATGGGAAAGGTTGTGGTTGATGGCTGCATAGTCGGGAAAGATATTGATTTTCCAGATAAAATGGGCGTCATTATTGAAAATCCAGGCTTTTTGCCGAGCTATAATGCTTTTTTCAACCTGAAAATCCTTTCAAGAGTTTCGGGAAAAGCTGCTGACGAACATATCCGAAAAGTGATAACGGAAATGGGACTTGACCCAGATAATCTTAAACCTGTTGGACAATATTCACTGGGGATGCGCGGAAGGTTGGGAATTGCGCAGGCAATCATGGAAAATCCGGATTATCTGATTTTAGATGAACCGTTTAATGGTCTGGATCAAGACGGCGTAGAGGACGTGCATCAGCTATTACAAAAGCTGAAAAAAGAGGGAAAGTGCATCTTGCTTGCGAGTCATAGTGCAACAGATATCTCAAAAGCCTGTGATGAAGTCTACAAAATAAAAGAAGGAAAAATATATCGGTCGTGAACTGAAAAGAAGAACCCAATTAACATCGATACTGTTCCCAAGCTTCAGCTCCCGGCACACATCCGCCGCTACAAAACCACAGCTCGTCTTCCAGCTTTTTTGAACGCCTCCCCATTCCCAAAATAAAAGCCAGGAGTCGGCTTTTCCTGTATGTGATGGTTTTGGAGAGGAAGGGTATGAAAATATCCGCACGCCGAGGTATACGAATAGAGCTAGACTTGAGACCGTCCCAAATTCTGTGTAATACTATTTCTCGTCTAAAATATAGATAGAATCCATTTTCTGCCCGTGATGCTTTTAATGACAGTCGCGGGCAGATTTTTGATTGTAAAACATAATCTGTCGATAACAGCTTCAAGGGAGTCAAACACTTCGTTCTGGAAGCCACGCTTTCGAATTTCTTTCCAGATTTGTTCTATTGGATTCATTTCAGGTGTGTAAGGTGGAATGAAGAACAGTTCGATGTTTTCTGGAATAATAAGCTCCGTTGATTTATGCCATGCTGCTCCATCACAGATGAGCAGAATATAGTCATCTGTATATTGCTCTGAGAGCTTTTCCAGAAAGAAATTCATGCTTTCAGTATCGCATCTCGTCATCACCCAGAAGCAGCCGTCCCCAGTTTCCGGTTCTACTGCTCCATAGACATATCTGTATTCTCGAATATGGTGGCATGGAACAGTTGGCCGCACTCCCTTTCTGCACCAGCACGCTTTAGGTTTGCTGATCCGGCCAAACCCCGCTTCGTCCTGAAACAGAATTCTTACTCGTTTTGGCGAAGCTTTTTCTACAAGTTTATCGTATCGAGACTTAATTTTTTTGAGTCAGCCTGCTCTTTTTCATCGGCTGACTTTGGATGCTTCGGCCGCGGCATTTTCTTCACCCAGCCATGTCGCTTCAAAACACGATAAACATAGCTTACTGCGGTAGTTCCCCCGATTTCTGCATTCAGTGCCTTGCGGACTTCTTCAACTGTTGTGATATGGCCTTCTTCCGCTTTTCTCTCGCATTCTTGAAGAATATCTTCTTCCTGCTGGTAGCTGAGCTTTCTGTTATGGCTAGTGTATTTATTCCTTGCAAACTCTTCGAGACCTTGTCTCTTAAAGCGCTTGACTATTTCTGAAATATACATCCAGTTCATATCAAGTTTCTCTGCTATTTCTTTGGATGTCTTTCCTTCGTATCGCAGTTCGATTACTCGAAGCCGACGTGCTATTCTCTTGTTTTGCGCGGCTTTCCTTGCCTTTACGACTGCTTCATATTCTTCAGTGGTTATCTCGTATTTCTTCATTTTCATCACCACTTACAGTATAACACATTTATCACGTTTTTAGAAGAAAAATAGTATAACTCTTGGTTTTGGATGGAGTTGGACTCTCCATCCAGATCGTCTTCGTTGCTGAGTCTGCAATATAACGCGGTGATCTGCTGCTGATTCAAATCATTTTCCTCCTTTCGGGAATCAGTCGGCAGAACCGTAGTGCTCATAGGAATCATAGCATAGTTCAGGAAATTCGTCATCTGGGAATAGCCTCCATACGGGGTAAAGATTCAGAGAAAATCAGGCGTTTCACCTTACCGACCAGGCTTTCTTTGCCGTCGCAATCGGTCAGGATCGAGTACCGGGTGTTGCCGATCTTTTGTTCGATGATGCCGTGGAATGTATCGTATGCCGACCAGATCTTCTCCCAGGCTTCCACCAATTCGGTTGGAGGAATGTCGGGCGGATAATCGTAGACAGCTGCCCAATCGAAGGGCTCATAGCCGGAAGCGATTAGGTCATTGAGATACTCGTAGTCCATTTCTTGGGGGATGGTGTAACGCATGCGTTTGGTAAAAACCTCCTTAAAATAAGTTTCGCATATTTGCTAAATATATATTATCATATCAAAAGAAGTCTGTCAACAAGCATTTCGCATATTTGATAAATTTTTCTTGACGAGAATTTGGTTCGCCTGTATAATGCAGATGGAGCTACAAACGATTTCATCGTAAGCTGCGCATGTCATCTTTACATCAGGATCGGAGGATCACATGAAAACCGGAGAGAAGCTAAAACGCATCCGCAAATTTCGCGGATACAACCAGCCGGAGTTTGCCATTATGGTCGGCATGGGCGAAAACGCAGCGCCAAGAATTGCGCAATATGAGTCCGGATATCGTGTGCCATCTCCGAAACTTTTGAAGACAATGGCGGAGGTTTTGGACTGTAATCCGCTGGCACTCATGGATGTGACCGGGCAGAATGTGGAAGAATTGATGATGATGTTTTTCTGGTTGGAGGAAGAACATCCCGGCATGTTCCATGCGTTTCAAATGCAGCGAACTGAACTAAGTGATTATGATGCGGAAGCAACAGAAGACGAGAATGTGTATTATCAAGATAGTGATTCCTGGCCTGCTCATTCTCCGTGTGGATTGTGGATCGACAACAACCTGATGAATGGATTTTTCCAGGAATGGCTTTATCATCAGCAGGAGCTGAAGGCAGGAATTATTACAAGGGAAGAATACTTCGAGTGGAAAATCGGCTGGCCTTATACTTGCGATAAATGCGGGAAGCGGGAACCGACGAAAAAGTGGCGCAAGAAAAACACTGCCCTTGATTCAGATGAATCAACAACAGCAAAATAATGCCGCGATAGCACGGATCACAAACTTGCAATCCGTTGAAAATATAACGCTGTCCAGATGAGAAAATGGTTGTGGCAAGCAATGCAGAGTTAATAACTTCTGCAAAAGCTTGTTGGTAGGCTCCGCCCCCAAGCCCCTGCCAGCCAGCGCAAGCGCTGTGGTTATCTTTACGAAAAGAGAAAGCCGCCATGCCAGTATTGCGTGTAAAACGCAAGAGTCAGACATGACGGTTTCTTTCATGTCTGCCCATTGGCGGAAACGCATCTAGCGCAGAAAGATACTACAACCACAGAACATAGTTCTGGTTTTCAGGGGCTTGGGGGCGGAGCCCTCAACAAGCTTTTTGCAATTCGGCCCGGATTGCATTGCTTGCAGCTATGCAAATGTAGTACATTTGCCCTGCTTGCCACTATGTCTTACGCTAAACCGCAATTTGAAACCTTTTCCAAAGAAAAGAAAAATCCAAGAGACAGACTGTTTGTATTGCTGCTATAGCAGAAAAATGGTATAATGAAAATGGTATATTATAGGTATTATTCAATCGTACAGAGGTGACATGGATGAGCAGACCGGAGGATGAGCGCGTAAAGATCCCAGCCCTTCTTCACCTGACGAGGCTGGGATATCAATACGTTTCTCTCAAAGAGAATGCTTACGACGGAGATACCGATATCTTTGTCGATGTATTTCGAGACGCCGTCTGCCGTTTGAATGACTACTCTTTTTCCGATGCTGAAATCAATACAATGCTCCAGGATTTCAAGCAGGTGCTGGACACAGAAGATTTGGGTAAGCAATTCTACAATTATTTGCTCAAAGGATACAATGGCGTTACGCTGATTGACTTCAATCATCCGGAAAGAAACACTTGGCAAATAGCAACCGAGCTTCCCTGCGTCAATGGTCAGGACGAATTCCGCCCTGACATCACGATCCTGATCAATGGCATCCCGCTGGCATTTATCGAAGTGAAACGCCCTAATAATAAGGACGGAATCCAAGCGGAATATGATCGGATGAACCGGCGCGTGCAAAACAGAAAATTCCGCCGCTTCATCAATATGACGCAGCTGATGGTGTTCTCCAACAATGGAGAATATGACGATAACGAAGCTGTTCCGTTGGAAGGCGCATATTACGCAACCATCGGATATGAGAAACTATTCTTCAGCCACTTCCGGGAGGAAGACGATAGTATCTTCACCCGTGTTGCTCCGTTGGATGAAACGATCGAATCGAAAATTCTGACTGACACCAATCTGGCCACCATTAAATCCGCGCCGGATTATCAGACCAATACCAGCCCGATGACACCGACCCATCGGATGCTGACTTCTCTTTTCAGCAAAGATCGGATGCTGTTCCTGCTGCGCTATGGCCTGGCATATGTGGAACGAACAGACGATAACGGCATCAAGCATCTGGAAAAGCATGTGATGCGTTATCCGCAGATCTTTGCCACGAAAGCCATCGAAGAAAAACTGAATCACAACGATAAGCACGGCGTCATTTGGCATACCCAAGGTAGCGGCAAAACAGCGCTGGCCTATTTCAACGTCCGCTATTTGACAGACTATTATCAAAAGCAGGGCATCATCGCCAAGTTCTATTTCATTGTCGATCGGCTCGACCTATTGAAGCAGGCCGCCGATGAATTCCGTGCACGGGGTCTCCATGTGGATACGGTGGAGTCAAAAGAAGATTTCACCAAAGCCATCGGCCAGACCGGCGAAGCAAACGCTTCCGGCGAATTATCCATCACGGTCGTTAATATACAAAAATTCTCCACTGATTCCATCTCCCGCCCCAGCGATTATAATGTGAACGTGCAGCGCGTGTACTTTATGGATGAAGCACACCGCAGCTATAACCCAAAGGGCTCCTTCCTGTCCAACCTGCTTTCCTCTGACAGGGAAGCTGTCATGATCGCTTTGACGGGCACGCCGTTGATCGGTGAGGGCTACAACACCAAAGACGTATTTGGCGCTTACATCCATAAGTATTATTACAATCGATCCATCAAGGATGGCTACACTCTGCGCCTGATCCGCGAGGGCATCCGTACTGAATACCGCACCCAATTGCAGGGCATATTGGAAAGCATCAAGGCCCTGAAGGGCTCCATTGACCGAAAGGACTTATACGCTCATCCCGCCTATGTGCGGGATCTGGTGAAATACATCGTGGAGGATTTCCGGCGCAGTCGTATTGCGCTGGGAGACAGCTCCATTGGCGGCATGATCGTCTGCGATTCTTCTGAGCAGGCACGGGAAGTGTTCCATCAGCTGGAAGACTATGATCTGACCGCCGCCCTGATCCTGCACGATCAGGACGACAAAGAAACCCGGGAAAAGGAAGTCGATCATTTCAAAAAAGGCACCATAGATCTGCTGGTGGTTTACAATATGCTGCTGACCGGCTTTGACGCGCCGCGCCTGAAAAAACTGTATCTGAGCCGTGTGATCAAGGATCACAGCCTCTTGCAGGCGTTGACCCGCGTCAACCGTCCCTATAAAAAGCATCGCTATGGTTTTGTGGTGGACTTCGCCGATATTCGGGCGGAATTCGATAAAACGAATAAAGCCTATTTTGACGAGCTCCAGGCCGAGTTGGGCAATGCCTTCCACCAATATGACAGCATCTTCATGACGCCGGAAGAGATCACCGCAGCGTTACAGGAGATTCAGCAGAAGCTATTCCTGTATGATACGGAAAACGTATCGCTTTTCACGCAGCAGATTTCGGCCATCGAAGATAAAGAGGAGCTGCTTTCCCTGCGCAAAGCCTTGGAAAGCTACAAGGAATTGCAGAACATTGCCCGTTTGTTCGGTTATGAGGAGTTGGCGGACAAGTTTACGTTGGAGAACGCCAACAAGCTGTCCAATGAAGTGCAAAACCGCATTGCCTTGGTCAACGCCAAGAACGCCCTCAACGATCCCCAGGATATGACCGCCGTGCTGAACCTGGCCATGAGCGAGATTCAGTTTGTTTTCAAGCGGGTGTCCAAGGATGAAATGGTGATTGCCGACGCCTTCCGGGATACGCTGGATAAAACCCATCGGGAAATGCAGCATACCTTCGATCCGCAGGATCCCGAATACATCACCCTGCTGGAGGAACTGCAGCGGCTGTTCCAGAAAAAGCATATCGAGGAATTGACCGCCGATGAAATGAAGGAGCATATGCAGGAGCTGGAGCGCATCCGTTCCCGCGCGGCGGCGCTGAACCAGCGGGACGCGCTGCTGACCCACAAATACGCGGATGATCCAAAGTTCATGCGCATCCATAAACGCTTGATGAGCAATCCGCCGCCCATCGGCACAGACGCGCAGATTTTCCCGGTGCTGATGGATTTGAAGCGCCTGGCGGACAGCCAGGTACTGGCCAATCAGCGGATGCTGCAAAATGAGCCTTACTTTACCGCGGAAATGATGCCCGCCATCAAGCAGGCGCTGCAGGCCCACGGCTTGCCCTTCACCCTGCCGCAGCTCAAATTCGTCGGGGCGACGCTATCCCAGGAATACTTCCATGAAAGGACATGGGCACAATGAATACAGTGGAAATCACCCAGCAAACCAAAGCCATGATCGACGGCCTGAAAGCCGTCTGTACCAATTTCGGCCTAGGCAACGCCGCCAGCGAATACAAGATCATCACAGAGGTTTTCCTCTATAAATTCCTGAATGATAAATTCATTTATGAAATGAAAAAGGTGAATCCTGTCTATGCTGATTTGACGGACACCGAGGTGGAGCAGCGCTTATCCGCTTTATCCGAAGATGAATATGAAATGGCGCTGATGGATATTGGCGGCTCCACGGCCAAGCTGCACCCTAAACAGTTCATTTCCTATTTGTTCAACCACCAGAACGATGACAAATTCCATGATCTGTTCGATAAAACCCTGGTGGCGATCTCCAACGACAATATGGACATCTTCTCCGTTCAGGCGGGCGGCGCGTCCAAAATCAAGCTGTTCGACGCCCTGTCGCCCTATGTGATCGAGGAAGAAAAGCGGGATGCCTTCTGCAAGGCCATGATCGGCAAGCTGGTCAACGATTCCTTTACCGGCGTGTTTGAGCAGAAATATGATTTCTTTGCCGATATTTTTGAATACCTCATCAAGGATTACAACAAGGACAGCGGTAAATATGCCGAATACTATACGCCCCATTCCATCGCCACCATCCTGGCGCAGATTCTGGTGCCACAAGCCGTTCAAAACGTGACGGTGTACGATCCTGCCGCCGGCACCGGCACCCTGGTGCTAGCCCTGGCCCATGAGATCGGGGAAAACAACTGCACCGTGTACACCCAGGACATCAGCCAGAAGGCCAACGAGTTCATGCGCCTGAACCTGATCCTCAACGGCCTGGTGCATTCTCTGCCCAACGTGGTGCATGATGACACCCTGGTGTCGCCCCGGCACCTGAACGCCAGGAAGGACAACATTGCCACCTTTGACTATATCGCCAGCAATCCGCCCTTCAACATGGATTTCAGCGAAACCCGGGACACCCTGGCGGGGGAAGCCTACCAGAAGCGTTTCTTTGCGGGCGTGCCCAATATTCCCAACAAAAAGCTGGACAGCATGGCCGTGTACCAAATGTTCCTCCAGCATATTATTGCTTCCTTGAATGACCAGGGCAAGGCTGCCGTGGTGGTGCCCACGGGCTTTTTGACGGCGGGCAGTGGCATTCCGCTGAAAATTCGCCAGCATCTGGTGGAGCATCATTGGCTCCGGGGCGTGGTGAGCATGCCCAGCAATATTTTTGCCAACACCGGCACCAACGTGTCCGTGCTGTTTATTGATAAGCAGCATACCGGCGACGTGCTCCTGATGGACGCCAGCAAGCTGGGCAGCAAGGTGAAGGTGGACGACAACCAGCGCACCGTCCTTTCCGATGCCGAGATCGAGCGGATCATCGACACCTTCAACGCGGGTCAGCCCGTGGAGGATTTCTGCGTCACTGTCAGCGACGAGCAGATCAAGGAAAAGAAATACAGCTTCTCCGCCGGGCAGTATTTTGAAGTCAAAATCGAATATGTCAACCTGACCCCGGCAGAATTTGCCGAGAAAATGCAGGGCTTCCAGACCCGCCTGCAGGCGATGTTTGAGGAAGGGCATCGGCTGGAGCAGGAGATCAAGGAGCAGTTGGGGCGGGTGAAGTATGAATAAGAAATTGACAAAGACGCTTCTCGGAGATGTATGCCAACTTCATAGAGGTTATGATCTGCCTAATCAAAACCGTATTGATGGACCTTATCCGGTAATAAGTTCTTCCGGTATATCAGGGATGCATCATGATTATAAGTGTGACGGTGAGAATGTAATAACCGGACGATATGGAACTATCGGAGAAGTATATTACTATAATGGAAAATGTTGGCCTTTGAATACTGCACTTTTCGTAAGCAATTTTTTCGATAATTACCCGAAATACATATATTATTTTTTGAAATGCACTTTAAAAGTTGATGGGAAAGATAAAAGCACAGTTCCTGGCGTTGATAGAAATGTTTTGCATGCATTAAAAGTCTCATGTTTTTCAGATAAGGATTATCAAATTGAGATAGCTAGTGTTTTATCATGCATTGATGCAAAAATTGATCTCAACGCTCAGCTTTGCGCCGAACTGGAAGCCATGGCGAAAACCCTCTATGATTACTGGTTTGTGCAGTTTGATTTTCCGGATGAAAACGGCAAGCCCTACCGCACCAGCGGCGGCGCGATGGAGTGGTGCCAGGAACTGGGGAGAGAGGTGCCAAAGGGGTGGAAGGCAAAAAGAGTATCAGAACTGACCAAAGTAATTACGGGAAAAGAAGATGCTAATTTTTCTACTGCAGATGGTGAATACAAGTTTTTTACATGTGGCCAAGAAACTTTGTGCTGCGATACTCCGGCATTCACGGGGAAAGCTGTTTTGATTGCGGGAAATGGAGATTTCAATGTAAAACATTATACGGGATCATTTAATGCCTATCAGCGGACATATGTCCTAATTCCAAATGAAGATAAATATTATGCCGCTATGTTCATTGCTGCAAAGGATACAATACAATCTTTTAGACAAGGATCTAATGGCTCAATTGTGAAATTCATTACTAAGGGCGATGTGGAAAATATCACCTTACTGTCCCCGACAAATGATGATCTTTTACAACGACTAAATGGTATTATTGAACAAATTGAACTGTTTGAAAAAGAGAATGATGAATTAATAAAACTCCGCGATTGGCTTCTACCGATGCTGATGAATGGGCAGGCATATGTGAAAGTAGGAGGAGATGAATCAGTTTGAAGAAAACCAGCTTCATAAGGCAAATTAATAAAGAGAATAAAAAATATAAGATTGTAAAAACAATCGCATATCTACAAACAAAACTATCATTTGGCAAGAAACGTAAGCAAAAAGAATTATCATACAGTTTTTTTCAAGATGATTTTCATTTTCACAGAAGCGATAATTCTATCCCTGAACAGTATTATTTCAAACCGACCGATATAATTATCTATGACTTAATCCGAAAAGAAGATTTATCAAAAACAAAGAAAGGTTTAATTAAGCTATATAAAAAATGCTATAGTCATAAGTACATTGGAGGCAATAGATCGGAAGAGGATATAGAAAGAATAATTCAAGGATTAGATCAAACATTACATAGTGTGGATTCGTGGTATAGAACGAGTATATTTGATTTTGCATATGATGAAAACATGGATTCTTATATAAAATGCTTTGCAATTCGATTTCTGAATTTCAGTTCATCCTATGCTGCTATTGAGATGAGAATCGCATTATCTGACGATTTTATTAACGAAATATCTGAATTTATAAAGAAGCAATATAAAAAGCCTGGAATGAAAATACATCGCACATGGGGAAGAAATAGAAAACAATCCGGAGCCAAAATTATGTATGGTGTAAGTCCGGGCACATTAAGTGAATACGCTAAAAGCCAACTGGTATATGAACAAATACAATATGTAAAACAAATCTATTTGCATGAAATGGCTAACTACTTTCCCATGTTACTATATACAAGCAATAAGAATATAGCATCAATAAATGTTTTTGAAACAAACATCACACCTTCTCTACAGTTGGATAAATCAATATATGCAGCATTGGGTCTTGATGAAATGTGCGGATTTTTCTTTTCTTTAGCAGAAAGGTTTTACACATCCACAGTAACTATAGGCAGGATCTCTGAACCTGAATCTGATATGATGTTTGTATACAATGCGGAAATGATTACTGATTATCATATGTATGGCTCTGCCCATAATTACGTATTAGAGCATCTTACAATGGATTGTATGGAAGAACTATATAGGGTAATTATTCTGAGTGAATTGGGTATGGACTATTGGAATCTGATAAGTGAATATAGAAACAAGATAAACGAGTGCAAAACCGGTAGAAGACAGCACAAATTATTATTGAAGCTAAAATATCAGCTCAATCAAGACTTTTATGATTTCCAAAAAATTGATGAAGAATTACCGGTCGACAAAAAGCTTGAACGTGCAGATAAAGTTATGAGAAGCAATACATATACAAAGCATTCCATTTGCTATGGAATACATACATATGAACAGTTTATTAATATGCCAAGACAAAGTTGGATGCATATCCGATCGAACTATGCTGAAGCTGCAAATGATCTGGATCGCAAACTTGAAATATCAGATTCATTAGCAAAATATACAAGTGAAAGAAATAATAGAGGTATGGTTCTCATTCAAGTGGTTTTAGCTGCTGCGACCTTTTTCTTTCTTATATTCCCCAAGAAAGCTGAAGCGGTAGCAAAGCTGATTAAGCAGTTGTGGGATTATCTGAACTCACTATTTTAGTTGGTATATATCTTGTCTTTAACTGTTCAATAAAAGACGATATGAAAAGCGTTAGCAGAAACGGAGGAAATCTATGAATCCGCTGTACAATCAATTATTCAATCCACAATACACTAATCAAGCCTATCTCCAGCAGCTTCACTGGCAGCAGCACGACGCTGAGCAGCGCCAGGAAATCATGAACGCCGTGAAAGCGATTCATGATTATTTCGATGCTGCCCGAAAAATTGCCCCGGAATACCAGCAGATGGCCTTTGACGCCTGCATCGCAGCCGTCGTGGCGGAAATGAGCAAAGGATGATGGTGATTGGGTACCTAAAAAAGATATGAATCCAATTTCGGTTTGAAGATATACAGATGAACGGAGGAAAAGCAATGGTAGTGCAAGAGGATATTCCCATGATGGAACTATTTCGTAAATCTGTAAATGCGAGCCGGGAAGCATTGGCAAAAGTCGAAGTGCGGGAAGAACTGACCTATCACTATGCAATTGGATAAGGTACAATAAATTGCGCAAAAAGAAAGAGACATAGTTTACAAACTCTGGTAGAATGAAAGTTGCTACACACCATTCAAAAAGGAGAGTAAACTATGTCCGAGAAGATTGTACAACTGAACGAGGAAGTAATCAAGGGGCAGCTGAAAGAACTTGTGCGGGGAAGCGTCGAAGAAACGCTAAATGGCCTGCTGGAAGCAGAAGCGGAGAAGCTGACACAAGCTGGACGTTATGAACGCAGCGAACAACGGCAAGGTTATCGGAGCGGTCATTACAATCGCAATCTCATGACAACCGCCGGAGAGGTTAAGCTCCATGTGCCGCGGCTCAAGGGAGTTACCTTTGAAACAGCGATTATTGAGCGTTATCGTCGGCGGGAATCCAGCGTAGAAGAAGCACTCATGGAGATGTATCTGGCAGGTGTGTCGGTGCGCCGCGTAGAAGATATCACGGAAGCGCTATGGGGCTGCAAGGTTTCTTCCTCAACGATCAGCGAACTGAACAAGAAGGCATACGAACACATCGAACAGTGGAGAAACCGGCCACTTGAGGGTGGAAAGTATCCCTATGTGTATGTGGATGGCATTTATCTGAAACGGAACTGGGGCGGCGAATATGAGAATGTAGCCATTCTTGTGGCCATTGCAGTCAATGAAGACGGATACCGTGAGGTTCTGGGGGCAGCCGAAGGGATGAAGGAAGATAAGGAAAGCTGGAAGGAGTTTTTTCAATGGCTGCGCAACCGCGGATTGAAGGGCATCAAGCTCATTGTTGGCGACAAGTGCCTCGGCATGCTCGAAGCAGCCGGTGAAGTCTTCCCGGAATCCAGGTATCAGCGCTGTGTCGTTCACTTTTATCGCAATGTGTTTTCTACGGTACCGAGGACAAAGATTAAGCAGGTTGCGCTGATGCTCAAAGCAATTCATGCGCAGGAGAATAAAGGAGCAGCCCGGAAAAAGGCAGAAGCGGTTGCAGAAGAACTCCGAAACATGAAACTGAAGGAAGCTTCGAAAAAGATCTGCGACAGTATTGATGCTAAGCATGACTATCGCTGAAATGGTCGCAATAAAGCGGGTGTTCAAGAGGATGCAGAGGCACACCCCTTGAACACCCTGAATCTGCCCAACCGGCAATCGTAACTTGTATCAATATATAGGTGCAGACACAGCAAAGAGCTTTCGAGAGAATCGAGAGCTTTTTTGTTTGCCTAAAATCATCAACGCGAATGGGACTTGAAGAAGCCGCAATGAATCAAGCCCCGGTGGGGCTTGAGAACGGCGCTGACCGAGCGGCGTCGAGCCGCGAGAATCCAGTCCTGTTTCCCGCACCAAAGAAAAAAGCTCGGCAAAAGCGCTGAGCTTCTTTTTTGTAAACCGGGAAACGGACTTGAAGAAGCCGCAATGAATCAAGCCCATCCTCCGTCCCCTCCCCGAAATTCTCCAGATACAGGTTGACGCTTTTTTGAATTGCTGATATACTGACTGTACAAAAGAACAAACGTTTATTTTGCAAAAGGAGACGACAGCGATGGCTATATCGAAAAAACCTTTCGGCGTTACGCCGGACGGGCATGACGTCACGCAATTCACCCTGACCAATGCGCGCGGCGCGTCTGTGCGCGTCATCAACTACGGCGCGATTCTCACCAGCATCATCGTGCCGGATCGCAACGGCGTGCTGGATGACGTCGCGCTGGGCTTTGACAATCTGGAAGGCTATCTCGCCGACCACGGCAGCATGGGCGACACGGTTGGTCGCTACGGCAATCGCATCGCGCAGGCTCGCTTCACCATCGACGGCGCAACGTATCAGCTGGATCGCAACAACGGCGAAAACCATCTCCACGGCGTTCTGAGCAAACAGCTTTGGGCGGCCGACCCGGTTGAAACCGCAAACGGCGACTTCCTCCGCCTGCATTACGTCAGCCCGGACGGCGAAGATCATTTCCCCGGCACGCTGGATGTCACCGTAACATACGGCTGGGATGACGACTGCAACCTCTCCATCCGCTATGAGGCGACGACCGACAAGGCCACGCACTGCAACATGACCAATCACACCTATTTCAACCTCGCGGGCTGCACCAGCGGCTCCGTCTGCGATCATATCCTCACCGTCGATGCGGACGCGATCACGCCGGTCAGCGGCAAGGCGCTCATTCCGACGGGTGGATATATGCCCGTGGCGGGCACGCCGTTTGATATGCGCAGCGGCCTGCGGCTGGGCGACGGCCTCGCCGCTACAAGCACCTGCCCGCAGATGGCCTACGCGGGCGGCTACGACCATAATTTCGTCCTCCGCAAGGGCGAAGCGATGGGGCGCGTCGCAAAGCTGTATGACCCGAAGAGCGGCCGCGTGATGGAAACGCTGACCGATCAGCCCGGCGTTCAGGTCTATTCCGCCTGCGCGACCAACATCCCCGGCGGCAAGGGCGGCACGCATTACGGCAAATACTGCGCAGTCTGCCTTGAAACCCAGCATTTCCCGGATTCGCCGAATAACCCGCAGTTCATCGGCACGACCGTTCTCCGTCCGGGCGAAAAATACGATACCACGACCATTTA
>ERZ832317.1815-NODE-1815-length-26373-cov-4.455544_pt1 | contig 26373 bp, 20 predicted proteins | sample MGYA00519695_ERZ832317 | MGnify/ENA primary metagenome ERZ832317 (study PRJEB31850, sample SAMEA3708726) | human gut metagenome | biome: human gut; feature: human-associated habitat; material: faeces | place: China | collected 2014 ...
GAGCCATTTTACTTTGTCAAGTTTGCACCATGGTGTGCTTCCGTTTACACCAAACAGCATGGATCGAGAAATGCAGTCATACATGATATTCAGACTTGCATTTCCGTAAACAATGACATTATCATATGCTTCCGGACCGAGTCCGACTAAGCTTGCGATGAATTCCTGTCCCTCGGTGATACCATCGATCACACCGTAGTTACGGATATCTGTACCAGCTCTGCTGACTAGCGGAGTCTCACTGGTCAGAACGTCCATCATCGGCATGGACAGTTCAAGCTGCTCTTTGGATGGTTTACCTCTGGACATGTCCAGTTTCAAGCCTTTTTTGCAGATTTCTTTGTACTGCTGTTCCAGGCTTTCTTTCTCTCTTAATAATTCCTCTCTGCTCATTTCCTGATAAGACTGCATTGATTTTTCCTCCTGTTGTATATTGTTATTGTTTGATATTTTTAAAATATTCCCGTATGGTCTGTTCGTAACCATTTTCTGTCGGCTCGTAAAACTTCATATCTTTGTACGCATCCGGCAGATACTGCTGTTCCACATAATGATTCGGATAATCGTGGGCATATTTATATCCGATGCCTCGTCCAAGCTTCCCAGCACCTTTGTAATGGGCATCACAGAGATACGTTGGAACCGGTGCGGTTCTCGACTCTCTGACAACGGAAAGTGCTTTGTCCACTGCCAGGTAGGCCGCATTGCTCTTTGGTGCGCTCGCCACATAAGTGACGGCCTGTGCCAGCACGATCCTCGCCTCCGGCATTCCAAGACGCTCCACTGCCTGGGCTGCGCTAACTGCCACGGTCAGGGCGTTCGGATCTGCATTTCCCACATCTTCCGATGCACAGATCATAATTCTTCTCGCTATAAACTTCACATCTTCTCCTGCATACAACATCTTTGCAAGATAAAAGACCGCTGCATCCGGATCTGAGCCGCGCATGCTCTTAATAAATGCAGAGATAATATCGTAATGGTTATCTCCTTTTTTGTCATAATTCACCACTCGTTTCTGAATGCATTCTGACGCGACATCTAAAGTAATATGAATTTGTCCATCTTCGCTTCTGTCCGTTGTCAATACACCCAGTTCAATCGCATTCAGTGCATTTCTTGCATCTCCACCTGACACATCCGCCAAAAATTCAAGTGCATCATCTTCTATCACTGCATGAAAGCTTCCAAGACCTTTCTCAGTATCATTCACTGCACGGAGAAGCAGTTCCTTAATATCCGTCTTCTCCAGTGGACGCAATTCAAAGATACTTGATCTCGAAATCAAAGCTCCATTTACCTCAAAATAAGGATTCTCCGTTGTTGCGCCAATCAGGATCAACGTTCCATCTTCCACAAATGGAAGCAGATAATCCTGCTGCCCTTTATTAAAGCGATGAATCTCATCAATAAAAAGAATCGTCTTCTTTCCATACATTCCCTGCAGATCTTTTGCTTCTTTCACTACTTCTTCCATATCTTTCTTTCCGGCAACTGTCGCATTGATCTGTTTGAACTCTGCACTGGTTGTATGTGCGATCACCTTTGCCAGTGTTGTCTTTCCTGTTCCCGGAGGTCCGTAAAAAATCAAAGAACTCAGCTTATCTGCCTTAATTGCCCGGTAAAGCAATTTATCTTTTCCTATGATATGCTTCTGTCCCACTACTTCATCCAGTGTCACCGGACGCATCCTGGATGCAAGCGGAGATTCCTTCTCTTTATTTGTCTCTCTCATATAATCAAATAAATCCATCTTTCTCTCCTGTTTTCAATCTTATATTCACATTTTCAATCCATGATCAGATGATCCACTGTCACAAACTCATAACCTTTCCCCTGCAACAGATCTACAATCCGTATAGCCGCCTGCACAGAAGAAGGATAACAGTCATGCAATAAAATAACATCTCCCGGATTTATCTCTTCCACAACTGTTTTTACAACCGCCCCTGCATCTTCGGTCATCCAGTCCAGCGGATCCACCGTCCATCCGATATATATTCTGCTCAGATCTTGTTCGCTGTCCACCGGGAGTTCCCCGTAAGGCGCTCTTGCGAACACCGGTTGTTTTCCCGTTATCTTTTCAATCACTGTATCTGTCTGTTCCAGTTCTTTCTTTGCTTCTCCCGTTTCCAGCTTTGACAGATTGCAATGCGTATAAGTATGATTTCCGATCAAATGACCTTCCTCATACATTCTTTTCACAATTTTTTCATTCTCATCTTTTTCTACATTTTCGCCGATCAGAAAAAAGGTCGCCCTCACTTTACGTTCCTTTAATCCATCCAACAGAATCGGGGTAGAGGATGCATTAGGACCGTCATCAAATGTAAGCGCAGCAACCGGTTTTACCTCATCTGATACATTCTGACTTCGCACTGAATCAGATGAGACACTCATTGTTTTTCTCCCATCCATCTTTATCAGAAATGGGGACATGCCAAAAAACACCAGAAGACAGAAAAACTGTACTACATAACCCCAACTTTTTCCAGACATCATGACAGCTTCCCGCCTTTGACATTCTTACTCTATTCTTATGTCCTGCGCCTCGGCATCATTCCTTCTTTTTTCTATGCTTTTCTCTGTATTCCGTCGGACTTGTCTTCTTCACTTTTCGAAATGCCTTCGAAAAATAAAGATTATTCTCAAAACCAACAGAATATGCAATCGCCGAAACCGACAGCCCCGTCTCTTTCAGCAGACGGCAAGCCTGCTGGATTCTGTATTCTGTCAGATATTCTTTTGGTGAACAATTCATATAGGTCTGAAAAGAGCGAAACAGATGACTTCTGCTGATTCCTACATAGTCTGCGATATCTTCCACTGTCACGGGATAAGAATAATTGGTTTCAATATAATTTTCTGCCTTTTCTACATACAAAAGCTTTGCATCTCTTTCCTGATCTTCCCCTTCATGATAGTGCATAAAGACTGACAGAAGACTGTAAAGTGCTCCGGTCATGGCAACCGCTTCTTCATACCCATTGCCCTTTGCATTATAAATCTGTTCCAATCCATTCCGGATCTGTTCATCCGGCACATTTCCTCTTTTTAAAAAAGGACGTTCTTTCAGAAAACCTGTATTTCGAATGATCGATGCCGCATCCGTCCCCATAAATCCAGCCCAGGCATATTCCCATGGTTCCTGCTGATCGGCATAATACTTTACTTCCACGCCCGGATATAAGATAAACGTATCTCCGGCTTCTAATTTCCACGTCTTTTCTCCAACTGTATAGTATCCTGTTCCCGACAAAATATGATGGATACAATAATGATCCCTGACTCCTGGCCCCCACTGATATCCCGCTTCACACCTTTGATATCCCGTGTTATATACAGACAACGAAGTCATCAGAATTTCTCCTGACTTATACGAATGTTTGTAAGTCTCTGTCATCTCCCGGCTCCTTTCCCGTATCCTGTAATCTATTATAACACCTCGTCTTTTTAATGCAACATTATTACATGCCACAGCACGTATTTTTTATAGACGTTTTCACTCATTAACGATATAATAAATATAAATAAATCTGATCGACTGGATTACTTTTAATGGAGGTAAATAATGATGAAGAAAAAATTGTTTGATATGTTTGCAGAACTTTTTGGTGATTCCGAAGGAGCTCGTTTTTACTTTTCTCCTGGACGCGTGAATCTGATTGGTGAACACACAGATTATAACGGTGGACATGTATTTCCTTGTGCACTGACACTTGGTACTTACGGTGCTGCACGCAAAAGAGAGGATAACAAGATCCATTTTTATTCCATGAATCTGGACTCCTTTGGTGTTGTAGAAGCATCTCTTGATGATCTGACAAATAAAAAAGAATACAACTGGGCAAACTATCCGCTTGGTGTAGTCTGGGCGTTCAAAGAAAAAGGACATACAATCACAAGTGGTTTTGATATGGTAATCTGGGGAAATATCCCGAACGGTTCCGGACTTTCCTCTTCTGCTTCCCTTGAAGTTCTCACTGGTGTGATCCTGACAGACCTGTTCGAGATCAAAGATCTTTCCATGACAGATCTTGCACTGATCGGCCAGTATTCAGAGAATAACTTCAATGGATGCAACTGTGGTATCATGGATCAGTTTGCTGTTGCCATGGGTAAAAAAGACCACGCAATTTTCCTTGACACAAGTGATTTAAGCTACGAATATGCACCTTGCGTTCTTGATGGTGCCAAGATTGTGATCACAAACAGTAAAGTAAAGCATAGTCTTGTTGATTCTGCTTATAACGACAGAAGAAACGAATGTGCTGCTGCACTGAAAGCACTTCAGAGCGAACTTGACATTCAGGCACTTGGCGATCTTACTCCTGAAGAATTCGAGGCACACAAATCCTTGATCAAAGATGAGATCCAGTTACAGCGTGCAAAACATGCTGTATACGAAAACCAGCGTACAATCGATGCTGTTACAGCACTGAAAGCCGGAGACATTGAAAGCTTCGGAAAATTAATGAATCAGTCTCACATTTCACTGCGTGATGATTATGATGTATCCTGTGAAGAGATTGATATCCTTGTAGACCTTGCATGGAAGATTCCTGGTGTTCTTGGTTCCCGTATCACAGGCGGCGGATTTGGCGGTTGCACAGTCAGCATCGTAAAAGATGAATCCGTAGATACATTTATCGAAACAATCGGAAAAACATATCTTGAAAAAGTAGGACATGAAGCTGAGTTCTACACAGTAGATATCGGAGACGGTGCTTCTCGTCTCGACTAATACCCATCTCTGCTAAGATCAGATGTGAAATAATGTATATTTTGTTATAGGAATGCCATTGGCATTCCTTAATTTAAGGAGGTTCTTGACATATGCTTTATGATGCGATCAAAAAATTAGTACAATACGGAATCAATACCGGAATCACTCCGGAATCCGAAAGAATTTATACAACGAATCTTCTTCTGGATCTGTTCCACGAAGATAACTATGAAGATGTTGACTGTGATCTGAACAATCTTGTTCTGGAAGACATTCTTGCAGAACTTTTAGATATCGCCGCAGAACGCGGAATCATTGAAAACAGCATCGGCTACCGTGATTTATTTGATACAAAACTGATGAATACTCTGATGCCACGCCCAGCTCAGGTCCAGCAGACTTTCTGGGAAAAATACAAAGTTTCTCCGGAGACAGCTACTGATTATTATTACAAATTAAGCCAGGACAGTGATTATATCCGCAGATACCGCATTGCCAAGGATCGCAAATGGACGGTTGACACAAAATACGGTACTCTTGACATTACAATCAATCTTTCCAAACCAGAGAAAGATCCAAAAGCGATTGCAGCAGCGGGAAAAGCGAAATCCTCTTCCTATCCAAAATGTCAACTTTGCGTAGAAAATGAAGGTTATGCAGGACGCCTCGATCACCCGGCCCGTGAGAACCACAGAATCATCCCGATCACAATTCAGGATAACCCTTGGGGATTCCAGTACTCTCCTTATGTATACTATAACGAACACTGCATCGTATTCAACGGACAGCATATTCCAATGAAGATCGATCGTAATGCATTTGAAAAGCTCTTTGATTTCATCAAGCTTTTCCCACACTACTTCCTGGGATCCAATGCAGACCTTCCGATCGTTGGCGGTTCTATCTTAAGCCACGATCATTTCCAGGGTGGAAATTATACTTTCGCAATGGCGAAAGCTCCGATCATTGAACACTTCACTGTGAAAGGTTACGAAGATGTAACTGCCGGTATCGTAAAATGGCCTCTGTCTGTTATCCGTCTTCAGAGCAAAGAAGTAAAACCTCTGATTGATCTGGCTGAACACATTTTAAATGCATGGAGATCTTATACAGATGAAGATGCTTTCATCTTCGCTGAGACAGACGGTACACCGCACAACACGATCACACCGATTGCAAGAAAGCGTGGAGATCTCTACGAACTCGACCTGACATTGAGAAATAATATCACAACAGAAGAACACCCGCTTGGTGTCTACCATCCACATGCTAAACTGCACCATATTAAGAAAGAAAACATCGGTCTTATCGAAGTAATGGGACTTGCTGTTCTCCCTGCAAGATTAAAAGGAGAGATGGAACTTCTGAAAGATTACATCCTGACAGAAAAAGATATCCGCAGCAATGAACAGATTGCAAAACACGCTGACTGGGTAGATGAATTCCTTCCAAATTACACATCCATCACAGAGGAGAATGTTGAAGAGATCCTTCAGCAGGAAGTCGGAAAAGTATTCTGCGAAGTACTCGAAGATGCTGGAGTTTATAAGTGTGATGAAAAAGGACTGGAGGCATTCCATCGTTTTATAGGGGTGTTGTAATTTGTTGAACTTGGATTCATTATCACTCAAATAAGTACTTTTAATAAAAACAGACGTGAGGGAGTCACTGTATTGCATCGGACACCGGCCCGCTTTACCTCATCCCTTTGACAATCTGTAACGAAAAAGCCAGAGCACTCACCGTGTGTGATTCGTGTTTGGCTTTTTCTAACAGATTCTGCAAAGTGTATTCGGAACGCTCCTGCCTTAAATGTGTCCTCAACAATACAGTGGCTCCCTCACTCAGCTTTTCAAATGAGTAAGTGCTATTCCAAATGAAATGAATCCAGAAAACAAAATACAAACTTAGTACGTGCGTAAAAAGGGGACGATTATCTTAGTCGATAAAACATCCGTTTACGTTTACCTACAGATTCTGTAATTTGTTTTCTGGATTTGTCTGATTGGAATTAAATATCCCGTTTGGAATATGTAAGCAAGGACAGTCCTGCTGTTGCCACGAGCACATGTAAGGCAGGAGCGTTCCGAATACACTTTGTTCAGTATGTTAATAAGAGCCAGAACAGGCACCACACACGGTAACTGTTCTGGCTCTTATGTTACATACTTTCAAAGGGATGAGGTAAAGCGGGCCGGTGCTCGTGGTAATAGCAGGGCTGGCCTTGCGACACCATTCTATAGGCTGTTTAATACCAATTAATACAACTTCGCACTGATCAGTTTTGGTCTGAATCCAGCCTTATCAAGTGTATCCAGAATCTTTTTCTTATGATCTGTTCCGAATGCTTCCATTGTGATACGAAGCTCTACTGCTGCGTTTCTGTTTGTGCTTACAAACTGGTTATGCTCCAGCTTAATGATGTTACCCTGTACGTCTGCGACTGTCTGCGCCACACGTGCGAGTTCACCCGGCTTATCCGGAAGGAGTACGGATACGGAGAAGATACGGTCTCTCTGGATCAATCCGTGCTGGACGATCGAGGACATTGTGATAACATCCATATTTCCACCACTTAATACACAGACTACTTTCTTTCCTTTGATGTCCATCTGCTTTAATGCAGCTACGGAAAGAAGTCCTGAATTTTCTACGATCATTTTGTGGTTTTCTACCATGTCAAGGAATGCACCAATCAGTTCATCATCATCTACGAGAAGAATATCGTCTACATTCTCTTTCACATACGGAACAACTTTATCTCCAACTTCTTTTACAGCTGTTCCGTCTGCGATTGTATTTGCAGATGGAAGTTCTACAGGCTCTCCTGCTTTCAGGGCTGCTGTCATACTGGCCGCTTCTGACGGCTCTACACCGATTACTTTGATCTTTGGATTCAGCATCTTGGCAAGTGTGGAAACACCTGTGATCAGTCCACCTCCACCAATTGGTGCAAGGATATAATCTACAGTCGGGAGTTCCTGAACGATCTCCATTGCGATTGTTCCCTGACCTGTAGCGACATCAAGGTCATTAAACGGATGAACGAATGTATATCCGTTCTCTTCTGCAAGTTTACATGCATATGCGTAAGCATCATCATAAACATCACCATGAAGTACTACGTCTGCTCCAAAGCTTTTTGTACGGTTTACTTTGATCAGCGGTGTAACTGTAGGCATAACGATCGTAGCTTTGCATCCAAACTGTTTTGCTGCAAATGCAACGCCCTGTGCATGATTTCCTGCTGATGCTGTGATCAGTCCACGGTTTCTTTCTTCGTCTGTCAGTGTACTGATCTTGTAATATGCACCACGGATCTTATAAGCTCCTGTGTGCTGCATATTTTCCGGTTTTAAATAAACCTTTGCTCCTGTCTGTGCACTTAAGTATTCACTGTAAATGAGTTTTGTAGGATTTGTTACCTTTTTTACCAGTTCGCTAGCTTCTTCAAATTTCTCTAATGTCATCATGGTCTTTCTTCCTCTCTGTAAAACAACGCGTTTACGAACTCCTCTGAGTCAAATTTCTGCAAGTCATCAATTGTTTCTCCTACACCGATATATTTTACCGGGATACCAAGTTCAGACTGGATTGCTACTGCAATTCCTCCTTTGGCTGTTCCATCCATCTTTGTCAGAACAATTCCTGTTATATCTGTTACTTCATTGAATTCCTTTGCCTGGGCAAGCGCATTCTGTCCTGTCGTTGCATCCAGCACAACCAGCGTCTCACGGAACGCATCCGGATACTCTCTGTCAATCACACGATTGATCTTCTTAAGCTCTTCCATCAGGTTCTTCTTATTGTGAAGTCTTCCGGCTGTATCGCACAGAAGTACATCTGCCCTTCTCGCTTTCGCAGCAGCAACCGCATCATATACAACTGATGCCGGATCTGCACCTTCCTGACCGCCGATCATCTCAACACCGGCACGGTTGGACCATTCTTTTAACTGCTCTCCTGCAGCCGCACGGAATGTGTCCGCTGCCGCAAGGATCACTTTCTTATTCTGTGCTTTCAGCTTTCCTGCAAGTTTACCAATCGTTGTTGTTTTACCAACACCATTTACTCCGATCACGAAAACCACACTCTGACGATTCTCAAACTCATACGCTGTCTCTCCGACATCCATCTGTTCACGAATACTGTCGATCACAAGCTGTCTGCATTCAATCGGTTCCTTGATATGCTGCTCTTTTACTTTAACCTTTAAATCTTCAATGATGTCCATTGTTGCTCTGACACCAAGATCTCCCATGATCAGAGTTTCTTCCAGTTCTTCATAAAAGTCATCATCAATCTTGGAAAATCCATGAAAAATACTGTCCATACCGGACACAATATTATCTCTTGTCTTTGTCAGACCGGATACAAGTCGTTTAAAAAATCCCTTTTTTTCTTCTCCCATTTTCAAGCCTCCTGTTCTCTTAATACCCTGTTTACAATAAAAACAGGTTTATTTTTCCAGATCATCTTCCAACAGATCCACAGAAACAAGTGTGGATACCCCTTTTTCCTGCATGGTGATTCCATACAACCGGTCTGCTGCTGCCATTGTACCACGTCTGTGGGTAATAACAATGAACTGTGTATATTTTGTCAGCTTATGTAAATATTTCGCATAACGATCTACATTGTTATCATCCAGTGCCGCTTCAATCTCATCAAGGAGACAGAACGGAGATGGCTTCAGATTCTGGATTGCAAATAGTAATGCGATTGCAGTCAGCGCCTTCTCTCCACCTGAAAGCTGCATCATATTCTGTAGTTTCTTTCCAGGCGGCTGTGCGATGATGCGTATTCCTGCCTCAAGGATGTCTACGTCCTCCTGAAGTTCAAGCGAACCTTTTCCGCCTCCAAAAAGCTGACGGAATACATCATTGAACTCTGTCGCAATTCTCGCAAACTGTTCTGTAAACTGCTTGCGCATCGCAACATCGAGTTCCTCAATGATCTGCTCAAGAGAAGCTTCTGCTTCCACAAGATCGTCATGCTGACCTTTCAAGAATGTATAACGCTCGGATACGTTTTTGTAATCCTCAATTGCGTTGACATTGACCGAACCAAGCTTTCGGATCTCATTCTTAAGTTCCTGGATCTTTTTCTTCATCAATGCCAGGTCTGTCAGTGTCTCATTACGAAGTTCTTTCGCATGATTGTAAGTGAGCTCATATTCCTCCCACATGTAATTCATCTGCTTCTCTGACGCTTCCTCATAGCCTTCTTTCTGGCTATTTAAACGGAAACATTCTTTATCAAGATCTGACACATGCTTCGCAAGTTCTTCTCTTTGTCTCAGGAAATCTTTGTGCTGCTGATTCAGTTCCTCTCGCTTCTTGCTCTGTACTTTAATCTCTTCACCGATCTCTGTAAACAGATCTTTTGAATCTTCAATCGTTTTCTTAAGCCCTTCGATTTCATTTTCTTTTTGCAGAATTTCCTCAGATACATCTCCACGATTTTCGGCAAGTTCTTCCTGCTCTTTTTCATATCTGGTGATTTCCTCATCTATACGGGAAATATTTTCTACAATAAAAGTTTTCTGCTGATCCAGGCCTGCCAGTGAGAGATGGACTTCCTCAGACTGTTTCATCTGGGCAGCCTCATCCTCTCTTTCTTTCTCCAACTGCATCTGCAAAGCTTCAATCTGTTCATTCAGTTCTTTTTCCAACTTCTCTGATGTCTCAAGTTCCATTTGGATAGAATCTTCGTTCTCATTGATTTCATCCAGCTCCTGAAGCAATGCTTTCTGTTCTTTCAGAAATCCTTCGTAACGCTGTTTCGATTCTAACTGTTCTCTCTGTACCTGTGCAACATTCATTCGCGCAGTATTCTCCAGCACGGATTCTTCTCTTAAATGTTCCTGTACTTCATCAATCACACTGTAGCATGCTGCACGACGGTTCTTCGCCTCTACAACTTCCTTTTCCAGCTCGTCCATATCAAACTTAAGCATGTCAACCGTCTTCTCGAATTCTTCGATTTCGCGGCGTCTGCTCAACAGATTACTTGAATTCTTAAATGCACCACCTGTCATGGATCCGCCCGGATTGATCAGGTCACCTTCCAATGTGACCAGACGCAGAGACTGGCGGTATTTTCTCGCAATTGCGATTCCGTGATCGATGTGGTCTACTACGATCGTGCGTCCAAGCAGCTGATCTGCCAGTCCGTCAAATCTTGATTCCACATGTACCAATGTATTCGCAAGTCCGATCACGCCCGGCTCTTTAAGTGCTTCCGGATTCCTGATTCCTCCGCCGCCATGCATACTTGTCAGCGGAAGAAATGTTGCCCTTCCGAATTTATTACGCTTAAGGAAATCAATCATACGCTTGGCTGTATCCTCATTATCTGTAACAATATTCTGAATACTTCCTCCAAGTGCTGTCTCAATAGCAATCTCATATTCCTTATCAACCTTAATGATATCCGCTACAACACCGATCAGACCTTTCTCACGTTCTTTATTCGACATTACCTTTCGGATACTGTTACCATATCCGTCATAGCGCTCTGTAATATTCTTTAATGACTCCAGACGGGAAGATTCTCTGTGATATGCGGTCTGTCCGATCCGTAACTTTTCCTGCTTCTCTTTCAGCTCATTCTGAAGCTTGCCAAGTTCCTCTTCGTTCAGGGAAATCTTATCCTTATAGGTTTGAATGCGCTCACGGATCTGACCAAGTTCTTCTTCATACTTCTTAAGTCTGTTGTTCTGTCCTTCTGCTACCGTCGAAATCTCAAGAATATTTCTGGCAACGACAGCCTTCCGTGTCTGGATCTGTTCTTTCGTTGTATCAAAATGCTGAATCTTAGCTTTTGTTGAAGCACGATTTCCAAGCAGGTCCATGATCTCCCGCTTCTTCTGCTCGATTTCAGTACTATGTTCTGCAATCTTTGACTGAATCTCAATTAAACTCTGCTGTGCTTCTGTATCCTGTCCACTGGCTGATTCTAACTGTTCTGAAATTCTTTTCTTCTCTTCTTCAAGCTCTCTTTTCTGCTGCTGCCTCGTATCTATCTCACTGACGATCGTACTCAGGCGATGATCATAATGCTCATCATTCATACGGGCTGTATTGATCTGCTCTTTCAGGACATTGATCTGGCCTTCCAGCTGTTGCTTTAAAAGATTCGTCTCATTCATCTGGTTCTTCGCAGTTTCAATTGCAAGATCAATCTGATCTACTTCTTCCTCGATTGCCTCGTATTCTGCTTTCATCTTCTCATAACGGGCATTTGATTCCTGCATCTCCTGAGAAGCAATCTCATATTTCCCACCGACTTCACGAATACGCTCCTGCAGCCGCTCTTCCTCCAACAAAAACATATTAATGTCGTATGTTTTTAATTCTTCTTTCATCTTCAGATAGATTCTGGCTGTCTCTGACTGTCTTTCCAAAGGACCAATCTGTTTCTCAAGCTCTGCAAGAATATCATTCACGCGGGTAAGATTCTGCCGTTCATCCTCCAGCTTTTTCAAAGAAAGGGACTTTCTTCTCTTATATTTTACAATTCCGGCGGCCTCATCAAAAAGTTCTCTTCTCTCTTCCGGCTTACCGCTTAAAATCTTATCAATCTGCCCCTGACCAATAATTGAATAGCCTTCTTTACCGATACCTGTATCATAGAACATCTCATTGATATCTTTCAGTCTGCAGGCTGAACCATTGATCAGATACTCACTCTCTCCGGATCGGTACAATTTACGTGTAACAGTGACTTCTTCGTACTCTACCGGAAGTTTATGATCTGAATTATCCAATGTGATTGCAACCGAAGCATAACTAAGCGGCTTCCGGTTCTCGGTTCCCGAGAAAATCACATCCTGCATGGTGCCTCCACGCAATTGCTTCACTCTCTGCTCTCCAAGAACCCAACGGACAGCGTCAGCAACATTACTCTTACCACTTCCATTCGGTCCTACAATACCTGTAATTCCGTTATGAAATTCAAATTTAATCTTATTGGCAAAAGATTTGAATCCCTGCACTTCTATACTCTTTAAATACATAAAGTCCTCTTTACTTTTTCTTTCTGAGATTCAGGATTGCCTCATAAGCTGCCTGCTGTTCTGCTGACTTCTTCGAACTTCCTTTTCCACGTCCCCAGGCTTTTCCCCCGATTCTTGCTTCCACTTCAAAAATCTTATTATGATCCGGTCCCTGTTCATCAATCAGTTCATAACTTACATTCCCCGTCATATTCGCCTGCACGATCTCCTGTAAGATCGTTTTACTATCATAAAAGAGTTTTTTATCCTCTAAATCTGTCAAAATAAAATGATGGATAAACTCTTTTGCATTAGTAAAACCACCGTCGAGATAGATAGCACCGATCAATGCTTCCATCGCATCAGATGTGATAGAATCTCTTTTTCTTCCACCGGTCGCCTCTTCTCCTTTTCCAAGAAGCAGGTAATCTCCAAGTCCGATATCTCTTGCACACATTGCCAGAGACGGTTCACATACCATACTTGCACGTGTCTTTGTCAATTCTCCCTCAGATACCTTTGGAAATTCATTAAATAAATAAGCACTTGATACCAATTCCAATACTGCATCTCCAAGGAACTCCAGGCGTTCATTACACTCATATTTCTTCAAATGCTTCTCGTTTGTATAAGAACTATGCATCAATGCACGTTCGATCAGGCTTTTGTCTTTAAACACATATCCAATCTTTTGTTCCAGTTCTTTTACTCTGTCCATTTAAATGGCCTCCTTCGTGTTAATAAACGAAAAAGCCCAAACGGGCTTTTTCATCTCACTATCTGATTATTCATTAGCCTTCTTTTTCTGGATCTGATCAACAGCATCCTGCACTGTTGTAATCTTCTCTGCCTCTTCGTTATCGATCTCGATGTCAAAATCTTCTTCAATTCCCATAATGATCTGGAAAATATCCAGAGAGTCAGCTCCAAGATCATCTACGAATGTAGTATCCGGTGTGATTGTCTCCGGTGAAACATTAAGTACGTCCGCAATAATTGCCTGCAGTTTTTCAAATTCTGTCATTGTAAAACTCCTCCTGTCTTATTCGACTTCTTTCTCTTCTTTCTTTTCTTCCAGGGTCTCCTGTTGAATTGTCTCTTTTATCTTCTCATTGATCTTCTGCTCCTTAAATGCAACACACTGAATGATTGAGTTGCATACCTCCTTTGACTTTGAACTTCCATGTGTCTTTACTACAAGTCCGTTCAGGCCAAGAAGCGGTGCGCCGCCATACTCACTTGTATCAAAATCTTTCAGTACACCCTTTAAAGCAGGTTTCACAAGCAGTGCCCCTATCTTACTACGCAAAGAAGAAAGCATTCCTTTCTTCACTTTCTTAAGCAGTGCTCCTGCAACACCCTCATAAAGCTTCAGAATAATATTACCTGCAAATGCTTCACAGACAATGACATCTGCTGCTCCGTAAGGAATATCTCGTGCCTCAACACTTCCAATGAAATTAATGTCAGGACATTCTTTTAACAGTGGGAATGTCTCTTTCACCAGCGCATTTCCCTTCTCTTCTTCAGCACCGATATTCACGATACCAACTGTCGGATTCTTCTTTCCCATAACGCTTTCCATATAAATGGATCCCATCTTTGCAAACTGTACCAGGTGAGATGGGCGCGCGTCTACATTAGCTCCACAATCGATCAAAAGTGAAACACCTTTTAATGTAGGAATCAGTGGTGCAAGCGGTGGTCTTTCAACACCTTTGATCCTGCCTACAAGAACCTGTCCTCCAACAAGAACAGCTCCTGAACTTCCTGCAGATACAAAAGCATCTGCTTCCCCTTTCTTCACCATCTTCATCGCAACAACAATGGATGAATCTTTCTTACCACGGATTGCTTTCACCGGAGGTTCTGCCGTCTCAATAACCTCTGTAGCATTCACAATCTCAATCTGCTCCTCCGGATACGTATAAGCGGAGAGTTCCTTGCGAATCACATCTTCCTTACCTGTCAGCAGTACCTTGATATCTTTTCTCTTCTGCACTGCCTCTACGGCACCTTTTACCATCTCTCTTGGTGCATTGTCTCCACCCATGGCATCAAGAGCAACCCTTGTAATCTCTGACATATCATTTCCTCCTTGCGCTACTGAAATTATTCTACTGGATATCAGTATAAAAATCAATAAAAAAAGGCGTAAAACACAAAGTTTTTACGCCCTCAAGTGTTCTGTTCGCAGTACACTCAATATCTTATTGATCATTAGTCAACTGAAACGATCTCGCGCTTGTTGTAAGATCCACATGCCTTACATACACGGTGTGGCATCATAAGCTCGCCGCACTTGCTGCATTTCACCAGATTCGGTGCGCTCATCTTCCAGTTAGCTCTTCTTTTATCTCTTCTTGCTTTTGAAGATTTATTCTTTGGACAGATTGACATAGGTTACACCTCCTTAAAATTCTTAAATAAGTCACGGACAACTGACATTCTAGGATCAAGCCCCGTATCTTCACAATCGCAGGACTTTGTATTCAAATTTTGACCGCATACCGGGCAAAGACCTTTACAATCTTCCTTGCACAGTACTTTTTCCGGCCATCCCGACAAGATCTCATTACTGAGTAGTTTGTCCACGTCAAGATGATATCCGTCAATAAAGTTTGATTCATCCAGCTCCTCTGTCAGTTCTGCGTCGGAGAGGCCTACGTCCACATGTTTCACACAATTCAGTTCAAACTCCCGTTTCACATCCTCCAGACAACGGTCACATGGAATCATGACACTCAATCTAGTCTCAGCTGTGATGAGCAGTTCTTTTCCCCTTATATGCTCTACTTTAACATGAACCGGCTCCTTGCTGATAATGGGGTAGGTTCCGGATTGTAACCGGATCTCTTCCATCTCCAGCCGCACAGTTTCTTCAACCGTCTTATGCTGGTCTGACAAAACGTCTGATAGGTTAATCAACATAATGTATTTCTCCTATTCATACCTAAACTATTATATCATGAAAAAAATGTTTGTCAACAGATATTTATAATTTCTATTAAAAATATTGTGAAGAGCAAAATGTATTGGATACATTTTTGCTTCTTCTATGCGCAAAAGCAGGACTGAACTGCTCTCCTGGCACCTCAGTCCTGCGCTCATATACGATATAATCTTTACAGATCACCATCGTATACACTTTCTCATATTAAGATTTCTTCAATTATTTTACAAGCGCTAATGTCTCACGAGCGATTGCAAGCTCTTCGTTTGTAGGAATAACAAATACTTTTACCTTAGATCCTTCTTTTGTAAGCTCAGCTTCTTTTCCTCTGAGTCCTGTATTCACTTCGAAATCGAAATCCACTCCGAGGTATCCAAGGTATTTACATACTTCCTGTCTTACATAATCATCGTTCTCACCGATACCAGCTGTAAATACGATGTCATCTACACCATTCATAGCTGCAGCGTAAGATCCGATGTATTTTGCTACTCTGTATGAGAATACATCCATAGCGATCTTAGCTTTCTTATCTCCGGCATTCATAGCGTCTGTCAGGTCACGGAAGTCACTTGAAAGTCCGCCTGAAATTCCAAATACACCAGACTTTTTGTTCAGTACTTCCATAACACCTTCAATGTCAAGGTTCTCTTTCTTAGCAATGAACTCCATGATTGCAGGATCGATATCACCTGAACGTGTTCCCATTACAAGTCCTTCAAGTGGAGTAAGACCCATAGAAGTATCTACACATTTTCCGTTAAGAACAGCACTTACACTGGATCCATTTCCGAGGTGGCATACAATTGTCTTTACTTCATCGTAAGATTTTCCCATTACTTCTGCTGCTCTCTTAGATACGAAGCTGTGGCTTGTTCCGTGGAAACCGTAACGTCTTACTTTGTATTTCTCATAGTACTCATATGGAAGTCCATACATATAAGCCTTCTCCGGCATTGTCTGATGGAAAGCTGTATCAAATACTGCAACCATAGGTGTTCCTGGCATCAGTTTCTCACATGCTGCAACACCGATCAAGTTTGCCGGGTTATGAAGTGGTGCAAGATCATTACACTCTTCTACTGCTTTCTTTACTTCGTCTGTGATTACTACAGATGAAGCAAACTTCTCTCCACCATGTACGAGACGGTGTCCAACTGCTCCGATCTCATCAAGGCTCTTAACAACTCCTGTCTTCTCATTTGTCAAAGCATCAATTACAAACTGAATTGCTTCTGTATGAGTTGGCATAGCCAGATCAGATTTCTCTTTCTCTCCGCCAGCCGGCTGATATGTCAGACGTCCGTCGATTCCAATTCTCTCACAAAGTCCTTTTGCAAGTACCTTCTCTGTCTCAGCGTTGATCAGCTGGAATTTCAGAGATGAGCTTCCGCAGTTGATTACTAATACGTTCATTTTCTTTTTTCCTCCTGAAAAAACCTTATTATTATTATCCGAGGGCAGCTCACACTACCCTCTTTGTTTCTTTTGATTACCCGTAACTATTTTAAAAAATCTGTAAACAATTATTCAGCCTGTGCCTGTACAGCTGTGATAGCTACAACGCCTACGATATCTTCAGCGCTGCATCCACGGGAAAGGTCGTTAACCGGAGCGGCGATTCCCTGTGTCAGAGGACCGTAAGCTTCTGCTTTAGCAAGTCTCTGAACAAGTTTGTATCCAATATTACCAGCATCAAGGTCTGGGAATACAAGTACGTTAGCATGTCCTGCGACCTTGCTTCCCGGTGCTTTAGATTCCCCGACTGATGGAACGATAGCTGCATCAAGCTGAAGTTCTCCGTCAAGAGCAAGCTCTGGTGCGAGTTCCTGAGCGATCTTTGTTGCCTCAACAACTTTATCTACATCTGCATGCTTAGCACTTCCCTTTGTTGAGTGAGAAAGCATAGCAACAACTGGCTCTTTCTCAACAAGCAGTTTGAAAGAATCTGCGGATGAAATAGCGATGTTCGCAAGTTTCTCCGGATCTGGATTCTGCTCAAGTCCTGCATCAGCAAAGATAAATGTTCCGTTTGCTCCCATGTCGCAGTTCGGTACTACCATAAGGAAGAATGCGGATACGAGCTTTGTTCCCGGTTTTGTCTTCAGGATCTGAAGGCATGGGCGAAGTGTATCTGCCGTAGAGTGGCATGCTCCGGATACCATTCCGTCTGCATCACCCATCTTAACCATCATTACACCATAGTATAAGTAGTTACTAAGAAGCAGTTCTTTTGCCTGCTCAGGAGTCATTCCCTTTTTCTGTCTTAACTCAACAAGTTTTGCAATATATCCTTCTGTTCTTGCATCTGTTGCAGGATCTACGATTGTTGCACCGGAGATGTCGTATGTACCTTTGTTCTTCTCAATCTCCTCTTTGCTTCCTACAAGCACCAGATCAGCGAGTCCTTCTTTCAGTACTGTCTCTGCTGCTTTGTAAGTTCTTTCGTCCTCTGTCTCAGGAAGAACGATTGTCTTTTTGCAAGCTTTCGCTCTTGCTTTGATTTCATCAATAAATCCCATGATTTAATGCCACCTTTCTTTTTATCTCACTTAGTCCTATTATAACTCAATCGTTTTTTGTATACAAGTCATTTTATGTGCATTTTCAAATACAATCTGAACTTTGTAATAGGATATTTGTAAGATTGTTACAATTTTATCAAACATTGTCTTTTTCTAAGAACATTACGAGCCAGAACAGTCACCTCTCACGACAACTGTTCTGGCTCTTATTAAAATTTACACCTTCAAAACCCCTTGCTTATATTCATTCTGAAACGCCGTCTTAAACTTATCCGTCACCACTGAGGTATACAGATTTGAAGCAAGCATATCATGTCTGAGCATTTTCTGACCAAGTTCCGGAAGATCGTCAATTTCAGACATTTTCGTCAAAACCGGAAGACTGCTTTCCTTCGACATAGCTGTCAAAAGCTTTGCATTGTCTTTTCGAAAACCAAGCAGGCGTGCATACATATGATAGCCATTGTCAATATATTCTTCCACATTTGCCTTTTTCGTTCCAAGCATAATATGAAGCAATGCCCGGTTAACTCGGGTCTGCGTAAGTTCTCGTGTTTTTAACAAATCACAGAACTGTTTATAATTAAAAAAGTTGTTTAACTGATTCGCAATTCTGAATGCAATCTCCGGAGAGACATCCACATATCGAACCAAACTTTCCGGCTGTTTATTTAACAGCTTATATTTCAAAATCAGAGAAAAGTCATTCTGTGAAATCGGATACTGTACTTTATGATAATCCTTCAAAAGTTCCAGACAACATTTTGGAACCTGGTTTTCCAACTCTGACAGTATTCCCGAAAACGAAAGCTCATCGTAATTTCCTTCTACTGGTTCTGTATTGAAAGATGAACTTGAATAAGCAAGCAGTGAACGAATTGCCGTAGCGGAACTATAATCACTGTCCAGTTCTTCATCATGATACTGTGCACCACGTCTTGCAATCGTATAAGGTTCCATCCTGCTTCCAAGTTTTTTGATTGCTTTCAAATATTCAATCCCCAAAATATTGTTCGGATTTCTTAAAATCTCTGCAAACCGAGGATCTTCTGTATAAGAAAGAATTGCTTCCTGTCTGGCGCGTGGAAAAGACATCCCTTGTTTCAGATAATCTTTCAACAGAATCTGGTAGGCTTCAGGTTCTTCAAGAAGTAGTTCTGCAAGCTGTTCCAAGATTGGGAGATCATTACATTCACTGCCAAAACAGATAGAATCAACAATTCCAAGAGACTCCAAAAGAGATACGGATCCAAGTGCAAAAAGCTCCGCAGATCCCGTCGCATAACAGACCGGAAGTTCAAAGACAGCTCCAGCACCACACATCAGTGCCATCTCTGCACGTATCCTTTTCGGCATGATTGCAGGTGTTCCTCGTTGTACATAGTCACCACTCATAACAACAACGGCTGCATCTGCACCGGTTACACGCAGAGATTCTTTAATATGATAAAGATGTCCATTGTGAAATGGATTATATTCTGTAATAAGACCAACGATTTTCATAATATTCTCCTAAAAAAGCAGAGTACTGCTCACACCACGTGTGAACAGTACCACCTCTCACCAATACAGATTATGTAACTGTTCAGAGCCAACTTCCAAAATGCTACGCATTTCGTCACAGTTACCAGTTTACAATCTCTTCATGCAAGTAATCGCCAGTGCCCCCGGACCAATATGGCAGGCCACGCTCAATGACAATGATCCTTCCATAATCTCATATCCCGGAAATCTTTCTTCGATCTCTGCTTTCCACTCCTGTGCTTCTTCTTTACTGCATGTGTAAGCCATGCCAAGAACCATCTGATCCTTAACATCGGCAAAGCGTCCATTCAGATCTTTCTCTATTGCATTGAGCATTGTCTTCTTCGCTGTTTTCCAGCCTCTTGCTTTAGAAAATGCATCCAGCTTTTCTCCCTGGATCTGAAGAACAGGCTTTAAGTTCAGCACCGTTCCGATTGCCGCCGCTGCCGGTGTGATTCTTCCACCTTTTTTCAGGTATTTTAAAGTATCCACCGTAATATAAATACTTGCCTGAAGTTTTTCTTTCTCCAGTATTTCTTTGATCTCTGCTGCACTCTTTCCTTCTTCACGCAGATTCATTGCATCCAGAACAGACTGCTCCTGTGTAACTGAAATCCTCTGATTATCAACCACCTGAACGCGTCCGTCATATTCAGCTGAAAGAGTAATAGCTGTTGCACATGTGCTGCTCAAACCACTGGACATCGGAATACATACAAGCTCATCATATTCTTCCAGAACTTTATCCCAGAGATCCAGGACCTCTCCCGGGGATGGCTGTGATGTTGAAATATCAGAATCTGCTCCGAGCTTTTCATAAAACTCACTCTGGGAAAGTGTGATATCCTCCAGATAAAGTTCTCCATCAATAAAAAATGGCATCGGAAGGACAAAAATCCCAAGTTCTTTTCCACGTTCCTGTGTTATACCGCTATTACTATCCGTTACAATTGCAACTTTACTCATCAAATTTCTCCCTATTAATTCTTAAAACTATGAATTGGAGCCGGGATACGTCCCTGTCTGTTGATAAACGCATCACATCCGAATTCATTCACCGGCATAATCGGTGCATAACCTAACAGTCCACCAAATTCTGCCACATCTCCAACGTCTTTACCGATAACCGGAATCAGGCGCACTGCTGTTGTCTTTTGATTGACCATACCAATTGCCATCTCATCTGCAATGATTCCTGAGATTGTCGCTGCTGATGTCTTTCCAGGAATTGCGATCATATCAAGTCCTACAGAGCATACACATGTCATTGCCTCTAACTTCTCAAGTGTAAGAGAGCCTGCATTTACTGCATCGATCATTCCCTGATCTTCACTGACCGGAATAAATGCACCGCTGAGTCCACCCACATAAGAAGATGCCATAACGCCGCCCTTCTTCACCTGGTCATTGAGCATTGCAAGTGCTGCTGTTGTTCCAGGTGCACCCACGCGCTCCAGTCCGATTTCCTCCAGAATCTCTGCAATACTATCTCCAACTGCCGGAGTCGGTGCAAGAGAAAGATCAATGATTCCAAATGGAATTCCAAGACGTGCAGAAGCCTCTCCTGCAACAAGCTGTCCTACTCGTGTAATCTTAAACGCCGTTTTCTTAATTGTTTCACAGAGCTCTTCAAAACCTTTTCCACGTGCTTTTTCAATCGCTTTCTTTACAACTCCCGGTCCGCTGACACCTACATTAATAATCGTATCTGCCTCAGTCACACCGAGGAATGCACCTGCCATAAACGGGTTATCATCCGGTGCATTGCAAAGAATAACAAGCTTTGCACAACCAAGAGAGTCTCTGTCCTTCGTTGCCTCTGCCGCTTCTTTCACAATCTGTCCACACAGACGGACCGCATCCATATTGATACCTGTCTTTGTTGATCCCACATTGACGGAACTACAGATTCTCTCTGTCTCGGCCAGTGCCTGCGGGATTGAACGGATCAGATTCTCTTCGCTTGGTGTCATTCCTTTCGACACAAGTGCGGAGTATCCACCAATGAAGTTTACACCCACTTTTTCCGCTGCGCGGTCAAGTGTACGTGCGATTGTCACATAATCTTCCGGAGTCTTACACGCTGCTGCTCCAACAAGCGATACAGGTGTAATTGAAATTCTCTTATTTACGATCGGAATTCCGAATTCTTTCTCAATGTCTTTTCCTGTAGATACAAGATCTTTTGCAACTGTTGTAATCTTCTCATAAATCTTACGGTTCAGTTCATCCAAATCAGAATCCACACAGTCCAACAGACTGATTCCAAGAGTGATCGTGCGGACATCAAGGTTCTCGCTTTCGATCATCTTATTGGTTTCTGATACTTCATACATATTAATCATAGTCTTATCCTCGCCTTATCTCCGACTGTTTACAGACGGTGCATTTTCTCAAAAATCTCTTCTCTCTGACAATGAATTGTTACACCGATCTCTTTGCCAAGTACATCCATCTCATCACAAACTTCTTTGAAATCTTTCTTCAGATTCGCGACATCCACGATCATCATCATGTTGAAATATCCCTGAATAATTGTCTGTGAAATATCAAGAATATTGATTTCATTTTCCGCAAGATATGTACATACTTTTGCAATAATTCCTACTGTGTCTTCTCCAAGTACTGTGACAATACATTTCTTCATTCTTTCTGTACCTCCGCTTTGATTCACTCAATTTTATACATTAATAATATCCGAAACTGATTCCCGGCTTGCAACGAACATATTTAGGTCTTCCCCTTTATATTCATTATCTGCAAGCGTAACTTCCAGCTTCACTGTCTCATAAGCAAGTCTTGCGTAATTGTTCTCCTTGCTCAGATGACCAAGCATGATGTGTTTCAGATTATCATGTAGTATATCACAAAGAAGCTGTCCTGACAATTCATTTGATAAATGACCGCGATCGCCAAGAATTCTCTGCTTCAGATAATATGGATATCCTCCGACTTCCAGCATATGGATATCATGGTTTGCTTCCAGAAGGATCGCATCCAGATTTTTCAGATTCTCCACTGTATAATCATCATATTTTCCAAGATCTGTTGCAACTGCTGCAGACTTCCCACCTTGTTCAATACGATACCCTGACGGTTCATTTGCATCATGAGAAATGGCAAATGGGTGTACGTCCAGTTCACCAAGCTGAAATGGGTGATCTGCCTTGATCGGATGTAAAAGTCCTTCCGGCATCTTTCCAAGACTGGAAGACTCTTTGATTCCTGCAATCGTTCCCGGCGTCGCATAAATTGGGATCTCGTACTTTCTGCTGAACACACCAAGTCCCTTAATATGATCCGAATGTTCATGTGTGATCAGAATCCCATCAAGTTCGTCCCCTTTAATCTCCAACTTATTCAGACCTTCTTCAATTCGTTTCTTACTAATCCCCGTATCAATCAGAAGATGGGAATTATCACTTCCTACATAGATACAGTTTCCACTGCTGCCGCTTGCAATACTGCACATTCTCATTTGTTCAATCTATCTCCTATTTGTCTCTTTGTTGCTTCAAAGTCTCCACTATTATCAATTACAACTGTGCATGCCTTTCGAAACACTTCTTCTACTGGTTGTGAAGCAATCATTCTGGTGATCTTTTCATCCGTGTAATGTCTGGAACTTTTCAGTCGTTCTCTCCGGACCGCTTCATCTGTGTAAATATACCATAATTCATCACACAGTTCCTTTCCTACTTCCGGAAGAAGTGCTGCTTCTACTATATAATAAGAGCAACCTTCTTCTTTTTTCTTCAAGATATCTTTCCGAACCCATTCCAGCACTTCCGGATGCACAATATCATTCAATATTTGTAATTTCTTCTCATCCGCAAATACGCAGCTTCCAAGTTTCATGCGATCCAGTTCACCATTGTTTCCGACAATCTGTTCACCAAATTCTTGTACAATTCTCGAAAACGCCTGTGTCCCTTTCCTCTGGATCTGCTTTGCAACTTCATCCATCTGGCAGACTACCGCACTGTATTCCTGTTCAAGAAATTTTAAAACTTCACTTTTTCCGGAGCCAACTCCACCCGTGATTCCAATTACTTTCATCTTATTTTGCCTCATACCAGTTCTTCCCTGTATGCATATCCACACTAAGCGGAACTAACAATTCTGCAGCATGTTCCATCTTATCCTGAAGGATCTGCTGTACTTCTTCTAATTCTCTTTCATCTGCTTCAATCAAAAGTTCATCATGCACCTGAAGGATCATCCGTGATTTCAGATTTCTCTTCTTCAGTTCTTCATTTACATGAATCATTGCGATTTTAATAATATCTGCAGCAGTTCCCTGGATCGGTGCATTCATTGCCACACGCTCTCCAAAACTTCTCTGCATAAAATTGCTGGACTTTAATTCCGGCATCGGTCTTCTTCTTCCATATAAAGTCTCTGCATATCCTTTTTCTTTCGCATCGCTCACACATTTATCAAGAAATGTCTTAATTCCCGGGTAGGATTCAAAATAATGCTCGATATACTGTGCCGCCTCTTTTCTCGAAATACTCAGATCCTGGCTCAGTCCAAAAGAACTGATTCCATACACAATACCGAAATTAACCGCTTTTGCATTTCTTCTCTGCAGATCTGTCACTTCATCAAACGGTACATGGAATACCTGGGAAGCTGTCATTCGGTGAATATCGCGCGCCTCACGGTATGCCTGGATCAGCTGTTCGTCACCGGAACAATGCGCCAGAATACGAAGCTCGATCTGAGAATAATCCGCATCTACAAAGACGCAGCCTTCTTTTGGTACAAATACTTTACGGATCAGACGTCCAAGTTCCATACGAACCGGTATATTCTGCAGATTCGGTTCTGTACTGCTGATACGTCCGGTTGCTGTGATCGTCTGATTGAATTTACTGTGGATTCTTCCATCCATCCCTATATAATTTGCAAGTCCGTCTGCATATGTTGACTTCAGTTTTGCAAGCTGACGATACTCCAAAATCTTTGCTACGATAGGATATTCCGGTGCAAGTTTATCTAACACATCCGCTGCTGTAGAATACCCGGTCTTTGTCTTCTTTGCATGAGGCATTTCCAGTTTTTCAAAAAGAATCACGCCAAGCTGTTTTGGAGAATTGATGTTAAACTCTTCCCCTGCCATTTCATAAATCTCTTTTTCCAGCTCAACGATTCTTGCTCCAAGCTCTTCGCCGTAACGCTTCAGCTCTTCGCCTTCAATCTTAACGCCAGCCTGTTCCATATCATACAATGTAAATACTAACGGCATTTCAATTTCATTAAATAAACGGAACATCCCATTCTTTTCCAGTTTCTTTTCAAGAACCGGGACACAGGCATAAGCTGTATATGCCTCATAACATGATTTTGTACCCTCATCAAGTTTTTCATCAATTAAAAGATTCAAATGTTCTCTTGCCACATCTTCTGCATTGTAATCATTTTTCAGAGGATTCAGAAGATATGCTGCCACGATCGCATCAAACCCGTTCTCACTTGTAAGTTCCGGCAGCCATTCCAGATATTCTTTCAATCCACACATTGAAAAACATTTCACACTTTTTGCAAGGTGAGACAACTTTCCTGTCAGATATTCAAAATCAGCATCCATATCACAAGGAATCGTAACAATCTTTTCTGCTCCATAGCAAAGAGAAATCCTTCCATATCCTGAAGCATGTGCAAACAATGGGAGAACATTTCCAGCATCTTTGGAAAATGCCGCACCAACGGTTTCTGCTTTCTCTGCCTCTTTTAAAACTTTCTCAATCTCCTTTTTCCCTGTTATCTCACGGAAATATTTTTCCACATCATTCGCTGATGCTTCTACATCAAATCTTCCAAGCAGATTTTTAAACTCCAGTCTTTGGAATAATTCATGGGCTTCTTTTGTATAAGGATTCTCATGTCGGGCATTTTCAATTTCAAACGTAATATCTGCGTCCTGTTTAATTGTCGCAAGAGTCTTACTAAGCTGTGCCTGTTCCCAGAATTCTTTCAGATTCTTGCTTGCTCTTGGTGGTTTCAGCTCATCAACATGCTCGTACGCATTTTCAATCGTCTGGTACTGCTGAATAATCTTTGTCGCTGTCTTTTCGCCAACTCCCGGAACACCAGGGATATTATCAGCAGTATCACCCATCAAAGCCTTTACATCAATAAATTCCTTCGGTGTTACTCCATAGCGTTCCTGCACATCTGCCGCATAATAATCTTCTACTTCCGTCTTCCCCTGCTTCGTCTTTGGGATGCGGATCTTAATATGCTCTGTCGCAAGCTGAAGCGTATCACGGTCTCCGGAAATGATGGAAACATCCATTCCTTTCTCCTCACAACGATGAGACAAGGTTCCCAAAAGATCATCCGCCTCAAGTCCGGCCTTTTCAATCACTTCTATATGCATCGCACGCAGAACGTCCTTGATCACAGGCACCTGCTGACGCAGTTCCTCTGCCATCGGCTTTCTCGTGCCCTTATAATCTGCAAACATCTCATGGCGAAATGTCGGCGCATGCACATCAAATGTAACCGTCAGATATTCCGGCTTCTCTTCATCTAATATCTTAAACATAATATTCAGGAATCCATAAACTGCGTTCGTATGCAGTCCTTCCGAATTCGTCAGATCCGGAACTCCATAAAACGCCCGGTTCAATATACTGTG
>ERZ832317.1816-NODE-1816-length-26372-cov-39.209750_pt1 | contig 26372 bp, 20 predicted proteins | sample MGYA00519695_ERZ832317 | MGnify/ENA primary metagenome ERZ832317 (study PRJEB31850, sample SAMEA3708726) | human gut metagenome | biome: human gut; feature: human-associated habitat; material: faeces | place: China | collected 2014 ...
CCGCTGGTCGCGTCGATAAGTTTATGAGCCGTTACGCAAAACGCTACGATAAGAAAGCCGCCAAATAGTTCGAAGGACCGTTTGACGCTTCAAAATAAAAAAGGATTCGCCTGGGGCGAATCCTTTTTTATTCTCCTTCGGCGCCCGATTCTCACCGGTCCGCATTCGCCGGATGCCGCACACTCCGACCGTCGTCAAAAAGCGCAGGGGACATCCGCTTTATCCGTCCCGAAGCTGCCGACCGGAATCGGCAGCATACGCAAGATGGTACACGACCAATCATCCGGTCCGGCCCGAAACAGGACAAAAGAACTTTTACGGAAAAAATTTGGGGGTTTGCGGCACAAACATTACTTTTGTAATCTACTAAAATTACTGTTTTTATGGAATTCGAAGGTGTCGTATATAAAATCCTGCCCCTGACACAAGGTACGTCCGCCCGGGGAGAATGGCAGCGTCAGGACGTGGTTTTCGAGCTGCCCTCGGAATTTTCACGCAAAATCTGCGTCACGTTCTTCAACAAGCCGAGCGACGTGGCCAAACTCCGCGAAGGGGCTACCTATACGGTTTCGGTAAACGTCGAATCCCGCGAATATAACGGCCGCTGGTATACCGATGTGCGGGCATGGCGCCTGCAACCCAAAGAAACCGCTCAAAACGCCGGGATCCCGCCGATGCCCGACGCGGCCCCGCTCGAAGAGCCATCGTACAGTACTCCCGCAGCAGAAGTAGACGACCTGCCCTTTTAATTTTTCACGCACGAAGGCAGAAGCCATCCGCTCTCTAAAACAACAAAATAGCCGACCCTACAAAGGTCGGCTATTTTTCGGTCCCCGGGAGGCGACTACTTCTTCACCGGAAGAGCAGAGTTCGCTGCCTGAGTCGTCGCAGCCGCAGCTTCATCCGTTGTTGCCGGGGTCGTTTCCTCAACGAAAGGAATCACATCCTCCAACTCTACCTCGAATTTAAGAGCCGAATTAGGCAAGATATACTTACCGCGCGCCTGCCGACCATAAGCCAGTTCCGCAGGAATCCAAAGCGTTATCTTACCGCCTTTGCCGATCAGTTTCAAACCTTCGGTCCAGCCGGGAATCACCTGTCCCAATTCGAACTCGACAGCTTCGTCCTTGTCATAACCTTCCGGATCTATCTGCTTGAGGTACTCCTTCATCTCTTCGGGCTTGTTCTCGAAATAGGAGCTGTCGAAAACCTGCCCCTTATAATTGGTTCCCGTATAATAAACTTTTACCCGGTCGCGGGAGTCCGTCGGCATCAGGGTCTCATCGCCCTTCTTTTCGATCTTATAAAGTAATCCCGATTCGGTTTTCTGAACGCCGGATTTCTTCTCGATCGAAGCGATCCACTCTTCATTGGCTTTCTTGTTCTCGGCAGGACGAACCACCGAATACCAGTTCCGCAAGAATTTGACTGCTTCCTGCTCGGTCATGCGGGCTTCTTCACCGTTGCCGGTAATGTCTTTCAAACCCTGACCGAACCAAACCAACTGAATCGGAAGGTCTGCTCCCAGCATATTGTTACCCAGATCGATACCGAAAGCATACGAAATGAACCGACGCTCCTCCTCGCTCTCGAACATCGCGGGATCGGCCAACGACTCTTCGGGTGTCTTCAGCGAATCGGGAGTCATCGCGTTCTTCTTGGCAATAGCCTGAGCGCGTTCCGGACGCGTAACCATAAAGAACGTGCGCAATGTATCGAGTGCCTCTGGATGCGTCATTTTTGCCGTTCCGAGGGCACCTTCGGTCACACCTTCGGTCATCGCGTCGAAATCGAAGGGAATATCCGACATCATCCGGTTGAGTCCCGCTCCGACGTTATTACCCAAAGCGTACGACAAAGAGTCGAACTGCGACTTGCTGCCCATCGTGATCGAACCGTTGCTGCGGCTGCACGAGGCGAAAATTACGGCACCAGCTAACAGTGCCATGAAACACAATGTTCTTTTCATCTTGTTGATATAATTATGTATTAAATTGTTATTTCCGTTTCGATAACTGCACAAATATATAAAATATTTTACGGGCAGCCGATTTTATTTTTCAGCCCCCTCTTGAAAAAGAAGTCAGCGGACATCGACGAGTTCGATCTCGTAGAACAACGTCGCGTTCGGGACCACGCCCAATTTCTTGTCGCCTTCGGCCCCGTAAGCCAGGCGGGAGGGTATCCATACATTCATTCGACCGCCTTCCCCGACGAGCCGCACGCTCTGCCGCAACCCGGGCATCAGATCGCCCACGGCCGTGCGCGTGGTGTCTCCTCGTTCGTACGAAGACTCGACGACCTTTCCATCGACCGTCTTGGCCACAAAACGGATCGCCACCGTATCCCGGTCGCTTCGGGGCGTCTTGGACTCATCACCGATCTCCAGCACCTCGTACGTCAGCCCCGTATCGGTCTTGGCATAGGAGCGATTGCTCTTGCGGAAATCCTCCAGAAACTGTTCTTCATAGGCCCGAATCTGTTCGGGCTGCGAAACATTCACGTAACGCAGATAAACCGCACGGGCCTCGTCGGGCGTCATCCGGGCCGTCCGGGCATATACGTCCCGCACGGCCTGGCACACGGCTTCGACGTTGAGGGTCGAATCCATCCGCTGCAAATTATATCCCACATTCAGACCGATCACATAAGCGACCGAATCCGTTTCGTTACGCAACTCCATGCTCCCCGTTCCCCGGGAACAGGCACCCAGCAGGAACAGTCCCGCTGCGGCGATCAACCGATATTTCTTCATATACGTGTCTTTTTTTTGGAAAAGAGGAAAATCAGCACCGTACCCAATACGGCCGACGCGAACGATCCCATCAGAATGGCGATCTTGCCCCGGCTGACGATCTCGGCATCGGCAAAGGCCAGCGTATCGACGAAAATCGACATGGTGAACCCGATACCGCCCAGGCAAGCCACCGCGAAAAGCATCTTCCAGCCGGCTCCCTCGGGCATTTCGGCCAGCTTCGTCTTCACGGCGAGCCAACTGGCCAGGAAAATACCGAGCGGCTTGCCCACGAGCAATCCGAAGAAGATGCCCATACCGACCGCACCGGCCTGCGGCGTAACGTGGAAGATTCGGAAGTACTCCAACGAATCGATCGAGACACCCGCATTGGCGAATGCGAAAATAGGCATAATCAGAAATGTTACGTACGGAGCCAGCAGATGTTCGAGACGGAAGCTCATCCCTACCGAATCGGTCGCCAGCGAGGACATCATCCGCAGGTAGTACCTGTGCTCCTCGTTCGGAAAATCGTCGGCCCGGCACTCGGCTTTCAGCAGCGCATCGGACAAACCGCTCATCTTCCGCGCGAAATACTCCTTGCTGTAACGGGGTTTCATCGGGATGAACATGGCGATCACCACGCCCGACAGCGTGGAGTGGATTCCTGAATAATAGAACAGGGCCCAGACGACGAAAGCCGGCACCAGATAGAACATAATGCGGGTTTCGCCCACTTTATTCAGGAAATAGATGCCTATGAGGATCAGGATCGCAATCGCAAGCAGCAACAGGTTGACCTCCTCTCCGTAAAACAGCGCGATCACCAGGATCGCCCCCAAGTCGTCCGCCACGGCCAAGGCCGTCAGGAAAATTTTGAGCGAAATAGGCACCCGATCGCTGAATATCGAAAGGATGCCGATGGCGAAAGCAATGTCCGTCGCCGTAGGGATTCCCCAGCCGGGTGCCGCGACGGTTCCCGCGTTGAACGAAAAATAGATCAATGCAGGCACCACCATACCGCCCAAAGCCGCCAACACGGGCAGAATCGCCTTCCTGACGGAAGAGAGCTGTCCGATGACGATTTCGCGTTTGATCTCGAGACCGATCAAAAAGAAGAACACCACCATCAACCCGTCATTGACGAAGGTCTGGAGGGTCAGGCCCCTGGGAAACATCCAGTCGATCAGACTGCCGGGACCACGCACCACCAAAGCGATGTCGATGTTGAGCACCCGCTGGTAATACTCCGCCGTCCAGGGAAGATTGGCCAGCAGCATCGCAACGGCGACACTGAAGAGCAACACCAGTCCGCCCGACCAGGGAGCCTCCAGAAAACGACGCCCCCGCAACTGAAACTGATAATGTTGCCGGACCCAGCGGTACATGGAAAAAAGCCTCATTGTCTATTCATATTTATATTCGTAATCCAAAATAAACCGTCTTCCCCGGCAGAATTCACGCCCTGTCGGAATCAACCTCTTCCTGCCGACGAAGTCCGCAAGGCCAGGCCGCACAATTTGTAGAGCACGCGGGCTCCTACGACCGCGTCGATCTTATCTTCCGGGCAGGGAACGACCTCCACCAGGTCGAACCCGGCGATGCGGCGGCCCGAATCGGCCACGCACTCCATCAGGTAAACCACCTGTTCAAAAGTGATGCCGCCCGGAACGGGAGTGCCCGTATGAGGACAATGTTCGATGGTGAGTCCGTCGATGTCGAAACTGATATAAACCACCTCGGGCAGCTCGTCCACGATGCGGCGGCAGCTTTCGGCCCAGGTCGTTCCCGCGAATCCGGCGCGAGCGAGCGAGCGCGAATCGAACATAGCGATCCGCCCGTCCGAAGCGGCCCTTTCGGCCTCGGCATCGCAATAATCCCGCACGCCGACCTGCACGAGCTTGCTCACCTGCGGCAGGTCGCGCAGTACGTTGAACATGATCGAAGCGTGCGAAAATTCGAATCCCTCGTACGCCTCACGCAGGTCGCAATGGGCATCAATATGGAGAATTCCCAGCGAACCTTCCTTCTCGGCAACGGCACGGATCAAACCGTACGGCGTCGAATGGTCGCCTCCGACCAGCCCTACGACCTTACCTTGCGAGAGCCACTGGCGGGCCTGACGGTAAATATTGTCGTTCATGGCTGCACAGCCTTCGTTGATACGGCGCAGACGGCGCTCGATACGTTCGTCGTCCGGCGCTCCGCCCTCTTCGAGATGTTCGATCACCCGTTCGGCATCGGCCCGCAGCTTGCGGGACTCCTCCTGCAGCGAATAGTCGATGTCGGCCGTAGCGATGCCTCCGAGCCAGGCTCCCGGCACCGAAGCATCGTAAAGATCGAGCTGTGTGGAGGCTTCGATCAGGGCATCCGGCGCCAAAGCCGTTCCGGCACCGTAGGATACGGTCACGTCCCAGGGTGCGGAAACAAGCACCAGCGCAGCCTCCTCGGGCGTGAACGGCAAACCGTAATAAGCGCCGTTGTCCACCCCCACCCCGTTGGGATTGAATGTTTTCAGATCCATAGTCTTTCCTTGTAAGAATTACAAAGATAGTAAATTTTTGATTTTCCGCCATCGTTATCACCGATAAACCCCGTTTTTAACGGGGTGCCGACCGGCCGACCCGGACGACGCCCGAAGCGGGAGCCGTATGCACCGGCGCACGGTTCCCGTAAAAAGGAGCTCAAATAAATTTGGCGCCGCCCTCGCCCTGCACTATCTTTGCTCCGCAATTAACCAATTCGAATACCGTCGTGAAAATCGTCGCCGACAATGCCATACCTTTTTTGAAAGGAGTACTCGAACCTTATGCCCGGGTGGAATACCTCCCCGGGAAAACCATCGCAACGGCCGATGTCCGGGATGCCGACGCCCTGATCGTCCGTACCCGCACCCGGTGCGACGCCGCCCTACTCGAAGGATCGTCCGTCAAACTGATCGCAACGGCGACCATCGGCTTCGACCACATCGACACGGAGTATTGTCGGCGACACGGCATCGAAGTAGCGACCGCCGCAGGATGCAATGCACGGGGCGTACTGCAATACGTCGCTGCAGCACTGGTCCGCCTCTCACGAGTACAGGCCTGGGAACCTGCAGACAAAACCCTCGGAATCGTCGGTGTAGGACACGTCGGGTCGCTCGTCGAGGCCTACGCCCGGACGTGGGGATTCCGCGTCGTGGCATGCGATCCCCCCCGCGAAGAGCGCGAGCACGGCGGATTCCTGCCGCTCGAAGAGGTGGCGTGCCAGGCCGACATCCTCACCTTCCACACTCCGCTGGACGATACGACCCGGCACATGGCCGGGGCGAAGCTCTTCGAGCGAATGAAGCCCGGCAGCATCCTCATCAACACTTCGCGCGGCGAGGTAGTCGATGGGCAGGCGCTCCGCGAAAGCGGTTTGCAATACGTCCTCGACGTCTGGGAACACGAGCCCGATCTCGACCCGCTACTGCTGCGGGACGCATTGCTCGCCACCCCTCATATCGCCGGTTATTCCGCCCAGGGCAAGGCCAATGCAACGGCCCTGTCCGTCCGGACGATCGGCCGGTACTTCGGACTGTCGCTCGGGGAGTGGTATCCGTCAAACATCGCCCCGTCCCGTCCCCGGGCGATCTCCTGGCAGGAGCTTTGCGACACGATAGACGACCGCTTCGACATCGCCGCCGAAAGCAGACGGCTGAAAGAGAACCCCGAAAAATTCGAAACGATACGCAACGAATACCGCTACCGGGAAGAATATTTTTAACAATTTAGATGCTTTTTTCTTAACTTTGCGGCCGAAATCGACCGCACCGCCCATTATGTATCGTAAACTGATCAAACCCATCCTGTTCGCCATGAACATCGAGCGTGCCCACAGCACGGTCCTGTTCCTGTTGCGCATGATCGGGAAAATCCCGGGCGGACGAGCGCTGCTGCGTGCCATGTACCGCACCGAGCACCCTTCGCTCGAACGGGAGGTATTCGGACTTCGGTTTCCCAACCCGATCGGTCTGGCGGCGGGTTTCGACCGCAACGGAGAAGCGTTCCACGAACTTTCGGCCCTGGGCTTCGGATTCGTCGAGATCGGTACGGTCACGCCCCAACCCCAGGCCGGCAATCCCCGACCCCGCATCTTCCGGCTGCCCGCAGACCGGGCGATCATCAACCGTTCGGGCCTCAACAACAAGGGGTTGTACAAGGCCATCGCCCAGCTCCGCCACCGGCACGACCGGCTCATCATCGGAGGCAACATCGGCAAAAACACGCTGACACAACCTTCGCAGGTCGCGGCCGACTACCTCAAAATGTTCCGCAACCTCTACCAATACGTCGATTATTTTTCGATCAACGTCTGCTGCGACAACTGTGCGGACGGCAGCGTATCGCACAACAAAGCCCACCTGATGAATATTCTGCAGCCGCTCTTCGATTTTCGCCGCGGCCAGAACCAGTACCGGCCGATCCTGCTGAAAATATCGCCCGACCTGCCGGACCCGCTTATCGACGAAGTGACCGACCTGATGCTTTCTACGCCGCTGGACGGCATCGTGGCCGTGAACGGTACTTTCTCGCGCAAAGGTCTCGAAACCGATGAGGAGACGCTCGACGAAATCGGCAGCGGCCGATTGAGCGGAGCTCCCCTTACGCAGCGGGCCATCGAGGTAGTGCGCCGCATCCACCGACGTTCGCACGGAGCCTATCCGATCATCGGCGTCGGAGGCCTGATGAATGCCCGGGATGTGAAAGCCATGCTCGCCGCCGGCGCGAGCCTCGTCCAGCTATACACGGGATATATCTACGAAGGGCCCTCCCTGGTCAAGGAGATCTGCCGGGCCCTGATCGACGACGCAGCGTCCGAAGCCTCCGCTTCGCCCGCGCCGGGGAAATAATTCAATCTTACCACCATGAAAGCATCTATTCTTACGATCGGCGACGAAATCCTGATCGGGCAGATCGTGGATACCAATTCGGCGTCGATCGCCCGTCACCTGAACAATGCGGGCATCGTCGTCTGGGAGCGCACATCGGTCGGCGACCAGCGCGAGCAGATCACCGAGGCCGTAAAACGGGCCATGAACCAGAGCGACGTAGTCATCCTGACCGGCGGCCTCGGCCCCACCAAGGACGACATCACGAAAAAGACCCTCGCCGAGCTCTTCGGCTCCCGGCTCGTATGCGATCAAACCGTCGCCGACCACGTACGGCGCATGCTCGAAGCGCGCGGAATCGAATACAACCGCCTGAACCGCGATCAGGCGCTCGTCCCGGCGTGCTGCACCGTGCTTTTCAACGCCCACGGCACAGCCCCCGGCATGTGGTTCGAACAGAACGGCAAAGTCGTGGTTTCGCTGCCGGGCGTTCCCTTCGAAATGGAGCACCTGATGACCGACGAGGTAATGCCTCGTCTGAAAGCCCGTTTCTCCCTGCGGCAGATCGTACACCGCACGCTGATCACGGCAGGTCTGGCCGAATCGATGCTGGCCGAAAAGATCGCCGACTGGGAAAATGCCCTGCCCCCGTACCTCCACCTGGCATATCTGCCCGCACCCGGCGTGGTGCGGCTGCGCCTGTCGGCTTACGAAGTCGAAGGCGAGAGCGTATCGCACGAAATCGACCGGCAATTCGCCGCCCTGCAACGCATCATTCCCCGCTACGTCCTCGGATTCGAGCGGGCGACCATGCAGGAGATCGTCCACAACCTGCTGACGCGGCGTCGGCAGACTCTCGCCACGGCCGAGAGCTGCACGGGCGGCAGCATCGCGGCCCGCTTCACGGCAATACCCGGAGCATCGGCCTATTTCCTGTGCGGAGTGGTGGCTTACAGCAACGAATCCAAAAGCAACCTGTTGGGTGTCGATCCCGAAACGATCGCCTGCCGGGGCGCCGTCAGCGAGGAGGTCGCACGGCAGATGGCCGAAGGAGCACGCCGCACCGCCGGAGCCGACTATGCCGTCGCAACCACCGGCATCGCAGGTCCTGCGGGCGGCACGGAACAGAAACCCGTCGGCACGGTCTGGATGGCCGTAGCCGGCCCGCACCGTACCGTGACCCTGCTCAAACAATGCGGCACCGACCGGGGACAAATCATCGACCGGGCGAGCGCCTTCGCACTCGCGCTCCTGCGCGACGAAATCGAACGGGATGCCGCCGGAGAATAACCCGGTTTCGACACTTCCCAAAGCCCCCTGACTTCCGGAGCCTCGAAAGGTTCCGGAAGTCTTCATATCCCCGTCTCTGGAACAAGCCCCGTTCCTCCCGGAACGCATCCAACCCTTTCCGATACGCTGTCCGGCCGGACGCCCCCGAAAATCGCGAAACAAAAGCCCGATACGATCACTAGCACCGTCCGATGAAATTCAAAGGCGGATCATTGAACACACCCCGTCGAAAAGAGTTAATTCTCCGACCGTAATTACGGGCACCTCATACCGCTATATATCAAACATTCGCCTTCCAAAACCGAAATTCGAAGCTATTCCCGAACAGATTCTTCCTCCCGGTCAGCGACAAAATCACCCAGTTATTCCCACCGCCCCTCTATCCGCACGATTTTCGGAAACACGGGAACGGCCTTGAAAACGGGATCTTTCGACAAATATACTTTTTGAGAAATGATATAAACGAAATGAGAGAGCAATATACGCCTGCTCCCTTCATCTTTGCTGCAACAAAATAGCATCCGTATTCCCGACCGTCAAAAGCCCCGAACGAAAGTCCTCCCGGCAAACAGATTTCGAGGCCGATCGAACGACACCGGAAAGCCGATCGATACGGACCGGCGCACACCGCCCCGAAATGATCCGAGCACATGATATACATCGGTTATTCCCGAAAAGAAAAACCGACAAGTCTAACCATCAAAAAACAAAACCCATGAAAAGATTCTTACATTTGCTCACAGGGATTTGCACCCTCGCCCTGGCTCTTCAGGCCTGTACCAAGTCTCCGGCCGAAAACCCGGGAAGAACGGACGATCCCGGAAACGACGAACAAAACAGCAAGGTAACCCTTACTCTCTCGACGCCCCGCACCCGCACGACGCTCGTCAGCGAAACCTACGTCCACTGGAGCGAAGAGGATATTGTACAAATCAACGGCACGAATTTGCCCGTAATCCCCGATCCGAATGATCCGACACGCGCAACGATCTCCAATGTGGACACCGCCGAAGAGTACGTGGCTCTCTACTCTCCGGACAACGGCGGATATATCCCGGAGCGAGAGGTCGTCGAAGCCTACTTCCGCCCCGAAGTGCCCCATACTCCCGACTCGTTTTACACGACAGGAGGCAATCCGATGGTGGCATACAGCACATCCACCTCGCTGGAATTCAAAAATATCGGCGGATTACTCCGCATAGGAGTGACCGGCGATGCGTCGATCGCGTCGGTTATGCTGTCGGGCAATGCGGGAGAACCCATTGCCGGACACTTCGAAATCTCGAAAAGCGATCTGGCTTCCGGCAGCCTCGATTTCGCTCCCGGCGAAGGTTCCGCACAATTCGTCAGCACCTCCGTCACGATGACCTGCACGGAGAATGTACGACTCGATGCGAACTCTCCGACCTATTTCTACTTCGCGCTGCCGGCAGCCGAATACACGGAAGGATTCACCGTAACGCTTACCGACAGCGAAGGCAACACCTGCCTCCGGCAAACGCATAACTCCGTCTCGATCGAGCGTGCGACCCTCAAGTCGATGGAACCGATTGCGTTCGAAAAGGACAAAGCGCTTACGGTCACTTTAGGAGAAATCGCGGCGAACTCCGTTACCTGGAATATCGAAGGTAATCCCTCGACCGACCTGCGGACCCTGCTCGTCACCAAAGCGATGTGGGATCATTTCATCGCACAGGAATATTACCTCGACAATCCGCAAAAACTCACGTCCGAAATCCTCGCGGCCTATTCCGCCACCATTCCGACCGACGACAACGGCCGTTACGAAGAGACTGCAACCCAGGCAAGAGCCGTAAACTCGATGCAGCCCGTACAGGAAGACAACGACTACCTCGTCTTGGCCGCCTATTTCTCCGGCACCCAATCCGTCGGCGTAATCCCCGCCCCGGTTCCCGTTCACACTCCGGCCGCCACAGGCCCGGCTCCCGAAGTGAATGTCACCGTCTCTTCGGCCGGCAGCACTACGATCGATGTACTTACCACCACCAGCAACGCATCCGGCATCCTTACCGCACTCTTCTTCAAAAGCGATTACGACAATGTATTCAGCCGGGAGGGAATAGACGAAGAGTTGATCGCAAAGTACGGCAATGCATGGACGGCAGAGCAGGTAGAGCAGGCCAACAACGGAGGATATACACTCCAATACATTTCGCTTCCGCCGGAAACGGAATTCGTTATGCTAATTTCGGTCTCCAGCGCAGCAGGCAAAGCTACGCTCAAGAAAGAAATAATTGCGACCGAACCGTACGTCGATCCTTCTGCCGAATGGATCACCGTTTCCTCCGAAGCCACGTTCGTTTGCGGCTTCTTCTTCAACCAAAGCATCCCCTCCTTGTCGAACGTGATCAATATTACGAACCTTAAAGTCGAAAAACTCGCCGATCGCGACCTCTTCCGTCTGACCGACGCCTTCTCCGTCTCCCGGATCCCCGAACTTGCGGCCAGCGGCATATACAGCGATCTGTCCGGCAGTCCGTATTATTTCTATATGGATGCGACCGACCCGAACAATGTAAAAGTCGTCAATGAAGTGTGCCAACTCGGCATCGTTCACAACGAATACGGAGCAATGAGCGTCGGCAACGACTTCAACATCCAAGGCGGCGAAGAGTACCAGCACGGTACGTACAACCGAGCGGAAGGCACGATCCGAATCGGCGTGCTCATTTGCTATGCCGACAGCCAACAACTCTTCGTCACGCCATTCAACAGTACGCTATATCTGAATCCCGAAACGCCCGGAAACAGTGTTTCGACCGAAAATTTCAAGAAAGACCCTGTCGCAATTCCCTGGTAAGTCAGGACCCCCGAAAACAGAGACACCGGCCCTTTTTCAGGCCGGTGTTTTGTTATTTGGCCAAAAGATTGTATATTTGCACTCCCCGAAATGGGATTACAATTAAATTTTAACCAAAATGAAAGTTTGCGAAATTACAGGCAAGGTAGCGGTGATCGGCAACAATGTTTCCCACTCGCACCACAAGACCAAACGCAAGTTCAGCCCCAATCTGAAGAACAAGCGCTTCTGGTCTGAAGAGGAAGGCCGCTGGATCACCCTCAAGGTATCTGCCGCCGGAATCAAAACAATCAACAAGAAGGGCCTCGCAGTAGCGCTCCGCGAAGCTGCCGCACCCAAAAAGGTTTACTAAAACTCAAGTGACAAATGGCAAAGAAAGGCAACAGAGTGCAGGTGATTCTCGAATGCACGGAACAGAAAGCTAGCGGTGTTCCGGGAATGTCCCGCTACATCACGACCAAGAACAAGAAAAACACCCCCGACCGTCTGGAGCGCAAGAAATACAACCCGTTCCTGAAGAAGGTGACCATTCATCGTGAAATCAAATAATTTTAGTGCTATATGGCAAAGAAAGTAGTCGCAACGCTGAAAACCGGTACGGGCAAACAGTTCACCAAATGTATCAAAATGGTGAAATCCGACAAAACCGGTGCATACATCTTCAAAGAGGGCATCATCGCCAACGACCAGGTGAAAGACTTTTTCGCCGAGAAGAAATAAATGCAATGCATTAGGCGAAACGAATGTTTTCGGATCGCAAGGCCGGAAAGAATCATCCGCCGGACCGGATTCGGAAAACAACCTAAAAATTCGATTCCGCTTAATACAAAGGGCATCCTCAACGGATGCCCTTTGTATTTTCACCGACCCGCAACCCGGCAGAACAGCACCGATCATCGAGGAATCATTCGTACCTTCGTTCCTCTTGCGGTTCTTCGCCTCGACAAAACGGGAATAAATTCGCTTTGCACCACCCGATTTATCCGTATCTCTAACTTTGCCTAAATACTCCAACGCGGCAACGCTCAAAAAAATTTGGCTCCGCCGGCTGGTTGTACTATCTTTGCAGAAGACAGGAAGCGATTCGGCAATCTTTGCGTGCAAGCCCACACGATTGCTTTTATCTTTCACTATCTTTGACGTAGTCTTAAAATGTTCTCGGAAAACTGGCAACAAGTTCCCGTTTTCTCTGGGCTTTTCGTATTTTTGCAACATTACTAATATAACAATATTTTATGGGATTCTTCGATCTTTTCAAGAAAAAACAGAATACACAGCCGACGACTCCGGCGGAACGATCTCAACCGACTTCTCCGGAAAACCACCGGCCGGCTGCGGTCGAAAATACGACGAAGCAGGAAAATACCTCTCCCCAGCCGGCTGCCCGAACCGCTGACCGGGAGCAGGCGGAACTCAACTCCGGTCTGGAGAAGACCAAAACGGGCCTCTTCTCGAAACTGGCGCGGGCCGTTGCCGGTCGATCGACCATCGATACACAGGTGCTCGACGATCTGGAGGAGGTGCTCATCACCTCCGACGTAGGCGTGGAAACCACCGTGAAGATCATCGAACGCATCGAAGCCCGCGTCGCACGGGACAAGTATATGAACACCTCGGAGTTGCAATCGATCCTGCGCGACGAGATCGCCCAACTGATGGAGGAGTCGCACCGCTCGACCGAAAACTTCGGACTCGACGTCGAGGAAGGCGTCCCCTACGTCATCATGGTCGTCGGCGTGAACGGCGCCGGCAAGACCACGACGATCGGCAAACTCGCGGCCCAGCTCACCCGGGCCGGCCTCAACGTCTATATCGGCGCTGCGGATACGTTCCGTGCGGCCGCCATCGACCAGTTGGCCGTATGGGCCGAACGGGCCGGCGCCACGATGATCCGTCAGGAGATGGGCTCCGATCCGGCGTCGGTGGCCTTCGACACCTTGAAATCGGCCGTGGCGAACAAGGCCGACGTCGTACTGATCGACACGGCGGGCCGCCTGCACAACAAGGTCGGCCTGATGAACGAGCTGACCAAGATCCGCAACGTGATGGGCAAGGTTATCCCCAACGCCCCGCAGGAGGTGATGCTGGTGCTGGACGGTTCGACCGGACAGAACGCCTTCGAACAGGCCCGGCAATTCACCCAGGCCACGCAGGTCACGTCGCTCACCATCACCAAGCTCGACGGCACGGCCAAGGGCGGCGTGGTGATCGGCATCAGCGACCAGTTCCACATCCCGGTGCGCTATATCGGCATCGGCGAAGGCATCGACCAGCTGCGCATCTTCGACCGGAAGGAGTTCGTCAACGCATTGTTCGGTCATGAAAAAAATTAACGTCATAACGCTCGGCTGTTCGAAGAACACCGTCGACAGCGAGCATCTGATGGCACGGCTCGCCGCCGCCGGATACGAGGTCCTCTTCGACAGCGACCGCACCGACGCCAAGGTCGTGGTGATCAACACCTGCGGATTCATCGGCGACGCCAAGCAGGAGTCGATAGACATGATTCTGCGCGCCGCGGCGGCCAAGCAGGCCGGAAAGATCGAACGGCTGTTCGTCGTGGGATGCCTCTCGGAACGCTACGCCGACGAACTGCGGGCCGAGATTCCCGAGGTGGACGACTATTTCGGCGCACGCACGTGGGACGGCATCGTCCGTGCACTGGGAGCCTCGGAGGACCCGGCGCTGGCCACCGAACGCCGTCTGACGACCCCGAAACACTACGCCTACCTGAAAATTTCGGAAGGCTGCAACTGGAAATGCGGCTACTGCGCCATTCCGCTCATCCGCGGCGCACACGTCTCCGTCCCGATGGAGGAGCTGGAGGAGGAGGCCCGCAAGCTGGCCGGGCAGGGCGTCCGGGAGCTGATGGTCATCGCGCAGGACACGACCTACTACGGCATCGACCTCTACGGCCGGCGGATGCTCGCCGAGCTGCTGCGCCGCCTGTGCCGCATCGACGGCATCGAATGGATCCGGCTCCACTACGCCTACCCCGCCGGGTTCCCCGACGAGGTGATCGAGGCGATGGCCTCGGAGCCGAAAATCTGCAAGTACCTCGACATTCCGTTCCAGCACATTTCCGATGCACAGCTCGCGTCGATGCACCGCCGCCACACCAGGGCCGAGGCCATGGAACTGATCGGCCGCCTGCGCGGGGCGATCCCCGACCTGGCGCTGCGCACGACGCTGCTGGTGGGTTATCCGGGCGAGACGGAGGCCGATTTCGAAGAACTGCTGGCGTTCGTGCGCGAGGTGCGTTTCGAACGGCTGGGCGTCTTCCCCTACTCGGAGGAGGAGGGAACCTGGTCGGCCGAAAACCTCCGCGACGACGTTCCCGAGGAGGTCAAGCAGCGACGCGCGGAGCGTATCATGGCCCTGCAGAACGAGATTTCGCTCGAAAACAACCGCCGCCGCGTGGGGCGCACCGAACGGGTGATCATAGATTCGCGTCAGGGCGACTGGTATGTCGGCCGCACGCAGTACGATTCGCCCGAAGTGGACCAGGAGATCCTGATTCCCGCCTCGGAACGCCGCCTGCTGCGCGGGCACTTCTACGACGTGACGGTCACCTCGGCCGCCGACTACGACCTCTACGGGGAGATCGTCGCAAAATAATTTTTTGCTTTTTTGCGTTTTTTTCGTACCTTTGAAAAGTAAACCGGAACTTTACCCGAAAGTCATGGCCGACAAGAGCGTGATAACGAACATCGAAGCCCGCGTGCGGCAGCTGATCGACGACCACAAAAGGCTGTCGGACCTTTGTGCGGAACTGACCGCGCAGCGCGACACGCTCCGCTCCGAGAAACGCACGCTCGAAGAGCGCGTCCGGGAGCTGGATGCCGAACTGGCGCGCATGCAGCTGACCGAAGGGCTTGCGGGCGGAGGCAGTAACCGGGAAAAAGCGCGGGCGCGCGTCAACCGTCTTATGCGGGAGGTGGACAAGTGCATCGCGTTGCTGGGCCAGCCGCTGGCGGCCCCGACGACGCAGGAGGCCGAATAAACGGCCCCGGGAAAAACGGCCGGAAGGCCGGAGAAGAGGACGACGGAATAAACGAAACGAAAAAATGGCAAAACAGGCAATAACCCTCAAAATAGCAGGCAAAAGCTATCCGTTCAACATCGAGAGCGGGAAGGAGGAGATGTACCGGCTTGCCGAACGGGAGGGGAACAGCTACCTCGCGCTGATAAAACAACAGAATATCAAGAACTGGAACGACCAGGACTACCTGTCGATGACCGCGCTGAAATTCGCCATCGCGAACGTCGGAATGCGGCAGAGCCGGGAGGTGGACGACGAAGACCTCCGACAGCTCGAAAAAATCGGCACGGAAATAGATGCGTATCTGAACGACCCGAAAAAGTAACCGGCCGAAGGCCTCCGCAGACGGAAGGCCGAGAGGGGGGGGGCGAAAAGGGCGGAAACCGCCCGGAACGACACGCACCGTACGAAAAACGTTCTTTTACATACAAGAATCTACCCGCATAGATTCCTTAAAGCTTTGCGAAACTGAACATTTACTAAATTGGGGCAACTCAAGGCGTTTCAAAATCAGGCCTTACCACCCTCACGGGGAGTACGTTACGGCGTACCGTTGGAAGATTGCGATTGTCGGAGCCCCCACACATGACTGATCGGCAGATTCGTCAAACAAGAGCAAGGAATCCTATGCGGTTTTTTTATGGCTACAATTAAAACCCTAATTAATAACTAAAAACAAACAAGCAAAGACCCATGTATAGTATCATTTTGGCTGCCTCAATCTCTGCCGTGGTCGCCGTCGCAATCTACGCGGTCGTAACGAACCTCGTGATCAAGACGTCGATCCGCAAGCGCCGCGAAGCCGCCGTCAAGGAGGCTGAAGCCGAGGGAGAGATGATCAAGAAGGAGCGCATCCTTCAGGCAAAGGAAAAGTTCATACAGCTCAAGAGCGAATACGACCGTCAGGTCAACGAGCGCAACCAGAAAATCGCCCAGAGCGAGCAGCGCGCCAAGCAGATCGAGCAGAACCTGCAAAACCAGCAGCGCGAACTGGAAAACAAACTCCGCGAGAACGACCGTCTGAAAGAGCAGATGCAGAACCAGCTGCAAATCCTCGAACACAAGAAGGAGGAGGTCGACCAGATGCAGCGCGAACAGAACGCACGCCTGGAGCAGATCTCGGGCATGAGTTCCGAAGACGCCAAGAACATCCTGATCGAGAACATGAAGGCCGAGGCCAAGACCGAAGCCGCCGCCTACATCAACGAAACGGTCGAAGAGGCCAAACTGACCGCCACGAAAGAGGCCAAACGCATCATCGTGGCGTCGATTCAGCGCGTGGCGACCGAGACGGCCATCGAAAACGCCGTGACGGTGTTCAACATCGAGAGCGACGAGGTCAAGGGCCGCATCATCGGCCGCGAGGGCCGCAACATCCGCGCTCTGGAGGCCGCGACGGGCATCGAGATCATCGTCGACGACACCCCCGAGGCTATCATCCTCTCGGGCTTCGATCCCGTACGCCGCGAAATCGCGCGTCTGGCCCTGCACCAGCTCGTCACCGACGGCCGCATCCACCCCGCACGCATCGAGGAGGTGGTCGCCAAGGTTCAGAAGCAGATCGAGGAGGAGATCGTCGAGGTCGGCAAGCGCACGACGATCGACCTGGGAATCCACGGACTGCACCCCGAACTGATCCGCATGATCGGCAAGATGAAATACCGTTCGTCCTACGGACAGAACCTGTTGCAGCATGCCCGTGAAACGGCGAACCTCGCAGGCATCATGGCCTCGGAGCTGGGTCTCAACCCCAAGATCGCCCGCCGGGCAGGCCTGCTGCACGACATCGGCAAGGTGCCCGACGACGAACCGGAACTGCCGCACGCAATCATCGGCATGAAACTCGCCGAGAAGTTCAAGGAGAAGCCCGAGGTCTGCAACGCCATCGGCGCCCACCACGACGAGGTGGAGATGACCTCGCTCATCGCCCCGATCATCCAGGTCTGCGACGCCATTTCGGGCGCACGTCCCGGAGCGCGCCGCGAAGTGGTGGAGAGCTACATCAAGCGTCTGAAGGAGATGGAGGACATCGCCCTTTCGTATCCCGGCGTGATGAAGACCTACGCCATTCAGGCCGGCCGCGAACTGCGTGTGATCGTCGGCGCCGACAAACTCTCGGACCAGGAGTCGGAGGGACTCTCGCACGACATAGCCAAGAAGATCCAGGACGAAATGACGTACCCGGGTCAGGTGAAGATCACCGTCATCCGCGAGACACGGGCAGTCTCCTATGCAAAATAATCGTCATGACCCGGGTACGCCATCCGGCACAATGACAATCCTCCCTAAATCCCTCCTTTGATAAGGAGGGACTTTTTTTACCGGGTCAGGTGAAAATCATCGTCATCCGCGAGACACAGGCAGTCTCCTACGCAAAATAACCGTCACGACCCGGGTACGCCATCCGGCAGCGTCCGGCAATCCCAAGTCCCTCCCCTGATAAGGAGGGACTTTTCATGCGCACACGTCCCGCCGACGCTGCGGATGAAAATGAAACCGCAGGGCAGGAGGGTTATTCAGAGACTTTTCATACCTTTACATCCATGAACAAGGAACTCGAACGATATATCGAACGGGAAATCATTCCCAGATACGAAGATTTCGACGCCGCGCACCGCACGGACCACGTCCGGACGGTCATTGCGCAGAGCCTTGAGCTGGCTGCACATTACGACGCGGACGCCGACATGGTTTACACCGTAGCCGCCTATCACGACACGGGTCTCGCAAACGGCCGCGAACGGCACCACATCGACGCCGGACGCATTCTTGCGGCCGACACCGAACTGCGCCGCTGGTTCTCCGAAGAACAGATCGCGGTGATGCGCGACGCCGTGGAGGACCACCGCGCCTCGTCCGACGGCGAACCCCGCACCATTTACGGCCGGATCGTGGCCGAGGCCGACCGGGTGATCGACCCCGAAACGATCATCCGCCGCACCGTGCAGTACGGGCTGGCGCACTGCCCGGAACTGGACCGCGAGGAGCAGTATGCCCATTGTCTCGCACATTTGCAGCAGAAATACGCCGAAGGCGGCTACCTGCGGCTCTGGATCGCAGAGTCGGAAAACGCCCGGCGGCTCGAAGAACTGCGCGGCGTGATCCGCGACCCGCAACGGCTGCGGAAGATGTTCGACGCGGCGTTCGACACGGAGACCGCGGAGTAAATCCCGGGCGCCCCGCGCAACACCGGGCAAGAAAATCGTTTGCAGAGACCGCGCCGCACAGCGCCCTGCAAAACGACCCGTTCCCGAACCAGCCCGCCTCCGGACCGGCCCGCAAAAAAATCCCGGACGCCTTTTGCCGGCATCCGGGATTTGCGTTCGAAACGACGCGGAGTCTACTCGGTATCGTGCGGGAAATATTTCATGTACTGCACGCGCTGGTAGAAATCGCCCTCCGAGGAGCCGTAATCCATGCGTCCGCGGAATTCGTCGAGCGACTCGAAACCCTGGCGGGCGGCCCACGCGTCGATGAACCGGTTCATCTCCCCGATCACCTCGTAGCCGTATTTGTGGATCGCCGTGCAGACCTGCACCGCCGCCGCTCCGCAAAGCAGCGACTTGACCGCGGCAGCCCCGTCGTGGACGCCGGTCGAAACGGCGATGTCCAGCTGCGGGAGCGCATGGGCGCACAGCGCCGTGCTGCGCAGGACGTTGCGCAATTCGCCCGGCTCGCTGAACGGATCGCCGTTCACCAGGCACATCTTCTCGATGTCGATGTCCGGCTCGAAAAAACGGTTGTAGAGCACCAGTCCGCCGGCCCCGCGGCCCAGCAGCGCGTCGCCGACCGACAGTACGTTCGTAAGGCGCATCGGCAGCTTCACCGACACGGGAATCGTCACCTCGGCGACAACCTTGCGCACGATGCCGGCATAGTGGCTCTCTATCTCCTGCGCCGAGGCCTGACGATCTGTCGGAAGCAGGAAGATATTCAGCTCCAATGCCGAAGCGCCGGCCTGCTGCATGGCCGCGGCATATTCGATCCACGCGTCGCCCGCGCCGGCGCAGTTGATGCTGCCGATGACGGGAATGCCCGTCTTGGCGGCATCGGAAACCAACTCCAGCAACTCCGCCTTATAGGCTTCGCCCAGATAGCGTTCGAGGTATTCCCCGGCGTCACCGTAACCTTCCATACGGTCGAGCGAGGCGGCCTGACGGTAAATCTGCTCCTCGAAAATTGATTTCAGCACCACGGCGCCCGCGCCGTTGCGAACGCACTGCTCGACATTGCCGATCGACGCGGTATAGGGCGAACTGCTGACTACGATGGGACTGGAAAGGTCCAGCCCGAGATATTTCGCTTTCATAGAATAAATCGGTTGCGGTTTATGTTTATACGAACGGAATCTTCACCACTTCGGCCTTCACGGGTTTCTCGCGGATGACCACAGCGATTTCCGTGCCCGGCTTGGCATAGGCCGCCTCGACGTAACCCAACGCCACGCCGACTTTCAGGCAGGGCGACATGGTTCCGGAAGTGACATGTCCGATTTCGGTCCCGTCCGGCGCGGCGATCGCGTAGCCGTGGCGCGGAATGCCCCGCTCGACCATTTTCAGCCCTACCAGTTTGCGCCCCACGCCCTCGGCCTTGAGACGCTCCATCGCGGCGCGGTCGATGAAATCCTTGCCCTCGGCGAATTTCGTGATCCACCCCAACCCGGCTTCGAGCGGCGACGTGGTGTCGTCGATGTCGTTGCCGTAGAGGCAAAAGCCCTTCTCCAGACGCAGGGTGTCGCGCGCCCCGAGGCCGATGTTTTTCAGCCCGAACTCCTCGCCGGCCTCCCAGAGGGCCTTCCAGAGTTTGTCGCCGTCTTCGTTGGCGACGTAGATCTCGCAGCCGCCCGACCCGGTGTAACCCGTGATCGAAAGGATGGCGTCGCACCCGGCGACGGGCATCTTCTTAAAGGTATAATACTCCATCCCTTCCACCGGCTCGGCGCACATTTTCTGCACGATCTTCATGGCCAGGGGTCCCTGCACGGCCAGCTGGCAGATCTCGTCCGAGGCATTGTAAAGCTCCCTGCCGTGGCCCGCCTCCATGCCGAAGGCCTTTCCCTCGGCGCAGATATGCTTCCAGTCCTTGTCGATATTGGCGGCGTTGACGCAGAGCATGTAGGTTTCGGCGTCGACGCGGTAAACCAGGATGTCGTCGACGATGCCCCCGCGGCCGTTGGGCATGCAGGTGTACTGCACCTTGCCGTCGAAGAGCTTCGAAACGTCGTTGGTCGTGATGCGTTGCAGCAGATCGAGCGCCCGGGGACCCTTGACCCAGATTTCGCCCATGTGGCTCACGTCGAAGACCCCGGCGCCGTTGCGCACGGCCATGTGCTCGTCGTTGATGCCCGTGAATTCGATGGGCATGTTGTATCCCGCGAATTCGGCCATCTTGGCGCCCGCGGCGATGTGGTACTTGGTGAATACGGTGGTTTTCATATGTAACGAGTGTTTGATGCAGGCTTCATGTATTCAAAATTCCTCCGAAATCTCCCGTTGGAAAGAGAGACTTGCAGCACAACAAATCATTCCGAACGGCGCTTCACGCCCAGGCGCGGACAGCGGTGGAACTCCTTCGTGCGGTCGAACAGGTAGCGGTAGGTGGTGTGCACCTTGTGGCGCGTAGCGCAGACGTAGGTCTCGATCATGCGGTTCATCACGGGGTTGAAATCGCCGATCCACGCCAGTTCCATCGACTTGTAGGGATTCTTCGTCCGCTCGAGGAACTGCCAGTACTTGACCATGATGGCCGACTCGACGCCCTTGCCGTGGAACTCCGGCGTGATGCCGAAGATGATGCCGAAAATGCGGTCGCACGACTTGCGCACCTTCAGGTCCCACATCAGCCGCAGCTTCTGCCGCAAGCCGAATTTGCCGTTGAATTTGCCGATCAGGCGGTTCAGGTCGGGAACGGTGATGAAAAATCCGATCGGCTCTTCGTTGAAATAGGCGAAGAAAATGATGTTGGGGTCGATGATCGGTTTCATCTCCCGGACCATCTCCAGCGCCTCCTCCTGCGTCATCGGCTTGACGCCCGAGAACAAGGCCCACGCCTTGTTGTAAATGACGCGGAAACTCTCGGCGGCCTCCTCCAGATTGTTCATGTCGATGTTCTCGACCCGGTAACCCGGCACGGTGTAGAGACGCTCGGCGCGGGCGAAAATCTGCTTGTTGGCCTCCGAATCGTTCACCCGCCAGATAAAACTGTGCTGATTGAAGTAATTCTTAAAACCGTAGTTTTCGAACAACTCCTTGTAATAGGGCGGATTGTAGGGATTCTTGTAGAGGGGCTGGAATTCGTAGCCCTCGACCAGCAGCCCCCACCAGTCGCGCCGCTGTCCGAAGTTGATCGGGCCGTCCATGGCCTCCATGCCGCGGCTGGCCAGCCACATGCGCGAGGCTTCGAACAGCATGTCGGCGACCTGCTGGTCGTCGATCGACTCGAAGAACCCGCAGCCGCCCGTGGGCTGCTCCTCGATCGAAGCCTTCTCGCGGTTGTAGAACGCCGCGATGCGGCCGACAAGCTCGCCCCGGGCGTCGCGCGCCACCCAGCGGATGGCCTCGCCGTCGGCGAAAAGTTCGTTTTTCGACGGGTTGAAAACCTCGAGGACATCCACGTCCAGCGGGCAGACCCAGTTGCGGTTTCCCTTATAGATTCGTTTCGGAAAGTCCAGCCACTCGCGCTCCAGGGCGGGAGTGGTGACCTCCTGCAGGGTATATTTCTCCTTGTTCATCTTGTCTTGCGGTTATTTTCAGCGTTTCCGATTTCAAAGGTAACAATTTTTTCCTTATTTTTGTTGGTAGAACAAATTTAGCATCCGAATGAACAAAAGCCTGGAACAATACATGCCCGACGGGAGCAAACTCCCCTACCGCTTCATGAAATACCGCATCCACAAAATCCTGCTCGTATGTTGCAGCTACGACGGGTACATCCTGGAGGAGGACGGGCACATCGAGTCGCAGATCAACCAGGAGTACATCGACCTCAACATGTCGAACCCGCCGTCGCTGACGCGCGTCAGCTCGACCGCCGAGGCGCTGGAGGCGCTGGACCGGGACGATTCGTTCGATTTCATCCTCACGATGTACAACGTCGGCGAACCCGACGTTTTTTCGTTCGCCAAGATCGTCAAGGAGCGGCACCCCAACACCCCCGTGGCGCTGCTGACCTCCTTTTCGAAGGATATTTACCGCCGCATCGAGGAGCAGGACCGCTCGGGACTGGACTACATCTTCTCGTGGCACGGCAACACGGAACTGATCATCGCCATCATCAAGCTGATCGAGGACAAGATGAACGCCGACGAGGACATCCGCGAAGGGGGCGTGCAGGCCATCCTTCTGGTCGAGGACTCGATCCGCTTCTATTCCACCTATTTACCGGAGATCTACAAACTGCTGCTGCTGCAAAACACCGAATTCCTGAAGGACGCCTTCAACGAGCAGCAGCAGGTGCTGCGCAAACGCGCGCGCCCGAAAATCCTGCTGGCACGCTGCTACGAGGAGGCCGTGGAACTGTACGAGCGTTACAAGAAAAACCTGCTGGGCGTGATCTCCGACGTGGGGTTCGTACTCCGCCGCAACGACCCGCCCGAGAGCGAGAAACTCGACGCCGGCATCGACCTCTGCCGCCGCATCCGGGAGGATAACCCGCTGATGCCCGTACTGTTGCAGTCGTCGCAGGTGGCTTTCGGCAAACAGGCCGCGGAGCTGGGTGCGGGATTCATCGCCAAGAACTCCAAGACGCTGCTCTCGCAGCTGCACGACTACATCGCCAAAGAGTTCGCCTTCGGCGACTTCGTTTTCAAGGACCCAGACACGGGTGCCGAGATCGGCCGCGCGAAGGACCTGACGCAGATGCAGCAGATGATCGCCACGATCCCCGACCGGGCGTTCGAATACCACACCTCGCAGAATCACCTCTCGAAATGGCTCTACTCGCGGGGACTGTTCCCGCTGGCATCGTCGATCCGCCAGTATAACAAGAGCCACTTCTCGTCGGTCGAAGAACACCGCCGCGTGCTGGTAGGACTCATCCGCGACTACCGCACGCTGCTCGGGCAGGGCGTCGTGGCGCGTTTCGACACCGAGACCTACTCCGACGCCGTGGCCTTCGCGCGCATCGGCGAGGGTTCGCTCGGCGGCAAGGCCCGCGGCCTGGCGTTTATGAACTCGATGCTTATGAAACACCGCCAGTACGACAAGCACGAAAACGTGCGCATCATGATCCCGCGGTCGGTGGTCATCGCCACGGAGTTCTTCGACGACTTCATCCGCCACAACGGACTGAAATACATCATCTCGCAGGATTTTTCCGACGAGGAGATCCTCTCGGAATTCGTCAGCTCGGTACTCCCGTTCCGGTTGCGCGAGGCGCTGAAAAGCTACATCCGCACCGTGCGCACGCCGCTGGCCATCCGCTCGTCGTCGAAGCTCGAAGACTCGCACTACCAACCCTTCGCCGGCATCTACTCGACCTACATGATCCCCTACGTCGACAACGAGGACCAGATGCTGCGCCTGCTGCTCAAGGCGGTCAAAAGCGTCTACGCCTCGGTCTATTTCGCGGCGTCGAGGGCCTACATCCAGTCGTCGCAGAACCTCATCTCGGAGGAGAAGATGGCCGTGATCATCCAGGAAGTGTGCGGCACGGAGCAGGACGGGCTGTACTTCCCCACCTGTTCGGGCGTGGCCCGCTCGATCAACTACTACCCCATCGGCGACGAACGCCCGGAGGACGGCGTCTGCAACATCGCCATGGGCCTGGGCAAACTGGTCGTGGACGGCGGACGCACGCTGCGCTTCTCGCCCCGCTACCCGCAGAAGGTGCTCCAGACCTCGACGCCCGAACTGGCGCTGCGCGACACGCAGAACGAGGTGCTCGCCTTGAGCCTGCGGCCCGAGGAGTTCCGCACGTCGATCGACGACGCGGTGAACCTGCGCCGGCTGGGACTCACCCAGATCGGCGGCTTCCGCAACTCGAAATTCGTCTGCTCGGTCTGGGACCGCGAGAACGAACGCATCTCCGACAGCCCGTTCGACCAGGGACGCAAGATCATCACGTTCAACAACATCCTCAAGTACAACACCTTCCCGCTGGCCGAAATCATCTCGGACATCCTCACGATGGGCGCCGAGGAGATGCGCTGTCCCGTGGAGGTGGAATTCGCCGTCAACATGGACGTGGCGCCCGGACAGCGGCAGGTTTTCAACCTGTTGCAGATCCGTCCGATCATCGACAACCAGGACAACCGGTCCATCGACTGGAACGAGGTCGACGCCTCCCGCGCGCTGATCTACGGCGAGCAGGCCCTCGGCATCGGGCAGATGACCGACATCGCCGACATCATCTATGTGAAATCCGAGGCCTTCGACTCGCTCTCGACCGAGAAGATCGCCGAAGAGCTGCTGACGCTCAACAACCGCATGCGCGATCAGGGGCGGCCGTACATCCTCGTGGGACCCGGCCGCTGGGGCTCCTCGGACCCGTTCCTCGGGGTTCCGGTCAAGTGGAACCACATCTCCGAGGCCAGGGTGATCGTCGAATGCGGCATCGAAAAGTTCGACGTGGAGCCTTCGCAGGGCACGCACTTCTTCCAGAACGTCACCTCGCTGGGCGTGGGTTACCTGACGATCAACCTCTTCCGCGGCAACGGCCTCTTCCGCGAAAAGGAACTCGACGCCCGGCAGGCGCTGTACGACGGAACGTACCTGCGGCAGGTGCGCTTCGACAGCCCGCTGTGGGTCTGCATCGACGGGCGTTCGAACAAAGGCATGGTACGCGAAGGGAAAAACGATTAGGATTTTAAATAAATTTCCCCGAAAAGATTACAATCTGTCGGAAATATTTTTATATTTGTGAAAGGATAGAACCCGAACGGAACATGCAAACCAACCAAAAACCGATAGAGCTATGAACGTTAACAAAATTATGGCGGAACTCGAGCGCAAGCACCCCGGCGAAAGCGAATACCTGCAAGCCGTGCGCGAAGTTCTGATGACCGTGGAGGATGCTTACAACCAGCACCCGGAATTCGAGGCAAACCGCATCGCCGAACGCATCGTGGAACCCGACCGAACCTTCACGTTCAAGGTCGTATGGGTCGACGACAAGGGCGGCGTGCAGGTGAACACGGGCTACCGCGTGCAGTTCAACAACGCCATCGGCCCCTACAAGGGCGGACTGCGCTTCCACCCCTCGGTGAACCCCTCGATCCTGAAGTTCCTCGGTTTCGAGCAGATCTTCAAGAACGCGCTGACGACCCTCCCGATGGGCGGCGCGAAGGGCGGTTCGGATTTCAACCCCAAAGGCAAGTCGGACCGTGAGGTGATGCGCTTCTGCCAGGCCTTTATGACCGAACTGTGGCGTCACATCGGTCCGCAGACCGACGTTCCGGCAGGCGACATCGGCGTCGGCGGACGCGAAATCGGCTATCTCTACGGCATGTACCGCAAGCTGGCCCAGGAGAACACCGGCGTGCTGACGGGCAAGGGCATGACCTACGGCGGTTCGCTGATCCGTCCCGAGGCGACGGGCTTCGGAGCCGTCTATTTCCTGCGTCAGATGCTCGAAAAGGCCGGCATGGACATCAAGGGCCAGACCATCGCCATCTCGGGCTTCGGCAACGTGG
>ERZ832317.1832-NODE-1832-length-26187-cov-4.994145_pt1 | contig 26187 bp, 21 predicted proteins | sample MGYA00519695_ERZ832317 | MGnify/ENA primary metagenome ERZ832317 (study PRJEB31850, sample SAMEA3708726) | human gut metagenome | biome: human gut; feature: human-associated habitat; material: faeces | place: China | collected 2014 ...
TGCGACATCGTCCCCGCCGCTATGGACGCGTTCGCGTCCATGGGCGGCATCCCGGAGCCGGACGGCGCGGCGCTGCTGGAGAATAGCGACGTGGTGTTTCTCAGCCTGCCCGGCAACGCGCTGGTGCAGGAGACGCTGACGGATGCCGTCCGGCGCTGCCGCCGCGGCACCGTGGTCGTGGACACCAGCTCGTCCCTGCCCGCCGTCATCCAGAGCTGCGCCGCGCAGGCCGCCGCGCGGGGCGTCGAGCTGATCGACTGCCCCGTCAGCGGCGGCGCGGAAGCGGCGGCCGAGGGACGGCTGAGCGCCATGTGCGGCGGCAGCGAGACGGCTCTGGCGCGTGTTTCCCCCCTGCTGGCATGCTTTGCCGCCCGCGTGACCCACATGGGGTCGCTCGGCAGCGGCTATGCCGCCAAGCTGATCAACAACCTGATCGTCGGCGGGGAGATCACCCTGATTGCCGAGGCGCTCGGCCTCGCGCGAAAGGCCGGGCTGGACATGGCGCGGCTGCTGGAGGCGCTCTCCGGCGGCGCCGCGTCCAGCCCCGTTCTGTCTCTGAAGGGCGGCAGGATGATCTCCGGCGACTATACGCCGTCCTCCCGCGTGCTGATCCACCTGAAGGATCAGCGCAACGCGCAGGAGCTGGCGCGCGCCCTGGGCGCCGACATCCCCGCCTGCGACCTGTCCACCGCGCTGCTCGGGCAGCTGGCGGACATGGGGCGCGGCGGCGAGGACGTAGCCGCCGTCATCGACCTGTTCGCATAAGAAGTACATCTGAGAGCTTAGGAGGTTATGCAATGGCAACCTATGAAAAGGAATTCCTTCTGAAGGTGCTGGAAAACCTTTGGAAGGTCCGCAAATTTGAGCAGCGCGCCATGGAGGGCGGCCTCAAGGGTGAGATCAAGGGCAACATCCACGTCTGCCTCGGCGAAGAAGGCGCCGTCGTGGGCGCCAACATGGCCCTCGAGCCCACCGACTATATCACGGCCAGCCACCGCGGCCACGGCCACTGCGTCATGAAGAGCGACGATCTGGAGCACACGCTCGCGGAGCTCTACGGCAAGGAGAGTGGCTTCTGCCACGGCCGCGGCGGCTCCATGCACGTCACGAAGGTCGAGAGCGGCCTGCTCGGCGCGAACGGCATCGTCGGCGGCGGCATTCCGCTGGCCACTGGCTCGGCGCTGGCGTCCAAAATTAGCCACGACGGCGCGGTGTCCGTTGCGTTCTTCGGCGACGGCGCATCCAACCAGGGCTGCTTCCATGAGTGCATCAATATGGCGGCCGTCTGGAAGCTCCCCATCGTCTATTTCATCGAGAACAACCAGTTCGCCGTCTCCACCGACATCCACACCACCTGCGCCACCCCCACGCTGGCGCAGCGCGCACAGGGCTACGGCATTGAGGGTATCATCGTGGACGGCACCGACGTGCTGGCCGTCTACGAGGCCATGCAGCGCGCCGTCGAGCACGCCCGCAGCGGCAAGGGGCCCGTGCTGCTCGAGTGCGACGTCTACCGCTACACCGGCCATTATGTGGGTGACCCTGCCAAGTATATGTCCGTGGAATACAACACCGCGGCGCACCAGAACGATGTGATCGACAAGTTCAAGACGTATCTGCTGGCAGAGGGCGTCGCCTCGCAGGGTGAGCTCGACGCCGTGGAGGCCGCGGTCGAGGAGCGCATGGAGAAGGCGTATCAGTTCGCGCTGGACGCGCCGCTGCCGGATCCGGCGGACGTGCTGAAGTACAACTATGCCTGCGACAATGAAAGGAGTGTTGCCCGATGAGCCGCAAGACCACGATGATCGCCGCCATCCGCGAGGCGATTGATGAAGAAATGCTCCGCGACGAGAACGTCATCGTTCTGGGCGAGGACATCGGCCCGCTGGGCGGCCCCTTCGGCTCGTGCATCGGCCTGCTGGAGAAGTACGGCCCCGACCGCATTCTCTCCACGCCCATCAGCGAGTGGGGCTTCACGGGCATCGGCGTGGGCACCGCCATGCGCGGCAAGCGCCCCATCGTCGAGCTGATGTATAACGACTTTATCTCCGTCTGCCTTGACCCCGTGATGAATCAGGCGGCGAAGCTGCACTACATGACCGGCGGACAGGTCAAGATTCCCATGGTTCTCCGCGCCCCGATGGGCACCGGCCGCCGCGGCGCGGCGCAGCACTCGCAGAACATGGAGTCCCTCTTCGCCCATATTCCGGGTCTGAAGCTCGTCTGCCCCTCCACGCCGGAGGACGCCAAGGGTCTGCTCAAGACCGCCATCCGCGACGACGACCCGGTCGTATTTCTGGAGCACAAGCTGCTCTATCCGCAGAAGGTGGAGACGCCTGACGAGGTCGCGCCGATCCCTCTGGGCAGCGCCAGAACCCGCCGCGAGGGCACGGATCTGACCATCCTCACCTGGGCCCGGCAGGTCAATTTCTCGCTCGAGGCCGCGGAGACGCTCGCGGCGGACGGCGTGAGCGCGGAGGTCATCGACCTGCGCAGCCTTGTCCCGCTGGACTGGGACGCCATCCGCGACTCCGTCAGCAAGACGCACCGCGTCCTGATCGTCGAGGAGGACGTCAAGCGCTGCGGCTTCGGCGCGGAGCTCTCCGCCCAGATCACGGAGGATCTGTTCGACCAGCTGGACGCGCCGGTCCGCCGCGTGGCGGCGCTGAACTCCTCTGTCCCCTTCTGCGCCGAGCTGGAGGACGAGATCTACCCCAACCCCGAGCGAATTGCCGCCGCGGCGGCCGCTCTGGTGAGAGAATAAGGAGGCACACATGGCAGCTGAGATCAGAATGCCGCAATTCGGCGTCTCTATGGAAACCGGTACGATCGCGCAGTGGTGCAAGGCCGAGGGGGATCCCGTCAAGGTCGGCGACGTGCTGGCCAGCATCGAAACCGAGAAGCTGACAAACGACGTCATCAGCGAGGTGGACGGCGTCCTGCTGAAGATCGTCGCCCCGGAGGGTGAGGACGTCCCCGTGCAGGGGCTGATGGCCTATGTCGGCCAGCCCGGCGAGGTTCTCCCCGGCGGGACCGCCGCGGCGCCCGCCGCACCCGCCGCTGGGAGCGCTCCCGCCGTGCAGAGCGCTGAAGCGCCCCAGCCGTCCGTCGGACGGATCAAGGCGTCCCCGCTGGCGCGCAAAATCGCCGTGAAGCTCGGCGTCGACCTCGCACAGGTCACGCCCGGCGGCACCAGCGGCCGCGTCCGCGCGGACGACGTCCGCGCCTATGCCGCGCAGGCACCCGCCGCACCGGCTCCCGCTCCCATCCCCGCTCCCGCGCCCGCTACACCCGCCGCTCCCGCGGAGCTGGCGGACGGCGACACGGCCGAGAAGCTCTCCGGCATGCGCAAGGTCGTGGCGCAGCGCATGCTGCAGTCCCACACGGAGATCCCGCCCGTCACGCAGGTCACCAAGGTCGACGTGACCGCGCTGATGCAGTTCCGCCGCGAGCTGCTGGAGAAAACGGGCAAGAAGTACTCCGTCAACGACCTGATCCTCAAGGCGACGGCCAAGTGCCTTGCGGCGCACCCGGAAATGCTCGTCAGCTTCGACGGCGACCGGATCATCCGGCGCGCGCACGTCAATCTGGGCATGGCCGTCGCGCTGGACACGGGGCTGATCGTCCCCGTTATCCGCGACGCGGACAAGCTGAGTCTCGACGCGCTCTCCGCCCGCGCCAAGGATCTGGCGGCGCGCGCCAAGGACGGTGGCCTGACGCCCGACGACTACAAGGGGTCGACGTTCACCGTGTCCAATCTGGGTATGTTCGGCATTGAGCTGTTCACGCCCATCGTCAACCAGCCGGACGCCGCCATCCTCGGTGTCACCGCGGTGGAGGACGAGCTGGTCATGGAGCCGGACGGCACCATCGCGAAGCATCAGGTCATGCGCCTTTGCTGCACGTTCGACCACCGCGCGATGGACGGCGCCGTGGAAGCGCGGTTCGGCATGGATCTGCGCGACCTGCTACAGTCGCCCGTAGAGATTCTGCTCTGATGCGAGGTGCGGTATGAAGAATATCATTGTCATCGGCGGCGGGCCCGGCGGGTATGTGGCGGCGATCCGCGCCGCGCAGCTCGGGGCGCAGGTCACCGTGATCGAAAAACAGTATCTCGGCGGCACGTGCCTGAATGTCGGCTGCATCCCCACGAAGTGCCTGCTGCACTCGGCGGAGCTCGTCTCCCAGATTAAGGAGCAGGGCAAGGACATCGGCGTCGAGGTCGAGGGCGTGCACGTCAACTTCCAGCAGGTCATCGCTCACAAGAACGCCGTCTCCAAGCAGCTGACGAGCGGCATCGCGGGGCTCTTGAAGCTCAATAAGGTCAAGAAGATCGACGGCGAGGCGTCTTTCATCGCCCCGAAGAAGCTCTCCGTCAAGAAGGCGGACGGCACGACCGAGGAGATGACCGCCGACGCGATCATCGTCGCGACCGGCTCCGTCAACGCCCAGCCGCCCATCCCCGGCCTGAAGGAGAACCCCAACTGCATCGACTCCACCGGCGCGCTGTCGCTGGAGAAGCTGCCGAAGACGATGGTCGTCATCGGCGGCGGCGTGATTGGGCTCGAGCTCGCGTGCGCCTATGCGGCCTTCGGTACGAAGATCACCGTTGTCGAGGCGATGGATCACATGCTCCCCATGCTCGACGGCGACCTGACAAAGATCGGCGTGGCACATATGAAGAAGATGGGCATGGAGTTCCATCTCGAGTGCCCCGTGCAGAGCGTGGAGACCTCCCCCATCGGCGCAAAGGTTATCTGCAAGGATAAGAGCGGCAAGACCGTCAGCTTCGAGGCCGAGAAGGTGCTCGTCGCCATCGGCCGCCGCGCGAACACGGAGAGCCTGCACCTCGACGCCGGGCAGATTAAAAACGACCGCGGCCGCATCATCGTAAACGACAAGATGGAGACGAGCGTCCCCGGCGTCTACGCCATCGGCGACTGCGTCTTCGGCCGCGCGCAGCTGGCGCACACCGCCAGCGCCATGGGCGAGGTCGCGGCGGAGAACATCATGGGCATCCCCGCCGTCTACGACGAGAGGACGAACCCCACCTGCGTCTACATGGAGCCGGAGGCCGCGTCCGTCGGCCTGACGGAGGAGCAGTGCCGCGCGCAGGGCATCGACTATAAGGTCGGCAAGTTCCCCATGAGCGCCAACGGCAAGGCGCTGATTCTCAACGGCGGCGAGGGCCTGGTGAAGATCATCGCCGGGAAGGAATACGGCGAGATTCTCGGTATGCACATCATTGGGCCGCGCGCGACCGATCTCATCTGTGAGGGCGCACTCGCTATCGGCGGGGAGATGACGCTCGACGAGCTCATCGCGACGATCCACTCCCATCCCACCGTCACCGAGACGATCCGCGAAGCCGCGCTGAGCGCCGAAAAACGCGCGATCCATATCAAGAACTGAATCTTTCTATTAATCAGGCACAGCAGGGAATTCCCTGCTGTGCCTGGTTGTTCCGGCTGCATCCGTCAGGAACGGCGCAGCGATGGCGGACGCATCGTCGGAGAAGCCTGGTCCTGATTCCTCATGGCAAACGATGCTATGGATATGAGGAACCTGCACTTCCCCTCCGGCGGAGCTTGCGTTTTTGCCCCAAAGCTTGTAAAATACAGTATGAAAACGAACGGCCCCCACACGTAGGAGCGCTGCACAGCATTGCATCCTTCTGCCGCTATGCCTGCATCGGCTTTGTCATGCAGTTTTTCCGGAATCATACGGAAAACAATATTGACGAGAGCGCAGACCGGCCGGGTGTGCTTTTTGATACGTTTTTAACCACCGCTGTTCAGGTCGCCGACTGAGCCATGGCGATCCGTTCGCAGAAAAGCACTGCAAGACCGATCATGCAGGAAAGGAGCAAGCCGCTGTGTCACAGGTAACGAAGCGAGCCTTGGAGCAGTCGCTGAAGAATCTGCTGCTGAAAAAGCCGCTGACCAAAATCACCATCAATGACATTGCCGAGGACTGCGGTATCAACCGCATGACCTTTTATTACCATTTCAAGGATATTTACGATCTTGTGGAATGGTCCTGCCTTGAAGACGCCAAGAGAGCGCTGGATGAGAAAAAGACTTATGAAACGTGGCAGCAGGGATTTTTACAGATCTTCGAGGCGGTACAGGATAACAAGCCCTTTATTTTGAATGTTTACCGCTGCGTCCACGGAGAACAGGTGGAAAAATACCTGCAGCCGCTGGTAGACCGGCTTTTGCTGGATGTGATCAACGAAGAGGTCGGTGAAATGAAGGTTCGGGACGAGGACAAGCAATTTATCGCCCAGATCTATTCATACATTTTTATCGGGCTGATGCTCGACTGGATCAAAGACGATATGCGGGAGGACCCGCAGCAGATCGTGGACAGACTTGCCCGGCTCATCAAAGGCTCCGTGTCGGCAGCGCTCTCCCGTTTCCAATTCTGATTTTATCATTTTTGCGAATCTGATGATAATTTTTACACTTTGCGGCTCCGTGATAAGACTTTTATCACGGAGTCTTTTCTGTTTATTGTAAGCCGGACGGGGGACGCTATAATAAAGCCATCGAAAGGAAAACAAAAACAACAGGAGGTTTTGTTATGTATTACTCTGCCGGCACTTACGAATCCTTTGCCCATCCCGAAAAGCCCAGGGATGTGGACAAAAAATCGGCTTATATCATCGGCACCGGCCTTGCCGGCCTGACGGCGGCTTTTTATCTGGTCCGTGACGGCCAGATGAAGGGCGAGCACATCCACGTATTTGAAAAGCTGGAGCTGGCGGGCGGCAGCTGCGATGGCCGCAAGGACATCACAAAGGGCTTCTTTATGCGTGGCGGCCGTGAGATGGACAACCATTTCGAGGTCATGTGGGATACCTTCCGCGATGTCCCTTCCATCGAGACGCCGGGTGTCTCCGTTCTGGACGAATATTATTGGCTCAACAAGCACGACCCCAACTACTCTCTGTGCCGCGCCAGCGTGAACCGCGGCGAGGATGCTCACACCGACAAGCAGTTCAAGCTGGATAAGGATTCCGCCTTGGCTCTTTCTCAGCTGTTCCTGACCCCGGAAAAGGATCTGGAGGACAAGAAGATCTCCGATGTGCTGCCTGAATCCTTCTGGAGCACCAACTTCTGGCTCTACTGGCAGACGATGTTTGCATTCCAGCGCTGGTCCAGCGCGCTGGAGATGAAGCGGTATCTGTGCCGCTATGTCCATCACATCGACGGCCTGCCCGATTTCAGCGCCCTGCGCTTCACCAAGTACAACCAGTATGAGAGTATGATCCTGCCGCTCGTCAAGTATCTTGAATCGCACGGTGTGCACATCGAGTACGGCATGGATGTCAGGAATGTCATCATCGAAACCGAGGGTGACAAGAAGATCGCCCGACAGATCGTGTATGTGAAGGACGGCAAGGAGCAGACCATCGACCTGATCGAGGATGATCTGGTGTTCATCACCAACGGCTGCTGCACCGATACCTCCTGCTACGGCGACCAGACCCATGCACCGGATCTGTCCAGCGTGAAGAACGGCGCAGGCGAGTCATGGGATATGTGGAAGGCCATTGCCGCGCAGGCCGAGCACGGCGAGTACGGCAATCCGGATACCTTCTGCTCCGATGTAGACGCCACCAACTGGATGAGCGCCACCGTCGCCACCTCCAACGAGGAGATCATCCGACATATTATGAACATCTGCAAGCGTGATCCCCGCTCCGGCAAGGTAACCACCGGCGGCATCGTCACCGTCAAGGACAGCACCGACAACTGGTATCTGTCCTGGACCATCAACCGCCAGCCGCAGTTCAAGTCTCAGGACAAGAATATGGTGCTTGTGTGGCTGTATTCTCTGAACACCAATAAGGAAGGCAACTATGTGAAGAAGGCCATGCGGGACTGCACCGGCGAGGAGGTCTGCCGCGAGTGGCTGTACCACATCGGCGTACCCACCGAAAAGATCGACGCGCTGGCCCACGATGCCTGCAACACCACCACCTGCTTCATGCCCTATATCAACGCCTTCTTCCAGCCGCGTAAGGAGTCCGACCGTCCGAAGGTCGTGCCCGACGGTGCTGTGAACTTCGCCTTCATCGGCCAGTTCGCCGAGACGCCCCGTGACACCATCTTCACCACCGAGTATTCCATGCGTACCGGTATGGAGTCTGTCTACACCCTGCTGGACATCGACCGCGGCGTGCCGGAGGTCTGGGGCAGCAAGTACGATGTACGGGAGCTGCTGCGCGCCTGCTATTACGCCATCGACAAAAAGCCCATCAGCGAAGCGCCGCTGTCCTTCAAGGAGAAGGAACTGCTCAAGATTCTCCTGAAAAAGGTCAGGGGCACCGATATTGAGATCCTGCTGAAGGAAAGCGGACTCATCAAGTAAATAATCCATTTCAGCGGATGAAGTCACGGGGCAACGCTATCAACGGCAGCTTGCCGAAGTGGAACGCTGCCGGGTGCAGCGACAACTGGCGGCGCAGACCGAGGAGCCCCCATGTTCGCCTCTGTGAGCCGCTGTGTGGCCTCCTTCGGGGCGGGGCGGTGTCCCTGCCCCCGGAGAAGGATTTCAAGCCGTTTTCGAGCAGATTTTCGGGGGTTCCTCCGACTCTGCGGAGGACAAGAACAGGGTGCCCGCCGAAGCCCAGCGAAGCGGGTTCGGTGGGAAGAGGAGACGCAGCGGAATGAGTGAGTTTTCGCCGCTTTCGGCGGAAATGAGGGATATGGAGCTTGCGCCGACGAGAAGCAGGATAAAAATTTCAAAACCGTGGCGAGAGCTCCGGTTTTTTTGAGGGATCGTCTCTCCGGCACGGTGCAAATCCGGACGGTGGGTGGGAGCGTTCCGTCCCTGCAATATCCGTCTCCCCATTCCATCTTACAATCCCGCCTAAAATGCGGCATAATAGCCCATGGAAAGGATGTGCGCATTATACTGCTTAAAAAAATATACTGTCGGATGTTTCAGGCCTGCTTCGGTCTGGGGGCCCGGGTGCTGCCCTGGCGCAGGCCGGAATGCATCACCGGAGCCGGCAGCCTGCAAGCGTCTGGCGGAGCTGGCGGATGTGCTGGGTCTGTGCCCCACAGGGAGCCGGAGGGAGAAGGCCCGGGCATTTATTGACGCCATTTTCCGCATGAACCGGGCGCTGGGCATCCCCGAACGCTTTCCCTGTATTCGGCCGGAGGACCTGCCCCAAATGGCCGCCTGGGCCGAAGCGGAGGCCAACCCCGTATACCCGGAGCCGGTGATTTTCAGCAAGGAGGACTTTATCCGCGTGGCCCGCTGGGTGATGCCGTGCGCCTTGGCAATTAAAAACGAAAAAGGGAGGCAGCTTACGAAACGGTTCTGTTTCGTAAGCTGCCTCCCTTAGCTTTTTACGGTTTCGGTGCGCTTTATTCGGCGGCGGTTGGCACGGTATAAATATTGATGTGATTTCCCGCCGGATCCGCCATGCGGAACATATGCCAGCCGTAGGGACGGAAGAACGGCTCCTGGGTGACGGCACCGGCTGCCTGCGCCCGGGGGTAGATGTCCTTCAGAGTCGGCACCTGCAGCTGGAAATGTACGGCGCCGGAGGTGGGGAACGGATTCTCCTGGGTCAGCAGCACCAGCTTTGTGCCGGCGAGATCGTACTTAACGCCCCGGTCCTCCGGTCCCTCGTCCCAGCCATAGAACGGTTGTGTCGCAAATACCTGCTCGTAAAAGGTACGGCAAGGCTCATACTGCTCCGACGACACATAGAGAAGCAGCTGAAAGTCCAGATATGACATTTTCCTTTTCTCCTATTGCGGATTGCGGCGATAGGGTGCAAAGGCCTCGCAGGTATCCCGCAGCACACGGGTGCAGACCTGCTCGCCCTCTTGCAGCAGCTTCGCCTCGTCTACGCCGGTCAAATGATCGTCCCGATAAACAACACGGCCATTGATCATGGTCAGCCAGACGGGGCCGGTGACGCCCAGCTTGGCAAGCATGGATGCGGGGTCATGGAGGGCACCGGCGTACTCCAGGCGCCGGGCATCGACCATGAAGAGGTCCGCCGCCTTCCCGGCGGCAAGCTGCCCCAGCTCCGGACGCCCGATCATGTCAGCGCCCCCCACAGTGGCCAGCTTCAGCATCTCATAGGGGGAGGGACAACCGCCCCGCTTTTTGCTGAGAAAGGTCTGCATCAGGTACGCCAGGCGCAGGGTGTCCAGCATATTGGAGCCGTCGTTGGTGGCGCAGCCGTCCACGCCGAGGCTTATGGGTATGCCGGCCTTGCGCATACCGGGGATGTCCAAAATCTCGCTGCCGCCCAGCATGGTGGGGGCCGGGCAGTGGGAAATGCCCATGTGGTTTTCCGCCAGCAGAGCATATTCCTCCGGCAGCGTTTCCCGGCCATGGGCCAGCCAAATGTCACTGCCGACAAAGCCGATACGGCGGCACCATTCCAGGGAGCGGACGCCGAAGCGGCGCACCATGCTGCTGTTTTCCCCCTCGCACAAATGGGTGTGCATATGGACGCCGGCGCTGCGGGCCAGGCGTATGGTCTCCAGGAAGGTGTCCTCGGTGCAGTTGATGGGCTGGCAGGGGGCCAACACGATTTGCCGCATGGAGAAAGGCTCCGGGTCGTGATAGAGCGCCAGCAGACGCTGGCAGTCGTCCAGGTACTCCGCTGTTGTCTCGCACATCTCATCGGGAATGGTGCTGCCCTTCCAGCGGGGCAGGGTGTTGGTGCCGCGGGCGGCTACAAAGCGAAAACCCATCAGACGGGCGGCCTCCATCTGCCGGTCCACCCCCTGCTTGCCGGTGGCCGGTGTGTAGCAGTACTGGTGATCTACCGAGCAGGTGCAGCCGTGCTTAATAAGGTCTGCCATACAGGCGGCGCTGGCATAGAAAATCACATCCCCGTCGATATGGACGAAAACCTTATAGATGTCATCCAGCCACTGCATCAGCGTCAGCCCCGGGCGGTCAATCGTCATCAGATTGCGCACAAAGGCCTGAAAAAAATGGTGGTGTGTATTAACAAGGCCGGGATAAACATACTTGCCTGCGGCATCAATGATCTGGGCGTCACCGGCGGCAAGGTTGCTCCCCACCGCCTCAATGCGGCCGCCGCAGATGAGAATGTCGCTGTTATAGAGCACCCGATCCGCCGGATCGCAGGTCACCACAGCATCCGCATTTCGAATCAGTATCCTCTCCCTCATGACGGATCCTCTTGCGGCAGCGTGTCCCGATTTTTCATATTGCGGCGATAGGCCAGCACCTCCACCACATTCTTTTCCTCATCGCAGATCTGGAAAATCCGGTCGCCATACCAGGTATCGGTAAGCCCCAGCACCACCTCCACATCGTCGCGGCTCTCCAGCCACGCAAAGCAGGCGTTGACATCCTCGGCCTCAATGGTGGTCAGTGCAGGACCCTGGGGCGTATTCTCCGTCTTTTGCCGAATGTCCGTAAAGCCGCCGGCAGAGCGGAGGCGGCAGCCCCGATCCTCGGGACCCCGATCCCAGGAGGTGACCACGGGCATCTGCATGGAATCCCGGTAAAAGGCGGTGATCTTCTCCAGATCCTCCGCAAAAAGAATGGCGGTATACTCATCGGTAAAGTAGCAGCCGCCGTCATCGGCCCCCATAGGCCGATACTGCTCGGAGCGCTGGTAGACCTCCACCCAGTTGCCCACGGGATCCTTGATGCAGAAGCTGTATTCGCCCCACGGATGCGCCTGCAGGGGGCGGATAACGGTGACCCGAGGCTCCTTTTTCAGGTTGGCGTAGCACAGCTCAATGTCCTTTGCCTCTAACCGCATTCCCGCAGGGCCCTGGGGCAGGGTGGGATGGCGGCAGATCAATTCCAGGCGGTTGTCTCCGATCTTGAACTTGCAGCCGCGATCCACCGGGCTGGTGTACCAGCCATACATCTGGGGCAGACGCAGCAGATCCCGATAAAAGGACTGCAGAGTGTCAAACTCCCAGGAATAATAAACGATCCTGTATTCTTTGCGCCACATATTTTTCCCTTTCTATAATCAGTGCATCAAAATTTCCTCTCGCACATTGCGCAGGTAGGCGTAGATCTCCACCACATTGCCGCTGGGGTCGTACATTTGGAACAGCCGCCGTGCATCAAAGTCCGTGTCACGCAGCACCCCGGCCTCCTTATAGTCCGGGCTTTGGCTGAACCGGTCATACAGCTTGTTGACGCTGCTGGCCTCCAGGCCGATCATGGACGGGCCCAGGGTGCAGCCTGCCGGACGCCTGCGCAGCAGCAGCTGTGCATCGCCGGCCTGAAGCAGCAGCGCGTCCGCCTGCCGCTCCAGCAGCGGAAGCCCCAGCCGGTCGCAGTAGAAGCTCTGCGCCGCCGCCAAATCATCCTCATAAAGCACGCCGGTAAAGGTGCCGGTAAACATATCCGTTTTATCCACATCGCCGCCGCTGCAGGGGCTGTCGTCCTGCAGCAGATGCACCAGATTGCCTTCGGTGTCCCGGAGGGTTACCTGCCGGGCATCCTGAGAGAGAATCTCGATGTGGGGCATTTCCTCCAAAATCCGCTCCATGCACAGGGGCAGGTCGGAGCACTGGGCCAAAAACTCACTGTGTCCCTGCCGGGGGGTAAAGGGGATCTGGGTGATTTCCAGCCGTCCGCTGCCCATGTAGAAGCGGTAGCCCTTCTGATCGGGGACGATGGACCAGTTATAGTTGGGCTGCAGGCCCAGTACCTCGCGGTAGAAAAAGACACCGCTGTCGTAATCCTTCAGGTGCAGGATATATCTGCATTCGTGAAATGTAATATTCATGCCTTCGATCCTTTCGACTGTGATTCCCCGGCGCTTTTCCGGCGCAGACAGGGAGCGGAGAGCGGATGGGGATAGGGGGTGCCATTGGCCGCCGGCGCCCGCATCCGCATACCGGTGAGCTTGATGCCGATCAGCGCGGCCAGATAGGGCAGCATCTGGGTCAGCTGCGTGGCGATGCCGAAGCTCTGCAGGCGCATCCGCAGCGCCTGCATCACGCCAAACAGCAGCGTGGCAAGATAGCCGCCGACGGGAGACCACTGGCCGAACTGGTTGGCGGCAAAGGCCATAAAGCCGGACCCAGCGGACATATCATTGACAAACACATTGGCGGAGCTGAGGCACATGACAGCGCCTCCCATGCCGGCAAAAACGCCTCCCAGAAGCACCGCGCGCATTCGCAGGCGGTAGACATTGATGCCCAGGGTGGCCACGGCGGCGGGGTTTTCGCCCACGGCACGAATCCGCAGGCCCCATGCGGTTCGATGCAGCAGATACTGCATAACCGCCACCGCCAGCAGACCCAGATAGATGCAGGCCGGGTAGCCGCTGAGCATGGTGCCCGCTATGGGGACGCGGGAGAGAAATGGGATATTCACGGCCTGAAAGCCCTCCACCCACGGGGAGATGCCGGTGGTGTCCCACAGGGCGCGCATCAGCATATAGGCAAAGCCCGGGCCGAAGAGGTTGAGGCCGATGCCGATCACGATCTGCTGGCCGTTGCAGTAAATGGCCAGCACCCCCAGGATCAGCGCCAGAAATACACCGGCGGCGCAGCCGCACAGCAGCCCTACCCAAGGGCTGCCCGTATAGTAAGAGCCCACAGCGGCGAGAAACCCGCTGAAGAGCATGGAACCCTCAATGCCGATGTTGATGACGCCCGCCCGCTCGCTGATGGTGCAGGCCAGAGTGCCCAGTGCAATGGGTGCGGTCAGCCGGATGGCAGAGGCAAAAAAGTTGGCAAATGAGATCCAAAAATCCATTATTCAGCAGCTCCTTCCTGTTTCCGGCCCCGGCCGACACAGCTCTTGAGCCGCTGCCACAGGTGGCCCAGCACATTCCACACATCCGGAGAGGCCACCAGCATGACGATAAAGCCCTGGAGCACGGAGATCATCTCCGTTGTCACCTGGCTGGTCAGGCTCATGCTGATGGAGGCGGAGCGCAGCATTCCGAACAGGAAGGCGCTCAGCAGCACACCCACAGGCGAATTCATGGCAAGGGTGGCCACGGTAATGCCGTCCCAGCCGTACCCGGGGGAGAAGCCCATGACAAAGCGCTTATATACCGCCAGGCACTGGATGGACCCGCCCAAGGCAAACAGACCGCCGCTGATGCACATGGCGGCAATCGTCCGGCCATAGATCGGCAGTCCGGCCTGCTGCATGGCACGGGGGTTGCTGCCCATGGCCCGCAGGGAAAAGCCAAAGGGGGTCTTATACAGCATCCAGGTTACAACGACTACGCAGAATAGCGCCACAAGGATGCCATAGTTAAACTGCGTGCTGGGGAAAATGCGCGGCAAAATGCTGCCCTCGTTAACAACCACGGTCTCCGTATTGCTGGCGCCGGGCCGCTGAAAATAGCTTTTGACGATATACTCCGTCAGCAGGGCGGCGATGGAGTTCATCATAATGGTAGCCACGGACAGTGAGGTCAGGTTTCGCCCGGCAAACAGGGTGGGCAGGAGTGCCCACAGAGCGCCGGCTGCAAAGCCCGCCAGCAGCGCCAGCAGCCAGCCCCACGGCGCCGGCAGCGGCACCGTCAGGCCCACAATAACGGAGGCCAGACCGCCCACCAGCACCTGTCCCTCACCGCCGATGTTGAAAACACCGCTCTGGAAGGCCACCGCCGCGCCGAGACCGGTCATGATCAGCGGCAGCATATATGCCAGCACATTCAGAAAGCTCTTGGTGCTGCCGAAGGAGCCGGTGAGTATGCTCCAATATACGACCAGAGGATCCCGTCCGGTAAGCCGTATGGTCAGCCCAAACAGCACCAGCGCCAGAACCAACGAAAACAGCGACAATCGAATCCTTGTTTTTTTCACAGTGTCCCTCCTTGCGCAGATGATTTATCTCTGCAGATAAAGCTCGGGGCCAAAGGCCAGGCAGGCCTTCAGCCCCGTGTTGTGCACTCGGCGATTTACGCCGCCTTCCACACCTTTGCTTCTTCAATGGTGCTGGGAACCACGATGGTGCCGTCCTTGATGGCAGCCACCGCCGCATTGTACTTCTCCATCACATCAGCGGGGATCTGATAGGCAGAGCCGTCAAAATCCAGGTACAGGCTGTTCTCTGCCAGGCCCTTTTCGATGGCGCCGGCGGTGAACTTACCGTCAATGACATCCTGAATCGCTTCCTGGGCGCAAGCGGGGAAGTCCCGGATGGCGCTGGCAATGTTGGTCTGGGGGGCGTCCGCATTCAGGTTGCCGTCAAAGAAGATGGTCAGGAAGTTCTTCTCCTTGCCGGCATTGAGGATACCCAGGCCGCCGGCACTGGCGGTGTGGTATAGCAGGCTGGCGCCCTGCTCATGCATGGATGTGGCCAGCTCATAGCAGCCGTTGACCTCTGCCCAGCCGTTGGCATAGTCCACCAGCACCTGGCAGTCAGGGTTGGCATAGTGGGCTCCGGCAATCATACCGGCAGCGCCCAGATTGCACAGGGGGATGTCGTGGGCGCCAATAAAGCCCAGAGTATTGGTGTCGGACAGGCTGGCACCCAGGAAGCCGGCCAAAAAGCCCAGCTCCTGATCACGCCATGTGTAGCTGCGGATGTTGTCACCCTCCACCACAGCGTCCAGGATCACAAACTTCTGCTGCGGATAGTTAGGGGCCACATTTTCCAGGCTGGAGCTCTGGCTGCCGCCCAGGCAGATGATGAGGTCGCAGTCTCCGCTGTCGGCATAGCCGGATATCAGGCCCTCATACTCGGCGTCATCCTTGGGCTCGGAATATACCCACTGGATGCCCATGGTGCTCTCCGCCTTCTTCATGCCGTCATACAGTGCGTCGTTAAAGGACTTGTCTCCCAGTCCGCTGGAGGCGAACACAACGGCGACCTTAGTGGCCTTCTCGGAATCGTCACCTGCCGAATCCTTGTCGGACTTCCCGCAGGCCACCAGGGACAGTATCGAGCAGACCGCCAGCAGCATGGCCAGCCACTTTTTCACATTTGTAAACTTCATCTTAGTTTCTCCTTTTGCACGGTTAGTTCTAAGCTGCCGTTTAATCGGCAGCAGGATCAATAAGGGAAGGTCAGTGGGCCTCGCCCAGCATCATGCGTCCTAAGGTCTCACGGGTGGCGTTGTCTGCATCCACAAATCCCATGATCTGCCCGCGGAACAGCACCATGATCCGGTCCGAAACCTTGATCAGCTCATCCAGATCGCTGGAAATGAGCAGCACGGCGCAGCCCTGTTCCGCCGCGGCCAAAATGCGGCCTTGGATGTAATCCGCCGAGGCGATGTCAACGCCCCGGGTAGGCTGCGCGGCAATGAGCATCCGGCAGCCCCGGTCAAGCTCCCGGGCGACGACGATTTTTTGCTGATTGCCGCCGGAGAGGGTGCCGACCACAACCGACTCATTGGTGGCCGCAATGCTGTAATCGGCGATCTTAGCCTGCGCATCACGGCGGGCGGCCGCCCAGTCCTCCAGCAGCGGGCTTTTGGCATAGGGCTTTTCGTCGTAGGCATTCAGCAGCATATTTTCAAAGAGCCGCATACTGAGGATGAGGCCCATGCCTTGCCGGTCATCGGGAATACTGCCCACGCCGGCATCCCGAATCTGCTTGGTCGTGCGGCCGGTGATTTCCCGTCCGTCCAGGAGAATGCTGCCGGAAGAGGGGCGGCAAAGGCCCAGAAGAGCTTGCGCCAGGGGCGTCTGCCCGTTGCCCTCGATGCCCGCTACGCCCAGCACCTCGCCGGAGCGGATGGAAAAGGTGGCATTTTGTACAGCGGCGCCGCCACGGCTCTGCACGCTGAGGTCCTTTACCTGCAACACCTCTTCCGCCCCAATGGGATGGGGCCGGCGGCGCCCGGTGGGAACCGTTTTGCCCACCATCATCTGCGTCAGCTTTTCCATACCGGTTTCCTGAGGGGTGGTGGTGCCGATGATCCGGCCCTGCCGAATCACGGTCATGCGGTCTGCAATTTGATAGACCTCCCGCAGCTTATGCGTAATGAAAATTGTGGACTTGCCCAGCTCCCGCAGACGGCGCAGCACATCAAACAGTGCGTCGGACTCCTGGGGCGTCAGCAGGGCGGTAGGCTCGTCGAAAATCAAAATGTCCGCCTTACGATACAGCAGCTTGACGATCTCCACTCGCTGGCGCTGCCCGATGGTCAGCTTGTCCACCAGCGCATCAGGGTCTATGTCTAAGCCATAGGAGGCGGCCAGCTCCCGGATACTGCGTGACGCTTCCTGCTTTTTCAGCCGTCCGCATCTGGTCCTGACCTCCTGCCCCAGGGTAATGTTTTCCGCCACCGTCAGATGCGGAATCAGCATCAGCTCCTGGTGTACCATACCGATGCCGTGGGCAATGGCGTCCGCGGGGCTTTTCAGCACCACAGGCTCGCCGGAAAGGAACAGCTGACCCTCATCGGGCTGCTCGATGCCGTAGAGCATTTTCATCAGTGTGCTCTTTCCTGCACCGTTTTCCCCCAGAAAGGCATGCACCTCGCCGCGGCGCAAGGTGAAATTAATGTGATCGCTGGCCTGTACGACACCGTTATAGCACTTGCACAGGTCAACACACTGTAAAACAATGGGGGCCTCGGTGGCGGTTTGCGCGTGTTCGGCTATCATAGGCTCCTCCTTTCAGGGTCGTTCCCTCTATTGGTTGATACGGACAAGCAGTCCGGTTCTTTTCCATGGGTGGTATTTTGCGTGAACTCATTATACGCCTGTACCCGTAGAATTTGAAGAACAAATAAGCGATGTAAAGCCATCGGTAAGACCGATGGCTTTCAGGTAAAAACAGGGTTTTGGGGAGGTTAATTTAGAATGTCGGAGGTTGCTTTTTAACAAGAATGATGCTAAAATCAGAAAAATGTCCCGCAATTACCATTCCATCGGTGTCGGTTGGGGCAAACAGTGGCGTGAGGTCTCCATCTGCGGCAGCAGCGCAAGTATGAGGTGAAAACGATGACATTGAAGCAAATACTATATGTCCGGGCCGTCAGCAAGGCAGGCTCTATCGGCAAGGCAGCAGAGTCGCTGTTCATCTCCCAATCCAGTCTATCCGAGTCGATCCGAAATTTGGAGCGGGAATATGGCATGGTTCTTTTTGAGCGAACCAGCAAGGGCATATCGCTGACGCGCCAGGGAGAGGCATTCCTGAAGGATACACAGCTGCTGACAAATATCTACCAGGATTTGGATGACAAGTATAAAAACCACAAGGGGGAATGCGAGTATTTTTGCGTATCCTCCCTGCACCATGTCTCTGGTATCGATGCCTTTGAGCATATTGTATGCCAGCCTAAGAATCAGAAATATCGTCTGGGCTATTTTGAGGGCAACATGGATCAGGTGCTGCAGGATGTGGAAATCAGTCGCTCCGACATCGGCGTGCTGTTTTTCACCAGCGACAGCCGCAGCGCCATCATCAAGGCATGTAATCGGCGGAATATATTTTTTCAGCATCTGAAATATGACCTGCTGCATATTTACATCCAGAATACGCATCCCTTAGCCGAGCGTAAAAGCGTTACACTGGCGGACATCCAGCAATACCCGTTTATTTCTTACGAGGAGTGTCACCCGTCCTCAGCCCGATTCACGACGACCAGGAGCCAGTGGAATCCCCAGCAGCAGATCATCTCGGTATCCGACCGGGCGATGGCGTATTCACTGCTGGCACTGGGCGATGCCTATGTGACCGGCTCCGGCTATCTGACGCAGGAGGACCGCCGCCGCTCCTTGGTCAGTGTGCCCATCACGGATCTGGGGCAAATCGAGATCGGGTATATCTGTAACCCCTCTCGAGTGCTGTCAGAATTGGCGCTGGAATATATTGAGTGGCTGAAGATAATTACCGTGTAACAGGTGCTATTCGCCCTATAGGCAAAGCGTATTTTTCCGCAAGGGTGGGGATATGCGCCCACCTTGCTTCATGCCCTCACACATAGAGGAAAAATAGGCAAAGAAAAACTCCTGTTTTCAATAGAAAACAGGAGTTTTCGTCCCAAAAAGAACGAGGTCAGGAACTCTTTGCTCCGTATGCTCGTTTTCCCGTGCGGGTCAGTGCCGCAATCAGCAGCGGTGTAGGTCAATTTGCGACGGCAGGAGAATGGTCATATTTTGCGCCGCAGTAAACAAGCAGATAAACACATCAGTATTTCTAAGACAGACAATGGGGACTACACCATGACGAACATATTGTAGTGCTTCATCAAGCGGATATCCTCTTTGGATATCATCAACTCCTGAACCAGCGCCTTATCGATGGAAAGCGGCGTTTTGCTGAGAAGTCGCTTGGCCGCAGAAGGCATCAACGGGCGACAGGAGATTCCGTAGGTCAGTACCCACTTCCGGTCATCGTCCATATAGGGCTGGGGGATGCCGATCTGATATTTGTCCATGGGCATATCGTTGTTCTTGAAAAGCATGGCGCTGAATGCCTCATAGTGGGTCAGGATGCCGCGGTAGCTGCTCTCGCAGACCCGGTAGTGGGCCAGATCCTTGATATTCATGTACATGAGGACTTCGGCCTTGCTGCTTTCCTCCGTAGGGAATATATCCATAACCGTGCATTGAGCGCGGTTGACCCGGCCATCGAAGAAATACATATATAGCTGGGAGACACCCCGGAAAAAGGCGGGTACCTCCGCATTGTACTCCTGATTGATGGCCGGCGTGTTTCGGTGCAGCAGATCATAGATGCTGACCTTCAAGGCATTGGCAATGTCGTAAAGCGTGGCGATATCCACGGATATCTGGCCATTTTCGTACTTGGAGATGGCAGAACGCGTCTTGTAGATAGCCTGAGCCAACTCCTCCATCGACATGCCCCGGCTCTTGCGGGCATAGCGGATTCGGCTGCCGACTTCTCTTGTGATACTTTCTCTTTCGGTGTCCATAAGCGATTTCCTCAAAATCAATCTAAGCTTACTTTTTCACAAACTTTTAGCAATTATATCAAAAACTGCCAAATGTGTCAATAAACGTTCTGCGCAGGAAACAAAAATTGTACAAACTGTTCCGTAGGGGGAACAGGCGGCAAATTGCCACATGCCCCGCTTTTCGTTATAATGGCGACTAAGTTAAAACCAACGCGCGTGAAACTGTGCAAAATCACAATCATGTCATGTTGAAATTAGAGAGGTGTACAAAATGAAGGCCAGAGCTGATGCGTTGTTTTATGGCGGCAAGATCTACACGATGGAGGCACCGGATATCTGCAAGGACGCGGTAGTGCTGAAGGATGGCAAATTTGCCTATGTGGGCACAAAGGAGGAGGCGCTGGATCACTTTGACTGCGCGAAGTGCATCGACCTGCAAGGCAAGACCGTGCTGCCCGGCATGGGCGACTCCCACCTGCACTTCTTCGCCTTCTGCCAGACCTATACCACTGTGGATCTGGGCGGCGCCACCTCCCGTGCCGAAGCGCTGCAGCTGCTGCGTGACCGTGCGGCAGAGACGCCCAAGGGCGAGTGGATCAAGGGCTCCAACTTCGACCAGTCCAAGTGGAAGGACTGCGAGGATCAGCTGCCCACCCGTCTGGATCTGGATGAGGCCAGCACCGAGCATCCCATCGTTATCAAGCGCGTATGCCTGCATACGGCGGTGGCCAATACGATGGCGCTGGAAAAGGCCAACATCACCAACGGCTATGTATTCGGCCCCGGCGGCATGGTGGAGCTGGATGCCGACGGCAGACCCAACGGCATTTTCCGTGAGCAGGCCTCCAAGATCTATGACAACCTGATCCCCGATCCGTTTCTGGTGCCCGCCACCCGTGAGAAGTGCATGAAGAAGGGGCTGGCGCTGGCCTCCAGTCTGGGTGTGACCATGATGCACACCTATGCCGCGGCGATATGGCACTATGACGAGGACTTTGCGGACTATGTGGCCCGCAGCGACCGCGGCGAGCTGCCGGTGCGTATGTCCGTATGTCTGGACTATCTGTTCGAACCGGAGCACCTGACGGCCGAGCAGCGGAGTGACCCCTACCGCGCCGCGAGGATGGGCAGCTTCAAGAGCTTCTCTGACGGCTCTCTGGGTTCCCGTTCCGCCAAGCTGTATACCGACTACGTGGATGATCCCGGCAACACCGGTATTCTGGTCATCAGTCCCGAGGATCTGGCCGAGAGAATGTACGAGGCATACCGCCACGGTCTGCAGCCTGCCACCCACTGCATCGGCGACGAAGCTCTGGAGGTCACCCTGGACGCGGTGGAGTACTGCCTGAAGCAGGGGCTGAAGGACGGGATGACACCGGAGGAGCAGGCCAAGCGTCTCCCCTTCCGTCTTATCCATGCCCAGATGGCCACGCCGGCGCTGATCGAGCGCATGAAGAAGCTGCCCCTTGTGCTGGATATCCAGCCCACGTTCCTGATGACCGACATGCACTGGATTGAGGATCGCGTGGGCAAGGAGCGTGCCGCGCTGAGCTATCTCTGGAAGACGTATCTGGATGCGGGTCTGGTCATGGCCGGCGGCTCCGATGCACCGGTGGAGAGCTTCAATCCCTGGATCGGCATCTACGCCGCCGTGACCCGTCAGGACATGGACGGCTATCCCGCGGGCGGCTATCATCCCGACGAGAAGATATCCGTGTATGATGCGGTGTGCATGTACAGCAAAAATGTGGCCTACGCCAACGGCAGCCAGGATCTGATGGGCACCATCGAGGTTGGCAAGTTTGCTGACATGGTGGTCATCGACCGCGACATCTTCCACATCCCCGAAAACGACATTAAGGATATTCAGGTGCTGAACACCTATATGGCCGGCATTGAGAGATATCACCGCGATTGATACACGCGGGCATAACAAGCAAAGGAGCTAAGTCATGAAACTAAATTCATTTGAATCGGTCAAGCAGTTGACGGAAAACATGGTCGCCATTCCCAGCATCAATAAGGAGCCGGGCGGCGAGAGTGCTGTGGCTCGCTATATGCAGGATTTCTATATGTCCCTGCCCTACTTCCAGGCACATCCCGAGCAGGTCAAGTGCTTCCAGACCAAGAACGACTTTGTGGTGCGGCACAGTACGCTGGCCTATGTGAAGGGCACCAAGGGCAATTCTAACCGCACGGTCATTCTCATCGGCCACATCGACACCGTGGGGGTGGACGATTTTGGCACCATCCGCGAGTATGCCTTCCGCTGCGAGGAGCTGCCCGCCAAGCTGCGCGAGACATTCGTGCTGCCTCAGGAGGTCATTGACGACATCGAGTCCGGCGAGTATCTGTTTGGCCGCGGCGCGCTGGACATGAAGTCCGGCGTAGCCGGCCACATGTACCTGATCCAGTATTTCTCCGAGCATCCCGAGGAGCTGGATGGCAACCTGCTGGCCATCGGCGAGTGCGACGAGGAGGACAACTCCAAGGGCATTATCACGGCTCTGGACCTGCTGGAGGAACTGAAGGAGAAGGAGCACTTCGAGTATGTGGCGTGCATCAACGCCGACTACTCCACCAACTACGCCCCCGGCGACGAGAACCGCTACATCTACTACGGCAGCATCGGCAAGCTGCTGCCCTGCTTCGCCGTGTTCGGCAAGGAGGCCCATGTGGGGCAGGCCTTCAGTGCGCTGGACCCCAATCTGGTGCTGGCCAACATCACGCGGAAGATGTGCCTGAACACCGACCTGTGCGACATCGCTCAGGGTGAGGTCGCCATCCCGCCCATCTCCCTGAAGCAGATGGACACCAAGGGCCCCTACACCGTGCAGACGGCGCTGACGGCCTTCGGTTACTACAACTTCTTTACCCACGGCTGGAGCCCTGCCATCGTGCTGGAAAAGAGCAAGCAAATGGCTGTGGAGGCCTTTGACGAAACGGTGGAATACCTGAACGCCCAGTACAAGCGCTTCTGTGAGCTGAGCAAGGTGGACTTCCACCAGCTGCCCTGGAAGACCCGCGTCTACACCTGGAGCGAGTTCTACAACGAGCTGGCGGCGGCGCACGGTGAGGCCTTCAAGAAAGCTATCCACGAGTTCACCGTAAAGCTGCATAAGGACGACCCCGAACTGGATCTGCGGCTGTTCGGTCTGCGTGTGGTGCAGGAGGCTTGGAAGTGGTCTGAGGATAAGTCCCCCGCCGTGGTAGTGTTCTTTGGCTCTATCTTCAGCGCCCGTATCGAGATGACCGGCCGCACAGCCAAGGAAAAGGCCCTGCTGGACGCGGTGGAGAGCGCCATTGAGGTGGTGCGGCCCGAAGCCCAGCGACAGATCAAGACCCGTATGTTCTACCCCTACATCTCCGACTCCAGCTTTATGGCCGTGTGCGACGATACACTGGCCATTCAGGCACTGGAGACGAATATGCCCCAGTACGGCGTAAAATACACGCACCCGGTGGATAAGATCCGTCAGATCGACGTCCCCGTTGTCAATATCGGTACCTTCGGCCGCGACGGGCATATGCTCACCGAGCGCGTGGATATGCGGCAGACGTTCCAGAATGTCCCCAATATCACCTATGAGACGGTGAAGCGTCTGTTGAGCTGAGAAATCCCCCTTCTACCCACTGAGAAACCAAGGCAGAAAGCACAGACGCAAAACGCAATCCCAGAGAAAACCACACATTGTTTCGCGTGAAAGGAGAAAAAGTATGGCTATTTTGAAGGCAATTCAAGATTTCGGCAACTGGTTCTGGGGCATTCCTATTCTGATCCTTATCGGCGGCGGCGGCCTGTTCCTGACCATCTATCTGGGGTTCCCCCAGATCCGGCACTTTGGCTACGCCATGAGCCAAACCTTCGGCAAGGTGTTTGCCAAGAAGGAAGAGGGTAAGGTCCGTCCCATTTCTGCTGCGTTCGCGGCGCTGGCCTGCGCCGTTGGCGCCTCCAATATCGTCGGTGTGCCTGTGGCCATCGCCCTGGGCGGCCCCGGCGCCGTGTTCTGGATCTGGATCCTGGCTATCCTCGGTATGTGCACCAAGTACTGCGAGGTCGCGCTGGGCATCAAGTACCGTCGTAAGAACGACGCGGGCGAGTGGGTCGGCGGTCCGGCTTACTACCTGCGCGGTCTGGGCAAGAAGATCGGCGTCGTGTTCGGCGTCAGCTACGCCTTCTTCTTCATGATCGAGCTGGTCCCCTCCCTGGCCTCTCAGGGTGTTTCCGCTGCTGAGCAGTTCAACGTGTTCGGCGCAAACCAGACTGTTACCGGTATCATTCTTGCCGTTCTGGTGGGCGTGATTCTGGCCGGCGGTTTCAAGCGCGTGTCCAGCGTCACCGACATTCTGGTCCCTGTGATGGCCTGCCTGTACGTGGCGGGCGCGCTGGTCATCATCTTCGCCCACGTGGGTGAGCTCCCCGCTGTCATCGGTATGATCTTCAAGGATGCCTTCACCGGCCACGCCGCTGTGGGCGGCTTCGCCGGCGCCACCATTATGGCAGCGATCCGTTGGGGTGCCGCCCGCGGTGTGTACTCCAATGAGGCGGGCGTGGGCTCCACCATCGCCGGTCACTGCACCGCCGATACGGATCACCCCATCCGCCAGGCCCAGTTCGGTATCTTTGAGGTCTTTATGGATACCATCGTCATCTGCACCATCACCTCTCTGGCCGTTCTGTGCTCCGGCGTGTGGACGCAGGATGGTCTGAGCTCCGGCCAGCTGGCACTGGCTGCGTTCCAGTCCGTGTTCGGAAACTTCGGTGCCATCTTCATTGCTGTCACGGTGTTCCTGTTTGTGTTCTCCACGATCATCTCCGCCGGCTTCTTCGGCCAGATTCAGGCCGAGATTCTGTTCGGCCGCAAGTTCTCCAAGGTGTGGGTATTTATTTACCCCCTGTTCATCTGCATCGCCTGCGCGTTCTCCAACGTGACCACCATGTATATGATCCTTGACGGCTTCCTGGCCGTGGTTGTCATCCTGAACATGATTGGCCTGGTGTTCATGTGCAGGCAGGTGAAGGACCTGCAGACGGAGTATTACAACACTCCCGGTATGTACTACTTGGCTGACAAGGCCGCCAAGGAGGCAAAAAAGCTAAGAAAGCTGCAAAGTAACAGCTGACGCAGCAATAACCGATCGAATGGCACAGAGACGCCGCGGTAAAACGCTTCTCCGTCTGCCATAACAGAAAATTTCTCACCATCATACGCCTGCCTTGTCCGTCGAGCACATCGCATGGACATAGGGTGTCACAGTACAAAAGAGGCCTGCACACTTTTCACTGCCGGAAACAATAAAAGGCAGCGATAAGAATGCCGCTTCAACCTCTGCGGCAGGCAGCAATATAAGTAAAACGTAGGAAGCCGGTCATTTGTGATCGGCTTCCTACGTTTTATGACTCCTTCAGCCATCGCCGGAAGTCCTCCAAGGTGATGGCTCCCTCGTCGTATTTCTTTTTCTGCGCTCTGGCTTGTTCGCTCCAAGCGTCCCGTCAAGAATTATGCGCAAATTTATTTGCAGGCTCCGGCTGAATGAAGTCAGCCGGCAATAGAGGCGTCGTCCAGAGCCGCCTCCAGATGCTTCATATACCATCCCCCGCATCGGCAGCATCAAGCTCACCAAGCTGACCGCCCACGACCTGCAAAAGCTCTACAAAGAGCTGATGGAGAGCGGCCGCACCAGAGGTAAAAGCGGTCACGGCAATCCGGGACTCAGCAGCACCACCGTCCGCAGCCTGCACCTGATGCTTCACAATGCCCTGAACCGCGCCGTAAAAGAACGCCTGATCCTCCGCAACCCCACCGAGGACTGCATCGCACCGAAGGTGCAGAAATTCGAGATGCAGATCCTCCAACCGGAGCATATCAAGACCTACCTCGACGCCGCGGATAAGAGGGGACTGCTGCCCATGTTTTATCTGGAACTGGTCAGCGGACTGCGCAAGGATGAGCTGACTGCCCTCCTGTGGAGTGACCTCGACATCACGGACAAAACCATCTCCGTCAGCAAGCAGTACGTCAAGAACCCCAATGGGGAGTTGACACTCTCGCGCCCCAAAACGGAGACATCGGTCAGAAAGGTCAGTATTCCACAGGAGGCTGTTGACCTGCTGGTTGCCGAACACAAGAAGCATCCCGACAACCCATATATGTTCCCATCGCCCGTCACAGGGGAGATGTATTACCCCGATTCCATTGTGAACCTGCATAAGAAAATTCTGAAAGACGCTGGACTGCCGCATATACGCTTTCACGATCTCAGACACCCGTATGTCAAGCACACGACAAAAATTTTTAGCTTGCGCTTGATGGATTTTCAAGCGCAGGCTTATCCTGATGCTCGGCGAAAAACTCGCG
>ERZ832317.1858-NODE-1858-length-25928-cov-4.721950_pt1 | contig 25928 bp, 20 predicted proteins | sample MGYA00519695_ERZ832317 | MGnify/ENA primary metagenome ERZ832317 (study PRJEB31850, sample SAMEA3708726) | human gut metagenome | biome: human gut; feature: human-associated habitat; material: faeces | place: China | collected 2014 ...
AAGTGCTGTTACTAATACAAACACTGCCGCCGTCGTTCGTGCAGCTGCCGCCGAGACCGAGATAGATCTCGCGGCAGCCGCGCTCCACGGCGTGGCGGATCAGCTCACCGACGCCGAAGGTGGTCGCGTGCAGCGGGTCGAGCCGGCCGGCCGCGAGCGGCAGCCCGGCGGCCGAGGCCATCTCGATCACGGCGCAGCCGCCGAAGCGGCCATAGGCGGCGCGAACCGTCCCGCCGGGGAAGGGGCCGGTGACGTCCAGCGTGACCGGCTCGCCGCCGGTGCAGCGCAGGACGCTCTGTACCGTCCCCTCGCCGCCGTCGGCCATGGGGAGCGCGACAGCGCGGCCGTCCGGGATGACGGCGGGGACGACCTCCTCGGCGATGCGGCAGATCTCGAGACTGGAGAGGGTTCCCTTGAAGGAATCGGAAACGATGAGACAGGTGGTCATGGACAAGCGTCTCCTTTCTGCGCGAAAATGATGCAAAAAAGGCCGGACGGGCACAAAAGCGCGCTCGTCCGGCGGGAAATCAGGGCAGGAGAAGGCTGCGGATGCAGTCGGCGACGCCCGCGTCATTGTTCGAGGCGAAGACGGCGTCGACCTCGGCCTTGACGGCCTCGGCGGCGTTGCCGACGGCCGCGCTGCGACCCGCGCAGCGCAGCATCTGCAGGTCGTTCGTGCTGTCGCCGATGGCGACGAAGCGCGTAAGCGGGATATCGCAGCGGCGGGAAAGTTCCTCAAGCGCCGTACCCTTGCTGGTGCCGCCGGGGAGAATCTCGATGTAGCAGCCTTCGGTCAGCGTGATGCTGACGTCCGGGCGCTCGGTGGCGAGCAGCTCGGCGCAGCGCGAGATGTGCGCCGTGTCCGGGCAGGAGAGGACGAGCTTGCTCCACGGCGTGGGCGCGCCCTCCGGGGCACACTCGTGCAGACCGACCGTCTCGCGGCGGAGGACGACCTCGTCGGTCAAGTCCGTGCGGCGCAGCGTGTAGGTGCAGCTGTCGGCCTGAGAGAAGGCGAGCATGCCGAAATCCGGATACTGCGCGAGCAGGCGCGCGGCGAGCGCCTGCACATCGTCCGGCAGGCGGCGCGCGAAGAGATACGTCTGTTTCTGCGTGTCGTACAGGCACGCACCGTTGCAGGCGATGACGGGCAGGGTAATCAGCCCGCGCAGCGCGGGATGATCCACGATACTGCGCACGGGGCGGCCCGTCGCGATGGTGAAGCCGCCGCCGGCGGCGATGAGCTCGCGGATGGCGGCGATGTTCTCAGGCGGGATGCGGGAGCTGTCGTCGAGCAGCGTCCCGTCCATATCGGAGACGAGGATGAGAGATGCCATGCGGTTTCTACCTCTTATCAGAACCGGGGGCCGGGCATGCCGGGCAGCATCCCGGTGCGCGCGGGGCCGGTCGAGCGGCGGATAATCAGGTTCGGCTGACACTGCACCTGAAAGCGCGCCGTCGACGAGGCGCTCTGGTTCGTAACGGACATGTGCGTGCGGTTGAGAAGCGTCGTGAGCGCGGACTGCGCGACGATGTAGGGGTGGTGCTCGATCGTGGTGAGCGAGACCTGCGGCATGCTGGAAAACAGCAGATTATCCGAGCCGATGACGGAGAAATCCTCCGGAATCCGGTAGCCGCGGCTGATGAGCGCGTCCATCGCGCCGTAGGCCACGAGGTCATTGACGCAGATCAGGCCCGTGATGTTGCGCTGGAAGATCTTCTTGTTCTGGGCAAGCGTGTGGCCCATCTGATAGTGCGAGCTCTTCTCCTGCAGCATGTCGGTGGAGCCGGAGTTGCCGCTGAGGATCAGCAGATGATCCTCGGAGAGAACCTTGCGCACCTCGGAGAGAACGCCGGCCACGCGCGTTGCGCGCGAGGTCGTGCTGCGCACGGAGGTCGAGGAGAGAACGGCGATATTCTTGTGCCCCAGCTCGAGCAGGTGCCGCGCGGCAAGCACGCCCGCCTCGAAGTTGTTCAGCTCCACGATGTCGCCGGTGACATGGCTCGACCGGTCGCAGATCGTGACGATGGGGATGCGGGTGTTGGCGTTGGCATAGGCCGCGTCGTTATCCGGCGGATAGAGGAAGATGACGCCGAGATAGTGGTGCTCGAGGGCCATCTGGAGATAGGCGCTCTCAAGCGCGGGATTGTGGTAGGAACATGCGGTGATGATCGAAATGCTCTGGGTGATGGCCGCGCGGTCGATGCCCTGGATCATGGCGCTGTAGTACGGGTTCGTGGTCTGCACGGCGATGACGAGCACCGTACTGTTCGAGGGGGGCGGCGCGGTGCGGCGGAACTGATAGTTCAGCGCCGTGGCCGCGGCGAGCACCTTTTCGATCGTAGTGGTGGGGAAGGAACTGGATTTCTGGTTCAGGATCATGGAGACGGTGGATTGAGAAACGCCGGCCGCCTTTGCGACATCCTGCATAGTGACGCCTTTGGTTCGCATAAGCACCTCCTGTAAGGTCGGACGAATTGATTGAGAAAAGTATACCACAGTCTTGCGGCGGATGCAAGATGCATTATTAATATTTTTGAGAAATATCAGGATTTTTCACCAAATGGAAAAATATGGATTTACTAATAATAGACAAGAAATTAACAAGAAAGAGGTCAGAGAAATCCACAAAAACTGGAGAAATAAATTGGAGAATCTGCACAAATTATTGATTTACCGTTCAAGATGACGCCAAAAAAACAGGGAAAAGAGAGAAAAACATCTTGCTTTGTCCGATTGCGTGTGCTAAGCTAAAACCATCATAACTTGGGCGAACGCCTGTTTATTGAGACGAAAAATTAATAATTTGTTGAATGATAGAGGAATATTATGGCTAAGATTTATCTGGTGAGACACTGCGAGTCGGAGGGCAATGCCTGCCGGCGCACACAGGCCCACGTGGACGCGCTGGTCACGCACAAGGGCTATGAGCAGTGTGAGATGCTGCGCCGCCGCTTCGAGGGGATTCATATTGATAAGCTGTATTCCAGCGATTCCTACCGCTCGATCATGACGATCGACCCCATCGCGAAGGAGCGCGGCCTGACGATTCACACGCGCATCTCGCTGCGTGAGGTGACGACCGGTATCTGGGAGGACATGGCCTGGGGCAACATCGCCGACGAGTTCCCGGAGGGGAACCGGGCCTGGAGCGAGACGCCGTGGGCGCTTAAGACCCCCGGCGCGAGCAGCTTTGAGCAGGTTGCGGCCCGGCTGATCTGCGGGCTGAAGCGCATTGCGCGCGAGGTCGGTCCCGACGGCGTGGCCGTCGCGGTTTCCCACTCCTGCACCATCAAGGCCACGCTCTGCACGATCCTCGGTGAGCCGATGACGCGCGTGAAGGAGTTCGGCCACGGGGACAACACCTCCGTGTCGCTTCTGAACGTGGACGGGGACGGGAACATCACCGTCGAGTTCATGAATGATGAATCCCACCTGCCCGACCGGCTCAAGCGCGCATGGGGCGGCATCGCCGGGGCGGACATCAACATGGCCGTCTATCCCGTAAGGCCCGAGCAGGAGGAGACGCTTCTCGACCTGGCACAGGCCGAGGCCGCCGAGCGCGGCGCGGCGTTTGACCGTGAGAGCTACCGCCACGGGGTGCGCGCCCTGCTTGCCGAGCACCCGAACTACATCGCGCTGAGCTATCTCAAGGGTGAGGTTTCCGGCTTCGTCCGCATGGGGACCGACAAAGACCTCCCCGCGTCGTGCGGCGTGATTGACACCATGTATGTAAAGCCCGCCCTGCAGGGCCGGGGCTACAGCGAGCAGCTGTTCGGCTACGCAGCGCACGAGCTGCGTTATGTGGACATGACGCACATCGCCGTGCGCTGCGGCTGCAGCGCAGAGGAGCAGCGCGTCGTTGACCGATTTGTATTTGAAAAAATGAAGGGACACCCCGCGTATCAGTGTCTGTATCTGTTCTGCCCGCCCTGCCCCTATCCCATTCTTGCGTGAGGCGAAAAAACAATGCAAAAAATCTTTATCTCTTCCTTCTGCGTACTCTTTGAGGACTATGACCTGCTCGAACAGCTCTGCAAAAGCTGCCCGGAGGTTCCGATGGGCGCGGAGCTCGGCACGAGCTGGCCGATTCCGAACTTCGACGAGCTGCTGGACAGTCAGGTGCCGCGCTTTGCCAGCGGCCCCGTGACGCTGCACGCGCCGTTCGTGGAGATCAGCGGCGCACCCGACAGCCCTGAGCGCGCGGCAATGGATGCGGCGTTTGCCAAGGCGTTCCGCTGGTACCACCTCTTCGGCGCCGAGTCGATGGTTATGCACACGCACGAGCGTGCCGTCCCGGCAGACGAGCGCGCGCAGCTGCAGGAGTGGTCGCTCGAGGCCATCCGCAGCACCGCTGCCAAGGCGAAGGCCGAGGGCCTGCACCTGACGGTGGAAAACGTCGGCTTCCCGTTCAAGGACAGCGTCCTGCTCGATCAGGACGAGTTCGTGAAGATGTTTGATGAGCTCCCCGACGAGGTCGGCGCGCTCATCGACACGGGCCACGCCATGGCCAACCACTGGGACATCCCGAAACTGATCTCCCAGCTGGGTACGCGTATCAAGGGCTATCATCTGCACAATACCGACGGCGTGCATGATCTGCACCGGCCGATGTTCGAGGAGGGCCTGTGGTATACCCCGGAGGAGATGGAACGGCTCCTGCGGCAGATCGGCCGCGAGACGCCGGACGCGGATCTGGTACTGGAATATGTATCCGGCCCGCACATCACCCCCGAGCTTTTCAGACGGGACGCCCTTCGTCTGGCAGACTGCCTGAATGGATAAAATGAACGGCCGCAGGGCCGGGAAAGGAACCTTAAGATGTCACAAAAGAACGAACTGCCGCTGGCAAGAAAGAAACGGACAAAAAAACTGCCGTATCTGCTGATTGCCCCGGCGATCCTCCTGTTCTGCGCATTCACATTCTACCCGTTCATCCGGGCGATTGTGCTGTCCTTCGCTGTGACGGACAAGCGCGGTAACTTCGCCAAGTGGGTCGGCATCGGCAACTGGCTCCGCGTACTGAAGAAGGATGAATTCTGGAACGTTGTTGTCGTCACGCTGAAAATGGCGGCGGCCAATCTGGTCTTTACCTTCAGCATCGCGATGATCTTTGCTCTGCTCGCCACGAAGAAGGTGCGCTGGTCGAAGCTGTATCAGACGATGTACGCGCTGCCCATGGCGATCGCCTCGTCCCCCGCGGCGGCCATCTTCCTGTTTTTCTTCAGCCAGCACAACGGCGTGCTCAACAACATTTTGGGCACGGATATCTCCTGGCTGACCACGAAATCCACCGCCTTCTGGTGCGTGGTCGCGATGACGGTCTGGCAGCACATCGGCACGAGTTTCATTTTCCTGCTGGTGGGCTTCCGCAACGTGCCGGAGGATCTGCTCGAGAGCGCATGGCTCGACGGCGCCGGCCCGCTCGAGCGTATCCGCAAGATCATTCTCCCACTGGCCTCTCCCCAGATTTTCTTCGTGCTGTTCCTGAACATCAACAACTCGTTCAAGTGCTTCAACCAGATCAAGCTCCTGACGCAGGGCGGCCCCGCCAACAGCACGAAGACGCTGATCTACTACATCTACGAAAACGCTATCGTCAACGGCCGTTTCGAGACGGCATGTGTACAGGCCATCTTCCTGTTCCTGATGATCTTTATCCTGACGCGCATCCAGTTTGCTCTGGAAGATAAGGTGGTGCATTATCAATGATGACGCAGAAACAAGTCAGAAAGACGAAAGAAGGAATTTCCTTCGGGCTGAAGGTGCTGCTCGGCATCCTGTTTATCTCCCCGCTGATTATCGGCTTTCTGTTTTCCATTCAGTATGAGGATGAACTGACCAGCTCGCCGCTGCGGCTGTTCACTGCCAACCCAACGCTCATCAACTATATCGAGGTATTCCAGAAGGTTCCCCTGCTGTCGTACCTGAAAAACTCGCTGATTGTGTGCGTGCTGGCCATCACCATCCAGATCACCGTGGCGAGTCTCGCGGCCTACGGTTTCTCGTTCTTTGAGTTCAAGGGCAAGAAGTTCCTGTTCGGCCTTGTGCTCGCGAGCATGATGATCCCCGGCGAGGTCGTCGTGATCACGAACTTCGTCACGGTGCAGAACCTCGGCCTGACGAACACCTATCTCGGCCTGATTATTACCTCCCTCGTCGGCGGTACGTCCATCTTCATGATGCGTCAGTACTTCCTGACGCTGTCGAAGGACTTCAAGGAAGCGGCTACGCTCGACGGCTGCGGCGATATCGGCTTTTTGTTCCGCATCGCGCTGCCGCTGTCCCTGCCGACGCTGTCGTCGCTGGCGGTGTACCTGTTCGTGAGCATCTACAACGCCTACTTTTGGCCCCTGCTGGTCACGACGAAGTCCACCATGCGCACGGTGCAGGTCGGCGTGGCGCAGCTTGTCGCGGGCGACGTCGTGGACTACAGCCAGATCCTTGCCAGCGCCATGATCGCCATCATCCCGACGGTGATTGCCTACATCTTCGGTCAGGACTACATCATCAAGGGCATGACGGCCGGTGGCGTCAAGGGCTGATAAAAAACTATATTCTCCCGTTATTCTCTCTCCCGGCGTATAGAGCACCCGACGGTGTTTTATAAATAGAAAAAGGAAAAAAGAACAAGGAGAAACAGAGATGAAAAAGATTCTTGCGCTTGTCCTTGCCCTCGTCATGGCGCTGAGCCTTGTGGCGTGCGGCAAGGAGAAGGATCCGACGGCTGATTGGGGCCCCGAGCCCGAAGGAACGATCGAAGTCGAGATCTGGACCCTCTTCGGAGAAACGCTCCGCAACCAGTACCAGAAGGTCATCGACGACTTCAATGCCAGTCAGACCAAGTACCATGTCACCTGCGAGACGCAGGGCAGCGCGGCTGAGCTGAACGCGAAGCTGGCTTCTGTATCGCAGGAGGAGCTGCCCGCCATGTTCCACGGCACGGTCGAGAACGTCGCTATGTACGCCAACGCAGATTACTGCGTGCCGCTGCAGGAGTTCATCGACATGGAGAAGAAGGGCACCTGGAAGGAGCTTGACAACACCTGGCAGGCCATTCTGACCGCGTATCAGGATCAGAGCGGCAGCCAGATCGGCTATCCGCAGGGCTACAGCTACGGCAACGTCTTTTACAACAAGGACATGTTTGCCAAGGCCGGTATCGATGCGGTGAACGATCTCAAGAGCTTTGAGGATCTCTACGACGTCTGCAGAAAGCTCGTCGACGGCGGCTATACCACCTACGGCATCGGCTTCCACCCCAACGGCGTCTATATCAACACCGCGCTCGGCCGCGAGGGCATCATGTACTACGATCACGACAACGGCTATTCCGGTACGATCGAAAAGTGTCTGTACACCTCCGACAGCACGGTCAATCACGCGCTCAAGACGATGCTCGGCGTTTATCAGAAGCTGCAGAGCGAGAATCTGAGCATCCCCTACGGTACCAACTATCAGAAGGAGATCATCCCCCAGCTGGCGGACGGCTCCTGCGCGATGCTGATGGGCGTCGTGTCCATGACCGGCAAGGTGCTCACCGCGGTCGGCGATAACTTTGAGGTCGGCATCATCCCGATGCTCTCCGCGACGGACGCGGGCAAGCGCACGGGCGAGCCCAACGGCGGCACCGGCGGCTTCATCTGCAACAACGGCAACAAGTGGGCCCAGAAGGGCGCGTACGAGTTCATCAAGTTCGCGAGCTCCGCGGACGAGGCGGGCTATTTCGCGAGCGTGACGGGCTATCTTGCCACCAACACCGACGCCTATAACAGCGAGGTCTATCAGGACTATGTGAAGAACACCTTCCCCGACATCGCGGTGGTCTATGAGAGCCTTGCCAAGGCGGACTCCTCCGCCAGAAGCCCCTATATCCCCATCTCCAACGAGATGGAGGCGGCAAATCGCGCGGCCATTCAGGCGGCGGCCTCCAATCCGGATGCGGATCTGGACGCCATCATCCAGAAGGACTGCGACACCATTCAGGAAGCCATCGAGCTTTACAACCTGTCCAACCCCACCAGCAACTAAGCTCCGGACAGGACATGATTCCCCGTATAAAACGCACGGTGTGCGCTTTATAAATACCAACAAAGGAGAACCAAGATGAAAAAAGTACTTGCACTCATCCTTGCTCTGGTCATGGCGCTGAGCCTTGTGGCCTGCGGCAAGGAGAAGGATCCCACCGAAGACTGGGGCCCCGAACCCGAGGGCACGATCGAGGTCACGATCTGGACGTTCTTCGGCGAGACGGTGAAGAACCAGTATCAGGAGATCATTGATGCCTTCAACGCCAGCCAGACGAAGTATCATGTGACCTGTGAGGCACAGGGCAGCCAGGCGGAAATGAACGCCAAGATTGCCTCCACCGATCAGAGCGAGCTGCCCGCCATGTTCCACGGCGCGGTTGAGAACGTCGCCATGTACGCCAACGAGGACTACTGTGTGCCTCTGCAGGAGTTCATCGACATGGAGAAGAAGGGCACCTGGAAGGAGCTCGACGACACTTGGGATGCCATCCGTACTGCCTATCAGGACAAGGACGGCAAGCAGATCGGCTATCCGCAGGGCTATTCCTATCCCGGCATCTACTACAACAAGGATATGTTCACCAAGGCCGGTATTGACGCCACCAAGGATCTGAAGAGCTTTGAGAACCTGTACACGATCAGCAAGAAGCTCGTCTACGGCGGCTACACCACCTACGGCATCGGCTTCCATCCCGATGGCTTCTACTTCAACGCCGCGCTCGGCCGCGAGGGTATCATGTACTATGATAACGACAACGGCTATAAGGGCACGATTGAGCACTGCCTGTACACCTCCGACAGCACCGTCAACAGCGCTGTGAAGACCATGCTCGGCGTGTATCAGAAGCTGCACGCTGAGAACCTCTGCATCGCTTACGGCTCCAACTATCAGAAGGAGATCATTCCCCAGCTGGCGGACGGCTCCTGCGCGATGATGATGGGCGTTGTGTCCATGACCAGCAAGGTTCTGACTGCTGTCGGCGACAAGTTCGAGGTTGGCATCGTTCCGATGATCTCCGCTACGAGCGCGGGCAAGCGCACGGGCGAGCCCGCTGGCGGTACCGGCGCCTTCATCTGCAACAACGGCAACAAGTGGGCCCAGAAGGGTGCCTATGAGTTCATCAAGTTTGCCAGCTCCGCTGATCAGGCCGCGAAGTTCGCGACTATGACCGGCTATCTGGCGCCCAACTCCGATGCTTACAACTCTGACACCTATAAGGACTACCTGACCAACACCTTCCCGGCCATCGCCGCTGTGTATGACAGCCTGAACAAGTCCGACTCCTCCGCGAACAACCCCTACATCCCCATCTCCAACGAGATGAAGGCCGCCAACAAGACGGCCATTCAGGAGGCTGCTTCTGCCCCGAACGCGGATCTCGACACCATCATCCAGAAGGCCAATGACACCATTCAGGAGGCCATTGAGCTGTACAACCTGTCCAACCCTGCCCAGTAAAAGCTTCCTGAAAACGGAAATTTGAAAAGCAACGACGAGAGGGAGCGGAGCGAGGCTCCGTTCCCTCTCGTTCCCGTTTCCGCCCGCCGGAGCGCGGGCGGCACTGAAAGCGAAAGTAACTTTCCTATGACATAAGGAGTAGCATAGATGAAAAAAATCAAACGCTGGCTTGGCGGCCTGTGCTGCGCGGCACTGCTGCTGGCGCTGCTGACCGCCTGCGGCAGCCAGACGCCGCAGCAGGTGAAGCCCGACGCCGACGGAACGTATTCCTCCGCCGTGTTCGACACACAGAATGACGCGGGCTGCCTCACGGTGCGCTATCTCGCGCTGAAGGAGACATACCGCGCAAACGACGACAAGGTCAACGTCGGCGACTGCGCCGTCTACACCTCGCCCGAGGGGCTGGTGATGATGGTCGACTGCAGCAACCCCGCGAGCTTCCCGGAGATCGACGCGCAGCTCAAGGCCATGGGCGTTGAGAAGATCGACATCTTCGTCATGTCCCACCCGCACGCCGACCACATCGGCAGCTTCGCCGAGCTCGCGGACAACTATCCGATCGGGCAGGTCTACATGAATTCGCACGAGTACAATTCCGGAACCTACCGCGCCGCGATGGAGGCCATCGAGCGCAATAACATTCCGAGCACCGTCCTGCGCGACGGGGATTCGTTCCAATTCGGCGATCAGGTGACGGTGAAGATCTATAACCCCGACGCCGGGATGGAGGCGAAGCTCTCCTCCGAATATATGGACGCGAACAACTGCTCACTGGCGATGCGCCTGACGTTCGGCGATTCCAGCTTCTGGACGAGCGGCGACATGTACAGTTCCGGCGAGGAGGCGATGATCGCGCGCTACGGCGACGAGCTGCGCTCGGACATCGTAAAGGTCAACCACCACGGCTATGACACCTCCAGCGGCAAGCAGTTTATCGATACGCTCCAGCCGATTCTGACCGTCAGCCAGCACGAGTCCGTCACGAGCAAGACAGTGGCTCTGCGCTTCTACACGAGCGGCGCGCAGGTGTTCTACACCTGCATGGACGGCACGGTGCGCGTGCGCACGAGCGGCGACGGGCAGTACGACGTGCAGAGCCAGAAGATCCGTGAGCAGACCTATTACGGCGAGCCTGCCGCGGACGGACACTACACGGTCAGCCGCGCGGCGGAGCAATAAAAACGGGCGAGGAACCCTGAGAGGAGGAGTGCGCGGTGAAATACGTACTCAAGCGCCTGTTTGGCGAAGAATTCAACAACCTGCTGCTGCTGAACCTGCTGACAGTGGGACTGTGCATCCCGGTCGTCACAGCCGGGCCAGCAATCCTCGCGATGAAGGGGACGCTGGTGAAGATCCTCGACGACCGCTGCGATCTGCGGCGCATCCACGAATTCTGGGGGCTGTTCAAGAAGAAATTCTGGAAGGGTCTGCTGTTCGAGGTGCTGTTCATCCTGTACGGCATGATGCTGCTGTGGTGCAAGTCGCTGGCGGACAACGTCGGCGGCAGCGCCGGGCGGCCGCTGCTGTACGCAGCGGCGCTGGGCGGGCTGCTCGCGTGCATCGTGAGCGTCTGCGCGGTGACGATTCTCGCAAGCGTGCAGATGCCGTTTTCGCAGGCGATGTGGAATGCGCTGTGCCTGGCCATCGGCCGCCTGCCGCGGTCGCTGGCGAGCGCGGTGTGCGTGTTCGGTCTCGCGTATGCGGCGTTCCTGCTGTATCCGTATTCGCTGCTGTTCGTGGTGGTGATCCTGCCAGTGACGATGTCGGTGCTCTCGCTGACGTTCCTGTGGGATCCGCTGGACGAGCTGGTGTTTGAAGACTGTACCGATGAGCAGGAGAGCGACGACGAAAAAAAGCAGGATGAAAATTTGTAAAGAGTGACGAATATTTTAGTAATTAGATAACCGCCTAATTGACAAAACAACCAGATTGAAAGAACAAATAGCAGCGTGATTTAGTGATTATGCGCTTGAATTTTGGGCGTATAAGGTTTATCATAACAACTGCTATAAGTAATGAATGAAGTTACTATTAGTAAAACGGAAGGCGGGCTGAAAATGACCCATCCCTACATACTTTCCATCGACCAGAGCACGCAGGGGACGAAGGCGATGCTCCTCGACGAGTACGGCTCATTCCTGCTGCGGCGCGACGTACCGCACCGACAGATCATCAGCGACAGCGGCTGGGTGGGACACGACGCGTCCGAGATCGCGGCGAATATCTTCCGCGCGGCGCGCCTTGCACTGCAGGACGCGGGCGTCGACCCGGCGCAGGTCGCGGCGGTGGCCGTGACGAACCAGCGCGAGAGCGTCGCGGTCTGGGATCGCAGGACCGGCGAGCCGGTCTGCGAGTCGATCGTCTGGCAGTGCAACCGCGCGACGGAGCTCTGCCGCCGTCTGACGAGCCCCGAGACGGAGCGCATGGTGCGCGAAAAGACGGGGCTGCAGCTCTCGCCGTTTTTCTCCGCGCCGAAGGTGGCGTGGATCCTCGAAAACGTCCCCGGTGCGCGTGAGCGCGCGGAGCGCGGGGAGTTCTGTCTCGGCACGATGGACACCTGGACGATCTGGCAGCTGACGGGCGGCGCCGTCCACAGGACGGATGCGTCGAACGCGAGCCGGACGCAGCTGTTTAACATCCGGACGATGCAGTGGGACGAGGAGCTCTGCCGGCTCTACGGCATCCCGATGAGCATGCTCCCGGAGGTCTGCGACAGCGACGCGCTCTATGGCGAGACGGATCTCGGCGGGCTTTTGCCGCACAGGGTGCCGATCCACGCGGCCATCGGCGATTCGCACGGTGTCATGTTCAGCCACGGCTGCACGGAACTCGGCGACGCGATGTGCGGCTACGGCACGGGCAGCTGTATGCTGATGAACACCGGCGAGAGGGTGATTACCTCCCGCAGCGGCATGAACGCGACGGTTGCGTGGCGTGTGGGCGGCAGAACGCTCTATGCGCTCGAGGGTGTGGCGAACTCCTCCGGCTCGGTTGTGACATGGCTGAAGGAGAACGCACATCTGGTGGCCAGTCCTGCCGAGACGGCGGCGCTGGCGCGCAGCGCGAATCCCGCCGACCACACCTACATGGTGCCCGCCTTTACCGGCATCGGCGCGCCCTACTGGCGCGAGGAGACCACGGCGGCCTTCCTCGGCATGACGCGCCTGACGGGGCAGGCGGAGCTGGTGCGCGCGGCGCTCGAGAGCATCGCCTATCAGATTGCCGACCTCGTGCGCGCGGCGCAGAGCGACAGCGGCACGCAGCTGCGCGAGTTCCGCGTGGCGGGCGGCCCGACGAACAACGACTATCTCATGCAGTTCCAGAGTGACCTGCTCGGCTGCCCAGTGGTGATCGCCGGGCACGAGGAGCTCTCCGGCATCGGCGCGGGCTATATCGCGGGGATTGCGATGGGACTTTACGACTATGAGACGCTGCTGCGCGGACAGGAAAACCACACCTTCCGCCCGCAGATGAGCGATGAGGAGCGCGCGGCGCGCCTGTCCGGCTGGGATCGGGCGGTGCAGGCGGTGCTCCGGTACTGAGATGTTAGAAATTTCTGAAAGGAAGTAAGAATATCATGGCTAAAAGACTGCTTGTACTGTCTGTTGACGCGATGGTGACGGAGGATGTGGATGCCATTCGCAGCATGCCTAACTTCCGGAAGTATCTGGCCGGCGGCAGCGAGTTCCGCGGCGGTATGCGCACGATCTACCCCTCGGTGACGTACCCGATCCACGTCAGCATCCTGACCGGCTGCTACGCGGGCAAGCATCAGATCACCAGCAACTTCAAGTTCACCACCACCAACCGCGACGACAACTGGATCTGGTTCAGCGACCGCATCGCGGTGGAGGATATCTTCACGGCTGCCAAGCGCGCGGGGCTGAAGACGGCCTCCGTGTCGTGGCCCGTCACGGGCTGCAACCCGAACGTCGACTACCTGATCGACGAGTACTGGATGCCCGAGCCCGGCGACACACTCGAGAGCAGCTTCCGCCGCGCGGGCAGCAGCGACGAGGTCATCGAGATCATGCAGTCCCACACCGACATGCTCGGCGAGGGCTGGGAAAAGGGCGGCAAGAAGAACTTCATGCAGTGGCCCAAGGTCGATAACTGGATCATCGCCTGCACCTGCGACATCCTGCGCAAGTTCCGGCCCGAGGTGACGTTCGTGCACACCGGCGCGTTCGACATCACCCGCCACCAGCACGGCGTGTTCAGCTCGTATCTCGACGAGTGCCGCGCGAACCTCGACCTCTACATCGGCCAGCTCGGTTCCACGCTCGAGGAGCTGGGTCTGCTCGAGGAGACGAACATCATCATGGTCAGCGACCACGGCCAGCGCGATATCAACCGCTCCATCAACCTCAACGTCAAGCTCGCCGACGCCGGGCTGATCGACGTGAATGAGGACGGCAAGGTCACCGACTGGCGCGCCTACTGCTTCTCCAACGCGATGAGCACGCTCGTCTATGTGAAGGATCCGAAGGATGAGAAGCTTGTGGCGCAGGTCTACCAGACGCTGCGCGACCTGCAGGAGGAGGGCGTGTTCGGCATCGGCCGCATCTACACCGCCGAGGAGGCTGACCGGGAAGAGGGCCTGAAGGGCGACTTCACGTTCGTGATCGAGTCCGACGGCTATACCTCCTTCGGTGACCGCGCGGTGCGCCCGCTGGTGCAGAACTTCGACGCGAGCGACTACCGCTTCGGCCGCGCGACGCACGGCTATATGCCCGACTACGGCCCCCAGCCCGTGTTTGTGGCCAAGGGCCCGGCCATCCGCGAGGGTGTGGAGCTCGGCCGCGGCCGCGTGATCGACGAGGCACCGACGTTCGCCAAGATCATCGGCCAGACCCTGCCGCAGGCCGACGGCAAGCCCATCGACGAGATCCTGAAGTAATCCAAGCCGCGGCGTCTCCAGCCCGGAGCGCTGCTTGTGTATAAAAAATAGGAGGTTGTAAGAAAATGAGCACTTTCCCCACCAAAGAAAAGGCTCTCGGCATGTACAAGAAGATGTACACCATCCGCAAGTACGAGGAGAGCATCTACTACCTGTTCCTGGAAGGGATCATGCCCGGCAGCATTCACCAGTCCACCGGCGAGGAAGCCAGCGCCGTGGGTATGCTGTATGATCTGGGCAAGGATGACTGGATGGCGACGACGCACCGTCCCGCCGGTCACGACATCGCCAAGGGCGTGTCCGTCAAGAGCATGATGTGCGAGATGTTCGGCAAGGCCGAGGGCTGCTGCAAGGGTAAGGGCGGCGCCATGCACACCGGCGATATCTCCGTCGGCGCCATGACCGCCAACGCCATCGTCGGCGGCGACCTGCCCATCGCGGCGGGCGCTGCGCTGGCCTTCAAGATGCAGAAGAAGCCGAACGTGGTCGTCTGCTTCCTCGGCGACGGCGCGACGAACGAGGGCTCCTACCACGAGACGATGAACGCCGTGGGTCTGTGGAAGCTCCCGGTCATCTATGTCTGCGAAAACAACCTCTTCTCCGCCAACACCTCCATCAAGCTGACCTGCTGCCAGGAGAACGTGGCCGCCGGCCGCGCCGAGGTGTACGGCATCCCCAGCGAGGTCGTCGACGGCAACGACGTCATGGCCGTCAACGAGGCCGCAACGCGCGCCATTGCCCGCGCCCGCGCCGGTGAGGGCGCCACGATCCTCGAGCTCAAGACCTATCGCCACGGCGGCCACTCCCGCAACGACGCCTGCGGCTACCGCGCCAAGGACGAGGAGAAGGCCTGGATCCAGGACAAGGATCCCGTGAAGATGTTCCGCGCGCGCATCCTCGATGAGGGCGCCGCCACGGAGGACGAGCTGCAGAAGATGGAGGCCGACATCGAGGCCGAGATCGACGAGGCCGTGGAGTACGCGAAGAACGCGCCGCTGCCCGAGAACGAGTCCGCACTGCATGATGTATTTTGGGAGGGTTAAAGAATATGGCTATTATGTCGATTGCCGATGCGCTGAAAGCAGCCATCGCTGAGGAAATGCGCAGAGATCCCACCGTTTATTGCCTGGGCGAGGATGAGGACATCCCCGGCGGCATGGGCGGCGCGTTCACCGTCACGAAGGGTCTGGGCGACGAGTTCGGCGCCAACGTCCGCGTGCCGGAGAAGAACGGCGGTTACGTCACCAAGGGCGAGGATCTTGAGAACGTCCGCGTCATCAACACCCCCATCTCCGAGATCCTGATCTCCGGCGTGTGCGTGGGCTCCGCCATGAACGGCATGCGCCCCGTGGCCGACCTGCAGTACGGCGACTTCCTGTTCTGCATGATGGATCAGCTCGTCAACCAGGCCGCCAAGATGTGCTACATGTCCGGCGGCAAGGTGCATGTGCCCATGGTCATGCGCGCTCCCTGCGGCGCGACGAACCGCGGCGCGCAGCATGCCCAGTCCCTCGAGAGCTACTTCATCCACTGCCCCGGCCTGAAGGTCATCTGCCCGTCCACCGCGTATGACGCGAAGGGCCTGATGAAGCAGGCCATCCGCGATGACAACCCCGTCATCGTCTTCGAGCACAAGCTGCTCTACGGCGGCAAGCGCAAGGAGGCCGGCCAGCTCAACGCCATGTGCGAGGTGCCGGATGAGGAGTATACCATCCCCTTCGGCAAGGCCGCTATCCGCCGCGAGGGCAAGGACGTGACGATCGTTGCGAACATGCTCATGTGGTACAAGGCCATGGAGGCCGCCGACATCCTCGAGAAGGAGGGCATCAGCTGCGAGATCATCGATCCGCGCACGCTCGTTCCCTTCGACTATGAGACGGTGCTCAACTCCATCGCCAAGACCGGCAAGCTCATGATCGTCCACGAGGATCACTACAACGGCGGCTGGGGCGCGCAGCTGGGCTCCTATGTGGCCGAGCACGCCATCACCTCCCTCGACGCGCCGATCGTCCGCGTGGCGGCGTATGACACGCCGATCCCCTTCTCCCCGACGCTGGAGAATTTCGTGGTGCCCTCCGTTGAGCGCATCACCGAAGAGGCCCGCAAGCTGGCGAAGCTGTAAGCAGCCCCGCCGGAAAGGAGAAAAACTATGCAGGAAATCAAAATGCCCAGTGCCGGTCAGACCACCGATGAGGCCACGATCGTCACTGTGAATGTCAAGGTCGGCGATACCGTCAAGCGCGGCGACGTGCTGTGCGAGGCGGAGACCGACAAGGCCGTCCTGCCGGTGGAGAGCTTTGCCGCCGGTCAGGTGTTTGACGTCCTCGTGAGCGAGGGCGATAAGGTCACGGCCGGCAGTGTCCTCGTCGTCGTGGGCAAGGCCGCCGACGCGGCGAAGTATGCCCGCGGCGGAGCGGCTGCGCCCGCGGCTGCCGCTTCTGCCAGGCGGGCATGATGTACCGCCCGGTGCGGCGCCCGCCGAGGTGACCGAGCAGGAGGAATATCTGCCCATCATCAAGGGGCAGCCGGTTGTCCACGCCGCGCCCGCTGCGGCTCCCGCCGCCGCGCCCGTGAGCCACCCCGTCTATCCCGCCATGCCCAACGCGAAGATGCTCGCAAAGGAGCGCGGTATCAACATCGCCGACGTCATCGCATCCAACGGCCAGTTCATCAAGCGCATCGACGTGCAGAACTACGTTCCCGCCGCGCCTGCGGCCGCCGAGACGGCTCCCGCCGCCGCGCCTGCCGCGGAGAAGGAGTACGAGGTCATGCCCATGACCCGTATGCGCCAGATCATCGGCAAGCGCATGAAGGAGTCCCTGACGAACATCCCCTGCTGGCAGTGCACCACGTCCATCAAGATGGACGCGTGCATGGCGCTACGCGCCGCCTACAAGGACAAGAAGGGTGTCAAGCTCTCCTACAACGACATCATGGCCAAGGCCATCGCCGTGGCCTCCCGCAAGTTCCCGCTCGTCAACGCCCGCTATGAGGAGGATGAGGTGCGCGTCTACAAGCACACCAACGTCGGCCTCGCCGTGGCGCTCGACGGCGCGCTGGTCGTGCCCGTGGTGAAGGAGATCGACGCCAAGGGCCTCGAGCAGATCGCCGGCGACTACAAGGAGCAGATCAACAAGGCCCGCGCGGGCAAGCTCGCGCCCGCCGACATGGGCTGCGGCAGCATCACCATCTCCAACCTCGGTATGTACGATGTCGACCAGTTCATCGCCATCGACAACCCGCCGGAGAGCTGCATTCTGGCCGTCGGCTCCATCAAGGTCAAGCCCGAGTGGGACGGCGAGAAGTTCGTCCCCGCCAACATGATGACCGTGACCGGCTCGTTCGACCACCGGATCATCGACGGTGCCTACGGCGCGCAGTTCCTGCAGGAGCTCAAGACGCTGATGGAAGAGCCGTCCCTGATGCTCTATTAAACTGCCTGCCCGCAGGGGCGGCGTGTGCGCCGCTTCTGCGGGCAGAATAAGGAGAATGACAGAGAATATGGAACAGTATGATGTGTTAGTCATCGGCGGCGGCCCCGGCGGTTATTCCCTCGGGATCGCGGCCGCGAAGAAGGGGCTGAAGGTGGCCCTGTTTGAAAAGGAGCATCTCGGCGGCACATGCCTGAACGTCGGCTGCATCCCCACGAAGTACCTCGTCGACAAGGCCAACGCCATGGAGAAGGTGCGCGCGCTCGTGAAGAAGGATATCTTCCGCGACGCGGGCTCCTTCAGCTTCAAGAAGATCCAGCAGGGCAAGAGCGAGGTCACGGCCAAGCTCGTCGGCGGCGTGAAGTACCTGCTGAAGAAGGCGGGCGCGGACGTCATCACCGGTGAGGCCACGCTCAAGGCGGACCGCGTCGTCAGCTGCGGCGGCAAGGACTATCAGGGCAAGTACGTCGTCATCGCGACCGGCTCCGTGCCGATGATGATCCCCGTGCCGGGCTATGAGCTGTGCATCGACTCCACCGGCGCGCTGAACCTGCCGAGCCTGCCGCGCAGCATGGTCGTCATGGGCGGCGGCGTGATCGGTCTGGAGCTTGCCTGCGCTTTCGCGGCCTACGGTACCGAGATCACCGTGGTCGAGATGATGCCCGAGCTGATGCCCCGCGAGCAGAAGGAGGCCGTGCGCATCGTCGTGAACGCGCTGAAGAAGCAGGGCATCGCCCTCAAGACCGGCGCGAAGATGCTCCGCATCGAGAAAAACGGCGGCCTGCTGCGCGCCGTGTACGAGATCGAGGGCAAGGAGGAGTACACCGACTGCGAGCAGGTGCTGATGGCGGCCGGCCGCAAGACGAATCTCTCCGGCATCGACGCCGAGGCGCTCGGTCTCGAGCTCGATCGGAAGAAGTGCATCGTCGTCGACAAGTATCAGCACACGAGCCTGCCGGGCGTCTATGCCATCGGCGACGTTGTGGGCGGCTATCAGCTGGCGCACGCGGCCTATGCCGAGGGCGAGGCCGCGCTGGCCGACATGCTCGGCGAGGATAAGCCCTACGGCACGCAGCCCGTGCCCGTCTGCACCTATACGATCCCGTGCTTTGCCTCCGTCGGCCTGACGACCGAGAGCGCGAAGGACGCGGGCTATGAGCCGGTCATGGGCTCGTTTGACTACAGCGCGAACGGCATGGCGCTCGCCGAGGGCGCGAGCGGCAGCGTGTTCGTCATCGCCGACAAGGCGACGACCAGGACGCTGGGCGTGACGATCGTGGGCGAGAATTCCTCCGAGATGATCGCCATGGCGACCTCCGCCGTGGCCGACGGTCTGACGACCGAGCAGTGGGAGAAGATGATCGTGGCGCACCCGTCCCTGTGCGAGATGGTGCGCGAGGCCGCGCTCGACGCGTTCGGCAAGTCGGTTCACAAATAAAGTCCGCAAAAACGAAATGGATTTTATTCGCGGTATGCGCGCCGCGAACTCTGTGAGACTGAAAGCGTTTTACTGACTTTTTATAGAAAGAAGCGTAATATCATGGATAAAATGTTAATGCAGGGCAAGGTGGCCATGGTGACCGGCGGCGGCCGCGGCATCGGCGAGGCGTCCGCCCGCCGTCTGGCGGACTTCGGCGCGAAGGTCATTCTGGCCGATCTGGATCTGGCCTCTGCCACGGCTGTGGCCGAGAGCCTGAAGGCCGAGGGCAAGGAAGCTGCCGCCATCGAGTTCAACGTCGCCGACTTCGACCACATCACCGAGAAAGTCGCCGCGGCGCGCGCGATCTATGGCCGAATCGACGTGCTCGTGAACGTCGCGGGCATCACCGGCTCCACCCCCATCACCGACATCACCCACGAGAGCTGGGATCGCATGATGGACATCGACCTCAAGAGCCTGTTCTTCGTGTCGCAGGCCGTGTTTGAGGTCATGAAGGAGCAGGGCTACGGCAAGATGGTGCACATGTCCTCTCTGGCGGCGCTGCGCGGCGGCAGAAGCTCCGACGCGTCCTATGCCTGCGCCAAGGCCGGCATCCTGAACCTGAGCAAGTGCTTCGCTCTGGCGGGCGCGCCGTTCCACATCACGTCCAACGCCGTCTGCCCCGGCAACATCCTGACCCCGATGGGCAAGACCCTCTCCTGGTCGAAGAAGGACCCCAAGACCTATATCCCCGCCGGCCGCTACGGCACCGCCGAGGATATCGCGAACGCCGTGCTGTTCTATGCCAGCGACCTGTCTGACTATGTCACCGGCGACTACATGAACGTCAACGGCGGCCTGTACATGTAATTTCCCCGCACCGCGCAGACCCGGCCAGCTTCTTTGGCCGGGTCTGTTGTTCTACGGAGGGAAATGTAGTATCATCTGACAAAAAGCGAGAAAAAAGGAGGCGCATCGCGCATGAAAATCATCTGTCTGGGCGACAGCCTGACCGCGGGCTGCGGCCTGCGCCGCGGGGAGAACTGGGTGGAGCTGCTGCGGGAGCAGACGGGCGACGAGTGGATCAACGCGGGCGTCTGCGGCGACACGTCGACGGGCATTCTCGTCCGATTGCAGACGGAGGTGCTGCCGCAGCGGCCGGACGAGGTGCTGCTGATGGGCGGCGACAACGACATCATGCTCACCGGCTGCGCCGATCAGGCGAAAAGCGCCATGATGGCGATGATCCACCAGTGCGCGGCGCGCGGCGTCAAGCCGGTGGTGGGCATCCAGTTCCCGGTGCTCGGGATCCCTGAGCCGTGGCGCGCGGTCTGCGACTGGGAGCGGGCGCAGGCGGAGAGCGCAGCGTATATCGCGTGGCTGCGCCGTCTGGTGCGCGCGGTGTCGCTGCGGCATGTGGACTTCGCCGAGGCGTTTGAGCGCTGCGGCGGCCGCGCGCTCTATCAGGCGGACGGGATGCACCCGAACGCCGAGGGCAACCGCGTCATGGCCGATGCCGTCCGGCGCGCGTTGCGCTACCCGCACTGAGCGGACGGACGCTCTTGTAATGCGGCGGGGAGTATGATACAATACGATCGAATCGAATATCGGGACAGCGCGGGCCGGGGGGTTCCCCGGCGGCGGAATGGGGTGAAAGTCCCCGCGAGAGGGTCACTGTGAAGCCGGTCTGAGCCGGATCAGTCAGATACGCAGGCGCTGCTCCCGGGCTTTGCCAATCACCGGAGCTGAATCGCAGCATGCAGATCGCGCGGCCGGTGAGCCGCGCGATTTTTTTGAGGCTGTACAGCCTCGTGTTTTACATGTAAAACACGATTGCCCGATCTTTGCGCGGCGGGAGCTTGTATTTTGAGTACGCACATACCTTGAAATAAAAAAGAACATCAGAAAGGATCAGGAGAAAAGATGAAAAAGCGAATGTTATCACTGCTGCTGGCACTGATCATGGCGCTGTCGCTCGTGCCGGTCACGGCATTCGCGGCGGACGACCACGACGGTCAGGTGCATGTGACGGTGGAAAACACCACATGGACCAAGGCCGACGGCGCCCCGTGGGAGGGGACGCTGGTGGACGAATGGGTCACCCTCAAGGATGACTCCACCATGATGAGCTGCATCGTGGACGCGCTCGCGGCCAAGGGCTATACCCAGACCGGCGCGGACACGGGCTACATCAGCGAAATCAACGGCATCAAGGAGAAGGACGCGTCGAAGGATTCCGGTTGGATGGGCACGCTCAACGACTGGTTTACCAGCGAGGGCTTCGCCAAATACACCGTGGCCAACGGCAAGCTGAAATCGGGCGACGAGATCGCCGTACAGCATACCTGCAATCTGGGCGCGGACATCGGCGGCTCGTTCGACGCCAGCGACAAGAGCCTCAAGGCCATCGCCCTCAGCGCGGGCGAGCTGATCCCGGCATTCTCCAGCGACGTGCATAACTACACCATGATTCTGCCCGCGGACGTGACGGCGCTCACCGTGACCCCCACCGCCAGCAACAAGCAGAACCGCGTCCGCATCTATGCGGGCGGCACGGAATACGGCCGCAAGGACGCCATCCCCGTGCAGGTCGGCACCGTCATCACTCTGAAGGTCGGCAAAGACGGAGACGCTGCCCCCGAGGTCTATACCATCACGCTGCAGGCGGCGGGCACGCTGCTCTCCGCTGACAGCGTCGCCCTCACCTCCATCCATCAGGACGGCTCCGCGGGCGACGCCGTGACCCTGACCTTTGACGAGGATACCGCCGCGTTCAGCGGCACACTCGCCAATTACACCCACCTCAAGAAGTATAACGACGGCGGATTTACCGTGACGCTCTCCGGCCTGCCCGCGGGGGCCACCGCCCAGCTCAAGAGCAGCGACGGCAAGGTGCTGGCGGAGTTCACGGACGGCACCGCTTCCACCTCTGCCACCCAGTTTACCGGCAGCGGCTCCGCGACCTTCTACATCGCCGTCACCGCGCAGGGCCGCACGGAGAATTACAAGCTGACCCTCACCAAGCCGGGCAACTATGTCTGGAGCAGACTTATTCTCAGCGGCACCCCCGCTTTTGACGAGGAGAACGTGTTCTACGGTTATCCCGAGGGGACGCTGTTCCAGGCGGATGAGAACGGTAACCCCGTGGGAGGAACCGGCTATGCCGCAGGCTGCTGGAACTATGTCATGTATGTCTCCCCGCAGGTGGGCAGTGTCGGCCTCAACAAATTCTCGGATGCAATGCACGGAGACGGTCTGAACAGCATGAAGACGCAGGTTCTCGTGGACGGCAACGTGCATGTGAAGCAGACGAATTACGGCAGATCCACGATGATGCAGTTTGCCAGAAAGCCGGTACCGCTGAAGAAGGACAAGACGGTCATTGACATCGTCGGTGTCGACAAAAAGAATCCCAAGATCGAGATCCACACTACCATCACGGTGATTGTGGTCAAGACCACCCCGGCGGAGCTGACCGGTTTTATCAGCGCTCTGCCGAGCACCGATAATCTGACGTATTCCGAGCACTACAAGATCGTCATGAGCTATCAGCGCGCCTATACCGGCTTTACCGACGAGGAAAAGGCGCAGCTGTCCGCGGAGACGGTGAAAAAGCTGCAGGATTCCGTGGCCCGCGTGGAGGAGTTGAAAAAGCGCCACGAGGACGGCGTTCAGAATTGGATTGCCCTGGTGAATACGTTCGCCGGGAAGGTCACCGCCGAAAATTATGCCCAGTATTATGATGCCGTGCAGGAGGCTCAGGTGAAGTATCTGGAGCTGTCCGACGCACAGCGTGCGGAATTTGCGGCCGTTAACTCTACGGAGAACGCCGCAGTCATGACGGCCTACGAGGCTGCGTACCGCACCGTCAACGAGCAGTCCATTCTGGACGGAAGCTCCATCGGCAAGCCCACGGAATATTACGACGACTTCATGATGTCGGCCAACCACTATAATCTGGACCTGGGCCACGAGGACACCTATTATCCCGCCGTGTTCCGGGAGATCTGGACGAATCGCCCAACCTCTTTGTATCCGTCTTACTCAACTGAAAGGGGTCTGCCCTATACGCTGCCCGGTATTCTGAAGTTCGAGATCAAGGACGACAGCATCTTCGAGATCAAGGAAGTGGAGGATGTCTATAAGGACGGCGGCCTGAGCAGCTTTGGCAATACTCCGGCCATGAAGTATTACCTGGTGCCCAAGAAGGCGGGCACCACCACCTTTACCGTCACCTTTACGGACAAGGCGGGCAATTTCTATGGCCAGATTCCGGAGATTCCCGTCCATGTCAACAGCCCCGAGGAGACGGCTATCCAGGATTTGAACAAGAACCTGACAAACTTCACCTCTCTGAGCAACACCAGCAAATACGACAACTGGACCTACGACTACGGCACCCAGGGCGCGCCCTTCACCTTTAAGGTAAGCGGCACCAACGCCAAGGTCAGCGTCTATAACTACCTCCAGTACAACGCCGACGGCACGCCCGTCAAGACCGACTACACCCCCGACGAAAGCGGCAATGTGACCATCCTCATCAAGGACGGCTACAACGGCATCGAGGTCACCGCCGACTATCAGGGCCAGACCGTCACGCAGGTCTACTCCCTCAAGGGCAAGGTTACCCGCTATGTGCAGGAGAATATCTCCCGCCCCGGCGAGGCCCTGCGCACCGGCGATACGGCGGGTATCTGGATCATCGGGCGGCCTACCAATATCCACAAGATTCTCCGTATTTATAACCCTGCGACCACGACGGTGTTCTATACGGATATGCCTCTGCAGAGCGTAGTAAATACAGACAACCAGCACGATATTTACCGTACTGATGAAAATGGTGCGAAAAAACAGGTATCTTATCAGCCCCGCGTTGCGGCCTATCTGACGGAATCCGGTACGATCACCCTCACCAAGGGCAGCTCCGATAGCCGCGGCTACGGCTCCAAGCCCGGCAGCGAGGGCGATCAGGGCAACACCGGCGGAATCGCCGATTCCACCCGCTATGGCTTCGGCATGCTGGCAGATATTACGCTGCAGGTGGAGAACAACCCCAACTTCAAACTGGAGCCCAAGTATGAGACCGTGGCCGAGAACGGCGGCCAGGTCAAGGCTGGGGACAAGCTTACCATCTCCATCCCCACGCTGCCCATCGAGCAGCTGGCCCAGGACTATAAGCTGCAGTACTGCCTGCTGAACTACTCCACCAATATCCCCGGTGCGGAGTATATTTTCTCCAAGTGGTCCAAGGGCGGCGACTCCTGGGAGGGCGAGGGCACTACCCCCGTCGGCCCCGAGGTGGCACTCAAGAGCATCACTTTCACCGTGCCCAAGACCACCCCGGCGGGCACCTACAGAATTTACGGCGGCTATCTGGATGTTACCCACAGAAGCGGCGGCTATGAGTGGCTGGATGTCTATGCAAATTTCTATAAGATGGAGATCAGCGACCTGACCATCACCGTCCTCAAGGGCGACATTGAGAATGCCGCGGATCTGATCGACGCCATCGGCGACGTGACGCTCGACAGCGCCGCCGCCATCGACGCCGCCAAGTCCGCCTATGACGCTCTCTCCGACGAGGACAAGGAGCTTGTGGGCGCCGACCGCGCCGAGACGCTCGAAAATGCCGTCGCCAAGCTCAACCAGCTCAGGCACGAGAGCCAGATGGCGCAGCTCGACACCATCTACAAGACCACCGGCGACTACATCTCCGGTCTGGGTACGCCCGGCGTTGGGTCCATCGGCGGCGAGTGGATGACCATCGGTCTGGCCCGCTCCGGCCGCGACGTGCCGAGCGATTACTATGACGCGGTCGTCGACTACGTCAAGGCCAACATCGACGAAAACGGCCGTCTCGACTACGCGCGCTCCACCGAGAACTCCCGCATCATCCTCGCCCTCACCGCCATCGGCAAGGATGTCACCGACGTCGGCGGGTACAACCTGCTCGGCGGGCTCGACAGCATGGAGTTCATCGAGAATCAGGGCATCAACGGCCCCATCTGGGCGCTCATCGCGCTTGACAGCCACGACTATCCGACCTCCGGCGACGTGACGCGCGAGAAGCTGGTGCAGACCATCCTCGACGCCGCGCTCGAAAACGGCGGCTGGACCCTCACCGGCACGACGGCCGACCCCGACATGACCGCCATGGCCATGCAGGCGCTCGCGCCCTACTATGACACGGACGAGAACGTCCGCGCGGCGGTCGACAAGGCGCTGGATGTCCTCTCGGCGGCGCAGCTGCCCACCGGCGGCTTTGTCAGCTGGGGCAGCGAGAACAGCGAGTCCTGCGCGCAGGTCATCGTCGCGCTGACGGCGCTCGGCATCGACCCGGCGACCGACAGCCGCTTCGTGAAAAACGGCATGACCGCGCTCGACGCGCTCGCGAGCTTCTATGTGGACGGCGGCGGCTTCCGCCACACCGCGAGCGGCGAGCTCGACGGCATGGCCACCGAGCAGGGCTACTATGCCCTCGCGGCGTACTACCGCTTCGTCAATGGGCAGACCAGTCTCTATGACATGAGCGATGTCACTATCCAGCCGAACACCCCGGCGACGCCTGACCAGCCCGCCAATCCGGACACCCCGGATACCCCGGCGGATTCTGGCACGGCGCAGCCCACCGGCGACCGCGGCGTGACCGTCTGGGTCATCGCCCTCACCGTCTCCGCCCTCTGCGCGGCG
>ERZ832317.1870-NODE-1870-length-25862-cov-4.076723_pt1 | contig 25862 bp, 29 predicted proteins | sample MGYA00519695_ERZ832317 | MGnify/ENA primary metagenome ERZ832317 (study PRJEB31850, sample SAMEA3708726) | human gut metagenome | biome: human gut; feature: human-associated habitat; material: faeces | place: China | collected 2014 ...
AAATCAGTATCTTTTGTCGTTTCGTTCCATGTTTTTACCGGAAGGGTTCATCGTCACCGTACACATTAAGGTCATAGGTATGAAATAAAATGCAGCCGCAGTGCCCCCAGAATGTTGGAAAACAGATTACTTTTAGAAAAGCATCGATTTCGGGGCTGTAATGATTGATTTCCATAATTTCACCATAAAGAACCGCTTTTTCATAAAACCTGAGCCAGTCGGAGTCCATGTTTTCAAACAGGACGCTGAATTTTTGACCAATCAACTTTTTCAATGGGAACATTTCCAACTTGGCGAGGGCTTCGTTTCCATAACAGAAAATCCAATCCACGGCACTGATTTCATCATTGAAAATCATTTTGATGTCTGCAAAGGCAAATGGTGCATTTTCGTAGCAGCAATAATGCTGGCGATATGCTTCATAAGTCTTGGGCGTATCGTTCGCAGCAAGACGACCAATGATGGCCTGCTGTTTTTGACGAAAAGCGTGAATGATTTCTTTTTTGCGGCGTATCGTGTATTTCAACGCTTCGCCGTTGATGAGATTCACTGTTTCTGTGATGTTTTGAATCGTGATAGCGGACACCAGACATCCTCTGCGAATTTCCAGAAAATCTTCCCCCAGCTGCTCTTTCAATTCTCCACAGGTGATTCTTGTGGTGTATATTTTTCCGCCATACAGGTGTATTTCCGCATCCTGTTTCTGCATGATAACATAAAGAATTCTGCTCACATTCAAGTGAATGTGCTGCCATTTGGTCGTAATGTCCAGTGTTCTTGTGGTATATATGTGATTATACATAGTTTGGTTCCTTTCGTGCAAATTGCTTGTCTGTCAAATCACTTTCGTAATTTGTTGCCGGATATTCTTTTTCGTATCTCTATTATATCATTTTTTTGTCATGGATACAAGCTCTAACAAGCTGGAAAACAATCAACCGCTATGCAATGTATCGTTGAGAAAGGCTATCTGCTCAGTTTCAACTTCAACAAGAATCAGAATAATTTTTATTGAAATTGATTTAAATATTGCAAATTAACTTTCCAATATCGACAATTCAACTTAGAAATCAGCACAAAAAATGCAAAATAAAAAATTTGCATTGACTAACTCAAGTCACCAGTACATTGAGAAAGGAAACATCATAAGCAAAGCCGAATCTAATAAACAACTATATAACGAAAGCAGAAAGCCATATCACGAGAATTCTCATGATATGGCTTTCCACTTGCTTTTTCTTCTATAATGGTGTATAATGTATACAATTATTGTACATATGAGGTGGATAATCATGACCGATATGCAACCCAAGAAAATGATCATACTCGATATTCTTGATATCCTGAGAAAGCACACCGACGAAGACCACAGGCTTTCTCAGCAGCAGATACAGAACCTGATGGAATCTGAATACGGAATGAAAGTTGATCGTAAAACAGTCCGGCGTAACCTTTCCAAGCTGATGGAATACGGATTTCCGATCAAATACCGTGGCAGCGACTTTGAAGAAGATGCTATTATCCGAAACAGCAAAAACGGCGAAAAAATAATACTGACCGACTGGTATTACGTTCACAAGTTTATGAACGGCGAACTGCGGCTGCTCATCGACAGCGTTCTGCTGACAGACGGACTCTCGAAAAAAGACCGTTTGAGTCTGATCCACCGCCTTGAAGAATTGTCGAGCAAATATTTTCGTTCTGAAATATCCAAGATCGACATGGATATATACGGAAAAGTCCTTAACAGAGAGATTTTGATGACGCTTGAAAATATCGGCAGTGCAATAGCGAACGGCAGGCAATTATCCTTCCATTACTGTGACTGCGGACTTGACGGGAAGCTGAAATACAGGCTTGACAGCAACGGAAACAAAAAGCAGTATACCGTCAATCCCTATCAGGTGATCTCTCAGAATGGTCATTCCTATCTGATATGCAATCTTCCGCAGTATGACGATCTGACGCATTTCCGTATCGACCGCATCAAGGACTGTCAGGTGCTTGATACGCCATCAAAGTCGCTGCGTATGCTGAAAGGCTTTGAAACAGGCATCCGGCTCTCGGAGTATATCAAGGCACACCCGAATCTCTGGAGCGGAGAGCCTGTCCACATCACATTTCAGTGTAAGCAGTATATGATGAATGATGTTGCTGACAGCTTTGGGACTGACCTGCGTATTGAAGAACTGCCTGACGAAATGATGAAGGTTCATGTTTATGCAAGCGAAGCGTCAATGCTACACTGGGCGATACAATTTGCAGATGCGGTTGAGGTGCTGTCCCCGCAAGGGTTGCGTGAGCAGATCGCTGAAACGCTGAGAAATGCTCTTGAAAGATATGAGCAGTAATAAAGGCTATTATTAACACATTTTAATGTGGTGTAATAACAAGGAGGAAATATTATGAGCAAATCAATAACAGAAGAAATGGTGAAAGATGTCATTAAAGAATGGGCAAGAAATAAAGCCGAAAATGGGGAGATCATATTCGATGAAACATTTTGCGGCGGTAAATTCGTTCGTTATAAAACTGATAAAATGACATTATTGATCCCTGATAATATTGAAGGAAAGTTAAGCGGATGGAAACGTCCTGATCATTACGCATATGAGATCGAGTGCAACCAGACGATATTAAATCTCATGCTTACATTCAGCTATACCAATATTTCTGATGAGACTAAGAAGATCTGCGAAAAACTATGGAACAATTTCAAGATGATGCCCAAAATGGATACTGAGAATTCCGGCGATAATTATTTCAGACTGTGCATATATGATGCCAATATCAAGGAATATAACGAGAAAGAGATATATGATGCAATGGACAAACTGTTTTATCAAATGAAAGGCTACGAAGAGTTCATTTGCTATAAGCTTCAGGAAGGAAAAATATAATTATAGATCAATACAAAACGCCCTTTTAACTTAGGGCGTTTTTGATACATAGGCAATGATATAATATAATCAAAAAAGGAAAGCACAGTACAGCAATTGGCATATTGCATATTTTAGATGATACTTTTTTGTGTAAAAGGGAGAATTTTCTTTTGAGCCGCCCACATCTTCGGAATTTCAGTTTTTATATGCTATGATAGAACCGTAAAGAGAAAGTCTTGCTTATGTCAGGAGGTAGCATATGGATTATATCGAAAGAAAACAGTGGATGGAAGCGTGCCAGATGTTCTTTGATGCTTGTGCAAGGTAAATTTGCAATTCTGTTTCATAATTGATACAATATTACACACGAGTCAAGTAGGGGGAGATTATGGATAGATATACAGTTGATGGTTTCATTCTAGGTGATTGGAGCGGTCTGGATAGAGAAGCAGAAGACAGGCAGTGGAAGATGCTTGAGGCTCTTGACAGTATTCTGTATTATCACTTTGAAGAAGCTCTTGTGCGGAACAGTGCGGTGTTTCAGCTGACACTGAACGGTGTTGACATGGAATGTGCATATACAGTTCGGGAAGGACAGCTGCATTACACCGCTACCAGAACTGACAACCAGAAGCAGGAGCATTATGAATTCATGGTCGACGTAGACGAAGTTTATGACTCGATATTATCAGACGACATTACGCAGGCACGTCTGGTAACCGCATGGCTGGTGGCGGGATGGCATTGTTAGTAAAAACGACAGATTTAGGAGGTATGCTTATGTATCAGTACACTTACGATTCAAAATATTGTGCCACCTGTTCTTGCTGGTCAGGTGCACGGAAGATCTGCGACCATTTCGGATCAAGGCTTGAGGTCAGCAGCCCGATGGCTACGGGAAAATGTATGAACCGGAAGTCAGGCTATTTCCAGCAAACCAAGCAGGCAAACGGCGGATGCTCTGCACATGAGAAGTGGGGAGCGTTGAGGTAATCAACTCGTTTAATATGTTGTGATATACATATCATAGATACCGCCGCTTTTTGGTACATCGCTCGTAATATAATATGCTCATAGAAGAAAACATGGAAAATTCTTCCCACAGGAGGTAGCATATGGACTATATAGAAAGAGAGCAATGGATAGAAGTTTGTCAGATGTTCTTTGATGCGTATGTCAAGTTTCAGATCGACGGTACAGAAGCACATTGGTACGGGTGCAACTATAGAAACATCGAAATTGCCTTTATTGACTGCGGTTACTTCGTTAAGGTACAGCTGTATTGTCCGGAGGCACTCAGAATTCTGAACGGTGATTATGGCAGGTCAGCAAAAAATACAGAGGAAATCATAAGAATGCTGTACTGGCTTGCGTGGGAGGCAGAGAAAAGGAATTCTTACGTTATAAAAACAGCAGATCCCGAAGAAGAGTATCAGCAGCTCAGAAAGATACTGACAGAGAAATACCGTCTGTGTTACGACGCTTATTGGGAGGAGGATTACTGGAAAGAAACAGGCGAGGAAAGAGTGATCATCAAGCTTCACAGCAGAGAGATAGAAGTTCACTTTTCTCCCAATGTTATGTGGGATGTCAACGGATACATAGACGCTGCTCTTTTCTGTTGCGAGACCGACAGACGTTGCTCGACCGTTGTGCATCAGGAAGAAAAGGATCCGAAGGAGATCATCAGACTCCTTCAGGATATGGCTTTGGAACCTGAGATCTTAGAGTTCAGCACTACCGATTCCGAATGGGAGCACGAGCTGATCAGAGATTATCTGGTCAGCAGCCGTACAAATGACGGTCTGCTGATCGAGCGTTTTCCGTTTGGCTGGTCCCACAGTTTGAACGGCGTAGTTATCAAAGAACGAATTCTTGTACTTCACAACAGACAGATCAGATTAAAATTCGAGCCTCAGGAAGACACTTTACAGATCATTGTTGATTGCATGGAAACGGGAAAACAATTTACGATGGAACTTCCTAAACGCTGTCGGGAAGTCGAAGAGATTGGCGAAGAACTTGTCTGGAGGATACAAGAACTGGCATGGGAAGCTGCATAAGTAACTATAGATAAGGAGGACTAACTATGGCTTGGGATAGTCCGAGTGGAATCCTTTCTCCTAACGAGAGAGACAGGCTCAAAAGAGAGGCGGAGATATTCGCAGAGGCTCAGGCAGAGGCTCAGCGGAAAATGCTGAGGGAAGAGGAACAGCGTGCCTCAGAGCAGCGTGAAGCAGAAGAACGCCGCAGAGCTGCTGAGCGTGATAGAGAGGAAAGGACACGCGAAGCGGAAGAACGTAGAGAAAGGTACAGTCAGCCAAGTGTCCAAAACCGTGGAATAGCGATACTGGAAGAACAGATAAAGGCAACAGAAGAAAAGATAAGAGCCTCTGAGCACACTCCTAAGGGGATAGTTTATAGGGCTGAAAAAGTCAGATCATCTTATGTTGGCTCACGTGATTATCTCCAGGCAAGATACGGTATCGATGCGTCCAATACAGGCTCACATGCGGTGGCGGATACAATATCCATAAAATAGAAGAGCTCATTGCAGAAGATTATTCTCCGGACGATCCAAACTGGAAAAGATACGAATGTGCGGAAGTCGAGACGTTATTGAGCCTGGAGGAGAAACAAAGGGCTGAGTACGAGCCGAAATGCAGAACGCTGATAGATTTCATATCGAAAATCAAGGCTGAGCAAAAGTCTGTAAAAGATGCTGATAGGAAATTGATGGACAGAGCCGAAAAAGTTCGCTCTTCTGAGATCGGTTCGGCTGAGTACCTCATAGCCCGATACGGCGAGCACGCTTATCAGACGATGCTCGATATGGTGATCAAGCAATTAGGGATCACCAAAGATAATGCAAATGTTTATCTGTCAGAAAGCTACTCAGAGGACATATGGAGATCATGGGAAGATAAAGAACTCGAACAACTTTTAGGCAACCGCTGATAGGAGGAATTGGTATGGCAGGAGCAGGTTTTTTTGATTCTATCAAGAATTCATGGCAGCATTATAAGGAAGAAGAGAAAAAAAGAAACGAGGCATGGCAAAGAAAGTGCATAGAAACACAGGAAAAAGATCGGGCTGCACGACAGAAAGCTGCTGAAGAAATTGCTAAGAAGGCAAAAGACGAAGAGAATTGTAAACTGATGCGGCAGCAGATAATGCAGCTCAAAGTGAGTCGTGCTGAAAGAGCTGAGTTGTGCGAAATTGGTTCGGCTGAGTATCTCAGGGCAAGATACGGTGACTATGCGTATTCTTCGATGCTCAAAGTCGCTGCCAAAGAATTGGGATGCTCCGAGAAAGAAGCAGCCGAATTCCTGACTGAGAATTATTCAGAAGAACTCTGGAAACTATGGGAGGACGAGGACGTAGAGCTCTTTTTAGGGAAACGTTAAAGAAATATACGGCGGTAAACAGGTTGATATATTCAGAGGAGGGATAAGAAACTAAACTGCTCAAATGGAGAATTTTAGTCACGTTCAGTTTGCTATAATCACAAAAGAAAATATTTCCATACGAATTTTAAGGAGGAAAACATATGCGAGTAACATCATCACAGGCAGCAAAGCTGTTGCGTCAGCTCAATGACGAACTGAGAGCATTACAGCTCAAGGAGTCAAATTCCAGCAGCTTCGTTGCTGCAATTCAGGAGGATGTCGAATCTGTACGCCCTGAGTACAATTTCAAGGAAATGCGTGATGCTCAGGCAGAGGTTGCGTGTAAGATCCGCAAAGTAAAACACGCAATAAACGTGTTCAACACAACAACAATTATCCCGGATTTTAATATTACGATCGACGAGATGCTTGTATATCTTCCTCAGCTTAATGCGGAATGTGATACCCTCTCTAAAATGAGAGACGCAATGCCGAAAGTGCGTGTCAGCTCCGGTTATTCCGGCGGTGGCAATATCATCGACTATAAGTACGCAAATTACGATATAGAAGAAGTTGGCAGGTATTATACAGATATTGCCGAAACATTGGCAAAAGCTCAGACAGCACTCGATCTTGTCAACAGTACTGTCGAATTCGAGATAGATATCTGATGTTCTTTCCGTTTACGGTTCTCATGCCTCCTTTTGAATATGACTATGTTCATGTTCAAGGTTATCGTTGTCCGTTATTATCTTTCTTTATTGGTTTAGGTCAGGGTTCAATGTTTCTGACTTCCAATGAAAAAAATAATTCGGCTGTGAGAACTGTAATAAAAACTTTATCTGTCAGCGGAAGTTCGGTTTCAGGCTGGCAACTTATATGCACATAATATAGTTCAAATATATTTTTTCAGGAGGTATTAATTATGAATATTCGAGAGAGAAATTACGCCATCTATCAAACTGCATTTGATTACCTGTGTAAACACGCACAAGGCATGACAGATGACATCCTTACAGAATACTTCTATAACCCCAAAAAGAACAACTTGGACGAGGCATTCGGAGTTGTTGTTTCTTCTGCTGTGGACTGGCACAAGCCTAAAGCACGAAGAATTGCCTACTGGGACAAAAGCCGCAGCAAAATTATAGAGGAGGTGGTAGGCAATCATAGCATATCATACGTGCAGAATACATTTAAAAACGATCCAAACTCTCTTTATTCTGCGTTTAAAGACAAACTTTCTCTGGATAACAGCCAGTTTACCACAGACGTATGGCTCAGTTATGCGAATTGTATTTGTGGAATGGCACAGTATCTCAGTAAGTTTAATAATGCAGAAGAAATGTATGCGTATTTTGATACGTTCAAAACTTCAAAGGATAAAATCAAGCTCATCAATGAGATAGCACGTCAATCCCATATTATCAAAACAAAACACGGTTGGGGATTCGCCCTTACAGCTAACTGGTTAAAAGATATAGGTATGCAAGATTACTGCAAACCAGATATTCAGGTCACAAACTGTTTAAATTCTTTAGAGCTGTGCAGTAGAACTGACACTGTTGTTTTCAAAACATTAGCTGCGATTGCTGAGGATGCAAAAGAATACGATAAAACCGCATCGGCATTCAAATTTGACAGAATCCTCTGGCTTATCGGAAGTCATGAGTTTTATAATCATCCTGAGATAGTCTGGGATGGAAGTATTGAGGAATTTGTATCAGAGTTAAAGCAAAAAATTAAGAAAAAATAAGAAGCTTTGCGGTTGATGGACCTTTTTAAGATGATTTAGGAGTTTATATGTGCAACATTGATAAATTCTGTGGCTGTCTCATAGGTGGTGCGATCAACGACAGCAAAGGCTGCGGCGGTGTTATGCGTGTTGCACCGATTGGACTGTATTTCACCGATACTGATATTTCATACGAATACTCCGATATGCTTGCAGCAGAAGCAGCAGCACTGACGCACGGTCACGATCTTGGCTTTATTCCTGCAGCTGCATTGGTGCATATCGTCAGAGATGTAGCAGAAAGCGATATACCGCTCAAAGCTGCCATAAACGATTCTATCGCAGCGATGGAAAAACTGTCCCCGAAAGCAGAGTATATATCCGAATTTACTGCTATCATGCAGAAAGCTGTTCAGCTTGCGGAAACAGAACAGGATGACCTTTCAGCTATCCATCAGCTCGGTGAAGGCTGGGTAGCCGAGGAAACGCTTGCAATCGCTGTTTATTGCGCTTTGAGATACGAGAACGATTTTGATATGGCACTGAGCATACCGCCTAATATATTACAGGATTAATGTTTTTCACCTATATGTCAGATGCACTGTTCAGTCTAATGATTGCTTTCAAGAATCGGAGGTATATTATGAGAATTTACGAAGGCTATGGAACTGGTCACCCGGTTTATACGATCAAAGGAAATCAGATCTATCAAGGGTATGGCACTGGACACCCCGTCTACACACTGAAAGGCAATCAAGTGTATCAGGGCTATGGTACGGGACATCCGGTGTACACTATAAAAGGAAGTCAAGTTTTTAATGACTATGGTGGTGGTCATCCAGTTTACACCATTAAAGGTAATCAGATATATCAGGGATATGGGTCAGGGCATCCTGTATACACATTAAAGAACAACTGATAGGAGGTCGAACTATGTCCAATATTAAAACAGGCAGCAGTTACACCTTTGACAGCTTTAAGATTACCGTTGCAAACCGCACAGCATTTGAGAAAGCAAAGCAGTTTGCCGAAAATGTGGATTCCAAGTCACTTGCAATATTTGGAGGCACAGCAACCGGAAAGACGCATCTGCTCTATTCTGTAAAAAATGCCATAAAACAGAATAATCCCGAATTAACTGTTATCCTCACAACAACGGCTGATATAGTATCAACTCTAAAAAAAATTATCAGCAACGGCGGTACAGCAGAGCAGTTCCGTGAGAAGTATTTGCAGGCGGATGTCCTATTAGTTGACGATATTCAGGAACTTGCCGGTAAGGAAGCTATCCAGAATGAGCTGATACTGATATTCAATTCGTTCTATGAGTCGGGAAAGCGTTTCATGATGACTTCTTCTCAGAAGGAAGCAGGATACGGAATTCAGAACAGACTGGTTATTCGTGAGTTCTGGGGAGATTTTGCAGTCATTACACGGGCGTATATTCATACGAAATTTGAGTTAGATCCGGAACGGGAAGAGAAACGCTCCGCATTGCTGAAGGAATCAGAACGATTATACTGGAATTTAGCACATGACAAGGAATTCAGCATTGAATCATTCAAATCATATTTCAAAAATGTCTGGACATATTTCAGCCAGTATATCGGACTTTTCGATATTGACCGTGAAGACACTAAAATTATCTGCTATCTCAACCGCATTGATACTGTATTGCACTGTAAATTGCTGTCTAATATCGAAGTATGGGAGCAAAACGCCTGCATTCTGTTCTTTAAAGGGCTGATCTATACGCTTTCTTCGTATGATATCATAATGTATGAAGAAGGATTCTATGGTAATGGTATCCTGTTCATACCGCTACCGCATCATGCAGGAACATCAGATTGTCTTGAGATCGAGATAGACGAGTTTGATAATTGGTTCAACAGATACTGCGAAGGATATAAACGTACTCGCACCGGAAAGAGAATATCAAAGATACATTGGCGTTTAGATTTGTGATCGGAGGTATTGATGAGAGTATCTGTATATTCAAGAAAAGCAATCGAATCTGTTATAGCTGATGGCAAGTTTCCGAAGAATACCGCTGTTATCAGCTTTTGTGACCCGGAGCTGAAGCATATCGACAAAGACTATTCCCGTGTCGATTACAGCAGTGCCTGCACCGATGTGTTTTATTGCGTGGTTGACGATCTCGACCTCGACTATCTACCGGAAAAGGGGTATACCTATGACAGCTTTTTTCCGGAAGCAGCAGAGCTTGCGGAGTATATCAATAAAACCTTCCGTGACGGTAAGGATATCATCTGTCAGTGCGAATACGGACAGAGCCGCAGTGCAGGCTGTGCGGCAGCGATCATGGAGCATTTTTACCGCCGGGGCATTGACATTTTTACAGATTACAAGTATTATCCGAATCAGGTGGTGTATCACAAGGTTTTTGATGCACTGGAGTCGGCAGCGTTTCAGCCGACAGAGTATCTTCAGCGTGTTTACGATTATTCTGGCACAAAATATCCCTTTGACAGAAACGCCATTGAGGAAAGTCTGAACAGACTGCCACAGACCAAAAGAGACATTCTGTATATGTATCTGTGGGAGAGAAAGTCGATGGCTTCAATTGCCAGACTGGTTGGATTCGAGAATTTAAGAATCGAACAAATTTTATCAGTGTGCCATAGAAGTCTTGCACATTATATTGCAGGCAGCATGAGAAGATAATTTATCACAAGAAAGAATCAGAGCATTGTCAATTTTCGGCAATGCCCTGTTTTTTGCTACTCGTCCTCATCACTGCACTCGTCAAGCCCGTGAAGAAGCTGAATGTATACGCACTCCGCTCGTTCACGCTCCTCGCCCTCGGCGGTCATCATTATTTCAAGGAAATAAGCCTTTGCCTGTTCGTAGTCCTTCCAGACCTCACGCTTGCCGTTGCAGACAGAAGTGACCTTGCGTGTTCTCGGCATTGCCAATTCAGGTGTTTTCAACATAGCTGATACCTCCAAATTTTTATTGTAGATTCAGTATATACCATAATCATGCATGAGTCCAGCATATCTAAATAATTGTAATAATTCTTGTGCAAGGTGCAGCAATATCACAATTATCCTCGGTGCAATGTGCCGTATCATTCAAGGTCATTCCGCTTACGTTTCTGCCCTTCTCGGCTCTGTTCCTGACGGAGATATTCTTCTATCGTCCTCTGAGCATCAGCAAGTTCACGGGCTTTCTTGTCTGTCTGTCGGAACTCGCTGTCCATTGCTGTGAGTTTATCTCGGAGCGTCGTGATACTCTTTTCCAGCTTTTCCACGGTGGGAATATGTCCTGACGGGTAAAGCTCCAAAACCTTTGTACGCACTTTCCAATATTTGGAAAGTTCATAGCTGTGGGATTCCTTATACTTCTTCTCGGCTCGACTGCTGAGAGCTTTCAGTTCCTCGCCGTAATGCTTGACCTCACGATATTTTTTCAGAACATTCAGCTTGACTTCCAGATCTTTGATCTCCGTTTTCAGGTTGTTCAGCTTGGAGAGAAGTCCACGGCTGTGAGCATAAGCGGAGATCGCTGCATTGCGAATTTCCTCCGGTTCAACTCCATATTCAGCTATAATGTTCTTGGCGATACTCGCCACCTTCATATTGCCACGGTCGATAGCATCACGGACAAACCTGTTTTCCTCAACCTTCGGAGTGACAACTTTGATTTTCGCCCTCGGCACATAAACCATACAGCCTTGATACTGAGCAATACGGCTTTTGATCTGCTCGGTTTCATAAAACCAGCCCAGCGTTCGGCTTCGGGTAAACTTGGCTCTCGGATTGCGTTCCTTCTGCTCTGCAAGCATAAATTTCAGGTCGATCTTGTGGTCGGGATTGTATTCAACAAGCACACCGAAATCGGCACATTTTGCAAGAAAGTCCTCGAAGTTCTCGCTCTCCTTGACAACCTGATCTATCGCATATTTCAGCTTCGCTTTCCATGAAAGACCTTGCCTGTTCATATCCCACTTCCAGCGGCTCTTTCCCTTGCCCATTTCAGGGTGTTCAATAACATTCAGATGATGCCGCTTTCACACCTCATCCGAGGTGTCACGGAGCTTCTTCCACATACGCTGACTGACCTTACCCTGATTGTTCAGAGTCTGGAAAGTGTAGCCGTTCAGCAGGTTCGTATTATTGAACACACAATGTAAATGTATATGCTGTTTATCAACGTGTACTGTCAGCAGGAACTGATACTGATCGTCCAGAAATTTCGTGCAGATCTCCTTGCCTACTTCCAGCACCCGTTCGGGGGTAATCTCACCGGGCTTGAAGCTGACAATGAAGTGCTGTGCAAGGACTGTGCTTCTTCGTGATCTTATCTCGGCAAAATTCTTTGCTGCTCTGCTCGGTTTCTCGCTGCACCCAAAGGCATAGACGAACCTGCCGTTGTCAGTCTTTTCGGGATTAGCGATGTAGGAAAGCGAGCCTTCAACATCTTCGTGTACCGGAAATATTTTTGTTGTCGCCATATATAGCGTTCCTCCAATCTTTTTCAGCAAATAATTCTCCTGTATTTTTGCTGATTCTTTCTCTTTTTTTCTATTCGGGGTCGTAGGGGTGAAACCCTCTGCCAAGCAGTGTATAAAAGCATTCAAATTTGAAATTTGTAATGCTGGTGCCTTTCGCAGAAAGGCGGATTATAATAATAGAAAAAACCGTTTCGTCATCTTGCAACGAAACGGCTTTTCTTTATTATGTAATTATTTCCAAATACCACGACGTTTTCTGATTGTATAATACATATCGTTCTCCATCGCCATGACTTTTTCCATCGAAACGCTTTTAAATACCGGCATTTTCATCTTGTACTTAATCCAGAAGAATGCGTAAATTCCCAGCAGCAAGAATGTTCCGCCAGTCACCAACCAAATCGCATTTCGTTCGGCAGTATCTGTGGAAATATTCAGTATCATATAGATTGTTCCAAGAATGCCAATCATCGGAATCACTGGACCAAGTGGCACTTTAAAGCTCCGAGGTGCTTTTGGAAACCGCTTTCTCAGAATCAGAACATCCATATGTGCTAAAATATAGGAAATCATCCAGAATACAGAACCAACCAAAATCAAGAACGAAATTGCATCGGATGAGTTATTGCTCAGTGCAGAGAATACGAAAATCATAACGCTGACAAATACCACGCCGACATACGGCACACCACGCCGATTGGTCTTTGCAAAAACCTGCGGCATCATGTTCATCTTTGCCATACCCTGACAAATACTTGCCAGTGCATTAACGGTGGAATTTTGTGTGCTGATTACCGCAAAAGCTGCAACCAATGTCATCCAGATTTTCCCGAATGTGCCGAGCAGGTTCATGCCGTACAGCAAATGCGGTGCTGGAGAATCTGCCAGTTCTGCCCACGGCACATAGTTATGGAAACCAAAGACCAGAATGGACTGTACAATACAAATCAATCCCAAACCAATCATCATGCCCAGCGGAACATTTCGCTTGGCATTCTTGACACTTTTGGAAACCGGAATGACATATTCCGCACCGATAAACAGCCAAAATGCAACCGCTGTCATGGAAACAATGCTCTTGAAATCCGTTGCCATGGTATACGGCTGGTCAATCTTTTTCCCAAATCCAATGCCGATTGCTCCGATAATACCCATGAGCAGCATCGAGCCAACCAGCAAAAATGCAACAACATCCTGCAACTTTGCAAAAATATCAACCCCGAATAAGTTTGCAATCATCAGAAGGGTGGTAACAATCAGCACATATCCCAAACTCGGAATATGCAGGAATGAAAACGTATCTGACATTGCATACGAAAAGATAGAGGCTTCTACACCGCAGGATAACACATTACATAGAATGTATCCGCCAACCATTGAGATAATCGTTGGAAACGGCCCCATACAGGCGAGTGTATACTGTGCCAGTCCACCCGTTGTATTCGGCATCAACGCATTCAATTCCGAAAGAGAAGCAACGGTTGTCATATTCAATATGCAAGCAATTACCATTGCAAAAATAAAGGTTACGCCAATTGTTCCGGCTCCCTGTCCCAGAGAAACCAGACAACTGGTTGCAATAATCAATCCGACTGAAATGGAAACAACACTTCCAAGCCCTAACTTTTTCTCTTGTTGTGCAGCCATATGGAATCAACCGCCTTTCTTTTAAAGTGCGTCTTCTCCTTCGTCCCCTGTCCGGACACGAATGACGTTGGTAATATCATAAACAAAGATTTTACCATCTCCAATATGACCCGTATACAATTCCTGCTTAATCAATTCTACGATTTCCTTGACCTTTTCGGTCTTTACAACAATGCTGATCTGCTGCTTCGGCAACAGTTCCATTTCATAGTTTTCATCGACCTCATATTCCTTTGTACCCTTTTCCACGCCGCAGCCCAGCACTTGTACAACGGTCATACCCCGAACGCCTGCTCGGCTCAAAACGGACTTCAGTCCGGTTAATTTTGACATCCCTGTGATAATTTCAATTTTGGATAATTTCATAACAAATTCCTCTCTTTCCAATCATTCTTCTGGCTGCAAGCGGAATTTTCGGTATTGTTCCGGTGTTCTGCCTGCAAACCGCTTAAAATCTTTCATCATATGCGACTGGTCATAATAGCCGCTTTCAAAACAAAGAGCATCCATTCTTTGGCTTTGCCATTCCTGCTGTTCCATCAGATATAGCATATTCTGAAACCGGATAAACCGTTCAAACAACTTCGGGGAAATTCCGTGAATCTGCTCAAAAACTCGCCGCAGATAACATGCAGAATAGCCCGTTTCTTCTGCCAGATTCTGAATTCCAATCGTTCCCTTTGTTTCATAAATCCGCCGCCGAACATAGCGTTCCAAGTTGTGTCGGGTATCAGTCAATTCCGGGAATTGCTGCAAATAGGTCTGTAAAAACAGCTGCGAACGAGCTTGCAAACTGCCTGCCGTTGCGATTTTCTCTGCAAGTCCCTCTCCATAAACAGAGGGCTGCAATTCCAAATCCGCATTGACCACATCTTGTATACACAAATCTTTCGGCAATAAGCTTTTTCCCGGCTGAAACCGTACACCAAAATACGTTCGCCCCGGGTCGAAACACCATTGTTTCATCTGCAAGACTGTTCCGCCGATAAACAGCCGAACATCTTGTTTGCTCATGCCAAAGACCAAATCAACGCTGCCATCGGGTACGGCTGGGAATTGGCTCTGTCCGTTTGCAGGAATCGTAAATTCATAACATTCTGCAATTCCCGTTCCAACCTGCGGAATTCTCTGACAATGTTGTGCCTCTAATGTCAGATAAGGCTGCAACAAAATCAAGCCTTGCTGCTGTGCCATGACCATGCATTCCTTTCCCAAAGAATGCCGCAAATCGAAACAGAATCCTGAGGTTATGCCATTTCCGGCTGATCCCAAAGCGGCAACTTCACGCCGATGCCTTTTGCAAGGGCATTCCGGTAAACCGTTCCGCCCCATGCAATATCTTCTACTGGCATACCGCCAACGGAATAGACAATGATTTCATCATCATTTTCTCTTCCAGCGTGCTTTCCCTGAATCACATCGGTAATATCAATGATGTCGCTGGCTTGAATCAGTCCATCATGTACCAAATCGGTGAACTTTGTACCGACGATTTGTACTTGCGGATAAGTCGGATAAGGGTATTCTTCTTCCCATGCTTCATAGAGCTTTGCATTATCGACCACCAGCTTGCACTTCTTTGCTAAGAATTCATCATCAAATCTGGCAGCAGACGGCATGCTGATCAAAGCACCTTTCTTGACCCATTCACCGTTAATATACGGGAACGAAGCAACATCATCCCGTACAACTGTAGTCATACTGATAATATCGCTGTCCCGTACTGCCTCTTCCAAGGTGTCACATACGGTGATGTTCTTAATCTGCGGACATTCTTTTTTTGTAAATTCAATAAAGGAATCGATGGATTTCTGTCCCCTGCCCTTAATCTTCAGGGTATCCAGATTCGGACAAACGCTGACGAAAGCTGCCAGAGAAGTCTTTCCCATGACACCAGGGCCAACAATGGCAACCGTTTTTGCATCCTTCCGTGCCAGATACTTTGCACCAACGCCTGGAATGCCGCCAGTTCGATAGGAGCTGACCAGATTTGCAGACATCAACGCCAGCGGTGCTCCGGTATCCTTATCATTCAGCATCATCATCAAAATGGAACGAGGCAGCCCCTGCTTCTTATTCTCTACATTTGAGCCGTACCACTTCATGCCTGCCATCTGGTATTCGCCGCCCAAATAGGCTGGCATTGCCATGAATCGCCGTTCATCGGCATTCTTCGGCATACCCGGAAATTGTGGGTCATCTGGGAACATAATCATACAGCCATGGGAATTGTGGTTCTTTCCGCCCATCACATAGTCACCCTTGTTCAGCGTAACCAACAGCCGTTCCATGACTTCTACGCACTGCTTCATGTCCTTGACACCGGCTTTCACCATATCCGGTTCACTCAAATACAAAAAATCGACTTTTGTTCCCATCGTAATTCCTCCTATTTATTATATCAACTATTTTTGAACATTTCTCCTATTTTTTAAATCGCAGCATGAAACCGATCATATCGAAATTCCTGCAAGCTCAGCATCGGCGTTTCTCCAGCTGCCAACTGTGCCAAAAGCTGACCGACAACCGGTGAAATACCAAATCCATGCCCAGTAAATCCACAGGCAAGCAACAGCCCCGGAACTTCTTCCACCTTGCTAATAACAGGAATCCCATCAATACTAAGGTCTTCATACCCTGCCCACGTTCTGACAATCTTTGCATCTGCCAGCTTCGGAACATATTTCATAATCCCTCGACAGATACACGGAGCAGTCAAGCTGCTAGTACGATTTGTGCCATTGTCCAGTACTGTACTTTCCATGCCCGTTGCACCACCAAATACAAACGAACCATGATTGGTTTGATGTCCGTAAAAATCTGCATCGGCTGTGCCAAGCATCTGCGGAAACATCTTCGGTTCTGCTTCAGTGACCAACGCTTCAATCAATTCTTCTCGCATTGGAACATCAATGCCAACGGTTTGTGTGAGAAATCGGCTTGCATAACCAGCGGCAACTAAAACCTGATCGGCTTCATAAACAGTGGTCTTTGTGCAGACCCGACGGAGTTTTCCGTGTACTTTTTCCAGCTTGACAACCTTTTCTCCCATATGAAATACCACACCCAATGCTCTGGCATTCTTATAAAAACCAAGCGTGGTTGTCAGCGGATTGGCGTGCCCATCGGTTGGACACCAGCTTGCACAGGTAACTTCTTCGCTCAAATACGGATTGATTTTCCGCACTTCTTCCGCATCAATCATTCGGACATTCAGACCGCAAGCCACGGCTTTTTCTGTCAGTCCGGTTAAAATCTGTTTGTGGGTTTCTGTTTTGCCCAATCGAAGATTGCCTTCTTTGTGGTATTCTACATCGACCCCCAACTCATCGGAAAGCGTCGGCCATACGTTTTCTACACCATAAATGGCAAGCGGCAATTCTCTCGGGTCACGTCCGGACTGCCGGACACCGCCACCATTTCGACTAGAACCGCCGTTTCCAACGCTTTCATCTTGATCCAGCACCAAAACGGACATTCCCTTTTTTGCCATATAATACGCTGCAGCACAGCCAATGACACCGCTGCCAATTACAATTACATCTGCTGTCTTTGTCATCTTACTCGTCCTCCTTTGCCTCTGCTGCAAATATTTTCATCTCCAAAGGACGCATCGGAGCACGAGAGGTTGCCGGCTCTAACACTGCCGGAGAAACTTGCAATTCCTGTGCAACGATTCGCTTTACCAGCTTTGCACAAGTCTGACCCTGACACAATCCCATGCCTGCTCGCAAATACCGCCGAATTTCGGTAATGGTAAACATCCCATCATGAACCGCTCTGCGGATTTCTCCCTTTGTCACTTCTTCACACCGGCAAACAATCCGGTCATCATCCGGTTCTGGTATAAATTCACCCAGCTGCACGCTGCGGTCTAAAATGTTTTCCATTGATCGTTCCCCCTTCTCACTGTGCCTGATAGAATCTTGCCCGCATTACCATATCGGTTGGAACTTTTATCGTCAACAAATTCGTATGGTCGAACGCCTTTGCGGTTTTCACAGATACCACTTCTGCTTCACAAACTTTCTTTCCGCCACGGTCATATCCAAATCCACGGTCGCCCTTTTTCGGAAGCGGCAAAAATTCATATGGTAATGTTACCGTTCCATAACCCGGTTCGTCGCATTCTTCCTGTACCAGGAAAATTGCCTGACCGGAGCAAGACGAAACACACAATCCGCAGCCAATACATTCTACTTCTGGATCGACTGCCGGCAACGCTGTGATATGAGAGCCAATCTTAATACAATGTTTGGGACAGGCATCCTGACACGGATTGCAAGGAATGTTCTGCACACATTCAATCACTGGATGAATCTTCTTGTTTCTCGTCACGCCCGGATACTTTTCAACCTCTTCTTCGGTCAGGTAACCACTTTTCAGAAGATGCATTGCAGTGTCAATACCCTCTTCGGTTTTTTCTACCAGTTTGCCACGATTACACGGGGCAAACATACCCTGCCGGAGCGTTTCCAAGGCTGCTTCGTTGGCAGCAATTTGTTCCTGTTTTTCGGACTCTTCCAGGAATCCCAGCGAAGCAGCAATGGCGATACCGGAAATTCTACCTTCAATCATCGCAGAACTTGCTTCTTCAATGCCGGAAACATCGCCTGCTGCAAAAATTCCTGGAACAGAAGTTTCTCCATATGCATCGCAAATCGGAACTTGTCCGCCTCGTTTCGGATTGTCCTCCATCTTGCAGCCTGCCATCTTCAACAGCTGCGACATCGGAGAAAGTCCGACTGCCAAACAAATCGTATCTACATCAAAATGCTTTTCTGTGCCCGGAATAAACTGGAAATGCGAATCCACTTCCGCAATGGTAACACCGGTTACATGGTCTGTTCCTTCTGCTTTTTGAATGGTATGGGAAAGATAGAACGGCACGCCACACCGGGCAATCTTTGCTGCATGAACGCCATAGCCGCCAACTCTTGGGGCTGCATCCACCAACGCAACCACTTCACAACCTGCCTGCAACAGCTGATAGCTGACAACCAAACCAACATTCCCAGAACCCAGCATCAAAATCTTTTTCCCTGGTCGAATGCCATGCAGATTCATCATGGTCTGTGCAGCACCAGCACCAATTACGCCCGGCAGTGTCCAGCCATCAAAGGTGACCATATTTTCTGCTGCACCCGTTGCAACCAGAACTGCATCGCCTTTATAATGGCGAATCTCTTCTCCAATCCGAACGACCAATTCTTTTTCTGCGTACAAGCCAATGACGGTTGCATTTAAGATAACGGAAACGCCTAATTTCTGGGCTTCTTCTAACAACTGCTGTCCGATGACAAATCCACGAATTTTTGCCTTATGTTCCTTAGAACCGAAAAACTTGTGAATCTGCTTGAACAACTGTCCGCCCGGCTTTGCGTTTTCATCGAATACGGCAACCTGCATGCCTCGTTTTGCAGCTTCAATGGCAGCGGATAATCCTGCTGGCCCTGCTCCTACAATTAAAAAATCATATCGTTTCATGATGTCTGCACTTCCTCCCTCAAAGACTTACGGCTGCTTGGAAAATGGCTCTGCGGATACACCATACTGTGTTTGTACCTGCATTCCAGCTTCCAATGGTGTCACACACGTTCTGACATTTGGTTTCCCGTTTACGATCATGACGCAATCGGTGCAGCGACCAATTGCACAGAAGATACCACGGGGTTGATGTTCCTTTTGTGTGTAACGATGCACCATTACGCCAGCGGCTTTCAATGCCATAGCAATGGGTTCGCCTTCATAGCCCTCTAATTCTGTTCCATTATACTGAAATTTCACCTTTTTCGAGAGCCCCATTGCTCCTAAAATCGGGTGTTCCTGCATCCGAACGTCCATGATGGATCCTTCCTTTCTGCCAAAACAAAAAAGGCGTCTGAAATCTTCATTCCAGACGCCTTTGACTGTTCTTTCTGTTCTGTTTTCTTTTGATGTTTCTATTCTATCACAGTTGTTCGGATTTGTATTGTAAAAAACGATACTAACTAATGCTTCTATTGCGGTAATACGAACTACTATTCTGTTTTTTCTCCATTCAATGGCAATCTCACAGCAAAAGTTGTTCCCTTTTCTGAACTGGATTCCACGCACACACTTCCTCCGTGCAGAACTGCAATCTCTCTTACAAGGGCAAGTCCCAAACCAACACCGCCCATTTGCCTGCTTCTTGACTTATCTACACGAAAAAATGGCTGGAAAATGCTTTCCTTATATTCTTCCGGAATTCCACAGCCTGTGTCTGCAATATGCAGCAAAACCTGATGGCTTTCTTGCTGCATGGAAACGGTCACACTTCCGCCTGCATGATTGTATTTAATTGCATTTTCAATGAGATTAAACAACAGTCTATAAATCAGCGTATCACTGCCAATCATACAAATATCTTCACAATTCTGATGGAATGTAATGTTTTTTTGTTCGGCAAGTGTGGTGAGGTCTGTCAGAATCTCATCAATGAGTGGTGCTAACTCGATTTCATCAGAACGAGAAACAGACTGCAAATTGCTCATTTCCAAAAGCGTACGAACCAGGGCAGTCAAACGGTCTAACTGATCCATTTGAAATTGCACCAGTTCTGCGGCTTCTGTATTGATATTGGAATGTTCTTCGGCAAACAGTTCTAATTTCGTCTGCATCATTGCCAAGGGTGTCCGCAATTCATGTGCAGCATTTCCTGCAAACTGACGCTGTAAATCAAATGACAATGCAAGCCGGTCAAGCATCCGATTCACCGAACAGCTCAGCTGCTGAAATTCTGCTGCTGTATCTTCATCAAGACGTGTGCTGGTAAGATTGTCCAGATCGATATTTTCCGTTTGCTGTGAAAATTTTTTCAATGGTTTGAGGGCTCTGCCACTTACAAAATACGCAATTGCCGCACTAAACAGTGTAACTATGGCTGTAATACACCAACCTTTTTTTCCAAAAGCTGCCTTAGCATCATAAACTTCCTGAGAAAACTGGCGGAGAAATGCAGACATCTGCTGATCATCAAATTCAATTTGCACAACATCAGAGTTTCCGGGGTCATATTTCATGACAAAACCATTCAGCGAATCCATGCTGACAGTACCAGAACGATACAGCAGAAGATTTAAACAGATACAAGTTCCGGCAATTAAAATTGCCGTCAGCAATGTGATTCGCCATTGAAAAGAGAGGCGTTTCATTCGTTTCATTCGTTTCATTTTGATTCTCCTTCTATCTCATAGCCCTCTCCAATTCGATTCCGAATGGGGTCATAGCCAAGCACTGCACGAAGTTTCTTTCGGAGTGCAGAGATATGAACACGAATCGAATTACTGAAACTGTCCACGCTGCTGTCCCACACATGTTCAATGAGCTCTTCTTGACTGATGGGTCTGCCCTGATGCAACATCAGATATTCCAGTACACCCGTTTCCTTTCGTGTCAGATTGATTGCAACGCCATCTACTGTTGCAATCCGGCTTTTGGTATCATATGTAATTTTTCCGCATTGCAGGCAGACATCCCGCTGAATAAACTGTCTGCGTGTAAGACTGCGAATTCTGGCTTCCAGTTCGGCAAGATGAAATGGCTTGGAAAGATAATCATTTGCACCTGCATCCAACCCCTCCACTTTGTCATTGATTTCACTTCGTGCCGATAAAATCAGTACGGGTGTTTCCTGATTTTCTTTCCGAAAATTACGGAGGAGCGTCATTCCATCTATCTTAGGAAGATTCAAGTCTAATAGTACCAAATCATAATATTCAACTGCTAAATATTCTGAAGCTGTTTCTCCATCGCCGCAGGCATCCACTTCATAGCCTGAATGCTGCAATTTTTTTGTGATGTCCTCTCGCAAGGATTGCTCATCTTCTACTACCAAAAGTCTCATAGTAAGCTCCTTATATTTTTTCTTCATTATAACAGATGCAAATAAAATCTGTGTTAATTTTCTCTTAACGCAGATTTTATACTGCATGGTGTATACTGGTATCATCAAATCACAGGAGGGAAACAAATGGTATTAAAAAAAGCAACGGTGCAAGTGCTTCTTCTGCTCATCGGAATAGCAATGCTCGTCTTTGGCATCTGGCGTGGCGAAGCACAGACAGTTTTCTCAAAGGCAATTCGATTGTGTATGGAGTGTGTTGGAATTGGCTAAGAAAAAACAGCGTAACAAAAAGAAGGTGCATCTTCTTGCACGATTTCGAGGTTGGATTCAGGCAGGAGCAACGCTTCTAACCAACATTCATCTTCCAAATTTTTTGAATGGTTCTCTAAATCAGGGAAAAGGGAAATATGCCTGTGTGCCGGGATTAAATTGCTATTCCTGTCCAGGAGCAGCAGGCTCTTGTCCCATTGGTGCTTTTCAGGCAGTGGTAGGGTCATCTAAATTCAAATTTTCCTATTATATTACAGGCATGCTGATCTTATTCGGCGTTTTATTGGGAAGATTTATCTGCGGATTTTTGTGTCCATTTGGATGGTTTCAAGAACTTCTGCATAAGATTCCATCCCCGAAGTTCTCCACCAAAAAACTGAAACCATTGCGTTATCTGAAATATGGTATTTTACTGGTAATGGTAATTCTTCTTCCAATCGTCATTGTAAATGAAATGGGAATGGGTGACCCGTTCTTCTGCAAATATCTTTGCCCACAAGGCGTTTTAGAAGGTGCACTTCCATTATCTATCACGAATGAAGGCATTCGCCGTGCATTGGGCGTACTATTTTCTTGGAAAGCATTTGTTTTGCTGGCAGTCATCGTGGGCAGTGTATTTTTTTACCGTCCATTCTGTAAATGGCTCTGTCCGCTGGGAGCGTTTTATGCACTCCTGAATCGAGTGTCCCTCTTCAAAATGAAGGTTGACAAAGACAAATGCGTATCTTGCGGTGCTTGTGAAAAGGCATGTAAAATGGATGTCGATGTCACAAAGCATCCAAATCATGCCGAATGTATTCGTTGTGGGATGTGTATGAAATCCTGTCCAACAAATGCAATTTGCTATCAATATGGCTTTGAAAAGTCATCAAAAACAAAAAAACTTACAACAGAAAAAAAGGAGTTTCAAAAATGAAAAAGAATTGGATCGTTACATTGGCAGCTTGTATGGTATTTTCCCTTTCTCTTAGCGGATGCAGTACTGCAACGGATACCGCTTCTTCAACTGCATCCAGTGAATCCTCCAGCGAGGCAGAAACATCCGGAAAATCTGAACAGGATTTGATGGACGAAGAAAACAATATTTTAGAAAAGAACAAAGACCTTTGGGAAAAAGTCTTTGCATCCATGGATAAGAACGTTACTAGCGATACACTGAGTTCAAACTATGGGGATGTTCTGATAGCTGCCGTGGAAAATGCAAAAGACCAGTTTTCGGATGCAGAATATGAAATGTTGAAAGCAGATGCAGAACAAATTCGCAAGATTGAAGATGAAATTGCTGCACTTCCGACAGATTCCAGTGATGAATCGACCAATGCCGCAGCAGGCAGTTCTTTTCCGCAGTTTGAGGGAAACGATTTGGATGGAAACAAAGTAGACAGCAGTATTTTTGCAAAAAATGCGGTAACAGTTGTAAATTTTTGGTTCAATGAATGTAAGCCTTGTGTGGAAGAACTCAGTGAAATGAATGCCCTGAATGACCGCATCAAAGAACAGGGTGGCGAAGTCATTGGTGTGAATGTCGGAACACTGGATAACAACGAAGAGAATATCGCAACAGCAAAACAAATTCTTGAAACAAAAGGGGCAAAGTATCGGAACATCTATTTTGATTCTGACAGCGATGCTGGAAAGTTTGCTCTGGGTGTTACGGCATTCCCGACAACTTATGTCATTGACAGAAACGGTAATATTGTCGGAGAAGCACTCCTTGGCGGTATCAACAATGACGACAATTTGAATACACTTCAGAGTACAATTGATGAAGTTCTTGCAAAGGATGCTCAAAAATAAGGCTGATTTTGATAGATTTTGAATTCATCACTCATAAAACAGAAAAGCACATAATTTCAAATTTCCTGAAATTATGTGCTTTATTATATTAATAATTAACTTATAATCATTCAGATAGTAATTTGCATCTGCTGCACTTCCAAAGGATTGATAAATCAAAAGTGATTTTACCCCATAAAAAATTCCTTTTTTAAAGGAAAGATAAATTGGCAATCCAAAAGCAAAGTTTAAAAATCCACCAACTACAACGCCAGCCAATACAATGAGAGCGATGTAGTCTAATACATGATGAAAACCATTTCTGCAAAAGTAAATAATTCCTGCTATCAGATGTACGATCTAACCAACATCACTGAACAACCCTAATACCAGAAATGGAATATCTGGCATCATAGCAGTATAACGGACATCTTGTTTTCCCTCTTGCTGAAGCTACCTGATATGTTTTTCTGTCACTTCTCTTTTTCTATGTAAAATCTCTTTCATTGTACTCATAGAAAACCTCCAGCTTTCAATTTATTCTTTCATTATACTACATTCCAAATCAAAAAACAAGAATCACGCATAATCCCATAAAAATGACAGGAGAGCCGCCAAAGTCCTCCTGTCATTTTTCTATAAAGCACAAAAAGCCTGCTTACAGCATAAGTTCCCGTCGCATCAAACACAAATCCAGCACATCAATCTTTCCATCAGAATCAAAATCTACATTTTCCCACTGCTTTAATTCCGGTAGAAAGTGTCTGTCCGCCCCAGAACATCAAAGCACTGACAATCACCGCATTTTTCACATTAATTTCCTGATTGTTTTCATCTAAAAAATGTCATCTGTGAATACATTAGAATAATAACTTTTGTTAATTTCATATTATCACTTCAATGCAGTAATTAAGGTTATTATACCAAACAGCTCCGACAAGGTCAATCTGTAAACTTCTTGTGTTCATGAAAGCTACATAAAAAATCAAAATTTTATTCTTAACCATTCCTCAAGATGAAACTTCTCTATGATTGATTTTGCAATTGCAGCCGAAAGATTATCTGTGAGCAGATAGGGCGTTTTATCGGCAACAGATAATAATTCAGAAATAGGAGTATCAAGCCCCAATGCATTTCTTATAGTCATCATAGTTCGTGCTTTATTCTGAGGGCATTTCGTCAAAATCACCTTTACATTTTTCGACCAATCTATATCATCCTCCACATCAAATGAAAAATTATGCCCGCTTTTATACCATTGAATGAAGCTTTGTATGTGTTCTGGTTCAAGAATACCAATAGAGCCTTGTTCCAAAAAACCAAATTTTGTTACATTAATTCCAGATTTCATCACAAGTTCATAATCGCCATTATTATTTCCAATGGGAATATAATTAGGTGCGTATTTGTTAAATTCAAGTGTTGTGTATCTTTCTTCGATTGCATCAACATCATACAAAATCCCATTATTAAAATTCATATCTTTATTTTCAAGCAAAAAATCCCTATACACTTTTGGGATAATCATGCATAATTTTTTCTCGATTTCTGAGATTTTCATTTTTAATAGTACATTACTCATTTTTCGCTCCTCAATTTATAAGACTAGAACGCTGCCTTTCTTTTTCCCATTATACTATATTTCCAATTGAAAAACAAGAACTGATTCCATAAACATTCCCAGGCAAATCTGGGGAATGTTTATGGCAGATATAGATATTTTAGGGATACCAAAAAATCTTTTGGAGACAAACTGCTGATTTTATCCTTAACGAACCAGCCCCAACTGTTCCAGCTGCCGGGCATGGTCCGCACCGCT
>ERZ832317.1889-NODE-1889-length-25646-cov-5.647884_pt1 | contig 25646 bp, 29 predicted proteins | sample MGYA00519695_ERZ832317 | MGnify/ENA primary metagenome ERZ832317 (study PRJEB31850, sample SAMEA3708726) | human gut metagenome | biome: human gut; feature: human-associated habitat; material: faeces | place: China | collected 2014 ...
AAGCTCTTGCTGTTTCTGGGCTATCTGTTCCTTCTGCATTTTTTACAGGTGCAAATTCTTCTTCTCTTTTTACTCTTAAAATTGCCATATCGTCTAGCATATCAAACGCATCAAAAATAAATGATTCAAATTTATAAGCATTTGGTTTATCTGGAACAACTAAATTTCCATTTTCATCAAGATAACTAGCTTTTTTGTGTGCAATATGATAAGGTAAATTTTTATTTGCAACTTCTTCAATTGCTTTTACACTAAACATATTACAATTTATATGTGATTCACCAAAAACTAATTCTCCATTTGCATCAGTTTTTTCTGCCATTTCTTTTGAAATTTCTGTATATTCTACAACTCCAGGTTTTCCATTTCTTTTACAGAAAACACCAACTTTTTCTGATGGATTTGCTTTAACAACACTCTTACCTCCGGCAGAAACATTTTTATCAATCATTACACCTAATAAAATTGGATCAACCATTTTTACAAGGACATTGTCTACAGGACCAATAAAAGCCCACTTAATTCCTCTTTTTTCCATATCTGTTGTAATATTATTTCTTTTCATTGATTGAAATATTCCACCATGACCATCAGATGCTTCTTTTATAATTCCTTGTTCATTAACAAGAATTTTTCCTTGTTCATTACACATTGGTAATTTTCCTTGTTTGAAAAACTTTATGCTATTTTTATCATAGCCAAAGTAATTATTTTTTTCAAAAAATTCTTGTGTTTGTGCATCATTCTCTTTACTTGTCATGATATACCAAGGCACAATAACATTATATTTTTCATTTGCAGATTTTAAATTGTCTACCAAAATTTCAAATATTGATTTATGTGAATCTAATCCAATATCAAAAGTACCTTTTGGTCCACTATGTCCAAGTCTAGTTCCTTGACCTCCAGCCATTGTTACAACTGAATATTCACCATTTTTTATTGCATTCTCACCTAAAGTTAAATATTTATTAAGCTCTTCTTTAGATATTTTTGATTCTTCTATATAAGAAATTGGTTCAATCACATCATTTTCAAAAGAAACCTCTTCCTTTGTTGAATCATATAACTTATTAAATTGTTTAAAATCTATTTTGCTAATTTGTTCTCTTAATTCTTTTTGTGTGCTCTCATCTAATCTACTATAATTGGCTAATACTTGCTCCTGATTTTGCGCTTGTAATTTTGCTTTTGCTTCTTCATATGACATATCCATTCTATCCTCCTAAATGTTAAAATGTTTTTTGATTACTTTATATTATATTATTTTATTCTTATAGTCAACGGTTTTATTACAAATTTAACCACATTAATAATTATTTTTTTATTTATTATAAAACTGTATTTTTTATATCACATTCACCCTTTGTATTTAAAATTTGTGTGTAACCATTTTCACTTATTATTTTTCCTAAATCTTCATTATCTCTAACCTCGTAGCAATTTATTATTTTTATATTATAATTTTTCTTATCATAACACTGCTCTATCAAATTATTAATATTTTTTATGTATTTATCACTACCAGATACAATATATATTTTTTCATTATCATCTATATTATCTTCAGCTACTAAATTTCCCCAATTAATATTCATTATATTTTTTTTATTTTTTAAAGTTAATTTATTTAATAATATATTCATTTTTTCTTCAATATTATTTTCACATTTCATATATATACTACAATTTTCTTGTACCTTATTATTAATGTATGGCAATAACATAACAGTTAAATGCCAGTCACTTGCATAAAAGCAACATGATTTTTGTATATATTTATTTAACTTCATACTGAAGCCTCCTTATTTTCATATTCGAATTTTAACATCAGAGTCTAGTGATGTCAATTTAAATCGCCCTTCTTTTTTCGACATTTTACTTATGTATATTTTCCAATTATTGGTTAATACTATAATTATTAACAATTAATCGGGAGGTATTATGAGTAAATTTAAAAATTTTTTTCTTAAGTTATCATTAATTTTTTCATTAATTACTATATTTATATTTATCTCTGCAAGATCATATTCAAAAAATATGTTTAAAAACATTTCAAATAATTTTTTAAGATTACATGTTGTCGCTAATAGTGATTCTACAGAAGATCAAATTTTAAAATATAAAATAAGAGATGCTGTTATTGATTACATGAAACCATATTTTTCTAATATAAATACAAAAAAAGATGCCTTGGAAATCTTGAATTCACAAAAAAACAATATAACCAATCTAGCAAAAAAAATAGCAACTGATAATGGATATACTTATCCAGTTACCGTATTCATTGGGAATTTTTATTTCCCTACAAAAGAATATTCTGAAATAATTTTACCAGAAGGATATTATGATGCATTAAAAATTGAACTTGGAGATGCTAAGGGTCAAAACTGGTGGTGCGTAATGTTTCCATCACTTTGCATAATTGATTCAACTAATCTTAACTTTTCCGAGAGCTCAGAGCAACTCCTTCAAGAAAATTTATCTGAAGAGGAGCTATCAATTATTTCAAACTCTAATGCCACTCCAGATATAAAAATCAAATTCAAATTAATTGAATTATTCGAAAATCTGTAAACTACGCAAATTTATCAAATTCTTATAAATTGTTAATACAATATAATTTTGTGGGTTGTAAAAATATTCTTTTTGTGGTATATATATTTATATTATATATATGGAGGTTATTCATTTGGAAAAATTAGTTATACAAGGTGGAACAAAGTTGCATGGTGAAGTAACTATCAGCGGAGCAAAAAATGCTGCAGTTGCGATTATCCCAGCTACCCTATTAATAAATGGTGTTTGTACTGTAGAAAATTTACCAAATATTAGTGATGTACAAATACAATGTAAAATATTAGAAAAATTAGGAGCAAAAGTAGAATGGCTTGACAACAATACAGTAAGATTTGACACTTCAAATATAGAAAGCTACAAAGCTCCATTAGATATGACAAGTAAATTTAGATCATCTTATTATTTAATCGGTGCATTATTAGGAAGATGTCACAATCAAGATATTGAAGTAGGTCTTCCTGGAGGATGCAAATTAGGTGCAAGACCAATAGACCAGCACATAAAAGGTTTCGAAGCTTTAGGTGCAAATATTGAAGTTGCAAATGGTAAAGTTATAGCTCGAGCAGAAAAATTAGTTGGCGCTCCTATTTATATGGATACAGTTTCAGTTGGTGCAACAATAAATATAATGCTTGCTGCAGTGCTTGCCGAAGGAACAACAACAATAGACAACGCTGCAAAAGAACCTCACATTGTTGATGTTGCAAACTTTTTAAATTCACTTGGAGCAGACATTCGTGGTGCAGGAACTGATATAATAAAGGTTAATGGTGTAAAATCTCTAAAGAGCGGTTCATCATACTCAGTAGTACCAGATCAAATAGAAGCTGGAACTTTTATGCTTGCTGCAGTTGCATCACAAGGTGATATCATATTAAAAAATTGTGTAAGTGAACACTTAGATTGTTTAACAGCAAAAATTATTGAAATTGGTGGCCATGTTGAAGATACTGGTGATGAAATTAGAGTTTGGTGTAATAAACGTCCAACAAAAACAAACATAAAAACTGCGCCTTATCCTGGATTTCCAACAGATTTACAAGCTCAAATGGGAGTTGTTCTTTCAATAGCAGAAGGAACTAGTGTAATATCTGAAAATATATGGGAATCAAGATTTCAATATACCTATGAATTAAATAAAATGGGTGCTAACATTACTGCTCAAGGTAAAACAGCATTTTTCGAAGGTGTAAATTCATTATCCGGAGCACCTGTATATGCCACAGATTTAAGAGCCGGTGCTGCTCTTATAATAGCTGGAATTATAGCAAATGGTACAACAGAGCTTTATAATCTTGAACATATTGATAGAGGTTATGAAAATATTGAAATGAAATTTAGAAATTTAGGTGCTAATATAGTTAGAGTTACTGAATAAAAGGATCGGATTATATGTTAAATTTTTGTAGTTTATATAGTGGAAGTAGTGGAAATAGTTTATTTGTTCAAAATGAAAATACAAATATTTTAATTGATGCAGGAGAAAGTGCAAAAAAAATAGTAAATGCACTTTCTTCTATTAATGTACCAATAGAGAAAATTGATGCAATTGTAGTTACTCATGAACATTTAGATCATGTAAAAAGCATTGGAACTCTTTCAAGCAAATACAATATTCCCGTATATGCAACAGAAAAAACTTGGTCAGCAATGCCTGTTCAATCAGCTAAAATCGATAAAAAACTTCAACGATTATTTTCATCTTCAATTGACTTCACTGTTGGTGACCTACAATTACATCCATTTTCAATCCCACATGATGCTGCAGACCCTTGCGGTTTTAATATAAAAAGTGAAAATAAAAAAATAAGTATCGCAACAGATTTAGGTCATATAACACCTGAAATAATAACAAATTTACGAGATAGCTCTTTTATTTTACTAGAATCTAATTATGACCCAGAAATCTTGAAATTTTCTAGATATCCATATTATTTAAAACAGAGAATATCTGGAATAAACGGTCATCTATCAAATATAGATGCTGGTAATTTAATTTCAAAATTAATTGGTGCCAACTTGCAATCAATAATGCTAGGTCATTTAAGCAAAGAAAATAATTTTCCAGAGCTAGCCTACAAAACTGTAGTTGATGAATTAATAAACAACAAGCGCGATATTTCAAAATTAGATATAAATGTCGCAACTAGAATTCAACCCTCAAAAACTATAAAAATTTCATAATCAAGGAGAATTTACATGTTACATATAAATATAATTTGTGTTGGAAAATTAAAAGAAAAATATTTGCAAGATGCATTATCTGAATATTCTAAAAGATTATCAAAGTATTGCAATTTAAATATTATTGAATTACCTGACGAAAAATTACCAAATAATCTTAATGATTCATTAATTAATCAAATTAAACAAAAAGAATCAAATAACATATTATCACATATAGAAAAAGGATCTTATGTATTAGCTTTAGATTTAAAAGGTAAACAATTTTCATCTGAGGAATTCTCAAAAAAAATTACAGATATCTCTCTAAACTCTTTCAGTAGTATTACTTTTATAATTGGTGGAACTCTTGGTTTATACGAAAATGTATTAAAAAATTCAAATGAGCTTATATGTTTTTCAAAAATGACTTTTCCTCACCAATTAATACGTATTTTTTTATTAGAGCAAATATTTAGAGCTTTTAAAATCTCCAATAACGAAACTTATCATAGGTAACTTAATTTTTTTAATATATATTTAAAAGATGAATTTGGAAAAGAAGGATTGAATAGTAGAATAGTAGCAACTACTCATAATTTTGTAATAATGCCTATGGTAGGACCACTAGTACCAGGATATTTATTAATAGTACCAAAAAATCATTGCCTATCAATATCACAATTAGCAGAAAATCAAATTGAAGAATTAAAAATTATAAAAGAAGAATTGAAAAAAGTTTTTGAACAAAAATACGGTAAATCTGTATTTTATGAACATGGAGCATTATCTTGTTCAGCAAAAGGTGGCTCTTGTTCCGACCACGCACATTTACATATTGTTGCAGTAGATACAGATGTAAAAGATAAATTTCATAAATATGGATATGAATTAAGAGAATTAAAGAATTATAATGAGATAATAAATCAAAAACAACGAAATATACCATATTTATATTATGAGAATCAAAATGGAGAAATGTTTTTAGCCGATGCACCAGTAGTAGAATCACAATTTATAAGAAAATTAATTGCAAAAGATATAAATGCATTAGATAGGGCTTTATGGAATGAAAATATTAGAAAAGATTGGATGGCAGATATAGTCAAGACTTTAAGACCATATTTCGATAAAATGAAAGGAAATTCAATATGGGAGTAAAACAATTTTTAGGAATAAAATGGATAAATAGTAATCCACAAATGCTATTTTATGATAATATTACACATTCTATACAATATGAAGATTGCAATCGGAATCATAGAAATAAAAAAGACGATGGAAAAACACTGCAAAGGGTATTATGATTTGATAAAAAAAGAAATGGTACCATGTAAATCCTTTACTAATCTAACAGAAAGTGGATATAGTCAATATAAAGTGTCTAGAAATAACAGAATAAATGAGTTGGTTTCAAATTTAAAAGAACAAGAAGTTCAAGAAATAGAAGAGAGCATACCAAAAGAAACACCACATTTAGATTATGGATTATTTAAAAAATTATATAATGAGTGCATAGATAAAATTATTTATGGAGATTTTCAAATGCCGAGAAAACCCTTTGGAATAATGCTGAATATATATGAGGACAAATTTTGTGTATTTGAGGTATGGAATATAGAAAGATCGATTAGCAAAGATATAGAACTAGATAGATAAAACTATCTAGTTCTACTTTTATAGCCAATTATTATCAGATAAAACTTGTCTTGTAATGCTACTTAATTTTCCAAGTTTATCTAATTCTATGATTTCTGTTTTACTATAAAATTTGGCATTTTTTAAATCACTTGCTGAATGTACAGAATTTTTGTCATAGTCTGCTGACCAATAAATAATAATTCTATGTTCATTGGGAGCATTAATAATTTCATAAGTTTTTAATTGCTTTATATTTGTGATTTCTAAACCTGTTTCTTCCATAATTTCTCTTTTTACTGTATCTATCATATTTTCAAATAGTTCAACTCCACCTCCGGGGGTAATTATCATCCCTCTATTTGGCTCTTTATCTCTAATACCTAATAATAACTTATTATTTGATTTTATTAGAACAGAACATCCTACTCTTATATTATTCAAAAATATCGCCTCCTATATTCAAAGAATATAATAAGAGTTATATTTTGTCAATATATTTAAAATACAAATTATATATGATATAATACAAAAAGAAAGAAGTGATAATAATGGAAGTATATTTAGATAATGCAGCAACTACAAGAATGGATAATAGAGTTTTTGAAGAAATGTTACCTTATTTGAAAGAAAATTATGGAAACCCATCATCTGCTTATAAAATAGGAAGAAATAATAAAAGAATAATAGAAAGAGCAAGAAAAAAAGTTGCTGAAATATTAAATGCAAATCCAAATGAAATATATTTTACAAGTGGGGGAAGTGAATCTGATAATATGGCTTTAAAAGGAATTGCATTAGGAAACGTTGACAAGGGAAAGCATATTATAACAAGTACAATAGAACATCCAGCAATTTTAGATACTTGTAAAGAACTGGAAAGAGAAGGATTTGAAATTTCATATATTGATGTAGATAACAAAGGAATTGTAGATTTAAAGAAATTAGAAAAAGAAATAAGGAAAGATACAATTTTAATTTCTATAATGTTTGCAAATAATGAAATAGGTACTATTCAACCAATAAACGAAATAGGTCAAATTGCTAAGAAATACAATATTTTATTTCATACGGATAGTGTACAAGCAATAGGCAATATACAGATAGATATTCAAAAAATGAATATAGATTCACTTTCTTTATCAGCACATAAGTTTTATGGACCCAAAGGAATAGGTATATTAAGAGCAATTGGAGCATCAAAAAGGAATATATCTTCAATATTTAATACAGAAACTTTTATAGTAGGACTATTTTCTGGAATAATGGGAATTGGAATAACAATATTACTACTTATTCCAATAAATCTTATAATACATAGCTTTAATACAGATATTACTGCTGTTTTACCGTTTACAGGAGGAACGATTTTAGTAATATTAAGTGTAATTTTAACATTAATTGGAGGATTAATACCTTCTAGAAAAGCTGCAAAACAAGATCCAGTAACAGCATTAAGAACTGAATAAGTAAATGAAATTTTTAAAAAATCTTGAAAGGATGTGATAATATGTTGGAACTAGAAGAAAATAGTTTTAAATTGTCTGAACTATCAGAAAGAATGAAGAAAATAGGTGATTCACTTTGATGTAGTAAGTAAAGAAAAAGAATTGTTAGAATTAGAAAAACAAACTATGTCAAATGAATTTTGGAGTGATACTGAAAATAGTTCAAAGGTATTAAAAAGAATTACAGATTTAAAAAATAAATTAAATAATTTTAAGAAGATAAATTCTGGTCTTGAAAATTTAAAAGATATGAACGAATTACTACAACAAGAAACAGACGAAGAACTTGTAAAAGAGCTTTTAAATAATACAATATATACAGAAAAAGAAATTGATAAATTGGAAATAACTATACTTTTATCTGGCAATTATGATATGAATAATGCTATTGTAACAATACATCCAGGAGCAGGAGGAACAGAGGCACAAGATTGGGCAGAAATGCTTTATAGAATGTATTCTAGATGGGCTACAGATAATGGATATGAAATTAAAGAATTAGATTATTTAGATGGGGAAGAGGCGGGCATAAAAAGTGTTACTTTCTTAGTATCTGGCAGCTATGCTTATGGCTATTTAAAAGGAGAAATGGGTGTACACAGATTAGTGCGTATTTCGCCTTTTGATGCAGGGGGAAGGAGACATACCTCTTTTGCATCTGTCGAGGTGTTACCAGAAATAGCAGAAGATATAGAAGTATATATTAATCCAGATGACTTACGAATAGATACATACAGAGCATCTGGTGCAGGTGGACAGCATGTAAACAAAACATCTTCTGCTATAAGAATAACACATATTCCAACTAATATAGTTGTTGCATGTCAATCAGAACGTTCTCAAATTCAAAATAGAGAAACAGCAATGAAAATGCTTAAATCTAAACTTATAAATTTAAAAGAAAGAGAACAAAAAGAAAAAATTGAAGATTTAAAAGGTATTCAAATGGATATTGCATGGGGAAGTCAAATAAGATCCTATGTATTTTGCCCATATACACTTGTAAAAGACCATAGAACGAATTATGAAGTTGGAAATGTGCAAGCTGTTATGGACGGGGATTTAAATGAATTTATGGATGCATATTTAAAACATATCGCTAATAATAAATAAATTTAAATATAAGCAATATTTTTGGTAATAAATCAATTTTTCAATTAGTACATATTCAAAAATCACAATTTTACATAAATTTAATAAAATATAATATAGTATTTTTATAATTAAATTTACTATATTATATTTTTTTATTAGGTGCATTTTTATGGATACAATAGTTTTAAAATTTGGTGGAAGTTCTTTAGCCAACGATAAAAATTTAAAAAATGTTGCAGAAAAAATAATAGATTATTATAACTCAAATAATCGTGTAGTAGTTGTTTTGTCTGCACAAGGAAAAACAACAGATAATTTAATAGGAGAAGTTAATAATTTAACTCAAAGCCCAAATAAGAGAGAATTAGATGCACTTTTAAGTGTAGGGGAACAAATATCTATTACTAAAATGTCTATATTACTTAATTCAATGGGATATCCAACAATTTCTTTACTTGGATGGCAAGTAGGCATTTTTACAGATGAAGAGTATTCTGAAGCTAAAATTGAAAAAATAGCAAAAAGTAGACTAGAAAAAGAATTAAATGAGGGTAAAATAGTAATTATTGCAGGATTTCAAGGCATAGATGATAAAAACAACATTACAACATTAGGAAGAGGAGGTTCGGACACTACAGCAATAGCGATAGCTGCTACTTTGGGAGCAAAAAAATGTTATATTTATTCTGATGTAGAAGGAGTTTATACTGCAGATCCAAAAAAAATTGCAAATGCTAAGCAATTAGATAAAATATCGTATGAAGAAATGAGAGAAATATCTGGGGAAGGAGCAAAAGTTCTTCATAATAGATGTGTCACAATCGCAGAAAAATTTAATGTACCTATAGAAACTAAATCTACTTTTAGTAATAAAAAAGGTACTATAATTTGTAATAGTCCTAATACAATTTGTGGCGATGCAGATATGAATAATAATAAAAATGCTGAAAATTTAGAAGCGAAAAAAATAAAAAGTATAGTAAGAAATAAAAACTTAAGTAGAGTTTCAATAATTGGATATGGCTGTACTTATGATAATAAAATATTAAGTAAAGTATTTAAATTTATTATAGAAAAGAATCTAAAAATATTTAACATTAATATTGATGAGTGCAAAATAACAATTAACTTTAAAGAAGAGATAACTGATAGCATTTTACAAGAATTTCACGATGTTTTGTTCTAAAATAGACAAGGGCTGAATATAATTTATTAGACACTTAAAATAGAACAAGGAGCTGATTTTATGGCAATGGATATGAAAAGAGATAATCTACAAACAAACAATGTGATTCAAAATATAGTTTTAGAAAATAGAGAAAAGTTAAGTATATCTGGGGTTCTAGATGTACTTAGCTTTGATGATCAAATTATTATAGTTGAAACAGAACTAGGACTTTTAACTATAAAGGGAGAAGATTTACGAATTAATAAATTAAGTATAGATACTTCTGAAACAATAGTAAATGGAAATATAATGCAAATAGCATATAGTGAAAACACGGTAGATAAAAAAGGAGAAGGAATATTTTCTAAAATATTTAAATAATTAACTTAATATTAAACATTTAATTTAATTATTTTATTAAATTAAAAATTACCAATTTTAAAATATTCATTAAAGGATTGAGGAACGAATTGAATAAAATATATTGTTTTATTATATTTATTGTTGTTGGAATAATTATTTCGATTTTATTTGATATTTTTAGAATATTAAGGAAAGTATTTAAAACTCCAGATTTTATTACATATATTGAAGACATTATCTTTGGAGTCTTTTCTGGAATAATTATAATATATTCGATATTTATTTTTAATAATGGTGAAATACGACTTTATTTATTTTTAGGAATTCTATTAGGAATTTTGTCTTATTTATGTACATTAAGTAAGTTGTTTATTAAATTTGGTGACAAAATTTTTACATTTTTTAAGAAAATTTTACTTTTTCCAATAAAAAAAGCTTTACTTTTTAGTAAAAATGTTCTAAAATTTATAAATAGGAATATATTTCGACCTTTTTCAAAATTTATTAATAACTTAAGAAATAAAATTCCAAAATTTTCTATAAAAAAATGTAAAAATCGTCGAAAAAAAGAAGGATTTTAAATTTATATGTAGAAAAAATAATATATAGAACTTTTAAAAAATAAACTAAGGAGAAGCTATGAAAAGCAAACTTTTAAAACGAATTATTATAGTAGCTGTTTTAATATATGCTATATATACATTTATTTCACAACAGAAATTATTAAATACATATACTGCTGAAGCTAAACAAATTAATACTCAAATAGAAGAAGCAGAAGAAATAAAACAAGAACTTGCGGACACAAAAGAACATTTAGATTCAAAAGAATATATAGAAGATGTTGCAAGAGAAAAATTAGATATGTATTTACCAAATGAAAAGGTTTACATAGATATCAGTAAATAAATTATATAAGAGGTAATATCCTCTTATATATTATTTGTTTTCAAATTATTTTGTAAATTAATCAAAATTATTTTGAACTTGTTTTTTCTAAAGTTTTTTATCTTAATATTCCTTTCAATATACAATTAAATAAAACTTTAAATTATATATAATTATTTATTTTATGGGGGCTTAGAATGGAAAATTATACATTAGTTGAATTGCGCCAAATGGCAAAAGAAAAAGGTATTAAAAATGTCTCAAAACTAAAAAAAGATGAATTATTAGACCTATTATTTAGTAATAATAGCAGTAATATAGATGATAAAAAAGAAGATAATCTTACAGAAGACAATAAACTTGCAAATGTTAACGAAACAAGTAATCTAAAAGAAACTGTTAGAAAAAACGATGATGAAATTTATGATATTGAAAAAAATAAAGATAGTATAAGTTATGTAAGAAATAGTGAAAATACAGATAATTCTATAAAAAATAATAATACTCCTTCTACTCGTATAGAAGGAGGTTATAAACTTACAAACGAAGATGACCAAATAGTAGAGGGCATATTAGAAGTATTGCCAGATGGTTACGGATTTTTAAGAGGAAAAAACTATTTATCTAGTCCTAAAGATGTATATATATCTTCTGTTCAAATAAGAAGGTTTAGACTAGATAAAGGAGACAAAATTAAAGGCATTGCAAGGGTTCCACAAGATACAGAAAAGGACAAGTTTCCTGCACTAATTTTTGTTGGAGAAGTAAATGGTGAATCTCCAGAAAAGGCTTATAGAAGAAAAAAATTTGATGATTTAATTCCTATTTATCCAAATGAGAGAATTAGATTGGAAACTACTCCAAATGAATATGCAATGAGAATTATAGATTTAATATCACCTATTGGAAAAGGACAAAGAGGTATGATTGTTGCACCTCCTAAAGTTGGAAAGACAACATTAATTAAAAAAATTGCCAATAGCATTTCTATTAATAATCCAGAAGTAGAATTAATTGTTTTGCTAATAGATGAAAGACCTGAGGAAGTTACAGACATGACAAGATCTATAAAAGGGGATGTTATTTATTCTACTTTTGACGAACTTCCTGAACACCATGTTAAAGTTGCAGAGATGGTTCTTGAAAGAGCAAAAAGACTTACAGAGCAAGGAAAAGATGTTGTTATATTATTAGATAGTATTACACGTCTTGCAAGAGCCTACAACCTTGTTATCCCATCTTCTGGAAGAACATTATCTGGTGGACTTGATCCAAGTGCATTACATAAGCCTAAAAAGTTCTTTGGAGCAGCAAGAAATATAGAAAATGGTGGTAGCTTAACAATTCTAGCTACAGCTTTAATAGAAACTGGAAGCAGAATGGATGATGTTATATTTGAAGAATTTAAAGGTACAGGAAATATGGAAGTTCACTTAGACAAAAAATTATCTGAAAAAAGAATATTCCCTGCAATTGATATAAATAAATCTGGAACAAGAAGAGAGGAACTTCTTTTAACACAGAAAGAACTAGAAACAGTATTTGCTTTAAGAAAAGCTATGTCTTCTATGTCTATATCAGATGTTACAGAAGAGCTAATAGATGAAATGGTTTCTACTAAAAATAACGAAGAATTTATAGAAAAAATGTCAATATTTTTAAAAAATGTAAAATAAAACCATATTAATATTTTTGTTCTACATTTAACTAGTTAAAGTAATGTTAAATAGATAAAAATATTGTAAAAAAATAATTGAAGCTAAATAATTGAAGTTGAATAAAATATATACTTCAATTATTTTTTATGATATAATTTATCAAAATAAATTTATTAATTTAAGAGAGTAGGGGAAGCAGAAGTGGAGCACTGGAGCATAGATGATTATAAAGAATTTACTAATGGATCTAAAAAAAAGAGTAAATATAGATCTTATAAAATATCCATAGACGGTCATAGATTTGACAGTCAGAAAGAGGCGGATTACTATTGTGAATTAAAATTAAAATTGAAAGCTAATGAGATAAAAGGTTTTTGTTTACAACCAACATTTATATTAGCACCAGGATTAAAATATAAAGCAGATTTTATAGTTTTTTATAACGATAATACAAATGAAATTATAGATGTAAAAGGTTTTAAAACGAAAGAATATATTGCAAAAAAGAAAGTATTTGAAGATAAATTTAATTTGAAAATTACAGAAATATAAATAAAAAGAATTAAAAAAATAATAAAATATTGTAAGAAACATTTAATGGAAACCTTTCAATAGTGTAGGGAGTATACTTATATATTACTATAAAATGGATATACTTTATTGCGCAAAATCAAAGTTTTGTGCAATTGAGTATAGGGGTAAAATATAGAACCATAGTTATATGGTCCTACCCACAAAATCTTGCTACTTCTTTAGTAAAGCCTATTTCGGCTTATTTAATTCTAATTAAAATTAATTCTTAAGATTCATTATTTTATATTATTCTTGGTTGGATTTTTTTTCATTATTGTAACCTCATAATTTATAAAAAATTTATATAACTTTAGATTATTTTTATAAAAATTTCACAAATCCTCATATTTCAATATTTTGCTCAATTATTCAAACAACAAGTTATATGTCTGAAAAATAAAAACGCCTTAAAATCGATTCTCGTGCGTCACTTTTTTTGCTATTTTTCAGCATTTTTAATAAACATATAAAAATCAGCATTTACACTTATTTTATATATAAATACTAGCTTTTTAAATTTACATATCTAATTTATAACATATAACTTGTTAAATAAAACATTAAAATGTCTTAAAATTGATTTTGGTGCGTTTATAATATGAAATTATATTATATAGAGTAATAATCTAAATTTATATAATTATTATAAAATATTTTTATAATAATTATATAAAAATTAATTTGCAAACATCTTATACAAATGTTCGTTTTAAAAAAATTAAGAATTAACTTTGCACAAAATTTTTCTAGTTTTAATTATTTAAAATTTAATTATAAAAATTTCTAATTTTATTTTTTTATATTATAATTTTTATGATTTTGTTTTGTAAAAATTATTATGTAGTATTTTTTATAGAATATTTAGTTGTAGTTTATTTAACTAAATTGTGTTACTACTTTATTGTATCTACAATGACATCTATTGCATTGCTTACAAAACTTATTTTCCTTTGACTAAATATCTCATCATTATAAGATAATGTAACAACTGCTATTCCAATAGGTTTGTATTTTGTTTCTTTAAATATTTGTAATTTATCTTTCTAAACTCACATAAAAATCTATAAAAGATTCCTCGTTATCGCCAATACTTTCAACAGCTATTTTGCTAATTTCAGTTTCAAAACAATCCTTCAAATCTATATCTATAATTTCATCAACTGAGCCTAATGTGATATGAGGAATATAGTATTGAGGCAAATCTTTGTTTAATAATCTATGATATATATCTATACTAATATTTCTGATAATATCATTTCCCTCTACTATATTTAAAAATATATAATATTTATTTATCCTTTTATCTTTTAGAAAACTTATTCCTTTGCACTTTATATTAAATCTATTATAACTTTTACAAATATCAGATAATTTTTTTCTTATCTCATCATTTTTTAAATCTATTTTAAATGGAAAAACAAGAGTAATATGAGGAGGTAATATTTGTGATAACTCATCGTATCTATTTCTAATATTTTGTATCTTATCAATATTATCAAATTGAGGAAATATCAGTATATCTCTTTTTCCTTTATTTATATAATTCATAAATTAATCTCCAATACAACTTACTATCTGTTGTTGTAATATCACAAAATTACTAACTAAATTTTAAATGTTATCTCTATCAGTTAATCATTATTTAAAAAATTCATAATTAAATCAATGATTATATCTTTTTCTTTTGGGTTGGATTCTGCTATTAATAATGTTAAAGCTGTTAATGTATTATTATCTATTGTTTGTATTCCATCTTTATATAAAATACCATAAAAATTCAAAAAATAAATAAATAAGGTTGCTGCAATTCTTTTATTTCCATCTGCAAATACATGGTTTTTTACTATTAAATATAAAAAATTTGCTCCTTTTTCTTCAATGCTTTTATAAATATCTTGTCCATCGAAACTTTGATAAATATTTCCTATAATTGAATCTAAACCTTTATCTCTTTCTACTGCAAATAGTGAATTTTCTTCGTTAAATCTTAACCTATTTATTATTCCTATGCATTCCTTGTATTCAATTTTTCTTTCATCTATATTTCCATCTATTTTCTTTAATGTTCTATGGTCATAGTCATCTAACAAATCAAGTGCTTTTGAATAATCTCCAATTACTTTTAAGATTTCCTTTGCATCATTTCCTTCTAGTCTTTCATCTATTCTATTAGCAATATCTATTAACTTTATTGTTTTTTCTAAATATGCTAATCTTTTTTGATTTACTGCATAACCTCTTAGCATATAATCTTTTAATATTTTATTTGCCCATTGCCTGAAAATCACACCATTTTTTGATTTGACCCTATACCCAACAGATATAATTACATCTAAATTATATATTTTAGATTTCCTTCCTCCTGTACTTTTGTCGGAAATTCCGACAGAAGTTTTCTCTTCAAGTTCCCCTTCTTTAAAAATGTTGCTAATATGTTCACTTATAGTTGCATGTTTTACATCAAATAATTCTTCCATTTGTGCTTGAGTAAGCCATACAGTTTCTTCTTTTAAGTTTACTTCTAATTTTACACCTTGATTTTCAAATAAAATAATCTCATTCTTTTTTTCTTCCATAAGAACACATCCTTTTTAAATAAATTTTAGTCCTTATATTATATTTATTCTTATATATAAAATTAATCTCTGTTTTGTGAACTAATTCTAAATTCAAAATTAGTTATCATTATAACCATGTTCTATCGTATTTAAACATTTTTTCCAATATTGTTCTCTTTTATATATTTTTTCAGTATCATAAGATAGTCCAAAATACTCAAGTAATGTAAAAGTAAAATATTTTTCAAAATATTTTTCACCATTTTGTTTGTATAAGTTTTCCAATCTTACATTTCCACCATGTTTTGAGCTTAAATAATTACCCCATCTTTGAGCAACACCATATTGACCTGTAGCTGAACCAATATATAGTTTTCCATTAGAAGTATCTGTAAGGCAATAAATACCAGTAATTTTTTTCAAAGCTTCATAATATGTTGGCATTATTTTGCCCTCAAAAATGTCATTTAATTTTTTGTAAGGTAAATTAACATTATCATATCCTTCAAATTGTTCTCCACTATATATACATGGTAATATTTCTATTACTTCTTCTTTATTGTTTAAATAGGATAAGTTAAATGTATATCTTCCCATTGTATTACCTTTATGAAATTTCATTATTAATCTTCCAAAAAGAGGTTTATATTTTTCTAAAATCTCAACATTTGATCTTCTATTTTCAGGAACATCTAAAATTGTAGCTGCAGAAATAAATAACCATTCATCATAAGATTTTCGTACAAAACTAAATACTTTTTGTCCGACATGAAAATTACTCTGAGAACCATATTTTGGCCAATATGAACAATCATTTATTCCGCTTTGCTTTTCTTTTTCTGATAATGATAACCATTTATCAATATATAATTGTCCATTTCTACCTTCTGACATATTTAATTCAATTTTACAATTATTTATTTCTTCTTTACTTAAATTAAAAATATTATTTAATTTTATTTTTTCCATATTCGTACCTCAAATTATCTTTTTTACAATTTTTTTTCATAATACTGTATCCTTTTTAGGAATAAAGAATTTACTCATATCATTTTTTTCAAGAGTAAGTAATGCTACTTTGTTTTTTATTCCACCACCATAACCTGTTAGATTTCCATTTGTTCCAACAACTCTATGGCAAGGAATAATAATACATATTGGATTCCAACCAACTGCTCCTCCAACTGCTTGACTAGACATTCTTTTTATCCCTCTATTTTTTGCAATAGTTTTAGATATATCATTATATGTTAAAGTTTTTCCAAAAGGTATATTATTCATTATATATACTACTTCTTTTCTAAATGATGTTAAATTATTTATTTTATATTCTGGTGTAAAATCTGGTTTCTTGCCACTAAAATATATATCAAGCCATTTGCTTGTTTCTTTAAATATTGGTAATTCTTTTTCTTCACAATTTATTTCATGTTTTTGTATATCTCTTGAGCCTTCAAACCATAAACCTGTTAAATATTTACCATCACTATTCATTAATATATCTGAAAATCCGTTTGGTGTTTGATATTTATATTTGTATACCATAAATATATTCTCCTAACATCTTATATAATTATATCACAAAACAGTTACATTAAAACAATCCATTTATTATACTTATTTATCCCTATTATCCTAAATGAATATATAAAAGAACGTGCTCAAGATGAGATTCCTCATTGATATTCTTTTATAATTTTAAATCATCAAGTTTCATATTTGGAATACCTATATATACATCTCTATTTCCATCTAACTTATGTACTTTTATTATTGAATAATTTTCATAATGATATTCAGTACTTCCTCCATCTTTATAGATTTCTGCCTTTATTACTTTCCCATCTTTTTCATCCTTATTTGCTTTTTGTATAATTCCATCTATTGTCATCTTTCCACTCTTTAGAGAGTCTTCTAATGACATTGTTTTATTATTTAAAGTTACATTTACTTCATCTAATCCATAAAAATATAAATTATAATCTTGTTTATCTGAGCTTAAATTTTTATTGTTTAATATTTTCTTTTTTGTTATATCATTTGATTTTTTTACTGTTATTGTAAAATCTTCATATCCTTCTGTTGATATTTTATCCGTATTAATTTGTGCGGGATATGATTCCATGATATATCCAGTATAATAAATAACAACTTTTCTTCCAATTCCATACAAATAATCTATGTGGTCTGTTCCATAATTAATTTTAATTTTGTCTGCTGATTTTCTTTCTATTTCATCTTCGTTTGGCTCTACTATCATGTATGTTGTTGTTTCTTCTAATATTGTTCCTACAAAACTACTATATTGTGGAGTTGCTATATTTTCTAAACTTTCTCCGTTAGCTTGTATTATATTTTCTTTATTTATTGCTCCAAATAAAACTGCAACATTATCAATATTTAATACCATAGTTTTGTCGTTAGCTTCTAATATATTACAATTCAAAAATTCTTTACAATTAGTTTCTCCATCTAATTGAGGTAAATATTCTTCACCTATGAACATATTTATTTTTCCTATTGATTTGTTTAAATCTCCTGCATAATCAATAAGTAGATTAGATTTACCATATAAGACATTACCAAACTTAACTAATTTTGTTGCATCTATATCTTTTGTTGTTATTTTTAAATCTTTTAGTTTTATTCTTTCTTCATTATCTCTAGGTGTTTCTTCTACATTACTATATATTTTCTTACCAAAAACTTTAATTTCAATACCATCTATATAACCATCATCTATGTTTTCATCTAATCTATGATATTTAGTAATACTATACAGTAACGTCCTATATTCAACTGTTCCACCATCGTTTAACCTATTTATTTGAATTGGAAACAACAATATTATTAATAATAAAATTACTATTATAATTACAATATTTTTCTTTTTCATAACCTCACCTTTACCTTTCTATTATTTAGATGCTTTTTTCTTTGCATTTAGTTGGTGTTTTGTTAAAAAAATTGAAAAAATTATTGTTAATATTAAAAATATAGCTGAGACACTAAACATTCCTATACTTAAATAATTTGTAGTATCCATAATTTGTTCTTCTACTATAGTGTTTTCAGAAAAATCTTCATTTTCTTGTATTATTTCACTATCTTCTAATTTTTCATTTTCTTTATTTTCTGCTTCAATTTCATTTTTATTACTATTAATATTGTTTTGATCATCCTTTATAACTGGTAATTCTTTTTTATCATTTTTTAATATTATTATTCCAAATACAAAAGTTATTATAAACATACTTAAATTGCTTAATGTTATTTTTAGTGTATGAATTGCTTTATAATATCTCCATTTCACAGTATTCGTCGACTCTCCTAATAAACTTCCTATTTCTTTAAAAGTTAAATTTGATAATAGCTTTAAAGAAACTACCTCTTGTTCTTTAGGATTTAAACTATTTATTAATCTATTATAAGAATCTTGACTTATAAATTTGTATATTTCATTATTTTCATCTTTAATACTATAAATATCTTCTAAATTAACATTTATTTTTTGGAGAAAACAATCCTATTTTATCATAATAATGTAATGTACGCTTATTAACATTATGCAATTTTGCAAATTGAGATGTTGTTAAATTAAGAAAATCTTTATTCATAATATTTCCTCTACTTATTATATTATTGATAGTTCATTATCTATATATAATTATTTCATATATTTTTCATAAATTTCTTTATTAATTTCAAATTCTGGCGCACCACTAGAACCAGCTCCTACTTCATATTTGTCAAAAACTATTACAATATTTCCGTTTTCAGAAAAATAAAAATTTTGGTCATCATCTATTTTTCTAAAACTCCAATCTTTTGATTCTTCATCAAACCAATATACAATGTTTTCATCTTCTTCCATTCTGGAAATCATCTGTCTCTTTATCTCTTCACTTATAGCATTTTTATATCCATCATTTTCAAATAAGTCCGATATTTTAATTATTTTATCAGTGTTTTTATCTATATGGTAATATTTATATTCGAGGCTACTGCTAGCTGCTACTTGAGATATTGTTAATTTTAATGTAAACCAATTATTAGTATTTGTTATTATTTCTGGATTAATTCTTATTGAAAGATGATTTTGCGGATTTTTTTCTGAATAATACTTATCAATAATTCTCTGTGTAAGTCTTCTTATATCTTCATTTATAAGGTCATTAGACTCACTTATTGTATTATCAGCATCTTTTATGCTAGGTATATCAGCATTTAATTCACTATTTCCCTCTTTATCAAAATAATTTCTTATTGTAATTACTTTAACAATATTTCCTATTATAGGTAACTCTTGCATAGCATAAGATATTTTAGGACTTATATTAGGAAGTACTATAAATGTTAATAAAATCAATGCTATTGCAAATCTTAAACTATATCTCCTAGCTAAATTAAAATTAGTTTTCTCATTTTTATCTGTTAAGTTTTCTAAAGTTTCATCTATAGATTTGTAAAATTTATTAGGTGCTTTTATATTTTCATCTTTAGCAATCTTTTTTATTTTTCGATCATCTAAAAAATTCATATATTTATAACCTCCTTAATTTTTTCTCTACCTCTTGATAATTGCTTTTTAACTGCATCTACATTTGTACCAGTTATTTTACTTATTTCTTTTATAGACATATCTTCATAATAAAATAATGTTATTGTTGTTCTATAAGGTTGATTTAATTTTTGTACTGCATTCCAAAGAGTTAAATTTGAATCTATATCTTCTTTATCAGCCTCGATATTTTCTTCTATATCTACATAATTTTTATTGTTTTTTAATATTTCAAGAGAAGTATTGGTTACTATTTTATATATCCAAGGCTTAAATTTTCTTTTATCTGTTAAATTTTCTAAATTTTTATAAGACTTATAAATAGCTTCTTGAACCGCATCTTCTGCATCCGCTTCATTTTTTAATATACTATATGAAAGTCTATACATACCATTTTCTAAATCTTTAATATTTTTACAAAACCATTCTTTTTGGTCTACTATTAACATATTTGCCTCCTTAATCTACTGCATTTTGGCATAACCAATTACTCCACTCTTTATAGTATTTTGCATAAATATGAACATTGTCACTCGTATAATTTGAATTTAAATTTCCATTGTCATCATCAAATTTCTCATTTATATCTATATAAAAAATTCTTTTATTATCTGCAAATTTAGAAATTTGATCATTAAATTTATTTATATTTGTATTATTTACTATACTGTCTTTATCCGATTTCTTCGATGCTACATGTAAATTTGCTTGTATATATATTATAGCACTACTTTGACTATCTTTTATATAATCCACTAATTTTTTATAATTTTCTAAAGTTTGATTTGTATTATATCCTAATTCATTTATACCTAGCATTATATATATTTTTCCGAACTTCTTTGAACTCAATAACTGTTCTAGATTAAGTTTTCCTACTTTTGGAACAGAGACGGTCTTGCTAAATACATTATATACACTCATTCCTGTATATGCAAAAAATGTAGCATTATTCAAATCCCCATATTCTGATATTCCTATTGTTCTAGAATCTCCTATAAATAAAGCATCATTAAAATATGACTTTTCTACTGAGTGTTTTTTACTTATGTTTGACTCTTCTTTATTTTCTTTTATATTTTCATTTGTAATATTTGTCTTACTATCTTCTTGATATTGTACTACATTATTTATTTTATCTTCTTTTTTAGTTTCATTCAATATATTATTATTTGAAAGTGCAATTGAATCACTTTTTATGCTTTTTACTAAAAAAAATCCTCCTATAATTAAGACTATTAAAATTATAACTATTCTTTCTTTTTTCATACTTTTTCTTCCTCTTATACTATATTTACAATCAATTTTATAAGTTTAATTTACATTAAATAAATGATTGCATAAGAAAAGTTTAATGTAAATTATTAAGTTTCTTCTAAAAACTAAAATATAAAAATGGATTATTTAAGCCTATATATAAGTAATAGATTGAACCACAGAAAATGGTTAATAATATTAATTTCTGCAACAAATTATTTTGTTTTGATAATAATAGTTTTTCTGGTAATTTAGTAGCACATATTATTCCAACTATTATTAGAATTCCATAAATTTTTGCATATTTAACAAAATCCAGCAAATACAAACCTTCACTCCATGTAAATAACTTACTAAACATTATTCCTAATTGTTTTATATCTGTTATAGCAAAAATTGACCAAGATATTGGGATTAATAATAACATATATAAATGTCCAAAAAACTTATATTTATCTAAATACTTCTTTATCAATAACTTTTCTATAACAATTATTAAACATATAAATAAGCCCCATAATATAAAATTATAATTTGCTCCATGCCATAATCCTGTAAGAATCCACACTACTAACAAATTTAAAATAGTTCTTATTTTTCCTTTTCTATTACCTCCTAATGGAATATATATATAATTTTTAAACCAATTTCCCAAACTTATATGCCATCTTCTAAAAAATTCTGTCATACTTGTTGATAAGTAAGGCGTCTCAAAATTTATAGGAAGTTTAAATCCCATAATTTTCCCAAGACCTACAGCCATAAAAGAATATCCACAAAAATCAAAATATATTTGTAAAGAATATGCTATTACACCTAACCAAGCAAGAACTGTAGAAATACTTTCAATTCCAATCATAGAAATATCATTCCATAGACATCCTATTCTATTTGCTAATAATACTTTAAATCCTAAACCTAAAATAAAATATTTTACTCCGATTATAATATTTGATTTGTTATTTTTTCTATCATCCAATTGTCTACTTATATCGTTATATGATACTAGTGGACCTGATATTAATTGTGGAAACATAAGTACATACGTTGCATATTTAATTATAGATTTTGCTGGCTTACATTTTTCATTATATATATCAACTATATATGATATTGATTGAAAGGTATAAAAGCTTATTCCTATAGGTAATAATAAGTTTAATGGTTCTATATAAACATCACTTATGTTTGATATAATTGAAATTATAAAATCCGAATATTTAAAGAATATTAACCATATTAAATTATATATAATTCCAACTATTAAGATTTTTTTATTTTTATTTTTTCTCGGTCGCGTGCGTCAGCAGCTCCTGCAGCTGATCGCGCGAAAAACTATAGATTTTGTCGCAGAACTGGCAGGTTACTTCACTTTTCTCCTGTTCTTCGATCATCTTGCAAAGCTCGGTCTTTCCGAGGCTGATCAGCGCGCGCTCGACCTTTTCCCTGCTGCATGCGCAGCGGTAACCGATCTCCTCGGTCTGGAGGAAGTCCACTTCAAAGCCGTCGAGCACGGCGGAGATGATCTCCTCGAGGCTCATGCCCTTGTCGAGCATGGCCGTCATGCTCTCCAGCTTTGTCAGATTGGCCTCCAGCTTGTCAATGTCGGAATCCTTCACGCCCGGCATAAGCTGCACGAGCCAGCCGCCGGCACACTTGACCGTGCAGTCGGTGTCGACGAGCACGCCGAGCGCACAGGCAGACGGGATCTGCTCGCTCTCCGCAAAGTAGCGCGTGAGATCCTCTGCGATCTCGCCGTCCACGAGCGCGACCGTGCCGGTCACGGGGTCCTTGAGGCCGATGTCCTTGATGACCATCAGATAGCCGCGGCCTACGCCGCCGCCCACGTTGAGCTTGCCGTCCGGGCGCAGCGGCAGGTCAGCGGCCGGGTCCTGAAGATAGCCGCGCACGCAGCCGTCCGACTCGCCCACGCACACAATGGCGCCGAGCGGGCCGTTGCCCTTGATCTGAACGGTGACAGAGCCGTCCTCGACCTTGAGCTGGCTGCCCATGATGGAGGTGATGGTCAGCGTGCGGCCGAGTGCTGCGGTCGCAAGCGGCGTGGTGTTGTGAATTTCGCGTGCGCGCTCGACAATTCCGGTCGTCGATGCGGCACTGATCTGGATGCCCGCGTTGCGGGCGATCGCGCGAAGAATTTTATCGCTCATATAATGTTAGTCTCTCTTTCGTGCGGTGAAATAGATGCGATCCTCTCCGCCCTTTACGGGCGCGAAGCTCTGATCGCCATAGGTTTTGATTTCGGTAAAGCCTGCCTCTTCCAGCATGCGGACAAGCTGCTGCGGCTCGTAAACGCGCTCCTCGTGCGTTTCCTGCGCGCGCGACCAGCTGTCCCCATTCTGTTCAAAAATATCGAACTGATAGGCACACAAGCCGTCCTCGACCGCCGCCTGCCAGACGCAGAACACGCCGTCGTCCTCGCGGACATAGCTTTCCCCGTCGATACGGGAGAATTTCGCGGGCGTATTGATGTCAAAGACGAACAGGCCGTCCGGATTGAGGAACAGGTGCACGCGGCGGAACGCCTCGGCGAGGTCATCCGGGTCGGTGACATAGTTCACGCTGTCCAGACAGCACAGGCAGGCGTCCACGTTGCCGTAAAGGTCAAGCTCCTCCATGCGCTGATTGATGAGCAGCGGTCTCGGAGAGCAGTCCATCGTATTCTGCATGGCCTGCATGAGCATTTCGGGCGAAGCATCCGCGCCGATCATGTCGTAGCCGCGTTGCGCGAGCAGGCGCGTCAGGCTGCCCGTGCCGCAGGCCAGATCGAGCACCAGCTGCGGCCGGATGTCCTCCCGCGCAAAAAGCTGCTCGAAAAAATCCGCCCACTGTTCGTAGCCGACGTCGTCGGTAAAACGATCATAGTAGGCCGAAAGTGTCTGATAGCTATTCATTGTCCTCCTTCAGCCGGTCGAGCATTCTGCGGGAGCCGTCCGAGCCGTAAACAAGGCATTTGTTGACGCGGCTGATCGTCGCAGTGGATGCACCGGTCTCCTGTACGATGTCGCTGTAAATGCGGCCCTCGTCGAGCATGCGGGCTACCTGAAAACGCTGCACCATGGCGCGAAGCTCGGAAATCGTGCAGAGATCCTCGAAAAAGTCGTAGCATTCCTCCACAGTCGAAAGCTTGAGAATGCCGCGAAACAGGATGTCCATATCTTCATCCTTTAACTTCCGGTTCAAGTTTTTCCCTCCTTTTACGATTTATTTACGAAAAACGGGGTTGTTCCCCGTGTCGGTTTTCCTCCGCATATGCGTTCAAACCTCATGTGTTGTTTTCATTATAACACGATACTTTCATATTGTAAAGCGTGAAAAGCGCACTTTCCCGACAGCTGTCCCTTTCTCGGTGCAGCGACTCTCCGCAGCGGAGGTTGCCCTTTTCGCGTGTTCCTGTTATGCTGTGATCAAGGAGAAAAATCAACACGAAAAGGAGCATGAACATGGACAATTATGTTACCGGCACGGCGATCCGCACACTGCGTGAAAAACAGCATCTGACGCAGGCGCAGCTCGCCGAGCAGATCAATGTCAGCGACAAAACAGTTTCCAAATGGGAGACCGGAGTTTCCCATAGTTAAAGATACCACACCCAATATCACAAACTCACGCTTAAAC